>Ga0126377_10000007_pt1 | contig 77663 bp, 127 predicted proteins | sample PanSoiMetPlot_22_FD_92647 | JGI IMG/M metagenome (GOLD analysis project Ga0126377, IMG submission 92647) | Tropical forest soil microbial communities from Panama - MetaG Plot_22 | ecosystem: Environmental > Terrestrial > Soil > Tropical forest > Bulk soil | place: Panama | collected 2016-02-17 | reverse complement strand
TCCCGTCCTTACGGACGAACTGGCTGAGGGTACGAACCCGTTCGATCCCGCCGCCGGTACCGGTAGCGCTACCATTGCCGCGCTTGACGCGCTGCGCGATTGGGAGGCGCTGATTTACGACAAAGATCCGCTCGGCGGTTCCCCGCATCGCTACTAGCCTCCGGCTAGGGTGAGCGGAGGATTATTGCGCGGCCACCATAGGCTGTGTCAATAATCCTCCCATCATTCTACGGATGATCGCAGCAACTTTCCACCAAAAACCAACCCAAAGGAGCGACAGCTATGCTGTCCAAGCGTGAGCGGCGCACCGCTGCTCAGAACGCGGCGGCTTCCCGCCGTGCCGACCGCGCAGTGGCTCAGTCCACCATGCGCACGAACCACAAGCGCCATCGCGCGCTTGCCGACCTTGGAATCAAGGTCGTGAACCCCGCCAACGCCGTTGGCATCGTCGCTCGCGTTGACGACGACGACGATCTGCTCCGCGCTGCGGAGGAACTGGGCATCGACCTGTCCGGCGTCCACACCGCGTAGTCACCATTACTGCGCCGCCAATATGGCACGATTCGCTGTTGTTTACAGTGAATCGGGCGGGTTCGATTCCCGCGCGGCGCGTTTTTCCCCTGCAAAACGCAACAAAGGATGTGTCAACAATGCGTAGCCACAAGTTCCCGCTAGCCGTGATCGTCGCAATCACGTTAGGCATGCCCGCTGGCGCTATGACGTTAGCCGCGTGCGGTGTCCATCCGCATCATGAGAACGTTCCCGCCCACACACAAACGCGCTAGGAGAGTGTCAACAATGCGCAAGTTTGAGATTCTCCGCAACGGTCGCCGCATGGCCGTTGTCACCTTCCCCGAAGGTGAAGATCCCGCGCAGTGCATCGCGGATATCACCGAGGACGGCTTCTTTACCGTCAAGGAGGTGCCTGTCAACAATGGATGAGCCACTGCAAACGCGGTGCGTCACGCATCCTGTCAACCCTCACCTATGGGTCGTACAAGTGCGCCTGTATGGTGACACTTGGAGTACAGTTGACGAGGGAACACTGTTCTCAATGGTCAACCGCGCCAACTGGCTAGCCGGAATCTCCCCCGCGTAAGACACTGGCGCTGCCCAAAATCCCTGCAAAGGAGCAGAAAAATGGATCACCCGCACCGTAAAGAGTGGTGCAAAGTCTGCTACGGCAGTATGTGGCAGCGCGTGCGTGTCAACGCAATCCCGTACCACTTCCACAAATGGTTTGTGTGCCCGAATATCTCCAAGCCTGCCGACCGTGAGTGGGTTGTCAACAACGTTCCCAAGCCCAAGGAGTAAGTATGACTGTCATTTTCGACAGCAATTGGCCGACGCTCAACGTCGCGAGCGTTGACGTAGCGCTGGAAATCGGCGCTGACGTTCACGCCTACGACAATGGTGACATTACCGCTGACGAGTTTCGTGTCAAGTGGGGCGTTCACCCTGACAGTGATTTCAACATCGCTGTTGTCATCGACTGACAAGCGCAAGCATGCGCGAAATCCCTGCAAATGCAGGGAATCGGGGCGTAAAGCTCGCTCCCTGATGACCATATGGTTGTCAGTCACTCAAAACCAATCCTAGGAGGATTGATTATGGCTCGTATGAGCACCAAGAAGATCGAGTCCATCGTGGATGAGGTCAACGCCGCGCTTGAGGGCACGGCGGTCGCGCCGATCAAGGCGACCACCAAGAAGGCCACCAAGCCCGCCACCAAGCGGACGCGCGGTGCGGCCAAGGCCGAGACGCCGAAGCCTGCGCCGAAGCGCACTCGCAAGCCTGCCGCGCCAAAGGCCGAGCCGGTTGTCAACAATGACAAGGACAGCGTGACTGGCACGTTCATCGTCGCCCAGATGCCGAGGGGCAACGGCGGCGTCCGCTTCCACGACGAGAACGAGCGCGGCTTCTCCCCGTTCTATCTCGCGCAGGATCACTGGAACGAGATCGGTCAGCCCGAGCGGCTGCGCATCACCGTCAAGGCGCTCTAGCCTAGACGTTCGGATTGTGGGGAGACTGTCAATAATACGGCAGTCTCCCCGCTTCACTGCTAATCGAAAGAGTCTTACCACAAATGCGTATCACTACGCTCATCCTCGGCATCGTTCTCTCCATCGTCAGCGGCATTCAGGCGTCCGCTGTCTACACACTGTCGTCAGTTTCCGACAGCCTTGAGGACAAGGCCGATCCGTCGTCCACAACGTCCGCTGGCGCATTCGGCATGTTCGCAGCACTGTTGATGTTCATCGCTGCTGCATTCGTTTACGCCAAGCCGAAGGTCGCTCGCGTCGTGTTCGGCGTCGCTGCGCTGTTCTTCGCGTTCGCTGGCGCTGCTGGCTTCTCTGACGCTTGGATCTGGGGCGTTGTCGCTGCTGTCCTCAGCACATTCTCACACTTCGGAATCAACGAGGCTGCCAAGAAGCGCGAGCGTGAGCGCGAGGAACTGCGCGCCGATCTCGTCGCCTCCCTCAAGCAGGGCGAGTAGTAAACAGTCCTTCACCATAAGGTGAGGGGCTTTTTGGAGGCTGTTGGGTTTGGTGGTACATCCTGACAGCCTCCAAACAGCTTCTCACTTCAATCAGAAAGCGAGTAACAATGCAGACAATCCCTGTCTCGCGCTTGCTGCTACAGCAGCAGATCGATGCCGTCACCATTGACGAGCGCGGTCGATCCTACCAAAGCGATATGCTCACCGTGCTTGTCGGTAACGACGGCGGGCTGGTACTACGTCCCTTCAAACTTGCCGACATCGGCACACCGGACGAGCAATACGAATGGCTTTACCGTGAAGTCATGCTTGAGGAGCATGCGCCCGAGCCGTTCACCGATTGGCAGCACCTTGAGGTGCGCGGCAAGGGCCGCTACCGCAAGGGCACCGGCAAGGGTTGGAGCTATCTGCGCAGCACACTTGAGAAGTACGGTGTGCCCGAAAGTGAGTCCGATGCGATGCTGTCAAGAATGCTAAATGACGGCAAGATCATCGAACTCGGCGAGTTTCAGAACTCCTGCGCGGGTGGCAACTTCATGATGTACGGAGCGGTCTGAGCCGGTTACGCGGTTACGCTTCCAGCATGGTCGGAAGCAACAGAACAGCAGGCACTCCGACAGCCCGCGCGTATGGAATGGCTCATGCGAGCGCTCACCTATACGGTGGCGGGCACCCTCTTTCCTAACAACACTGACGACAACAAGGAGTAACTCGCATGTTGTTCGATCCGTCCGCTGGCAACGCTAGTTTCCTCATCGCTGCCGCCATTCTCGCTGAGGTGTCATTCAGCATAGCTGACACTGCCGCCGAGCAGGGTGACGACACGACCGCTGACGAGCTTTGGCAAACCGGCGCGCAATTCGCAAGCCTCATTCACTAAGGAGAATCACACAAATGAGAAAGATCACTGTCATCATTGCGGCAATCGCCGCGCTGTCCATCGCCGCATGCGGTGGCACCAAGTCCGACAGCCCGAATATCGACAAGGCTGACCACAACGATCCCGTCGCCTATCAGAAGGCGTACTGCAAGGACAACGGCTGGAAGTACGAGGCTGCCACCAATACCTGCAAGCGTTAGGAGAACGTATGAGCATCGCAAAGGGCAACATCGTTGTCAGTAAGAAGCACGATACGACCGGAATCGTGCTCGCCATCACGCGCGACAGTAAGCGCGCGAGGGTCTATGTGTACGGTCCCGACGCTGAGGTATGGCGTCCACTGTCAACATTCAACGTCGATGTCGCTGGCACCGTCGAATGCTGGAAGTGCGGCGGAAGCGGGCTATACTACTTCGGCGGCGCTGTCGTCAACGGTGTCTACATCGGTAAGACTGGCGACTGCTTTGCCTGCGAAGGCAAGGGTGAGCAGACCGATGCCGACCGGTTGCGCTGCTTCTGGTACTGGCACCGTGACACAGTGAACCGCGAGAACCTGTCGGTTGCGCCGGACGATGCCGAGACACCACAGGAAAAGCGCAAGCGTAAGCAAGCTGTCGCTGACGCGCGGGAGGCTGTCGAGCGCGAGCAACCGCGTAAGAAGGTGAAGATCAAGTCCAAGCCGAAGCGCGATAAGCGCTCAACAGTAGTGCAGAATGCTGACGAGCTTGAGAACTTCCGCAAGCCTGCGCGCGTGGAGGACATCGGCTCGCGCCTGATTCAGTGCAAGGGTTGCGGCACCATGCATCGTGACGACACGATGTGTCCGTGGTAAGCGCGTAACCACGTAACCACAAAAACCTGTCAGTAATGGCGAAACGCAAACCAATAAGCAATGGCGAAGGAAACGCGCTAATAATTCTTGTCATCATTCCGCTCATCGCACTGGCGATCCTCTATCCAGTGCCTTTCATCATCATTGCCATCATTGTTGGCATACTGCTTAGGCAGTGGAGTCGGAAGCACAAGGAAAAGCGGGAGCAACAGAGAAAGGATTGGCTTCTTTGACACAATGCAACGAACCTGTGCGCGGTGGCGGTAACTGCCGCCTCGCGCCGGGACACCGTGGTTATCACTCCACGGTCACATTCGGCTGCGATGGCTGCGGTAAGGAATATCGCGGCCAACCGCATGCAGTCGAACCCGTCCGCTTGGGCGATGGAAGCTATGACGACATACTCCAATTCTGCTTCCTGTGCTCTGCTCCGCAAGTGCTCGATCCGCACGGATTGGGCTGGCACCTCTAACCCGAGCGTGAGACACTACCCCTGCCCGAAAATAGAGAGGAAAACTGACAATAATGGCGAAAATACATGCCCGTGGCGCTGTCAAAATGATGCAAGCGCACAAAGAATGGACCGATAAGGACGGCTACCGAATCAAGCGCCGCTATGCACTGCGCTCTGACGGTGCGATTCTTGTCGCCACCGACCTGCTGTCACCCGAGCGCGCACAGTACGGCTCGCGCGGTTGGAACCGTGGCAGCTACAGCATTTTCCAGAAACTCACTCAGCCGCGTGGAACGTGGCGTGACACTTTCCTGCGCTTCGCTGAGCGCGAAGGACTCACCGTTACGAAGGAATACTGACAAAATGTATACCTACTCACTCATCATCAAAGCTGGGCGCATCGAGCATATGGAAGCGCTCGTCAACCGGTTGCTCGTAAAGCACTTTGGCCCTGACGTTCACTACAATATTCATGTCAAGCTGACGAACGAAGTGACAGTAATCCTGCGATCGTTCACCATCGATTACGCAGGCAAGCTCAACGAGTGGTTCGTGGGTGCGGAGCCAATTCGTGAGGGAATGGGCTTCCTTCCCGGCACACTGCTGCACTGGCGCTATGTGACCGAAGACGATCCGATTCGCGGCCTCTGCGCGTAGTTGGCAGCAACACAAGCCTCATTGTTGACACAGTGAGGTCTGTGCTGCTGACAATACAGTTAGCAGGAAAATCAACCAAAGGAGTACGCATGAAGAAGTACATCGTGGGCCTTGCGGCCCTCATGGTGCTCGCTCTCGGTGGAACGGCTGTCGCCAATGGCGGCTTTGTCATCACCAGTGCGAAGCAGATCAAGCGCAACACCATTACCAGTGCCAACATCAAGGACGGCACGCTGACGGCCAAGGACTTTTCGTCATCGGCCAAGCTCGCGCTCAAGGGTGCTCAGGGTCCGCAGGGTGCTCAGGGTCCGCAGGGTGCGCCCGGTATTGGCGTTCAGGGTCCGGCTGGCGGCTTTGATCCGTCGAAGGTGACTTACGTCGAGGGTGCCACTGTCACACTTGGCGTCAATGATGGTGACACTTACACTGTCAACTGCCCCGCTGGCGCGAAGGCGCTTTCGGGCGGCTGGACTGTCATCACCGGCGGCGTTGGTGAGGTCTGGGGCAGTCGTTCGTATGACAGCGGTTCCTCATGGACGGTTTCCGTCTGGAATCACTCGGACTACACGGCTGCAACGATCACGCCATTCGCCGTTTGCGCTAGTCGCTAGAAACAAGGGATGGGGGCGGGCTACGGCCCGCCTTCAAACCTGCTAATATCCCGCTGGGATCATACCTAACATCACGACGCTAAGGAAACAATAATGACACTTGACGAAGCGTTCGAGTACATCGATCACGCACACGAAGCAGAGTCCGAGCAGCGCGCCGAGTACGGTTCCGGCGCTGCCTCGCTTGGATATGACCCTTACGAATGGGGACCGGCTTATGACGGTTACAGAGTGGCTGACGATCCGCTGTTCGCCAAGGCGCGTAGGATTGTTGACAGCTATCACCACGATAGGAGTCTCGTTCAGGTCATTCAGTGGCCGCCGCGTGACACTACTGACGACATCCCCTTCTAATGGAAAATGAGGTGAAGCTAATGTTCGCGCAAAAACTCAAGCAAGCCAGAGGCGATGGCTACTTCGACATCTTCTATGTCGTCTATAATGGCGACATCATTGGTACGTACAGCGTTTGCCTGCGTCCAGACGGTTCAGCCTACGGTGCCAGCCGCGACTATCACCGACTCGCCACCGAGCAGGACATCGCGCGACGTGCAGAATGGGAACGTTACGACGCGCTGAGCGAGGAGGAACAAGACAAGCTTGGCGACTACTTCCCATATGCAATGGGCACCATGCCTTGCATGTGGCACGACGACAAGCAGAGTGTCTGCGACGGCAGTGGGCTAGTCGAGATCATTACTGACAACGACGAGGCTGCATTCAAGATCGCGGCCATGATGGCGGAGGTGTAAGCAATGCATATAGTTCATCGCTTCGATGGTGACTACTTCGAGTACGACAAAACGTTCGTAGGCACCGTCACGCTGACATACAACGTGAAAGCTGACAACAAAGCTGGCGCTGACAAGGGGCTGCGTGATGTTGCCGAAGCACTAAGCGACACCGGCATCATTGGATTATCAAGCAGCGGTTACGACGCCAAGCTGAAAAAGACCAAAGCGAACAAGGTTAGGTAAATATGGCTTACATCGTCTTTGCCGTCGATGAGGACGCCGAGCAACTAGCCGTCCGTCACACACAGAGCAAGCTCACGCTCGTCTTTCAGGTACTCGGTAACGGCGCGTATGAGGCGCTGTACGGACTCAAGCAGATTCCCGGCGTCAGCGATCCTGAGCAAATCGGCATCCCTGCCTGCTTTGAGCCGGACCCCGCAATCCTGATTGCGCTACAGCAGTGGGAGAAAAGCGGCGGCGAGGTTGACACTGTTTACACAGACGAGGACGCCGAGTGGCGCACGATTGAGGGTGCCGCCGAGCGACCCGGAGAGGACGAATGTTGAGCGACCTGACAGCACTAGAGATCCTCAACGCCTTTGCCAATGATGGCGAGCTTGCCGACAAGGTGCTCGCGTACATGAGCCAAGGCATGTGGGATGAGTGGGATTGCCCGCTCATTTCCGACACCGCTGCGCAATTCGGCGCGGACGAATACAAGATTGCTGCGCGAACCGCAGCATTGATCCTCGGATTCAAGGAGAACCACTAATGATTCTTGACGTAACACAGGATATCGTTATCCGCATCACCCCTGTCAACAACCCGCGCAAGTTCAACAAGTGCAACGAGCAGATGGGCTACTACCGCGCATATGTCATGAGCAGCGCCAACGATAGCTTTGTGCTCCGCGCCGCTGAGGACGAGATCTATCGCGGCATCGTACCGATGAGCGTTGGCTACGGCCACGCTGCCACACCTACCAAGGCAGCGGCAATCGCGCTTGAAGACTACGCCGACAAGTTCGGCGCAATCTGCACAACCGACACAGAGGAGCAATCATGACAGATCGCATCACCTTCACCGAAAACGACACCGGCTGCTATCTTGACAACCATCGCGGTCACTACATCACCCGCGATATGATCGAGCTTGCAGTGAGTTGGGGTTTCATCATCGGCACATTCGAGAAGTTCGCGGTTGCTGTGTACGAGGACTACGATGGTGACGAGAACTTCCCGCATGAGGGTCTGACCGAGCTTGCCGACGACGCGCTGAACTGGCTCAACTGTGGTGACAACGAAGGCAAGGATCGCCCGATCAAGTTCCAGAACAACCCGCCGAAGATCCCGCAGGGCTATTCGTGGCAGTGGAACGATGGCGACTTCGGACTGTATGCCGATGTCATCTTTGCTGTCTACGATGCCGACGCTGGCAAGCTGCTCGTTCAGGATCTCGATACCAAGGAAGCACGCGAGTATCTGACCAACGCCGGTGTGCAAGGACAGCACATCGAGCGCTTTCTCGCGCAATCTGGTGACGACATTCCCCTGCAAATCGGGTACTTCACAGTCGAAGCCAACCACCCGGCGTAGTCAACATACTTACTGAAACCAACCGGAGGAATCATGCAGCATTTCTACAACACCGAGTGGGCTGCGCAGCAGATGCGCACTGCCCGCAGTCAGACCAATGGCAAGCCGCTTGCCAACAACACGCGGCTGTTCGCCAACGAGGACGGCAGCTATTCAATCAAGCTGCACAACACGTTCATCATTGTCATCAATACCGATGGCACCTACACGCTGAACACTGACGGTCGCTGGCGAACCGTCACTACGCTACAGCGGATGCGCACCTACGCACCGGTTTGGAGCACGCTCGTTTCCGAAAAGGGTGAGTGGTACGTGCGGATCGAGCCGCGCAAGGACGACCCGAAGCCGGAAGTTGTGTGGCCCGCCATTCCTGCGCCGTTCGCTCGCCCGGACGATTACGAGCAGGGTGACAACCCGTGGTTCGATTACCACGCTGACTACTACACTAAGAAGCGCCAACGTCAGTACGACAAAATGATGGAGCGTTTCAGCAACAACGTTGGCGTGTGGCGGACCGAGCGCGCCGTCCAGCATCGCGCTCGCAAAGCGTATCTCAAGGCCGACCGCGAGTGGTGGGCGCGCAATCACGTCCCGTTTTATGACGGGATCGTCGTCAATAGTGACGGCTATGCGCCCCGTGTCAGGAAAAGCGGTCCCTCCCCTGCCAAGCTGCGCCGCCATGAGGCCGAAGTCAAGCGTGTGAAGAAGTCCATCGACAAGTACATCGGTGAGTACATCGCACAGCTTTCACAAGGCATGCCGATGCCGAACGGTGGCGACTGCTGGTATTGCCTCATGAAGAATGACAAGGGTGTTGTCATGGGCGATTTCAGCGGCAGCGATCACCTCACCTCACACATGGACGAGCACTACTACGTGCCGTCACTGGCCGTCAATGCGCTGGTCGAAGCTGGCTATCAGCCAGTCGGTGTCGCAATATGGCTCGATATGACGGAGGAAGGAACGATGGGTGGCCGTCCGTCCGGCAGCAAGCCCTACGACGCTGTGCGCAGAGCACTGCGCAAGTACATGCAGAATCGATTGGTGCCGACCGCACCAATTGCTTGACAACAACGACGACAGGAGTTCCATGCAGACTGTATTCAAGCCGCGTTCGCCCGGCAACAATTGGGCATACTGGAAGGTTGACAACTTGCACGACCTTCCCGCCGCCACCAAGCGGTACCGCAATCGGATCTCGTTCATCCTAACGCCGCTTGGCTACAAGCGGTTCGTGGCCGCTATCGGTACGCCAACATGCGTTCACTGCAAGCAGCCGATCACACAGGAATACGTAAACGGCGACGGCAACAACAGCATTTACGGTGACTACTTCCCGCGCCACCGTACGGCGAAGATATGGCACTACAACTGCGGGTGGGGAGTACTGCTCTCCGACATCATCATTGACGAGCGTGCGAATCGCATTCTCGTTCCAGCAAACATCCAACTCTAAGGAGAATCATGCCTGTCACTAACACCAAGCAGGCTCAAATCGTTCTGAGCAAGTCGCAAATGAAGATCATTGGTGAGCTTGCCGAGCGTCCCGGCGCGCGCAATGGCTGCCGCGTCGAGGAAACCAACCTCGGCAACGGTACCGTCGCTGTCATTCCGATCCCGAGCAAGCGCATTCACCTTGTCGCTTGGGATGGCAAAATGGCTGATTTCGGACAGGAGAAGTAATGATCCTGTTTCTCGTCAAGTTTGGCAACATCAATGTTGTCACTTGGGCGCGTGGCCGTGAGGATGCCAAGCACCGCGCTCATTCATGGATCGGCGGTGACGCTGAGCAATACATCGTCGAACCACTGACCGCCGAAGGCGACCGCGTGCATCTGGACATCACGCTCGCTGTCTGAAAGGAGAAACATGCCTGACGCATACATGCAGTACGAAGACGAAGACACAGGGCTGGTAGCCCGCTGGCACGGCGGCGAGTACATCGATCTCGGCGTCATTGATACCGACGGTGACTTCCAAGCCTTCGATGTCATCAATGTGTGGGATCACGCCGCCGACGAGCCGCGCATCCCGCGCACTCTGACCGCACTGCGCGAGGAGGTGGAAGATCATCTTCGCAGTAGTGACGACGATGAAGATGACGAGGAGTACGAGGACTGAGCGCATCGAAGCGCTCATCGAAGCCATCATGGAAGCGTGGGAAATGCATCTTGACGACGAACTTGTCGAGGACATTGCCTTCTGCGCCAACGTGTTGCGCATAAGCGGAATTGAAATCGAGTACGAGGAGTAAATATGCCTACCATCGGCAACCTGCCCGGCGCTGACATCGACGTGCAATTCCCTAGTGGGAATATCAAAACTGTCAACATGATTATTCTGCTCGTCCAGACGCAGAATGCTGAGTTCAAGTCCAAGACAGGATTCTTCCTGCCCGGTATCGCCAAACAGCATCCGACGCTCAAGGCGCTGCGCGAGCAGTACGAGATTCCTGCAAACGTGAGCCGGACGTGGAAGCAGATGGCAGTAATCCTGCGCAACTTCCACACCGAACTCAGCGACCACATCGAGCAGCACAGGAGGACAAAGACCGCATGAGGTACGACGAGAAGAAACTGGTTGCCAAGCGCGAAGCTGTGCGCAAGGCACTTGCCGCCTACGAGGGTGAGATTGAGCTTGCTCTCGACGTAGAGCCGCGTGGCTCTGGCGCGTCAGCAAACGACTACGACCACTTGCAGGCATCATTCACGCAAGTACAGAGCGCCAGGCGCGTTCTGTGGATGGAGGGCTGAACATGATTGACAAGAACACAACCGATCACATGGCTCGCGTCGAGCAGGCCATTGAGCAGTACATCCACGCTCGCACTCTCGTCATCATTGATGGCGGATTCACCAGCGAGCGCGAGGATTACTGGGAGCGCCAATTCCACGTCGCCTGGACGAATGAGGAGCAGTCCGGCACGCACCGCGTTCATATCACTAGCAACGGCGACGCGGCGCTGTTCGTCGGCCACTACCGGATGGATGAGATCGAGGCCAAGTACGACGCCTTCACCCGCGCCGGAATGTACGTGGGGCGGATCTAATGGCCGCCCCCAATCCTGCCCCCAACCTCATCGAGCGCATGGAGAACCTGCTTTATGCGCTCGACGAGGCCAGCGAGGAATTGCTCAACAGTGCTAACGCACTGAATCATTATCAGCAAGCCTCGCTTGATCGCATTAGCGATGCCGCTGGCATCGGCAAGGAAGTTCTGACCATGATCGACGTGAGGTAGCAATGAGCTACGACACCAAGAAGGACACCATCACTGTCAACGATGTCACATATGACATCGAGCGCGAGGATGATCGAGGCCACCCGGAGCAGACGCTCACGGTAACGACGTTCAACGTCGAGACGGACGAGTATGAGGACGCCTTTCCCGGTCTGAGTGCCACGCTGGGCTATGAGGAGTACGACCAGCACTTCCACAATCCGCGCGATTGGGCTGGCAATGTCGGCACGATGGCTGTTAGCTATCGCGGCTATGAACTTGGCGACGAGGACATTTCCAAGATCGACTTCGAGGTGATTCGCGGCGAGGACGAGGACGGCTACGACAATTGGGTGACGCTTGACCCGGTGACATACTTCAAGGAGGAGCGTGGCGCTCGCGTCGTGCTTGGCCTCACTGTTTACGAGCACTCCGGGCTGACCATGTACGTCGGCAGCGTGGGTGATTACCCATTCGATCAGGCTGGCTGGGACAGCAGCTTCGTTGGCTTCATTTACGACACGCCCGAGAATGTCAAGGAGTGCATGGGCGATGACGTGAGTGATGACGACATCGAGAAGGCACTGCGCAGCGAGGTCAAGGTCTACGCCTCTTATCTGGAAGGCGACATCGCTTGCTTCTTCGTCAACGACGACGAGTCCGACTACCACGACGGTTGCGGTGGCTACGTAGGCGATCACGAACGCTGCGAGCAGGATTGCTTCGAGGCACTTGAGCACGCTATCGAGGCACGGCTGGCAGAAATGCAGGAGCGTGCCGACGCCGCTGCTCGCGACATCATCACAAAGGAGTAATCATGACACAAATCATGATCTTCGCTGTTGAAGTCGAATCCGATCAGGAGACACCTGAGATTGGTGAGTACTTCGACGCAGCAAATGACAAGTGGACGTGGCTGGATATACGGCTCGCAGCCGTGCTGGACAGCCACGACAAACACATTCCTGACGCAGTAAAGGAGATCCTGTGACAAGAATACTTGATAATGAGGAGTACGGACGGATTCTCAAGATCGCGGTCGATGAGGCCACCGATCTTGTCAGCGACAAGCGCCCTGACCGCGACGATCACACTGGTTGGGATGAGTTCCACATGCAGCACTTCGGGCGTGTCCTCACCGCTGTTGACAACTCGGAGCTTTCCTGGGTGGAGGCCGAGGAAGTCTCCTCAATCTGTTCAGAAGTCGAAAACGACATTCGCTACGGCGATATCCTAGGACTGTAAATAATGAAGCTCTATCTGAGCCAGTCCTCCGCAATGGAGGAAAACCACCCGGCGCTGTACTTCGATGCGTCGGAGACAATCGACCTGGGCCACGCCACAGAAGGCGGTGAGGGCGAGGACTACGTGCCGATCATTTACAACATGATCTGTGATGGTCGAGGGGCTGACATCAAGGTTTACCTTGATAGCATAACCGGGCTGTGGGTTGCACCTTCCGGTGTCCACTATAGCGACGTGACGGTGACGCCATGATGCAGACCGAGCCGCAATTCAAGGTTGGCGACAGATTCTTCTCGCATTATGAAATGCAGTGGGGCACTGTCGAGAGCATCAGTCACACCTCGCGCGATCAAACGCACGGTGTTACTGGCGAGCCGCTGTACGACACAACATGGTATCGCGTCAAGCTTGACATCGGCGGACACTCGCTGCTGGACGACGCACACGGTCGATGGGATATGGCCCGCATGGTGCCGCCTCACATCGCCAAGCTCTACGGCTATGGCGATGATCCGCAAACAGACATTTGCAATATCTGCGGCGAGGAACGACGCGCGCTGATCCACACCGATACCGAACTACATCCCGAGGACGCTGCGGACGGCCTAATGCTGCATAGCTTCGAGCCGATCTCGGCTTGACAAACAGCAAGATTGATCTGCTAGTATCATACCCAACATGACCGACCGGAGGACAGACCATGAGCAAGACTGAACCTCAGCCAACAGACGAGCAGGTCGCCATTCTTGACGCCGCATCGACACGGCAGAGTGTGCTAATCGAGGCCGGTGCCGGGTGCGGCAAGACGACCAGCCTCAAGCAAATCGCAAGGTCTGCGCCGAAGTACGCGAAGCTCGGCTACATCGCTTACAATCGCAGCATTGCTGACGAAGCTAAGGCGAGCTTTCCGCGCAACACGACAAGCAAGACGAGCCATGCCTTCGCGATGTCAGGCGTGGACCGTTCCAAGCTCGACCTGCCATTCACCAACCGCAAGGGCTGCGCTTACGCATTGAACATCCGCGAGGGTATCAAGTGGGGCGACGGTGAGCAGAGCGTGTACTACTCGCCCGAGAAACTGGCCGGACTGGCGCAGCAAGCTGTCAGTAAGTTCTGCCAGTCTGCCGAGCGCGAGATCGGCGCTCAGCACGTCCGCTTCATTGCCGGTGCCGAGGAGTACATGGACGAGCTTCGCAGCATTGTTGTCCCGTACGCTCGCAAGCTGTGGGAGCGGCTGATTATGCCGACCGACAAGCTGCGCTTCGCCGGGGCTGCCTCGCCATTCGACGTGTTCCTCAAGATGTGGAGCCTGTCGGACCCGAAGCTGCCATTCGACACGATCCTGTTCGATGAGGCGCAGGATGCCAACCCCGTGACCGAGCACGTTGTCAAGATTCAGGATGCGCAGATCATCATGGTTGGTGACAGTGCGCAGCAGATCTACGCCTGGCGCGGGGCGGAAGATGCGATGGGCCGCTTCGCTGCTGCCCACCGGCTCACGCTGTCACAAAGCTTCCGCTTCGGCCCCGCCGTTGCGGAGGAGGCGAATAAGTGGCTGGAACTGATCGCCGCACCGCTGCGCCTCAAGGGCTTTGAACCGATCAAGTCAGAGCTTGGCCCAATTGAGGAGCCGAAGGCGATCCTGTCTCGTACCAATGCCGGTGTCATCAGTGCGGCGCTGAGCGTAGCCGAGGAGGAAAACGGACGCAGCTACGGTGTCGTCGGCGGCACGAAGCCGATTCAAATGCTGGCCGAGGCAGCACGCGATCTAATGGCCGGTCGCGGCACCTCGCACCCGGAACTGATGGGTTTCAACAACTGGACCGACGCCGCCGACTACGCGACGGAGGAAGGCAGTGCCGAACTCAAGGTGTTCGTCAAGCTCGTCGATAGCTACGGTGTTGACAAGATGGCTGACGTTGCCGCTCGCGCCACCGATGAGAAGTACAACCCGGACATTCTCATCAGCACCGCACACAAGGCCAAGGGGCGCGAATGGGATACGGTTCGCATCAACAGTGACTTCCAAGAGCCGACCGATGAGGCCGGGGAGCCGACCGAACCGAACCGTGCCGAGTGCATGCTGGCCTACGTGTCAGTAACGCGAGCGATGCAGAAGCTCGACCGTGGCTCGCTGTCGTGGGTGGACAACCACCTCGCCACGCGCGTCGATGAGAAGCCGATCCCGCGCGCTCTCAAGCGCTACCGTGCCCGCAAGGAAAACACAACCATCGAGGAGGAAGGCTAATGCCTGACTACCGCATCATCATTGACATCAAGGATGTCACTGACGGTGACGTGAATGATGTTGCCCAGCAAATCTACGACGAGCATGCCGAGTCGCTTGACGCCAAGTTGGGCGACTTCATCATGCAGGTCAACGTCGTTCAAGGCAGCACCGAGTTCGTGACGGACTGGGTGCCCGAGGTGGAGTAAATGACAAACTGGTACTGGAAGTTCGAGTATCGCTTGCCCGATGGGCACCGACTGTTCTCAACCATGACTGAGGATGGCATCAAATACGTCATCGCTGATGACAGCGGACGCACACCCGAGGAAACCGACGACGGTGTGCTGTATCTGGATTCGTCGCGCTGCCTGATCGTGGACAGCGACGAGTCCTGTGTGCCCGCACGCGAGGCGCTTGCGATCCCATTGATCGACGGCAAAGGCAGGCAGACGCGCACACCCACCAACACCGCAACACTACTGCATCTAGCGCACCTCCTGAAATGGATGGTGCAAAATGAAACCACGAAGGAGGTCTACGAGATCCGATGAGCAGCAACACTATCGAATATCGTACCTACGACATCAGCGATGCTGACATGGCGATCATTATTGGTGAACTGACCAAACGCGGTTATCGCAAGATCGTCGCGCGTCTCAATCCCGTCTGCAAGATCGATGAGCGCCTGGTCTTCACTGTCGATGCGTTTCGTGAGCACATCGACAGCACGCTCACCGATGATGAGGAACAGATTGTCGCCAATACTCCTGACGATGAAATCGAGAAGTATCTCGGTGAGGAGTTCATCTACGAGGGCTGGGCGACCACCTGCCGGATGGCGCTGGACGAGGTTCTTTACCAGCACAAGCACGGCAGCAAGAGCTAAGGAGAAACATGGAACGCAACATTTACTCCGGGCCACCAACGAACGTCGCCGTCGAGGCGTCGTGGGATACCTGCAACCGGCTCGATCTGGACACGCTCAACGGTGAGCAATACGATCACTTCCGCAATGTCATCAGCATTGTGGATAACGGCGAGGGCATCAGCTTCGAGACAACGCGCTCCTGGGAAGCGTGGAAGGCAGGCGAACCAAACGCCGGTCGTGGCCGCTGGACAATCCCACACGCCGCGCTTGAGCGCGTGCTCATCGACGGCGAAGTGGTCTGGGGCACAGCCCTAGATCGTATCTGACAACATAATCCTAGGAGAAAGTAAAGTGGCTTTACACTACTGGTTCGAGAAGATCGACAACTACAAGGAGGTTGTCTGGATCGGGGAGGGTGACGAAACGCGCATGAACCCGGTCACAGAAGCGCTGATCTTCGGTTCGATCAGCGTTGGCCTCAGCGAGATTTCTCGCAGCAACATTGACGAGTGGGTCGCGCGCTTCCGCATCATGGAGAAGCTGCATGGTCACTTCCTCATTCATGGCGACGGTTCGCCGTGGTACGTGAGCAACGAGGAGTTCCTTGCCCACATCGGCCTGCGCGTCAATGTCACCGACGAGACGCGCACACAGTGGACCAAGCGCATATTTGGCAAGACGCCGACCAGCATTACTGACGAATTTCGTCGTCAGTTCAACCGCGAGATCGACAAGCAGGTTGCGTGATGGAGGATTTCGGAGAGTACGTAGGGCGCATGGAAATCGACGGCTTCGGCCACGTTTTTCTGCCCGACACCGAAACTGAGCAGGGGGATGTTCCCTCGCTCGGTCGCTGGGTCGAAGACAACACTGGAGGCGAGTCCAAGAAGCCGGAAGTGCGCCGTGTACGTATCACGGTGAAATTGCTGCCTAACAAGTAAGACACCGTTTAGTGTAGTACCGCAGTATCGTTTACAACACATCCAACCCACAGGAGTAATCATGAAGTACGCTGTTCTGGCTGCCATTTTGGCAGCCTTTTTCGTGACCGCATGCGGTAGCGACAACCCGAGCACGGCCAACGTCAAGGCTACTGAGCAGCCCGCTCAGAAGCAGCAGACGCCTGCGCCAACACAGACCACGCCTGATCCCCCGGATTCGGACAACGACGGCACTCCCAACGCCGATGACTTCGATCCCAACGATCCTGGCATTCAGACCAAGAGCGACAGCAAGGATTGTGAGGTTCTTGGCATCGACCGGAAGGGGTTACGCGAAGGTACCTGCATCACGCAGGGGCAGTCTGTCAAGATTACTAATCGCGACCACGCCCTTACACTGCCGCAGATGAACGTCCGCCTCAATTCAATCGAGGCCGTCAGTTCCATCCATCGCGAGTATGAGTCGCCACTTGTCGGCTCGTACGTCATCGCCAACGTGAGCATTACCAACAAGCTTGACGATCCCGTCGAGGTCGATGCGTCGGATATGTTCTCGCTCTCTGTCGAGGGCAAGACATCAAATCCGAACTTCAATGCCATGAACAATGGTGACAATCCCCTCATCTACGAGGAGATCCAGCCCGACGAAACCGCCACGGGCGACGTGATTTTCAAGGTCGCTGCCAGTCACGTTGACGGACTCGCTAAGGATGGCAACCTCAGTGTGTTGCAGTTCTCCGACGCCGATGCGTTCAGCGACAAGCCTGAGCACACCATCGGAGTCTTCCGTACCTACCACTGAAATGACAACGGAACTGCTGAGGCCGCTCGCTCCACGTATCCGACAGCCGGTCAGCGATGAGGAGTACGTCGAGATCATCGAACGGCTGCTCACGCTGGAAAACCGCAGCCCCGCGTCGGTGCTGTCGAGCATCGAGCGGACGCTTGCCGTGCGCACTGAGGCGCGGCGAATCGGGCCGCGCGTCTAAACGGCGATCTATGGTATGATCGCAACGCCCTCTGGTCCCTGCCCCTTACGGGGTTGAGAGTCGCGGGGCATCGGGGCCGGGGAAGTGATCCAGCAACCCGGTTCCACTTATCAATACAGACGACAGGAGAACAGCATGGCACGTAACAACAACACCACCGAGACACAGCGCGGCGAGTTCGTGGAGAACATGGATCACGACCTTGAGCAGCGCGAAATGCTACTGCGCGCACAGGTCAAGCAGCATCAGGTCGATATCGCGGTGATCGAGGACGAGATCGCGCGCATTCAGGCAGCACGCAAGGCGCTTATCAAGTAAGGCGTATTTTTTCGGCGCAATACTTGACAAACAGAAAGTTCCATAAATATACTTGACAGGACAAAGCGCGGGTGGTAGGGTGATCTGTCATCCCGACGACAGGAGGAATCGATGGACAGCAGTAAGAGCAGCACCAAGCTCATGAACCGGCATCAAGTCATCGAAGCCGCAAAAGCGGCAGAGAAGCTGGACCTGAATCGCAAGCTCAACATCCCAATGCTTGTCAAGGAGCTTGACCCGGATCGCATCAACACTTGCTCGCTTCTCATGCTTCATGACAAGGCGAACGGCGTGGAGGTCGATCTGCATGCCCGCTGCCATATGTACCTGGCAGTGAAGGGACAGGAGGAAGCCGAGGAAGGCATCCTTGACGTACCGCTCCCGATCTACGAAAGCTGGCGCTCACTGGCCGATCTCGAAGGCATGGAGTCCGGTCAGCACGGTCAAGGCAAAGCAACCCGATAAGCGGTCTGAGGTACGCCGTTGACAACATGGTTGAGGGGCGGTGTGAATCGCCCCTCTTCCGTGTGTGTGACAAGGAGGAACATGGAGCGCTATTCAAGATATGAAGATGCAATGCTCACCAAGCTACGCATCCATGAATGGTATGAGACATATACCGGCACTGCTTCGCTACGCGAATTCTTCGAGGATCTGAACAGCAGGCACATTGCCGAGGAACGGCTTGGCGTCGAAGGTCTAATCTATCTGCAAAAGCAGATGGTCAAGACTGCTGATCCAATCTACGTTGGCGACGAGATTCTTGAGATTGTCGATCACGCGCGCTGGTCATTTGAACCAGAGGCACTGATGCCCGGTGACCCATTCGTGCCCCAAGGATTCGCCCTCTTTCCCCGTCCGATCTACCTTGACGACGCGCCTGATATCAACACATTTGATGGCAAGCAGATCAAGGAGTACAAGGAGCGGGTACCAATACGCGCGCTCGGCTGGCTATCGATGCATGACGAGACGATGGAGCGTGGTTGCTTCTGGATCTCATTCTTTAGTCACATTGATGACACCGAGGAGTTCCTTGACACCGACCGAACCGAGTACTTCCGCCGCCATGCACCGTTGAGCCTTGCACATCAATGGCAGTGGACGTGGGGCAATAACCCAATGGAACTACAGGCCATCGAAACGCCCGAAGAAGTACCAGGAACAGGACAACTGCGTGCGCGCCAGCAAGCAGCATTGGTGCAAACATTTTGGCGCATTGGTCAACAGCGTGTGAGCGTACCCGAACGCATTCCCCGTGGCATCTGGCGTGACGCTGAACGCAAGACTGGTATCCGTCATCGCGAGGTCAAAGTACTGTTGCTACGCCGTGCCAAGGAGTCTGTCTACAAAGGCGAGGAAACCGGCAGGCACATGAAAGTTCGCAGTATTACTGATGGACACTGGCGCAATCAGCCCTACGGCAAGAAAGGCGAAAAGCCGTACTACCGGCAGATCTGGATCGCACCGTACATCAGAGGTCCAGAAGGCGCACCCTTCATTCATCCTGACAAAGCTGTCGAATTCAGGAGGTAATCATGCCTGATTATGGACAAGGCAAACATAGCGGCAGCATTCGCGGTCCCTATGGTACTAACGAAGGCGATATCTACTTCGCTGCCGATTGGCTACGTAAGATGACCAAGAATGACCAAGGCAAGAATCACGAAGCCATCATTGAAATGCTTCGTGACAAGACTAGCGGCAAAATCGAAGAACACTTCTACATAACCAACAACAAAGAAATTATCGCCCGCGCTCACAAAGGCAATGAACTTTTCCTCGCAGGCAGTCTCAAGAACATCGGCGATAAGGAATAATAATGACAGTACGAGATCCCAGCAAGCATGAGTACAGCATCGTCCCGATCATCAGCGGCATGCACAAATGGGGGCAGCGTCAAATCGTCGGCAGCTATACAACGGAGGCTGCCGGTGAGAAGCGCGCCGTAGCGTTGGCAATAAACATGCTACGCGACAACTCAGAGATCGAGCGCTTTCACATCTATCACAGCCATCCGTCGCCGGGACCAATGGACCGCTACGTCGGTCAGATCCATCCGGGTGACGAGAAACTAAGGAGAGTCGTATGACAATCAAGCAGGAGTATCTTGACAGGCATGGTCCCTACCCGGAGACTGCCATCGCAGCATTCGTGACAGACCTGATGCGTGGCGATCCGAACGAGTTCAAGCAAGGCTACACCCGCGAGAACGCGATCCTCGCTGCAATGGAGGTGTGGGGCTGGGACCGACGCGACATTGAAGCAGCGACCGCCAACATAACTGACAACATTGTCAGGGCCGAGCAGTCGATGGGCTTCGATGCCGACACTCGCATCAACCTGCTGGACGATCCCAAGTCCCCGCCGCATAGTCCCGGCCAGCGCGAGTACCAGCGGCACGTCGCAATCGAGTGGGAGGGTGGCGTCCTCTGGCTCAATATGTTTGACTTCGCCAGCGGCGACTACGAAGGCGAGAAGAAGAACCGGCACTACTGCATCGACGTGCGCTCATTCAACAGCAAGGGCGAGGTCAAAGGCGAGGGCGTATTCACGATGTCGCGCACCGCACCGCGCGGCATAGTTGTGACTGAAACCACTGACGCCGACTGGGAGCTACCACAAGGCCACTGGTGGACCGGTGGTTTTGTCGTCAGCATTCTCACCGATCCTGACGGCGAGGAAACACACGTTGACAAGGAGCGTGAATAAATATGATTGACAAGCGAGCATTCTCAGAGGCCGCTCGCGATTCTGATGCACTGGCTGGCGAGCATGGCATCGAGGAATGTTTGCGGCGAATGGACATCGACGAGGAGGCAATTCACTGGTGCATCCAGCAGCGTGCCTTACGCGCCGCAATGATTCACGATGGTCTTGACCCGCGCCTGATGCCAATGGACCGGCCTACGCCGGTCAATCTGTCATCTGATGCCGAGAGTCTGCTGCCGCTCTTGCAGGCGGCGGTGCTTGATGGCATCGTTCTCGGCATGCTAGTGCGAGGCCGTGACTTCGGCATAGGAAGGAAGACGAGGTGACAACAAAATTGACAGAACAGGACAAGTCGATCACTGACGGCGATCAGAATGGCAACGTAATCGCAATCACCACCTGGGAGGAGGCATGCGCCAAGTCTCAGACATGGGCCAATCAAGCGCGACGCAAAGCATATTACCGCCGCGTACGGCATCGTGCGATCGGCATTGTCCTGTTCGCGCTATTGCTGGTGGCTATCGCTGTAGCAATCGTGTGGGTGACAACCACATGAAGTTCACAATCTTGACAGAAATCGAGATCAAGAACGACGCCCTCACGCGCGATGCCGACGCTGCTGACCTGGCCGGGATGATTCTTGAGAACCTGGCGAAGAACGGTACCAAGCATCTGCCGTGGGTGATCGGCGCTGAGTATACATTGGTGACATCATACGTGATCTCTACGGCTGAGGTCGATCAGTGGCTCAAGGACACCACTGCCGCCGATCTGAATCCCTACCGCAAGCGGCTCTTGCGCCGGGGCTTCAAAGCATATTTACAACGACGGAAGGAACAACATGCCTGACGATGAGTACCCGAAGATCATTCCGCTCCAAGATTTTCTCACCGAAGGCTATCGCGAGGGTTTTGGCATGACCCGCGAAGAGGCGTGGGAGCAGGGCATCTGCGTCTCCTGCAAGAAGCCACCGACGTTTTACACAGAAGCCGGTCGGCGCGAGTATTTCAACAACTCGGCAATGTGCGAGGCGTGCTGGGACAAGATGTTCGCTGATGAAGACTGATTGCATCATCTGGCCGCATGGATTCACAGCGCAAGGCTATGGTTGCCTGCGCCAGAATGGTGTAACAGTGTTGGCTCATCGAATCATCTACGAGGAGTACTACGGCTTTATCCCAGAAGGGTACGAGGTTCACCACAGATGTGAGAACCGCGCGTGTATCAATATTACTCACTTAGAAGCCCTACCGCACAGCGCACATAGGCTCTTACATCGTCCAACCCACTGTCCGAGAGGCCACGAGTACAACGACACTAATACATACATCAGTCCGCGAGGTGAGATTCGCTGCAAGCGATGCCATCGCGAGCGGATGTATGCCCAACGACACAAAATGTTCGAGGAGGAGGAGTAAACATGGATTACATTCTCATCCGTGCCTGGGGCCGCTTCAACGGCACAATGGCTTTCTATGTACGCCAAGAACTTGATCGCGCTCGCGATGACAATGCTCCTGGCAACGTGATCTACAAGCGCGAGGACGGTACCTGGGCAACACTCAATGACCTGAGCGAGCCAAACCGCACGAAAGTTGCGCAGATCGCCGGTCAAATCCGTCCCGGCCACAAGGTCTACGAACGCGAGATCTACGAGGATCAACACTAATGCGTGAGTGGCGGGTACAGCGGTTGTCCATGAAGCAGTGGAAGATCATCTGTCCTCACGCAGACTGCGGTGGGCATGCGATCGTGAGCTATCGCTGGCCGTTTGGTGGCCTCGCCACGCGAGCCTGTACCTACTGCTTCAAGACGGCGCGCATCCCCGAGAGGGTGAGAAACCGTGCCAGCGCTTGACGACACTCGGCTCAACAGACATCGCGCGTTCGACTGGCTGATCGGCACGAACGTTCGTGATCTGCGCCACCGCTACGGGCTGACGCAGGAGGAATTAGCCGAGCTTGCCGATATGGACCCGACGCAATTGAGCCGCGTCGAGAACGGCGAACGGAGCCTCAAGTTCCGCGAGGCAATGCGGATTGCTGAGCACCTTGGCATCCGGCCCGAGGCCCTGACAAGGGAGTTGACGTAGCCAGTGAAGTTCTGTATGATCCCGCCAACCCGACGACGACAGGAGAGCGATGAAGCGAAAGCAGCGAACGGCGAAGTGGAAGGCGGCAAAGCACCACCGCGCCGTGCAGGCCGAGAAGAAGCGCAGTGGCGTTCAGCCGGTCCACAAGCGCAAGCAACTCAAGAAGCCGAAGGAGTCTTGACATGGCTGGACTCCGTGACGCACTCGCCAAGCACAAGGAGCGTCAGAACGGCACGGTCGAAAAGCCACGCAGCATTGCTGCACTACGCGCAGCGAAGCAGCAGAGCAAAAGCGGCGGCATTGCCGCAGCACGCAAGCGTCACTCAAAGCGCGTGAAAATTAGCAGCAAGCTTGACTTCAATCTCGGCGGCATCCTCTACCACAGCGCCCGTATCCATGAGGGGCGCAATGGACGACCGTGGGGCGAAGTCAGCGTCACCAATGGCGATAGAACCTACGTGTTCAACAATCGCTATGGATCGTGGATGCATGATCTCCATGACAGCGGACGAATGGCCGAGCCTGCCGCCGTCGCAAAGCACATGGGAGTCAATATCTCACAGGTTGACTTCTCCAAGGCACTGATCGAGCGCTTCTACAAGCAGTTGAAGGCCGAGGGCATTCCCACGCCCGAGGAACGCCTGCGCATCCGCGAGGAACAGGCTCTCGCTGAGCGCCGCAAGCGCAAGAAGCACATTGACAACACCGACGACTAAGGAATACATGGCATCTGGAACGACGGGAGTGACGCCCGTTGATAAGAAGCATCACGTCACGCTGACAGACGAGCAAGTGAACACGATCCTAAGCGCACTCAAAGCAGATTACACAAACTGGAAGGACGTAAAGAACTTCCCGCTCGCCGCCGAGTTGTGCGAAGAGATTGAAGACGCCTACCGCGCCGTCAGGTCACAAGCTCGATGACGCCCGAGGAACGCGAGGCATATGAGGCATGGTCGCGGCGATGTGGTTTCCCCGAGACACGCCCTCACCGTATGCATCACAACACCGAGCACATAGCCGAGCTATTGGCTGTGCTCCCGTTTCTGGCGCTGCTAGGCGGCATCATCGCCATCATCGTCAGCATCGGCTAAAGTAGTCTTGACGAACTGCCGACAAGAGTGTAGGGTGTCGGCTATAGTGTCTCCCGTAGTACCCAGCAGCACCAAACCCAAACCGACCTAGGAGGTCAAAGCAGATGGCAGTCAGCATCAGGGGCAAGTCCGCAAAGGACGAGGCTCCGAAGCGTAGTACCCGCAAGTCCACCGCCAAGCCCGCACGCAAGACGGCTGGCACCAAGCGCACGACCGGTTCTCGCGCCGCGAGCACTCGCAAGCGCTCGGAGCCGCAGGCTACTACGCGCGGTCGGCGTTCGGCAGTCCCGCAGACCGATGACCGCACGATGAAGCGCCTGCTCGCAGACGTGGAGAAGGCGGGCAAGCTCCGCAAGAAGGCCGAAGAGGCGCACAAGGCGACCGTCAACGCTCTTCACGACGCGGCGAAGGCAGCGCTTGAGGGCGGTGTCCCGATGGCCCGCGTGAGCGAGGTGTCGGGCATCAGCCGTCAGTGGCTCTACAAGATGGGCGAGTTCGCCGGTCGCGGCAACGGCGCGAGCGCCAGCAAGGCGAGCGCGCGCAAGACTTCCACAGCGAAGAGCACGGCGAGCACGAAGCGCACGCAGAGCAAGAACACGGGAGCCAAGCGCCCCCGTATCCGTAGCGCGAAGTAGTACAATGGCAAGCGCCCCTGCTGAATAAGTGGGGGCGCTTCCGTTGGCAGTACCGTTGACAGCAGTGACGACGACAGAAGGGACTAGTAGTGACATTTCCTGATGATTTGCCGCCAGAGGTGGCGGCGCTCTACGAACAGGACGGTTCGTGGAGCCAAACCAAGCCGGACATCTTCTTCTTCACCTGCGCCTGCAATCGCCAGGCGCTTTGTCGTTGTGTGCGCGATACCGATCAGGATCGGTGGATGCGCCACTGTGGCACGAAAGATTGTGAGTTTCACGGTGAACGTGAAGTCATCACTACTGAAGTGAGCGACGAGGAGAATAAGCGTCGTAAGCAGCGCGCAAAGGAATACGACGAAGGCGCATCAATGCTGATGGACGAGATCTATCAGTTTCTCGGCGTGGCGGCGCTCACAAGCAAGCCGGACACCGACGATGCTGCGATGCTTGACAGCATCATTGACACGGTAATTCGTAAGTACATCTTCATCGGGCGCGAAGAGGCAATCGTGCTCGCGCTATGGATCGTGCATACGTGGTGCCTGCGCGCGGCTGAATACACGCCTTACATTCATTTGCGATCAGCGCTGCCACGCGAGGGTAAGAGCCGCGTGCTGGACATCCTCGGCTACCTTGTCGCTCGCCCAATGCGGATGAGCGACCCGACGCCTGCCGCTATTGCTGACTACATCACAATGGCCGCTGTCTTCGGGCAAGAGCCGCCGACGTTCCTCTGGGATGAGATCGACTCAGCCTACGAGCGCTGGCCGGTGCTACGTGAGTATGTCAACAATGGATTCCAGCGTGGCAACCCGATCATTCGCGCTAAGGGTGTTGTCAAGTTCACGTTCGCACCGAAGGTGATGGCCGGTCTGACCGAACTTCCGGCGACCGTGGCCGACCGTTCGTTTCGGCTCGATATGACGCGCGCCAAGGAGAATGAAAAGCCGTTGCGCCTGACGCCGAAGGATCGCCGCCAGCTTGAGCGTGAGTGCATGATGCTGCAAATGCGGCTCGGTGCCTTCGCTGAGCGCCACATGGAAACATTATTGTCAGCAGAGCCGGATCTACCTTCCGCAATCGATGACCGTGGGCAGGACATTGCGGAGCCACTTCTCGCCATTGCTGATATTGCCGGTGGTGAGTGGCCGACCAAGGCGCGCGAAGCAATGGTCAAGCTCCGCAACAACATGAAAAAAGCTGACTCACTGTCGAATCCCGAACTACTACTGCATGACATCAAGCACGTCTTCCGAGGCAAGCAAGTGATTTACTCGGAGGATTTGGTGGCAGCACTGTTGCGGCAGGAGGAATCACCGTGGCGCACGATGGGGCTGAACCAGCACAAGCTCGCGCGCATACTGCATGAGTTCGTGGAGTATCCCGGTGGCCCACGCATCAAGAGCACGCGCCTCCGTGTCGGAGGGCGCAAAAGCGGCAACGCGCTCAAGGCCGGGTACCGACGCAAGCAATTCGAGGACGCTTGGAGTCGCTACATCAAGGAGTAGTGACAACATTGATGTCACAAAGTGGTTACGTGGTTACGCTTTCCGGGGGCACCATCCGGGCCTCCTCTCGGCAGCAAATGGGGGCGCAAAGCGTAACCGCGTAACCACGCACTAAACTTGCCATGCCTCTAGTCAGGGTTCCGGTTGGTTTCCCAGTAGCGGGCATTTGTCGGGCGGGAAGTGACTAGCAACCGTCCGGCGTAAGTGTGGTATGATCCCAACGCGGGGCACAGCGGGCATATATGAGGAGAGGCTGTGTCCCGCATCGTTGACAATATCCATACAACAACAGGAGGTAGGGATGTACCGCATTGTTCGAGTCAATACTCGTAACATGCCTCAGAAGGAACAGGCGCTCTACGATATGTATACCATCGTTGACGCCGGATACTACTGGAAGATGAGCGAGCAGATCGAGATTCCCTACGGCACGCCGATGATCGCGATGGGCGGGCACGGCGGTCGAGGTCTGTACCTGTTCGGTATCAGCAATGGCGATTGGGAGCAGTACAACGACGGTGGCGAATACCACCTTCGCATCCCGGTCGTGTGGCAGCCGGTGATCTACTCGCTGCCCCCGGAGTCCGTCGAAGAGATCGGAGCGATGTGCAAGCGCTGGAACCTGCGCTTTGGCTGTCAGGCGACGCAGGGCGAGTTCCGAAATGCCCTGCACCACATCCTCAGTTTCGGCAACGCGCTCAATCCATACAACTACGCAAACGCAGCATGACTGTTGCCACAACAACACACCTCAATCTGACCGAAGCTGAGACGCGCTATCTGCGCAAGTGCGTTCGCAAGCGCCTAAGCCTGCGCTTCTCAGCCGTCCCGCGCACGACCAACGGAGTGCAGATCCCTGCTGAGCGTGCCAAGTTCCTGCGCGATCTGGCTGTGTCGTTCACCGTGAAGGACTACTGAAAGGTAATATGCTTGTCAAAGTAATCACCGAAATTGTCCTTGATGTAAAGGACGAGAAGGAAGCCGAAGAAGCGTGCAACCAACTCACGATGCTTGAAAGCGTGATGCGCAACAACAGCTTCCCGCATGAGATCATCGACACCGACGTTGACCACTACGAGAAGGTCAACGACGAGGAGGCCGAAGAGCGGGGCTGGAACGAGGTGTAGCAAGTAAGTATGATCGCCGCCTTCATCAACCTCTAGTAAGGAGGGCAGCCCATGAAGAGGCTGCTTGTGGGGGCGGCGATCATCGCCGTGGGCGCAGTATTAGTGACACCGACCGTTGGGTCGGCAACGCAAGACAAGGAAATGATTTGCCACAGAGCGGACGACAACAAGTTTGTCCTGCTGACTGTGGCATTCGACTCCGCGCACTTCGGGAAGCACGAAGGCGACGTGCCACCTGACGACGATATGAAGTGCCCGGAGAAACCACCCCCGCCGCCCGAGCCTGGTCCACCTGGGCCTCCCGGCCCGTCCGGTCCTCAAGGGCCTGCTGGCCCAACTGGACCCACAGGACCAACGGGACCGACAGGAGCAACAGGGGCGACAGGACCAGCAGGACCAGCCGGTGCTCCCGGTACGACAACAGTAATTACGAAAGTCGTCAACACGCAGAAGAAGTGCAGCAAGCGTAACTTCATGGTCACCTTGCCCAAGGCATACAACAAGGTGACGCGCGTCAAGGTCAAGGTCGGCAAGGTCACGCGCACCGTGCGCGTAAACTCCAAGCACCAGTTCCGTGTGAACTTCACCGGCTTCGACGGCGGCGTGACCAGCGTCGTCATCCGCATTCCCGGCCACCCTGAATTCAAGCGTCTTTACACGCTTTGCGGTGGTGGCAGCGTGGACAACTACAACGTCCCCGAGCCGAAGTAGCGGCAACGCGCCAACTTGCACCGGGCTGTCAGATCTCGATGGCCCGGTGCGACTTGGCCTACATGACCTTCAACACTGGCGGTCCAAGCCGCCCCTTCCCGTCTTCGCCCGCCTGGTGCCGCGAAGACGTTGCTCTCGTTCTCACGCAGCGCGAGCTTCACGTAATCGAGGAAGCCGAGTTGATCCTTGGCCTCCTGTACGAGAACCGTGACAACATTCGCGGCCAGCAAGAAGCGCTAGACCTGTACTACGGCGAAGACCCTGCCCTTTATGATCCGGCGCGCGACATCGCAGAGACGCTATCCGGTCTGCGTGACAAAATTGACCACGCGCTGCGCCGACACAAGCTTGCGATCCGTGAGTGGCGCATCGAAGCCGAGAAGTGGCTCGAAGAAAATCGCAATAATAATGACAAGCCCGCTTAGGCGGGTTTGTTGCAGTTGCAACTAAAACGTTTAGGCGTTGGTTAGCAACCTGACTCGGTAAGCACTACTTCCGGCCAGTTGTGATACGGTCCCGGCTCCCGCTAAGGGGCACGCATCAACGTCCATACGGCGAGAAAGCGAGCGCCCTGCCCCCTCGGTCCTTCCGGGGCGGGGCGTTCGTATGCGGGGCGGGCGACCGACCGCTGCGGTGATCTCAGGGGGGACGATCCCGCAGCGGTCTAGTCGTCCACGCCACCCAGACAGTGCGTCCTCAGAGAACCTTGCGCTGCACCAACCGTAGAGGTGACGGCTGGGACGTGGAAACGCGCTTTCCTCTGTACTGCCCGAGTTGCGCTGGCCCGATTTTGTCGGGGCCAACTGTCATGCGTCCTGTCAACGGACCCTTGCCGTCACCGGCGTCCTGAGAAGCTGTGAATGTTGGGTGCGCTGGCCTTGTCGGTGTCGTGATCGAGTACCGACCCGGTGTTGGTGACAACAGTGGTGTTTCTTTGGGTGTCAATCCGGCCACGGTGTTGTTCTCCCCTGTGAGATTCGCCTAATCCTCCCTGGATATATGACAAATGTCAAGTGGGCCGCTTGATTACGCAGTTGCGATGTGCTACGCGCCCCCGTAGAACGACTGTGCGCTGGCTTCTGTCAATCTCGCCGCGACAGATCGCGCATCGCCTTGCCAGCAGATCGTGGATGTATTTCGTTAGTGTTGACAAAGAGATCGATTACGCCCCCTTGATGATAGAAAACGGGCACCGGAAGGATAGCAACCTAACCAGTGCCCGTTTGTCGCTACTCCGATTCTTCGGACTGCGCTGCCTCTGGCGCATCCTTGCCCGAGATCTTGTCCTCGGTTTCGGTGACGCCCTCGGTGGACCCCGCGCCGCCCTCGATACCCTCGCCGCGCGGATCGTCTTCGCGCTGGTCAGAGCCTTCCGGCACTTCTGTCATGATTCCTCTTTCTCTATCAGTCTTTGGATGCCAGCATTGAGGACACCAAGCTTGACGTGGTTGCGGCGCGTTTCTGACCACACGCTATAACCCTCGCACTCGTCGCCATCCTCATCCACCCACGCCCACACGCACACAATGGCGAATGTGTCGAGGCGGAAATTGTTGTCGTCGGGATTGACCCCCTCTCGTTCGCGTTCAAGTCCGCCCTCACAGATCTTGACGATGCGACCCAAATCTGCGTCGTCAATGATGTCAGAAACGTCTGTCATCCGCCCTTGCGGTTCTTAGCCGTCCTGATCTTCGGCTTCTGCGGGCGTGTTTTCTGCTTGTGCAATGACTCTCCGCGCTTGAGCCGGTCAGCATTCTGACGCAAGGCGTCAGGAAGATCCCTCTTCTTGGCTGTCAACATTACTCCTTTCTACTTTACTGATGCGTACGGAATCCATCCGCGCGCACCGACCGGCGCGGCGGAGCTTTTGACTACCTGAACACACATATAGTGTCCACGACCACGCCATTTCTCACGAACGCGATCGCCTTTCAACAGGTAGTAATAAGGCGTGCTTTGCGGACCATAGCGCAAGTACGTATCTGCAACTTTGATGACACGTATCCTATCGCTCGGGTCACCCTTACAGCTTGATGGTTTGCGTCCCTTCGGAGGTAGTTGAGCACCGACTTGAAAGTCAGCATTGGCGGGGCCATCTGCCCATACTTCGCCACTATTGTCAGGACCAATGGCAACAGCCGGTATCCATCCAGAAGCCCCCTCTTTGTTCCCATAGCCCCAAAGAAAACCACTGCGTGCAGGGCGTGGGGCTGGAACAGCATTCTCGTTTGGATTCCGAGTGGATTGCACGCCAAAGCGTTGACGCTTTTTCATCACGAAGACGACAGGACTCTCAAAATGAGCAGCGACACGGACCTCAACTTCATCAACAATAACTACATAGGGGTAGTAGCCAACAGCAACCTGTCCTGTGTGCCAACAGCCGTTGATTCCTCCGCAAGGATTCGACATTAGCTACTTCTTGCGCTTGATCGGTCCCTTGTTCCAGCGTGCTCTCGCCGCCAAAACAACACCCTTGTGGCTCTTACGACGGCTCGTATTCTTATGTCCTTTCTTCGCCGCCGCAGCCTTCTTTTTCCCTTTTGTATAGTTCGCCATTATTTACTTTTTCTTCCCACCGATCTTGATACCGGGGTACTTGCGCCTGACCTTCTTGGCAACGGTGGCGTAGCTACCAGCGGTATCAGAGCGCGCGGCATAGCTCAAGGCCGCGCGAGCACGCTTCTTCGTATTGATCGGATACTTGCGCGTCTTCGGATACACGAAGTCACTAGCCTTGAGACGCTTCACGCCCTTAGCTGTACTCTTCTGTTTCGGTCGAGGTGTGCCACGCTTCCGACGGCGACGGCGCTTTTTTACTGCCATGACTATCTCCTAGTAAGGATAGTTGTCAATAGGACTTCTCAAAGCGCGTGCTCGCCGTTCTTGCGCCTTGCTTGGTACGATGTACGGTTCAATCTCGCGGGTCGCCAACGCCGCATGATCGGCCAATCGTGTCAATACTAGTAACTCGCCATTGATCTCAAAGATCATCGCCGGTTTAGCATCTTCGCCATGCCCGGATGGACCCCGCGTACCTCTGCGCGCCTCCATCCAGAGTTTCCAAATTGCGCGGATGGCTGTGTCCGCCAAGGTTCTTGACGCTTTGACCGAATAGATGAACTTTGCTCCGTCACGGCAATCGAGCTTGACAAATTTGCCACCGCCCGACTGCACGACGCGAGAGCCTTGCAGAGCCGCCGCAGCGCGTTCCTCAGCGCTATCGCCAATCTCGTTAGAACTCCGGTTAGACGACGGCATGCGTCACGGAGCGCTTTCGTATTCGCGTTCGGCAGTGGTGTTGACATCATTTGGACCTGGAAGCAGGTTGTCAGGGTAGCTATAGTTGTTCTGCCTCATCCGCTGAGGCTTACGTGTGCGCCGATTGAAGCCATCATACTCGTCATAGCCGCCGCAATAGTCACACGGAGCACGACTGGTCCGCATTGCCGAGAACGGGTAGTCCCGCTCTTGCCCGCATTTCCGACAGTATACTGCCATGACTATTTACTCTCCGTAGCGCGAGGCGACGACTCCCTTGGAGTCTTGGTAACGCCCCTTATAGGGATTGAGAGCAGGAGCATCCATCAGTGCAAATGCAATCTGACAGATCTTCTTACCCGGCCTCAGCACTATTGGCACCTGCAAGAGGTTCTTCATTTCCAGAGTTACTGGTCCCCGGAAGCCGGGATCGATAAACCCCGCTGTGACGTGAACCATCAAGCCAAGCCGACCGAGGCTGCTTTTACCCTCGATCTTACCAACAATATTTGCAGGTAGTGTTACTCGCTCCTCAGTCACGCCAAGGATGAACTCGCCGGGATGCAAGACGTAACCCTCGATACCAACTTCAACGCGCCGCATGAAGTCGATCGGATCATCCAGATCAACACATCTGACATTACTTATGTCAGGAACCAGAAACTCGTCACTAAGGTGCAGATCAATGCTCGCCGGTTCTACACACTCTTGACGAAATGGTTGGATCAAGCGCTCGCCGTACTCAGACAGCTTATGATCGGGAAGAAAGCTCATGCCGGGATCATACTGAACTTCACTTACCAGTGCCAACCTGGGAGCGATGACACCGCGACAAAGATGAAAATGCCAGCCAAGATGGTGAGACAGAGGATAACGATCCACCAATCGCCGTTGCGCACTCAGGCCAGTCGCTCACTAGAGGTGTACTGGGCAAGCGGGACGGTCCTGTCTCCATGCGGAAGCCGCCGAGCGCTGTCATCCATAACGACAAGAGTGTCATCAGGAATACGAACCACATCTTTAGCACCACTGGCGAGCAGGTTTGCGATCTTGAGCGCTTTCTCCGGTGAGAAGGCGACGGGGGCGTCGCAGAACGTATCGTCGCTAAGCTTGGTGATGTAGGTGTGGATTCCGGTACAGCGCTCACAGCGACGGTTCTTCGAGTTCTTGACGAGTTTAGGCTGTCGATCAGGCATTTTGGGTTTATATTTGGTCAACACCGCGATGCCGTACCAAAACGGAATCGGGTTGTAGTTGGTCAGGAGTATTGTCTTCTTCATGCGGACGAGCCATGAGCGCTCCGCCCGGTCCAACGTAGAGTTTATAGCGTTTGATGTCGGCATCGCACTGCACTAGTGCGAAGCCCATGCTATCGACGCCGAGGATGACCTTGGGTTGGAGATCCTCATGACCGGGCAGAACACTCATCGTCAATACCTCACGGCTTGCTGGGCAACTTGGTAGCAGGATTGACAACCTGCGTAGGCGCTTCATTAGATGAAGGCTGCGCAACCGAGGTGAGCACGCTGTTACGAACCTCAACATTCTCCGGGCCATAACCAGGCTCATGAACGAGCGCGGCTTCAACGTTGCCCTTGCGGATGTTGCGACCCGTACGCACAACAGCATCGCCGCCGATCAGCGCAGCAGCAAACACACCAGCCCACGTCAATGCGTCAGAGAGTGCTTTCTCCTGTTCGACGGACAGATCGAAAACACCAAATGCTCGCAACAGTGTTGCGATAACCGGAATGCCAGCGATCACAAATGCCACAATCTGTGGCGGCGTAATATCCGGCATCTGGCCCTTGACAAGATTGGTTGGATTCACATTCACCTCCTCTCACCAATCTATGAAGCGGGTCACGCGCCCCTCGCCGTTCTTGCCGCCGAGCGCGTAGAACTCGGCCCAATCCTTCCACGTCTTCACTGGTTGGCCGTTAGGAAACTTGACGCGAGTATTGCCAATGACCGCCCAAGTACAGTCATTGTTTGGACTTGGTAGCTTACCGTTCTTCGCATACTGTTCCGCCGCATAAGGCCAGTTCCATGCCAGCGCCGCGCACCGGATTGCGTACTCCATCGGCTGCTTCTTGGCGTAGGCCATCGTGCGCATCGAAGCCACGCGACCCTTGAACGTCGTTGCCACCTTCTCCATCGCGACAGAAGGATTGTAGGCGTTCTGCATGTGCTGCGTGGCATAGGGCGGGCCGTAGACGCGGATCTGCACGATCCCGCAATCAACACCGCCCTCGATGTGCCAGTTGACGGCACCAAGATTATTACCGCCCTCCGTCTCTGCGAAGCCTCGCAGCAATCCTGTCGGGAGATCCTTGTGGCGGTTATGCGTCTTGGCATCAATCAAGATCGAAATCCGCGACTGCGTAGCATTCCCGGCGATCCCGTCAACGACAAGGTTGTACTTCTTTTGAAAGAGACGCGTTTGCATATCAGTCTTTGGCCCAAAGGCACCATCATTGCCTTCGCAATCAAAGCCACAGACAGTGAGGCCCGCTTGCAGCGCGTAGACCGGCCAGCCCGAGTCGCCCTTTCTGAGTGAGCTTGGAATCGTCTTGTTGGGCGTAACAGGAAGCGTCATCACTGCTGCCCTTCTTGTTGCTCCTCTTCGACGCCGGGAGGCAGCACCGGCTCTTCCGGTTCCTCGTTCTCGTCGGGCAGATCTTCTTGCTCGACTTCCTCTTCGCCGTCACTTTCCTCGTCGTCGGGATCATCGTCATCCGGTGTTTCTTCCGGCGTCTCTTCCTCAGCGACCTCACCGAAGGCGGGATCAGGCCAGTCTGCGACACCCGGCTCACCAAAATCAACAGGCATGTCAGAAACAGTGGTGGCAATCTCGCTGTGCGGGACGGCCTCCTCGACGTGATCCTCGGTCTGCGTAATTTCTTGCTCAGCCATTGACAAGCTTCCTCATATAGTCGTAACGGGTTCGGCGATGGAACTTGTTCCAACCGGACTTCTTGGCAGCGTCTTCGATTTCTTTCATCTTCTTGCGCAACTCTCGCTTGGCGCGGATAGCCATCGACAAATGATCGCTACCGACCTTATCCCAGCCACCGTTGCGCTTGGCGATTCGGCGCTCACGCACAAGAGTGTTGCGCCATTTCTTCTCGCCATCCGTCATATAGTGGTACGGATGCTTGGGGCGCGGCTTGTTGGCCGGTGGCTTGCCCTTGTGCTGGTCATTCTGCGGCGCGTACTTGAAATGCCACCACTCAGAAGGAGCATCCGACCACCGCTTTTGCCAGCCGAAGTTAGCTCCGTACTGATTGATGAGTCGCGCCATTGTTGTCGTCGGCACATCAACAGCCAATCCCCAGCCGTGATTACTAGTACCTGGCCTCGCCGCCAGCGCACCACGACCCGAGGTATACAGTGCCCAGAAATACAACTGCTCAGCGTATGTTCTGTAAGCAGTCCTACTAGAAGTGGGGCAAATCCAGACGCCGGTCTTGTTACCAATCTCTGCCCGCAACCGCAGCCATGACGCCGCCGCTGCCTTCTCCAAGCGTCCACCCGGAATTGCTCCGAGAGTGCTTGCCGGTAACCTACCGTTTGTCGCCATTAGCGCACCACCTTCGGTTTTCCAGGTTCAGCAGGACGAGTTCCTGCCGGTGCTGTCAGCTTCTTACCTTCCTTTGGCGCTACCTCTCCGTAGAGCAGTTCGAGTTGCTTTTTCAAATCAGGATTTTTGACCTTGGCAACAATCTCGCGCTTGATGTCCTCAACATCCCAGCCGCGTCCTTCAACGATCTTGACAAGATGCGAAGCCTGATCCGTAGTGAGGCCGGTGAAGATCCGCTTCGTCCAGCCAGCCGGGGCAATCAAACGCACTGGCTGCTTCGTACGAACCTTGGCATCGAGAACATCAGCCAGATCGTAGATGCGCTGCCACGCAACATCAGCAAGGAACTGATTGATATCTACAGAATTGACATTGACTGCGCGAGCAGCAAGAAACGTTTGCGCCGTCTGCGTTGTCCAGTCCTGTAGATCGCGAGCCGCATCGCGCACCGCCGCCATCCTTCGCGCCCACGCAATCGGATCAACGCCTGTCGGTACTCCTGACAGCATTGGTAGCGCACCGGCCTGCAACGTCTGCGCAACAACTTCCAACTGCTTCTGCTTGTTGCCAGAAAAGCGCCCCGTCACTGGATCGAAGTTGGGATTGCCCGACCTCGCACCGCGCGCCACAACAGCACCGGAACCAATCGGCTGCGCCGCCACCTGACCGGGGGCCTTGATACCACCAGCAAACATCACCGGCGCAGTACCATTGTCAGAAACGATAATGAACTCATCTTCACTCATTCTGTGTCACCTGCTCCTGCTTCACGTAATCCTTGCTGCGCACACCAGATACGCGATTCGGATTCTTCAAGCAATGCGGTTGATGATTGATGAGGCGCTTATAGACCTCGCCACAGTGAGGACAACGCGCCGGTTGAGGGTGGTAGGTCAAGGCGCTTTTCCAAGTTTCTCATCAGTAATGTCAATTGCATACGGCGGGATGCTGGTACCCCACGACATCAACCTGATATTGTAGCCATTAGCGATAGCCTCACGCTCTTCCAGCGAAGGCACCCACACTGAACAGATCACATTATCGCCGTCATCATCTGCCAGATCGTAGACCCACAGATCATTGTCTTCCGTGCCACCAAGAAGCCGAAAGACTCTTGTCGAATTATGAGTCCGTCGCGGCCTCATGGACGGCTCCGTTCGAGTGCGTCATCAGCCACTCACCGAGAGCCGACAGATATTCCGGCGTGCCCTCGCTGTTGAAGATGATGAAAGCCGTGGACGATTCGTCATCGAAGTACGCAGTGCTGTCATCCGGCGCATCGTCAGGCATCGTCCTGACATATTCGATCGAGAAGTTCGCCCTCGGAATTGGGTCAAAGGCGAGCGTACCGTTCGGGTGCTCCTTGCGCAACTCCACCCACGCCTCACGGACCGTGAACAGCGCCCCATTGCGCTCACGGCATTCCTGATCGAACTCCTCACCGTCAGTCGCCCTGACGTACTTGATCCCCGCCGCCTCACTCGACAACAATGTTGCGGCATTCACGGCGTCCCTGGTTTCAGAGCGAGCGATGCGGTCAGCCTTCGTGGACGGGAAGCCCTGGAAGTGCGCAGTGATGCTGTCGGCAATTTCCTTGGGACCGTTACCCTCACGGATCTCATTGACAAGGAAGTCGCGCAACTCATCGCGCGCCGTGCGCGAGGTGAACTTGATGAGTCGTCCGACCTGCTCATCGAGGAACTGGTTGTAGCGATCCTCGTCAAGCTCGCCTTCCTTACGCGATATCTGCTGATCGAGCTTCGCGCCTCTGTCAACCATCTTGGCGATAATCGCACGGCTCTTGTCGGCAAGTTCTTGCATGACCTCGCTGGCGACAACGAAACCCTTCATCAAGCGATTGGCTGCCTTTTGCGCCGTCGCCTTGCTGATGCGGATCTTCCTCTCCTCGTCAGCTAGTTCGAGCTTGTCAACGCCAGCGACATAGCTTGCAAACTCAGGGTATAGGCGGCGAAAGTGACCCTCCCACTGACGGCGAAGTTGCACGGTCAGCGCTCGCAGCGTCTTGTCCATATAGTGCTTCGTCAGCGGCAATCCTGTCAGAAAGTCCTCGACATCGGACAGTTCGATGTAGTCGTTCGGCTGAATATAAATCGTACTGAAGCGCGTGTCAGAGAAGCCCGCCGCCGCACCGGTCGTAGACGTGACGCCAGGAATCGATCCGCCATTGTTGCCACCGGGATTTGGCACTACGCCGACATTCCTACCCGCGTTGGGGCCGACCAACGGGGGACCGCCAAGTGCCTGCTGCGCGACAACCTGCTGGCGCTCGTTCTCAAGTTCGCGCGCATCCTTGAGCGGCGTATTCATGCGCCGCAGAAGTTCCATGATGTCCACGTTATCTGTCAGCAGTGATGCGTTACTTTGCCCGATCAATTGCAACACCTGCTTGTAGAACTCGATGTCCTCCTTGCGGAAACCGTGGCTGACCTTGTACGCCTGTCCGCCATTGTTGACAAATTCGGGGAAGTTGACGACGAGGATCTGCGGGATCATGAACCTATTGATCTCGTCGTCAACCTCATCCATCAACAATGCTTGCGACTCGATAAAGATCTCGGCCATTTGCGCCGCAACGTTACGCGAGGAAGTGCCACCCTCGCCCTCAATGAACGCCTGCTCTGGCACCCACACCGAGCGCAGCTTCATCACGTTGAGGTAATTGAAACGCCCATCGAAAATCCGCAGCGAATCGGAGGGCGTCTCAAGGAACTTGAAGTCCCAGCCGCGCTGCGTATTGGAAGTCTCTCCCAAACCCGTTTCCGCCATTGTTGACGGAACGGCAGCGACAGCATTGCTGCGAAGCCGATCGGCCATTTCCAGCGCGATCTCCCAATTGGCCCGCGTCTCGCCCGTATCCTCGTCAATGACGCTGCTACCCTCGGGATGGTAAGCCAGCACAGGCGGAATCGCGATCCGTTCGTAGCCACGGTTGGAAAGCTGGAAGAGGAATTTGTAGGCCCACCAGTAATCACGGGCGTGACCGGTGCGAGGGAAGCCATAGATCGAACCGTGCTCGTCATCCTTGGCGTTGGTGCCCCACAGCGAGTGGTACACGTCGATTTCGAGCTTGCCCGCCTTCTTCTTCTTGTTGCTCTTGGCTGTTGACACCTGTGGCGCGTCGTACTCCATCCCATTGAACTCGCCAGTGTTGTCATCGAAGACCGGCGTGACTAGCTCAGGGCGCAGCGGTGTTGTCGTCTTCCAGATGATCGGCTCGACAGATCCCTCGTCCCACACCGGCTTGATCTGCTTCGTCGGATCGGCTTCGGTCGGGTCTTTGTAGACACCGCCAGGGTTCTTGTAGATGAAACGCTTGCTCATCGCCTGAAAGCCAAAGTCCAGAGCTAGCGTACGCTGGAAGACATAGCGCCCGTAGATCGGCCTCAGCGCACTGTCAATAAAAGCGGCAACTTGCGCATTGGGACCATTCTTGTCACGCGCTTCGATGTGCCAGTCGGCGCGAACGAGCGGAACCTTGATGTAGTGCAGACCGAACGCGATCATCGCATCCTTGCGCATCTGCCGCATTTGTGACAGCGTGACGCGCTCGTTGTCGAACGGCGGGCCAAGCTGTGTAGACATCGCCTGCCACGCACCCGTGGTCGGCGTCATCTGTGCTGTCGTTGGAGCCTGTTCGGTACTGAGAACAGACTTCTCTAGCTTGTCAATTTCCTTTGGATCGGGAGTCGCGCTCTCGATCTTGGCGTTCTTGGGCGCGCTTGCCATTATTATTCCTTCCCCACATTCAAGGCAAACCTGGGATCAAGTGACAGTTCGGTACCGCCACGCGCGGCCACGTTGCCGTAGACGACTTCATTTACGTCAGTACTCATGAGAGAACGCTTGCGCGGAGTGACAGTACGCAGAGCACGTCCGCCGTTGCTGTTCTCCTCTTGACGTTTCCTTGCCTTATCCATGATCGCACGGCGTCGGCCCTCAATGACCTCGGCATTGGAAATACCGTAGCGCCACGCCGACATCGCGTGATTGTATTTGTCAAGCTCCTTGCCAGTACGCGGGTCTTTCTGCCAGCCTTCAACCTCTTCGCAGAACATCGGACACTGATCGACATCAACGGCAAACCTGTCATCCACGACGAGGTTCTGTACCGTGTCAATAAACCTGATTTTTTGCCGTGTCTTGATCGGCCATGTTGAAGGCAACCCATGATTCTTGAAGATGATGCGATCGCCAGCACCCTGTGGGTCTGCGAACCGGCCCTTGACGCGCCATGCCTGACCGAACTCGTTGCGATAGCCATTCTCGATACCGACAACGCGCTTCGCCAAAGCATCGGTGCCAATACCGCTAACGTAGATTTCCTTGAATAGCACGTAGATTCCCGGCGACAGCCAAATCGCCTCGAACTCGAAGCCGAGGCCGGGGACTTCTGCTGTTAGATATTGGAACCACAACACTGCTGCCGGGTTTGTCGTGCCCCAGTCAATACCCATGTAGATCGGCCCGTAGAGCGGATGAGGCTCATAGTGCCGCACGCCGTAGGCACTGAGCGACCAATCTTGGATGTAGTTGTTCTCGTCCTGACCATGACGACACTCATGCTGCAACGTCCATGTACCAGGAGTGTTGCGCTTGAACGTGCGTACAATGTCAATATACGGCTTCCAACCACGCGAACGGAATGCCTTGCCCTGGCAAACTTTCTCAAGCGTGCGCGGCTGACCTCCGGGCAACCGCCCCTTGACAACACGATGGCACTCACATAGCGAGGTGGGATCTTCGCCCAATTCCTTGAGTCGCTGCCTGCGTGTACGCTTGTCAATACAACGACAATTCGGCACTTCCTGCGCTGTTTCCCAAATGCACCACGGATACAGGTCGAACTGAGGAATGTTACCAGCTTTGAGATCCTCGGCGATCTCTTCGAGAAGCTCTTGCATACGGCCTTTGGTGGAGTTACGCGTACTGGTGGCAATATCCTGGGGCGGGATCATGCCATTGAAACGGCTCATCCATCCGGGCAACGGACCCTTGGCACGATTAGTGACAGCCATACCTCGGGACTGATTCCAGACAGCTTCCTCCATCATATCGATCTCATCGGCATGCGCCTTCGCCGGGTGCGGACCGGAGACAGCATTCTCACTACCAGCGACGACCTCCACAACAGAACCGGTCTTCCAAATCGTCTGCGACTTCTTGGGCCGCTCACGGATGAACGGCAAAACTATGTCAAGTCTCCTGCCAGTTTCAGGGTCGCGCTCATAGCACCAATCTTCGATGTTGCCATAGCAGCGATTGCCCTGAGCCTCCGTCGCGCCGAATGACAGTGACTCGCAGCCGGACTTGTAAGTACTATTGAGGAAATGCAGGATCGCAACGATGAATGTCTTCGCGCCGCCACGATTTGCGAGCGCCAGTGCCGCCGAAGTGCGCTCGAAATACAGATCGGCAAGAAACTTGAAAGGCGGAACGTGATCCTCGCAGACCGCCTCTCGCGGGATGTCAACACCGATGTTAGTCTTTACCCAAGCGTGAAGTTCGTCGTCGCTCTGCGGCCCTTCGTATCGCAGTCTCCGTGAAAGGATTTTGACTCGCTGGACGATTCCTCTTAGGTCGTCCGGCTCCATTCGATCCAGAACCTCGGCTGTGACTCCCATTCGGCGCAGCGCCGGGGGAATCTCCTCTACCCCCATCCGTTCCAGCAGTGGATGCAGATCCTTCCGCTTCTTCCCATTCGTCATCTGTGATGACTTCAGCTTCTGTGATATCGATCGCGGTCGTTTCGAGGACTGCTGCTGTTTGGGGCTGGGTGAGGAGTTCAAAGAGCGTGACAAGTAGCTCCTCCTTTGTTGCTGATGCGTCGTCTACTTGACTCTCGCGGAGTTGTAGCTGTGCTTCACGGTTCTCGATTTCGAGAGCCAACTTGACTGCATCGAGATTCGCCCTGACACCTGCGTCTTGCCGCAACGCTCGCTCGATAGCGCGTGTCATGCGTTTTGTGAAACGGGTACGAATCTCCTCGGCAATAACCTCTGCGGCACGCGGCTCACCACGCGAAGACGGACGCCCTTGGCCTAGCCCTGGACCGCCAAAGCGACCCTCGTAGACCATCTGTAGCGCCCGGATCTGTGGGTCGCTGTTGTACGGCTCGCCATCTTTGTGAGGCGCACCGCCAAGCTCATGCAGACGCGCAAGGGCGGCAATCTGGCGCTCCCTTAGCGCCGAATCCTCGCCATCATCGTCTTTCTTGACGAGCTTCTTGGAAGCCATTGCTGGGGATTCTACAGAAATCCGCAAGCAATAGTGTTACTCTTCGCCTGGATACAATTCCTCAAGCAGACGTGGCTCGCCTACCGCGTCACCAATGCTGATGACGTTCTCCTTATTGATGGAGCGGATCGCAACCGGCACGCCACGGCTGCCATTCCACTCATAACCATCAAGCCACCGCTTCACTTGACGCGGCTCACGACCGATATCAAAGGCGAGATTGTCAAGATTATAGTCATGAACACGGTACATCCGCAGCAACCACATGCGAAATGGTACTATGTCAAGACCACTACCGACCCAACGACCGCGTGGAATCTCTTTGCGCAAGGCACGAATCTTCTCATGCTGTTTCTCAAGCTTATTGTCTTGCTTGGCGATCTCTTTGCGCAACTTCTCAATCTCATGAAGCTGCTTGTAACGACGCTTTACAGCTTGCTTGTTCGCTCGCTTGCCCTTCTCGTACTTCTCATTGTCGCTAAGGTTGTCATAGCGTTCCTTCTCGATCCGCCGCTTGCATGCTTCACAAATGCCGAGGATCTGGTCGTACTTGGTACGCGACTTGCGCACCGGAAAATCAGAGACAGGACGCCAGCGCGTACAGTGTGAGCAATTGCGATAGCCCCGCCACAACTTCGGCTTGGGGCCTGCGGCTAACCTCACCGTCGTTCGAGAATGGTTGGAGCAGCGAGCGCGTGAACATAGCCGTCCATCTGATCGGTGCCGCCACTATTCTTGCCACGCAGGTCAAGTTCGGGATACATTTTCTTGAAGGCCACCCATGCGTCGTCTTTGGAGAGTCGTCCGTTGCCGAACACTATCCCACGGGCCTTGCTGATGCCAGGGTTGAGCACGATCGCGCCGGATTTCTTGGCTGCGAGCAGCGCAACGCCCTCATGACGACTGAGCGCACGGATCGTGTTCTTATTCAAAAAGACCGCAAGTTCTTCAACAGCAATGACATCAGGCTTGTAGATAGCAATCCATCGCCGCAGCCATTTGTAATAGTCCTCAACACGCTCAGCAGCACTGTCGCGTTTGTCCTTTGGCTGCCACACTGCCGCGCGATAAGGCGCACCATTGACGACAAGTGCAATCGCAGCGTAGTTCGCACTCGCTCCATCGATGCCGACTGCTCGCATGTTTACTCCCTCGCCTTCGCGGGTATTGAGCGACGAATGCCCTTAGACCGGCTGCGTGATCTGCTGCCGAGGTGCCACTTATAGGCCCTTACGCCGCCTCTCGGCGGCACTGCCGTAAACCAAGCCGCTCATCAACGCAGCCGAGAACAGCATCACTCCGTAGTTACCCTTAGCAATACTGATGCGGTGGAGATTGCGCTCAGTGATCTCGCGAGCGAACTTCATCGCGCCCTCTGAATCGAACTCCACGACCTCCAAGCCAAGCCGGACCATTGGTGAAGTCGTATCGATGCTGCCCTTCCCCGGTGCCTTACGACCGGCCTGCCGCATGATCGATGACCGTGCTCGCTTCAAGTCGCTATAGGTGATGTCACTCATTATCTTCAACCTCTGTCACGATCACCGCGATCTGCTCGCCTAGATGCTCACGACCAGCTTCGGTACCAATGTCAGCATCAATGACATAATCAGCAACGCGCCGTAGACGCTCAGGAATCTGATCGCCTGGATTCTTGACGACAATGATGGGCTTGTCGTGCATGATGCCAGCACCAAGCTCACACCAGTATTTGACATCGCCAACGCCTTTATCGCGCGGAGCAATGCTGACGAAAATTGCTGAACCGAGCACCTTGGGCAGCATTTCCTTCAACGCCCGCTGCGCAAACTCCTGAAACACCGGATCGTTATCCGACAAGATTCCACCCCTTCTGAAAGAACTCAACGATGAAGTGAACGAGCACGCCACCGAGGAACGAGAACCAGATGATGCAGACAAACGCAAAAAGAATTCCCCAACCAATCCTAGAAAGCGAAACGGAGCGGCTCTCTGACCGCTCCGTGTCACGCTTGTCAATAGGCATTACTTAGAGCTTTGCGCTCGCCCGCTGCCCTTGGCTGTTCCTCTGGCCGTACCAGCAGCCTTGCCTCGCGTCGAGCGCTTGATCGCACCCGCCACCTCAGCATCGGCTTCGTCGCCCACGAAACCGCCTACACGACTGACCGTACGCCACTTGTGCTCAATAGTCTTGGCAAGGTCGCGGAAGCGGACGTAGTTGTGATACGCCGTCCGTTCTAGGGCCTTCGCTGCCACCACACGCTCATCCGTACGAGCCTGAGCCTTGCGCTTAGCCTCGTTGGATTCGTTGGCGTCAAGCATGGCACGATCCTCAAGATACTCCGCGATCTCGCCATAGGCATCAGCCTCGATGTATGCTCGACTCGCCTGCCATAGCGCGGTCGAAAGCGCATTGGCAAAGTCACCAAGCAGATTGCTCATCTGCTCATGGTCGATTGTACCGATGTCATGCGGGATATCAGGGATGTTGCCCTCAAAGCCATTCGGCTCGCCCAGACCCGCAATGCCAAGAGCCTTGTCGTGAAGCTTGGATTTCACGAACGACGCTGCAATGCCCGCAGGCACAAGCTCGCGCAGATCATTGTCCGTATAGAGCGCGTAGTCAGCCTGTTTGGTACGACGCCTGCGCGACGCAGGGGTTTTTACACCCCTGCGCTTTGCAGCCGCCTCACGAATGCCAGGCATCAGAGTTCGATCGTGACCTCGCCCGAATCGAGCGCGGTAAGGATCTGCTCGCGGGTCAGAACGATGACGCCATTGCTGGCAGCGGGGGCCTCGTCGCGCTTCTTGTCGCGCTGCGCCTTGAGTCCGCCGCTCTTCTTCGGCTTCTCCTCTTCGGCCTCCTCCTCGAAGCCCTTGAGGAGATCTTCGCAGAAAGTGATGACGCGCTTGCGGGGCGGCGGCTTCTCGCGATTGCGCTCGTAGTCGAGCACGTATTCGACCTGCTCGGCGGTCAGCGGCTCGTCCTCGTCCTCAAGCTGCTCACTCAGGATCTTCTTGATCTCCACTGCTGACGACTTGTCGTAGCCCTCCCACGGCTCCTCGTCGGCAGGCTCGTCCTCGTCGGCCTCAGCCTCCGGCTCCTCGTCGTCACCATTGTCGTCGGCCTCGTCCTCGTCCTCCTCCTCGCCGAGCATTTCCTCAATGGTGTTCAGCACTCGCGACGAAGGCTTGTCCTGCTCGTTCTCCCATTCGGCAAGCGCCTCAAGGGTGGCAACGTCGTCGTCGTCATCCGGGTCGAGCGCTTCCCCGATCGCCTTCACCTTCTCGGACACACGCATTTCCGTGTAGCCGTCGATGTAGTCGTCCGGGTCGAACGGAGCCTCGTCTTCGTCTTCCTCGTCCTCTTCGTCTTCGTCTTCTTCGTCCTCGTCCGCCTCTGCGTCGAGATCGGGAAGCTCACCGAACTCAACATTGTCGTCTTCGTCAATCTCCACGCCTGCAAGGGCAAGGATCTCAGCGATCTTGACGCCGGACTCTGCTGTCTCCGGGTCATCGCTGTCCGGCGTCATGTCGTCAGTGATGACGGCATCAATGCAGAACGCGATGATCTCGTTCGCGGCAGCAAGCCGCTCCTTCTTCGTCTCCGGGGCGTCTGAATCGTACGCCTCGTACTCGATACCGAGATCGATGATCGCCTTGGCGTGCTCATCGTCCAGCTTCAATTCTTCCAACTGCGGCACAGCTAAGCCTCCTGTCGGCTCGTCGGGTGTTGTCGCCGGACACCATAGCAGCTTCTCGCCGCTGGGATCAAGCCTAGATGAAGCCCCCTACGGGGGCTATTCGCCGTCAGCGCCGTTCCAGCGAGCGAACACTGCTGCTCGGACCAGGCCGAGATCATAGTCCGGTCGGACCTGCCTCGCATCCTCGATCGCCTGACTATCGGCCAGCGGTAGCAGGTCGCCACGCTTGACACTCTCGGCGTGGTCTTCCTTGCAAACATAGCTGCCAGTCGGGCCATACGGGCAGAACTTGCACGGCGAGTCATCCGTGGTCCAGTTCCAGCCGAACGGATGCTTGCCCGTCACCTGCGTCGCAGGCAGCACGCCTTCCTCGAAGAACTTGCGCCACACGCGCAACTGCTTACGCCCCGCATCCATGAATGCCGGATCGTGCTCGTAGTAGTACTCGCGAGTGTCAAGCGGATTGTCGCGCGACACATAGTACAGGTACCCGTGCTCCACGGGCCTGAGCGTAACTTCCTCAAGACACTTATCACCGCCATGCTCAGGGCAAAGCGTAACCACGTAACCAGCCCCAGTACCTCTCCCATTGCGTCTGCCCGCGCTCAAAGCAATGCGCCCACTATTGACACAGCGCAGAACCGTCCAGGGGCCATACTCATGCGCCAACCCGATCTCGCACTTGACCTGCCGCACGTATTCCTCATGCGGGCCACGCAGTAGGCGCACCATCCGATCAAGCGTGTCTGCCGCGATGTTTTTGACCTCGCCTACAAACGGGCGCAAGCTACGCGGGCTGGCAATAATTGCGTCAACAGTAGAGGTGAGCCACACCTCCGGGTCCGCGAACTCAGTTTGATGTGGATTATCGGGCGCGGATGACAACAGCATTCCTGCCTGATGCCAGCGCCGCACTAGCTGTACCTCAAGATCCTTGCCCGCATCCATGAACTGACGCGACTGACGCGAAAAACCACCACGCGGCAAGTCAAGCATGGTGTAAATAGCGCGCCTGCCGCACGCCTTTGGATCATCGCCAGGGAACTGTGAACCGTGGAAGCTCACATGCCACGGTGCGCTCGCCTGCGCACCCTTGTGCGGCTTCTCAGCTTCGAGCTTTTCTGAAAAGCGATAAGCAGCCGACGTAAGTGGGTCGATCTCGCGTAACAACCCGATGCGACTAAAAAATTCCCCTCTGCTCAATCCGACGAGGACCACCTCCCCTTGGCGGCTTCACTCTTTGAACGACGAGGAATGCCGACTTGTTCCATATAGTAGATCACGCGCTTGTGTCCATTGCTGTCGCCTATGCCAAGCACCGATGCTATATCTCGACAACTCATATTCTCTTCCCAATACAAGCGCTCGATCTCGTCAACAGGCCAATCCTCTCGACTCATAACGTAACGAGAGTTGACAATATGCTCGATTTTCTCGCGCTTGCTATCGCTCTGAAACGGCACAAGGCGAGCGAACTTGGCGATTGCATCATAGTTTGACAACCGTATTGAGTAATACGGTGTCCAACGTTCTTCGCGCAGATGGATCGGGCCACGCAAGTTGTACAAGATCTCAAGTTCATCCAGAGCAGCAACAACAGTGTCGATGATCGACCTATCAGTATTACTGATTTCAACCACCTTCTGAATCAACCCACGTTTACCCTGGGTATAGCTCACGCAGCCCTCGCCGTCGAAGATGCCAGCCAAGTACCACGCCGCTCGCTCCTCACCCCGCGATAGCCCCATCATACACCTCCACTCGGGACACATCGATGAGCACGTAACCACTCTTGACGAGTATATAGCCCTTCACGCCTTGATCCGTGAGTCCGCCTTCGCGTTTGATCCATTCCTCAAGACACAGTAGCTCGTACATTTCCTCGGGCGTGGCCGGGAACGGAATCTTGTCAACGTGAACTGACACGGGTAACCGTCACGATCTTCTGCGGCAGACGACAAATCACATGATCGTCGCTCTCGGCCCTGATCCAACCATTGTCAAGATTGGTTACGATGCCGACGAAAGATGCGGTGCCGGAACCGTAGGCCACGTCGTAGTGCCAGATAAGCTTCGCTCGCGAACCCACACGCAACCAGCCAGGCAAAGCTACGGAAGGAGCCGATTTCGACTTCGCCGCTCTCAACGCCTTGATGCTCTTCGGGCGCTGGATAGAAGATGCCTTGGCTTTCGGCGTCGTAGATCGCTCTGCCGTTGCTGTGCGCGCGGGTTTGTTCCACTTTATCCCCATCAGGTAGCCATCCTCAGCCGCGACATTATCCTAAATGTCAACTCGTCATCTTCGACAATACCATTGATGGCTCGCCATTCGCCCTTCCACTTCTGCGTCGTACGCTTGAACTTCTCATCGAGCGTATAGAACATACCGCCGCCCGCGCTCTCGATGATGTGGAAGTACTCCGCGATTGTCAGTAGCTCGAAGCCCTGATCGAAGCCCATATCCTGCACCAATTCACCAGTCCGCGCGTCCATCACCTCGAAAGCAAAGCGACCGACAGCATTCCTGAAAGGCTTACCGGTGCTGTTCTTATCGATCTTACAGCGCATTTCAATACCAGCGACTTCCTTGCCGTCGCTACCGAGTGCCATAAAATCGTTGCTAGCCTTCTTGTAGTCATCAACAAGCTGGCGATCGTTGTTGAGATAAAGCCTCTTGCCAGGCGCGAAGTTGATCGCAATGCTGGCATTGTGACGCAAGAAGCGGATATTGGGTGGAGCCGTCTCGGGGCCGTAGACCTTGCCGCCGAGGCCCTGGGAGCGCACCTGATCGACAATGATGATGGTGTTCTCGTCGCGATCAAGACGTTTGCGAACCTTACGCAGACGCTTCCATGCCGCTGCTGCGGTACCACGCTCGTACTCACCGGGTTCAAGATTGGCCTCCGCGTAGGACTGCGCATTCGAGGCACTATCAATAATGATGAGGTGATAGGCATCGAGCGCGCCGATCATTTCCTCAACGATCTCTTCGATGATGTTCTCCTCGATGATGAGGCAGTGATCCTTATGCATATTGACACCGAGCTTGGCTGCGAACTCAGGTTCCGCGCGCTGCTCGGTATCAAACAGCAGAACACTCATGCCATCGGGGAAGCGCTTGAGCACGTTCTTGAGTTGACGCTTGGCTCTGGTCGCCTTGAGGCGCAGGCGCTTTGCCTCCCAGAACTTGATCTCAAGTTCGTAGTACTCACTCATGACAGCCGGATAGTTCTGGGCGCAGTAGCTCAAGCCCCAATTGACAAGGCTCTTGCCGCTGCCTTCGGGGCCGTACCAGCGCCCGATATGACCCACCGGCATCCCGCCTGTTGCCGCCCATGTCAGCAACGGTGACACAAACGGAACACGGATCGGACCGTCCTGGGGATCATAAATACGCGAGCCGGTTCCGCGCTCAACGACCCACTGTAGATACTTACGGCGATTCTCAGGATCGACCGGCATCGCTCTTTCCTCTCAAGCCACTTAGATCGACAGAAACGGGGCGATACTCCTCCGGGCGCTGAACGACAATCCACGCTCGTCCACAGCCCTCGTTGGGGCACACGATCACATCCGACCACGCATGCCGAGGCGTCGGCACCGGAGTCACAATCATCCCCCTAGGCAGTTCACAGCCAGAGGGACATATCACAGCCGGTCCTATGATGGTGTCATCACTCATTATCTCTCCACCCCTGATCGGCAGCGACCTCAAACACGTCAGCCATATCAGTGACGACGATCTGGTTGCGGTCGTCCTTGTAGCCAGCGATCAGAAATAGTGCTGATGTTGTCAACAGTTCTTCGTACTCGGAGTAGATCTTCGGAAACATGGTGCAGGAGTACTGATTAGCCTCATACGCCACATCAATGAAAGCCATCTTGTCCTTCGCCTTGGTCAAGATTACCTTGGTGTTGGTAATCTCGCCACCAATCACGCAACGGGACAGCTTGCAGCGCTCACAAGCGCACCAATTACCGTGCTGACGGCCATTGCGCTTTGGATGCTTGGGCAGATTTTGGATCTCGTTTTCCGTGTAAATACGCCTGTCAAGAAACGGCTTATACTGTTGGAGGAACTTGCTCTGCGTCAACGACACATTGAGCGCATCCAACTCCATATCATTCAACTGAAGCGCGGTCGGCTTTCTGACGACCTTCGGATCATCGCCGTTGGGATGTTCCTTGAACCAGCGCGCCACTGTGTATGTATCATCAAGTCGCTTGACGACTTCCGGCTCTGCGTCAGGGTGATGCGGACAAGTAAGATCGTTGATCGCATCCTCAACCAACGCTTCGAGATCATCGTCAGCATTCTTGGCTTTGATCGTACGCGATTTGAGGTGGCCGCACGTCATCTTGACCTTGATCTTCGCTACATTGTCGGCCCACTGCGGGGTCTGGGAGAGCAGATATCTTCTGTCATCGGTAGCGTCAAAAGCCCCTGCGCGAGCAAGAGCCTCAAGTTTGTCAGCGCCAAATCCCGTGCCGACCGCCGCGACGAAATCGGTATAACCTTCGTAGGGTCGATTGTTGACGACTTGTTCGACCAGACCACGACCCATGCCAGATATCGATATGAGTCCATAACGAAGTCGTCCATCGTCAATGCCCCAGTTCGTTGCGCTACGGTTGACATCAGGACCAGCCGGTTCCACGTCGAAATACCGGGCCTCGCGCAGCACATTCTTGTAGAAGTCCTGGCGCTCCTTCTTCTTCGCTTTATGTTCTGTCGTTAGCAGTGATGCATAGAAGGCAAGCGGCCAGTTGACCTTGAGATCCATATCTTGATATGCCTGCAAACCGTAGGAATCGGAGTGACTACGATTGAAGCCATAACCGCCCCACTCAAGAATGTAGGCCCACACCTGATCGCCGTCACGTTGCTTGACGCCTTGGTCGCGGCAGCCCTGTATGAACTGGTCATAGAACGGAGCCATTTCTCGCTGCGCTTCTTCTTTACCGAGGCGGTAAAGCTTGCTGATCGCCTTGCGCATAAAGTCGGCCTGAGCGCCCGTGAACTTGCCGAGCACCTTGCAGATCTCCATGACCTGCTCCTGAAAGGCAATCAGGCCAAGGGTTTCTGACAATACTGGTTCAAGTGCTTCATGCGGGTACGTGATCTTGGAGCGATCCTTCTTACGGTCGCCGTACTCAAAGGCGTATTTGATCGCTCCTGGCCGATAGAGCGCGTTGCAAGCGGCTATTTCAACAGTGTTATCAGGACGAACGTGGCGAAGAAACTGCGTGATCCCGCGCCCTGAGAACTGGAACACGCCGAGCGTGATGCCCTTGATGAAGGCATCCATGACTTTACCATTGACATCATAGGGGTCACGGAGGCAGGACAGTTCATTCGGTTCGATGCGCTCGCCGTAGTGCTGCTCGATCAGATCGACAGCCATTTGCTGCTTATCAAGACTAGTGACGCCAAGGATATCCCACTTGAGAAATCCGTAGTTGCTCATGATCGGGAACTCGATGCGGTCCGACCATGCCGTGACAATCGTCTCCTCGTCGGAGCCGGTCTGCGTCGGGATGTAGTCATTCGTAGGACGAGGAGTGATGACAACGCCGCCAGCATGGCGCGTATCACGGAGAATCTGACCCTCAAGCCGCGTCATATCCTGCCACGCATCAGGGAAATCGCGCTTGAGTTCGTGGACAAGCTCATTGTCGGCAGCGATCTTCTCAAGGCCGCGTTCTGTGTCACCAATACTCTCAGTGATGCGATTCAGTCGCCCGAACTCGATGTCATAAACGACGCCAACTTCCTTGATCGTAACACGCGGTGCCCACGTCTGATAGGCAATGATGTCAGAAACGTGATCCTTACCATACTTGACACGCAAATATTCCTTGACGAGATCCCGGCCATCCGACGCGAAATCAATATCAATGTCAGGATAGCCCTCGCGATCCGGGTTCATGAAGCGCTCAAACAGCAGCTTGTGCGGGATCGGATCGATCGAGGTGATGCCGATCAGGTAAGAGATCAGGCAGCCTGCCGCGCTACCCCTCCCCAATCCCACTCTGATCGGCTTCTTGCTCTCATTGGGCGGGAAGTACAGCGCTCCGTCCGGCATCCGTTCTGGCAACGGTAGATTGCTCTTTGCCCACCGCACGAAGTCACCAGTAATGTAGAAGTAGTCGAGCACGCCCTTCTCTTCAAGCACGCCGAACTCGTATTGCATACGCTCGATGTAGTCCTCCTGGGGCCACTGCTTCCAATGACTGTCAGGATAATTGATAAGTAGCTGATGCCAGCCGTCATCCATCCACTCGCCCACCTGCGCGGCGGCATCGATCTCCACCTTTGGCGGCTTCGATGTCTTACCGATCGCATACCAGTGGATCTGATGAGCGAATTCCTTAGTGTTGGCAAGCGCTTCCTTGACGACGTACTCGGGCAAATCAGGATGATACTCACGGAACCAGCCGAGCAGTTCCTTGCCTGAACTCAAATGAACAGTATTGATGCGCTCTGTGTAGACATCCTCACCGGCATCTTTCTTCGTCTCGCGCTTGGAGAACGTCTGCTTGTAGCTCGCCATCCGCACAACCTCATGCGTGCGTGCCCACTTTTTGTAAGGAGTATGAACATCGCCTGTTACCATCAGCGGCGTGCTCGTTATCTCACCTAGATTTGCCAGCGCAATATTGACAGTACGCTGTTCATCGAGATCGTGCGGCATGATTTCCAGCCACAGTCGATCACCGACGAGATCCTTCATATCGTAGATCCAATTGATCGCGCCATCTTCATCACCCTTGAGGATCAACTGCGACAATGGCGATGCCAAGCATGCTGTCGAAACAATCAGATCCTCATGATCGTCCTCAAGCATATCAAGATCAATGACAGCTTTGCCGTAGAAACCACCACCGCGCTCACGCTTGACCCACGATTTGCTGGACAGCCGCATCAACGTCCGCCAGCCACGCAGCGAAGCAGCGTGTAAACACAGGTGGTTGGCCCAAGTATGGTCGCACTCCATGAAACGATCGGGACGCCAGAACGCTTCAATGCCGAGGATCGGATTCAGCCGCTCGTCGGCTCCCCGCTTACTTCCAGGGTCAAGAGGATTGTCAAGCTTTTCTGGATGGCGGCAAGCGTAAACGTGCTCAAGCGCCCCACCGAGCCGTCCGTGGTTAGTAAATCCGAGGTGTGTCTGTCCCTTGCGCACGGCCTGATGCGACAGTTGGTTGCGCGTGCCCGTACCGTCAAGCGGAGAATACTCATCATGACAATGGAAATGTCCAGCAAACTCAGTCATTATCAGCCTTTACCGCAACCAGTTTAGGAGTCTTGACAAGATTCGCGGCGATCATCCACACATCACCGCAATCCTTGCAGCGCTCAACCTCACCGATGCGCTCAATGTTGCGGTGATAGCAAATGACAATCTTATAGTCAGGCATTCTTCGACTTGCGCTCGCGCATTTCCTGCTTGACTGACTCGGGCACTTCTACCTCGTACTCGAAATCCCACCCACCGAGCCTCATTACTTCGTCAAGAAGATTGTCAATAGAATTAGGCCCGCCGTCATCTTCCCACAAAAACGAGATCTTGAGCGTTTGCTTCATGTTTGTTTCCCAACACCAAAATTGCCACTGTCTTTCAACACTGTGACACCATTAGTGAGCATCTGACGCAACACTTCCTCGGGATCTCCACCCTTACGCATAGCCTCACGTATAGCCTTTACAATTTTGGGATTGGTAATAGTCCCGTTGAGAACCATCGTGCCATCCTCTGTAATCTCCACCTGCAAGTCGTCAGCCATTGTCAACTCTCCTTACATAGCGAGGGGGCGCTGCCCCTCCCAAAAGACAGCGCCCCACGTACCTCACCTTCGTTCTACTCAGCCGACTTCGGATTGGACCGAAATGGGCTGGCCTTCTTGCTGCTCGCGCTTCTGGCGTTGGTCTTGGCAGGACTCGCCGTCGTCCGCTTACGCCTGCGCTGTTGCGAGCGGGGCGCAGCGGCGACCGGCTCCTCCTCAGCCTCTTCCTCTTCGTTGGCCTCCTCCTCGTCAACCGTAGTGACGCTACCGCCATTGACGGAGAAGGCGTACTTGGAGGGGTTCTCGTTGACCGTGACTGTCATCGGTTCCTGCGTGAACACGGTCAGTTCGACGCCGATGTACTCGGGCACCTCATCCATCAGCGCCTCAAGCGCCTCTTCGATGGAATCGAAATCGGAGATCTCCGCGACCAGAGAGAGGAAATCGGTGTCCTCACCCTTGACCTTGCGAGTCTTCGTTTCGTAGATGGTGAACTCCATTGTTGTCAGCCTCCTTTGATGGCTGTGCGTCAGCGGGTCCGCCGACGCCTGATTGTGGTCTTGCCGGACGAACCGGCCTTCTTTGCGCGGGCACCGGCAATGCCACCACTGCTCGGCTTCCTTGCACTTGAGCGACGGCGACGGGGGCGCTCTTCCTCATCGTCATCGTCGTCATCGCTCTGCTTACGCGCAGATGATGAGCGAGTCTTCTTCTCCCCAAACGGCGAGCCGCGCCGCTTTGAGCGTTCTCCAACATCGTCGTCATCATCGCTGTCACGATCCGGCAACTCGTAGAAGTCATCGAAATCGGGAACTGTGGTATAGCGGTCAAGACTGATGTCAGAGTCCTCAACCAGCTTGAGATCGGCCCTGGTGAGCGGGACATCCTCTTCGTCAACCCACTCAACGGTGTAATCGGTGTCCCAACCCTTGCCCTCACGTTCGATCTCAATGTCGCGCAGGGACAAATCGCGCTTCTGATGCTTCTTGTTGAGCGCACCGGCAAGGCGCTTGCCCGAAGACAGGATCTTCACCTGATCCTCGTAGCCAATAACCTTGTCGCTTTCGTTCGTCTTCTCGGCCTCTCGCTCAATGACGCGGCACCAGAACTTGTACCGGCGATCCAGATCATCGCGGCAACCGGGACACGGCGTACCATCATCATCCTGGTCAAGACACATGACATCGCGAGTGAAGGACTTACCGCCCTTCCGCTCAAACTCCACCGGGTGAACGAAGCCATCACGAAAGTCCTTGCCAACATCAATGACACGAACCACCGTAGACTCGCCGTCCAGCACCTTCACCCAATCCGGCGTCTTGAACCTCTTTGCGGACTTCTTGATGTTCTCGGTGACGTTGCCGAGCGAACGCCCGGAACCCTTTCTCGCGCTGCTCGTACGAGTGCGCCTTCTGCTCACTGCCATCGCTGACCCTCCTTGCGGTCGCGCTTGTTGTTGCTCGCGCTAGATGCGCTTCTGCTCTCAGTCGCTCTATGTGCTGTGGTTGCGATCATGCGTTGTTTCGTCGCTGCTTGCTGGGATCATACCAGAACGAAGCTTTGGCGGTGTCGATCAGGTGTCTCACCCGTTCGCGCTCGCCGCGTACGAGGTAATCGTTCGGATCATAGCGGTGATGGCAGACGATGCGGATATCGATATGCGATTCCAACCGCTCCACGATCCCCGGCGTCTCTTCGCCGTCAGCCTTTACGTAGCCCCAAGTCGCGTTGTGTCCTGCTGTGTTTGAGTCAAGAAAGATGACAAGTTCATCGCAATGCTGGCGAATAAGGAGCGCCTGTTCGTCGCTCATGCTCGCCCCACCTGTGCAGACTGCCGGGATGTCCATGACCCACAAGCTCATCACATCGATCTCGCCCTCGACTAGAACGAGTCGCTGCTGCTCGCCACAGACGTTGAGGCCAAAGACGATCCGACTCTTGTCATAGGGGAGGAAACCGTAACCACGTAACCGGCGACGATCACCGAGGATCAAGTACTTCGGGCGCACATCTGATTCCCACGCGCGTGCCTTGAAGCCAACAAGATTGTTGTCAGCATCGCAGACAGGAATCGTCAGACGCCGCGAATCAAAGTCGTAACCAATGCCCCATTCATCGAGCACAGCAGGCGTGAAACCCCTGTCAAGCATATAGGCAACATCTGGCTGATCGCCATGCTCCTCCGCGTAATAGCCCCAATCCACATCAAAACGCATCAACGTCTCCGAAGGCAACGCTGGCACCGGATCAAAAGACGCGCGTTGTTGAGAAAGCTTGTAGCGCTCCTCGAACTCGCGAGCTATGGAACCATAGCGCGGCGCACGATAGCCAGGTGCATAGTGTTGCTTGAGCCACAAACGCGCTTGCTGACGCGAGACATTCATGTACTCGCTTACGAAACCAACCGCATTGCCGGAGCGCCCACAACCATGACACTTCCATAGTGTTGTCAGTTCCGGGTTCTTGCTGCCATCATTCATGTACGCACTCGGACGCTCATCGCCGTGCGTGTGACCAGGGAACGGGCAGGAGAAGATCACCTCATCAGCAGTCGCCTTATCAATATTGGCGATATCAAAGTTCTCAAGCAAGTCAATAACATTTACATCACGCAGCCACACAAGCTTGTTGCGCGACTTCTTGCGACTGGTTACGTGGTTACGCTCTAACCGAGCTATTCGGTCACTCAGCGAGCGAACCATCATGCCTGCTTGTCGCTCATAGCGATGTCGTCCTCGGGCATAAGCTCGCAGTCACGAACATCGCAGCAGGTCAGGTCTTCGACGCGCAGGCCGGGCGCGAGAACATCGGTCATTTCACCGTTCGCGTCCTCGGCGAATGTGCGGTCGCCGACGTTGCCGCAGCGCCGACAGCGCGGGTGGTAGTAGCTCATCGCCCCGCCTGCTTTCTGGCCGCTTCGATGACCTTCTGCACGTTCAGCGCCGCCGCTCGCGCTTGGGCGGGATGCAACTGCGGGCAGGCCGCGAGGATCGCTTCCACAATCAGGTAGGTGTCGATCTGCTCATTCATCACTTGCTCGCTCCCCGGCCAGATCTACTTCATGCACCTGCTGCAATCCGGCGCGCAGCGAGCGTCCGATGTCCACCGCCCGGTCCACGATTTCGACGGTCCGGCGATCCCGATGACCGTGCAGCCTCTTGCGGTAGTCGCGCTGGTAGTCGAGCACGCGATCGAGTCGTTGGATGGTGTCGGGCAGCGAGTCTTGCATCCCGGCGAAGATGAACAGCAACGCCATGTGGTCGATGTCCCGTTCGCGTAGCAGAGCCACGATGCCATCGGTTCCCGCCTTGCTCATCAACGCCCCTTCCCGGCCAAATCATTGCGAACCGCCATCCAGATCTTGCCAAGATTGTTGTCACCACTACGGAAGCAACGCAAACAAGTGCAGTTGCCCCAGAAGTTGTCGTGCCACCAGTTCGTCTCGCACAGGTTCGCATCGCCAGTGCTGATGAGCGCCATCGCAATCTCCGGGTGATCGAGCGTCTTCTGCTGCACCAGCGTGCGCATCACCGCAATCTTGTTGTCATTCCAGATGGCAAGCTCGCGATCATTCAGCGGCCATTTGCGCCCAAGTTTCTTCGCGCGCCCTGGCCTGGCATGCAGAATCGTTGCACGCCGCCACGGATGGGCGAGGTGCTTCGCCGCCTGAAACTCGCTCTCGACGTTCGTGCCGTCCGGCTCGATCCAGAAGTTCGAGAGCCAGTTGTGAATAGTCTTGCCGTTCTCGCGCTTGACGAACCAAGTATCGGTCATCTTCGGGATGATACCAGCAAGGCGGCTACGCGGATCGAACGCGCCCTCTCGACCAGCAACGGTCGATTGCTCGCCACTGAGCTAGCCGCCATTGTGCGCGGCGAGGAGCGGAGCTTGGTCATGATGGCCGACCTCCCACTCCGCTCCTCTCGCGCGCTACCGGGACAGTTCTCATCTGTCCATCAGAACAGGATCGTGGGCTGCCGTCACGGCCATTCAACGCAGGCTCCATGTAGGTCGCTGCGCACCACCGCGTACTGACTCCTGAACTGATACTTGCCAAGATTCGTGTCCGTTCCTGCTATGCTTTGTCCGCGACCAACCAGTAGTTTCCAGCCGCCGCAGCGCTCTACGCCCTTCCCGCGTGATTGCTGACACGATCGCGTCATCACTAGAGCCGAGGTTGTGATCGCGCCGCCCAGTGTCATATAGGAAGCCGCAATCCCGCAATTCTCCTACGCGCCGCCGTGTCCCATCGAGAAGACTGTACGATGGATTGGGAAGCAAGATCGCCAGCGCTGCCTGCTGATCCGTGCCATCATTGCTGGAAAACCAGCGCAGTAAACGCGCCTTGCGTGAGCGGACAGAGAAACGTCCAATGTCAGGCTCATCTTTGGCGGCAAGGTGACTGGTTTCAGGATCAGTCGAGCGCGCAGGGGCCGAAGCAACACGCACGGTCGGACTCAAATAGCGCTGTCGATCCATCACCTCGTCGTAACCATAGATGTCATTCAATGATTCCAGAGCGGCTGTGAGCCGCTTACGACGTATTGCACTGAGTAGATCACTCATGACCGTTCCTGTGTCGCTCGCCCCACAACTTACGGCGCTCAGCAATCGTCTTTTTGCCAAGATTGCGCGTCTCGAACGGCTCGTCGGTAAGCTCTTCGATCAACATTGTGTCCAGATCCCAACGCATCGTCGCGGGCTTACGCGAAGGACCATCGCGATACTTGCGCATCAGCAAGTGCATGCGCGTCTGATCGTCATCCTCTTCGGGTGGAATCAAGATGATGAGCATATCCGCAATCTTCTGCGCGCTCTGGTAGGCCGTCTCACCTTCACGATTCAACTGTGTTGCAGTAGCGTGCGGAATGCGACTGACACGCGCCTGCTGTTTGAGGCCGCGCCCATTATGCGCCACGCCCTCCCAGCCTTGCAAGTTGCGCGGTGTGCGCATTTCCTCAAGGTAGTCAACACAGACGAGTTGCGGCTTGTAACGGATCTGCTCAGCAGCAACTTTCTCGACGGTGCAGTTACGAATATCATCGACAATGATGATGTCCTTCTCCATCCGATTCCGCTCGCACTGCTTGAGGATACGATGCCATTCGCGCGCTTCATCATCATTCAACTCAAGACCCTTGAGCGCACGGTAACGAACGTGTGACAACATTGTGTCAAACTTACGAAGGATCTGCTCGGCCTCAACCTCAAGACTGACGAACAGCACCGTCTTACCCTGCACGTAAGCACTGAGTGCGGTGTGCTGCAAGCCAGTCGTCTTACCCGCACCAGGACCGCCGCCCCAAATCAGCAGTTCATGAGGCTGCAATCCCATCGTAATGTGATCGAACGACGGGATATTCAACATTATTCCAGGCTTGAGTCTCTTCTTCTTGCGGCGCGCATACTCCTGCTTACGAGCAGTACCCTCGGAAAGCCGCTGTGCTTTTGGCGTCGGCACGATTTCTGCCAACTGTGATGCCATTTCTAGCGCCCGTAGCTCAATCTCTCCGATCTCGTCTGGATCATCGAGCGCATCATGATAGCCACGCACCAGTTCAACTGCCGTGCGCTTCTTGACTAGCAACACAAAACGATCGATCAAGTACGACAGCGGGTCTTTCGACAGTGTTGGTTTGAAATCGAACTCGCCGCGCACGACTTCAATCGACGGTGGCGTCTTGTGCTTCGCCATGAACTCGCCGCACCACTCGTAGATTTCAGCAAGCTCCTCGTCGGCAAAGTGGTCAGGTTCGATGCCGCGAGCTACTACGTCGGCAAGATCCCCTGATTGCAGAGCCTTGCTGAGCAATATTGATTCAACATCCATGACGCCTAGCGACGGCGGCTGGACTTGCGCGCCTTCTCAGCTTCCTCGGCCTCGCGCTCATTATGGAGCCGCACGCTCTCCTCAACGATTTCGCGATCCTCGGCAATATGATGCTCGATCAGCTTGGCAGTCGCCCGTAGCCAACCACGAACAGTGTCATAGATCTCTTGCTGTTCGGCGTCAAGACTATCGTCTTCATCCCAATCGACGGTACCAAGCTTCTCAATGCCAGGGTTGCTGGTCATCCATCGCAACTGGATTGGACCAATCGTGACATTGGCAAACTGCGCCACCGGCACAAGCTCTGACGATTGAAACGTGATCTCAAGCGTACCGTCACCAATCACGGTCGCCGTACCACGATGCGTCGCCATCTTTGCTGCGCGACTGGCCTTGCCTTCATCCTGCTCAACGCGCCCTCTGCTGCGCGTTCCCTTGATTGTCGCCACTACTTCCTCCTTCGCCGTCTTGTCGTCTTTGTTGTCATCGGTTGATTATTGTTCTTCGCCTTTGCAGCGATCTTCTCGAACTGCTCCTCGTAGCGAACCATTTCACGTTCGACCTTCGCTGGCAACTTACGCCGGACATGTGGCGGGAAATACCACCCATTCGCGGCGAAAAGCTTCACCAGCGCCGCCTCAAGGTTCTCGGGCCGAGCGTACTTGGTGCGCGGCCATAGCGTCTCCACAATCCAGGCTCGCGACTTACCTTGCTCGACAAACGTCTTAGCCGAACGAATGTGATAGCCGTTGAGGTACTTCGGCCTACGCAAATTTCTAACGTGTTCGTCGGCCTTGGCAGGATCAGTGACAAGCGGACCAGGACGCATATCATTGCGCTCCATCCATGCCAAGATTCCTGACGGTCCCCACACCTGAGCATCCGTCCAATAGCGCCAATTGCGATTACCACGACGAGGATGCAGGCGCTTTGGCAGACGTTCGCGCTCCCATTTGCGAATCGTGCCTTGCTCGCGGTTCAGAATGGCAGCCAGTTCGTCAATATAGACGATACCAACTTCGCGTGTTTTTGGTCTTTCTGCGATCATTCTCGATTCACCTCCTTTCCAGGGATTTTAGCAACTGCTTGACAAGGCTCGTAGGTTACAGGGGAGGGAGGGCGCTGGTAGGAGAAAATGCATACTACGATTCCAGATATGCATTGACTCTTGCAACATGATTGGCTTCACGCCTAGGATGCTTCTTGTGATGCTTATCAGTCGGCAGCCTCAAACACAGTTCACCAGCAGCAGCACCACAAGTCGGGCATGCAGTCGCCTCCCGCACTGCTATACGGCTTGGCCGCTGTGGAAAATGGCGTCCTATATCAGGAATGATGCCATGAAATACTCCATGACATCGAGAACACAGAACACAAAGATCCTCTGGCTTCTCGTTGCCCAGATTCCTGTACGTATTGTGATGGACGTGGAGGTTGTAGATGTTCCCGCAGACCTGGCATCGATTCCCGGCGCGCTTGATGGCCCTCGCTGCCTTCGCCTTCCACTTGGGCGTCAGCAAGTACTGATGATAAGATTCGCTAAAAGACACGACTACCCTTGTCAAGAATCTTTCCGGGCTTGATACCACGCCCGTGATTGATGGCAAGCGTGCAGTAGTGGTCGGCTAGTGCGTTCTTCTTGCGCGGCACCCATACCAGTTCCCACCAACCCAAGTACTCGCCATAGAGCCACTGATACGCCTTCTCGCGCAATGGCCTTATCTCAGCACTCTTGACTTTCCATAGGCCGTTGATTTGATTGACGACCAGCAGCGAGTCTGAGTGAATCTTGACCTGATCGTAGCCAAGCTCACTTGCATACTTGACAGCAGTAATGAGGCCAGTGTACTCGGCATAGTTGTTGGTGTGAATACCGAGATAGCGCGACAGCACGCGCGTGCGCCTCCCTGGATACTTGACGACAACAGCAAAGCCAGCGTGACCGGGATTGGTCGGCGCACAACCGCCATCGAAGTAGACGTTAGCCCTCAAAGTACCTCCACCCCTGAAAGCCACGCATCGGCAGCGGCTCAATCGCATGCCATTCTGGATCGCGAACGAGATACCAGCCAGCACGCCAGTAGCCCTTTCCGTCAACACTAAGAACTTCATGGTCGTCACGGTAGATGACGTACTTCAACTCATGATAGCCACGTACAAAGCCATCATAAATGATGTAGACACGACCAGAGCGATCAGCATGCGCACCAAAATCAAACGACGGCGGCTTGCTGATGCGGTAGTTGATGTCCTGACCATGAAAGCGAGCAGTCGCACAGGCTTGCAAGTAATCGTCAAGTCGCTTAGTTTTAGGCCAAGTGATGACTAGATCCTTTATCACGTCCAGATCCAGTCAGTGCGTGTCCAATTGAAACGCGCAGGATTGCGTAGCAGTCTTGCGTACTCATCTGCTTCGGCAGCACGGAATGCCAGCAATAACGAACGATGGAAAGCATGCTCGGCATCAGCCTGTTCGTCGTCCTGTACAGCTTTCTCCCACTCAGCCGACGTAATGACCCAGCGGCGCATGAACTCATTCTCTGGTTGACCAGGGATCAATCCCGCTGATACCTCGATAATGACTTTGACTGTTTCACTCATGTCGTATAGAGCCGCCAGATTGGATTGAGGTTGATGCGTGCTGCAACATTATGGACATGACCGTTCTCACATTCGACAGTCCACGAATGCTGATTTTCTTCGATCGACTGACTACCGGTGACAACTCGCTCATATGTAAAGCGTGTTTCAAGATGTTCGATGACGATTTGACCCTGACAGGTAGGGCAGACATCAGTTGCGATAGTGCTGTTCAAGGCGCACCTCGATATCGAGCTTGTCGTAACACTGAAACCTGCGATTTCTGAATTGCTGCTTCAAGACGCCACAGTTGACATCGAAGAAATCGTAAATCAGCGTGCTCGATTTGCCTTCGAGCGTGCGCGTACCGCGTCCAATCCACTGCTGTACCTTTGGCGCTGAGCGCGTCGGGAACGGCAGATAGATGCGATCAATCGCCGGAATGTCAATGCCCTCCTTTGCCACAGTGGCAAAGACGATCGCAGCGGGCGCGTCAATGATCTCCTGCTTCATCTGAGCGCGCTTCTCGCCGCGTACACGCCCAGTGAGAACCCACACCGGAGGCAGGCCCTTGGAATGCTTGTATTTGGCCGAGATATGGCCGTACTGCTTGTCAAGCGTCTCCTGCAAAGCTTCCAAGTGGCGCACCTCATCGGAAACGATCAGGTGGTGATGCTTGCCCTTATGCACCTCGCGCATCAACGTTTCTATGACAAGTATATTGCGAGCTTGATTCTCTACCAGTGCCTTCTTGACTTGGCCGTAATTGTTCTGGTGAAAGTGGGGCCGCTTGCCTGAAAGACGGCACCCTGGAACGTCACATTCATCATCGTCATCACTGTGGTGATCGCCCCAGTAGACGTGATCGAAATTGGTCCTGACCACCTGTACAACTGGCCGCACCAACACTCCTCCTGCGCGAAGAGCATTCTCGTCATCTTCCCAAAACACCTCGCCAAGCACATTGAGAGCGAACTCGAACTTGTCATCCTTGCGATCAGGCGTGGCCGAGACGCCGAAGCGGTACTTGGCCCAGAAGCGGGAAACGAGATCGCGAATCGTCTGCGCCGACACATGATGACACTCATCAATGATGACGCAATCCCATTGATGGAAGAAATACGGATACTGGCGCATGAACATATCTTCCTTGAGCGCCTTCCAAAGCGTTTGCACTGTGGCAACAGTGATACGTGATCCCTCGAACCACTTGCCGTCACCGATCTGGCCGATTTCATCCTCGGGAATATCGAGCCAACGTGACAACTCCGCGCGCCACTGATGCAGCAGATCGAGCTTCTCAACGAGGATTAGTGTCTTCAATGGTGACTTCTCCGTCAGAAATCCAATACAAGTAACAGTCTTGCCAGAACCAGTTGGAGCTTCGTACATGCCCTGCTGGTTGCGAATGATCTGTCGCACGGCCTCGCGCTGATGCTGGCGGTAGGGGAAGGCACCGTTGCCGAGCTTTGGCGCATGGCGATGCCACTTGCGCCGATCAATCCACTGAACCTTCAAGCCTTCTTCCCGCAATAGTGTTTTCAACTGGTACGCATAGCCTCGGGGCATGACGACGATATCGCCTTCGAGCGCGCCAAGCTGAAACTCATCCGGCATTTCCTGCCATCCCCACCGCTCCATCTTGCGAGCGATGTCCTTGGCGGTGTTGTGGATAGTCAGTTCGTCGAAGATCGCCTCGGCCAAGTCATGATCGATGACATTTCCATCAAGGCGCAAGGCGTTGTCAACGACGACGGGTACAACTCGCATATTGGGATCATACCACGATTCCGGCTCAACTGCCGCTGGTTACGTGGTTACGGCCTGCCAGGGGCTAATGCAGCAGCCAGCCTCCGTCGCTGGCAGGGCCGATCCATTCCGCCACAAGCAATTCGTGGATCTCCGTACAAGCCGTGGGATCTTCACCGCTGCGTGCTCGACACACACTCAATGCCAGGCATTGTGACAACGGCAGATGCAGTCCCTCGCCTGCACGCACAACCATCTGATTGAACAAGCTCCGCGCCGCTGGACTCGGCTTGACGCCGACCGGAGCTTCCATCACTTTACACATCGGTTTCCCCTAATTGTCATTACTGGTCCCTCCAAAAAATTGTCGTGCGCCCGCAAGCTGCTCGACAGACAAAGGGCGGCGAGTCCCATGCCCGGAGCGCTCAACGGGCGCACGCCTGGGTCTACGACCCCCAGGGCTTATGTAAACTATCCTGAACATACCGCAAACGCCGTTATATGCCAGGACACAGCCGCGCTAAGACCATCTTCAGCAGCATCAATGCGCCAGCCATTTCCATCAGGAAGGCTAGCTTGAAGTTCGATCTGCGTCACCGAGGGCGTGAACGTAAAACCGCCTGAAACGATCGTCGTTCCTGTAGGGCAAGCCGCTGTAACACTCTTGCTGTTTCCGGGGTTGTCAATGCTATCTGTGCTGACAACCTGTGTGCTCGCAACGCCTGCTGGGCCAATCGGTCCCGCAGGGCCAGGATCTCCTTGCGGACCAGGAGGTCCGGCTGGTCCTGGGATTCCTTGGGCACCCGTTTCTCCAGTCGCACCCGTATCACCCTTTGCACCTTTCTCTCCCGCTTCGCCTGCCTGCCCCTGCTTTCCTTGTTCACCCGTCTCTCCGGTCGCACCTTGATCGCCTTGTGCGCCAGTTTCACCAGTATTGCCTTGCGCTCCCTGCTGTCCTGTCTGACCAACCGCACCAACCGCGCCCTGTGCTCCCTGCTGTCCTGCTGAACCGGCAGGACCGGTATCACCCTTCGGTCCCTGCGGACCTGCTGGTCCGGGCGGCAGTAGTGCAGGATTCGATCCCGGCTGACCAGGCGAGCCATCCTTGCCATCCGCACCGGGGACGCCGGGAAGGCCGCGCTGTCCTCTCAGGAACAGATAGATGTCATTGCCCTTTGTATTGGCGCGGCCAGCCGAATCATGGGCAGCAGTAGCAAGATTCTCTGTATTCTTGTTGATGTGCTGAGCATTGTTGACAGCCAGCAACAGCGAGATCGCTGTCAACAATGCAACAACAGCACCGAGCAGCCACGTCCACAGGAAGCGCTTGCGCGAGTAGCCAAGCGTACGCTTCTCCTGCTCATTGACCTCACCGAGAATCTTCTCGATTGGATTGCCATTCGTTGCTGGCTGTGGCGGTGTCTCAACCGTCATTTTCCAGCTTCCTCTCGATTCGGCTCACCTGGCCGGTCAACGCAGCATTAGCGACACGAAGCTCGGTCTTGAGATCTTCCACCTGTTTGCGCAGTTCGCCTACCTCGCCGCGTAGGCGCTCCACCTCAGCCTTCGCCTCATCGCGTTCCTTGCGAAGCTCTTCGAGTGTGCTGCGCGTTTCTTCGTTGAGCGCCTTCATGTTGTCAAGAATCGTGTTCTGCTGACCTATGACAGCAGTAGTGTCGTCGCGATTGTACTTGAGCGCAGTGAAAATCAGCCCGCCCAATCCCAAGATGCCAATCACCAGCGGCAACAGCGCCGTGACATTTGAGATTTCGATCGCTAGGACAAACATCCATCATCCGACTCGCACCGGCCTGACGGAGATTTTGCGCTGGCCGTAATTGATTGCTTGAGCACTGACTGAATAGATCTTCGTTCTGATCTCGTTCCCCGCGACAAGACCATTGAAACGATGATCGGTAATGGCTTGAGCGCAGCCAAGATTAGCACCAGTTTGCCCATCGACCCACACTGTAGTTGTACTGCCAGCACCAATCCCCAACCCGAACGCTGTCTGATATACAGCACCGGCATAGCACTTGCAGCTTGCGTTGGCAACATAGTCACCAGCAAGCGGGATTACGATCCCAACAACCGGTGTGCCGTCGCTCCAACCAGCGCTCGGATTGCGATCAGTGGAGTCATAAGCCGACAGCGATGATCCACCAACATACTCCCACTTGTAATTACTAGCGCTAGCAGAGTTGTAACGCAGATGCCAAAGAACACCATTGGCAGCATCGGCAACGTAGTAGACTTCCAGCCCTTCATAAAGATTTGTCGTCGGCAATGACGACACGCGCTGCGGACCAAGAAAGCCACCGACCGGAATCGTGTCATCGGTGTCGATCCAAATCGCACCATTGTTGGTTGTAGCGGGAGTATTCGGCTGCGTGTAGTACTCCATCGTGCCGCCTGGGCCGCGATCTCCCACTGGACCCTGAACACCTTGTGGGCCTTGCACGCCTTGCGGACCCACAGGACCAGACGGGCCAGCAGTACCACGCTCAGCACTCTTGACGATGATCTTTGCACCAGCAGTGATCGTGCCCGAACATGCAATCGTCAGTGACGTGATCGTACCTGCCACAAACCATCTACCAACACAACTTGTCCGAAGCACCTGCGCAGCAACATTGTTCATGGTCGTCCAGTCGGCCCACCAGCCAGCACCATAACCCGAACGTGCTTGCGTATCGAGCACACCTCGGGCAATCAACTGGTTCGGCGGTGCCCATTCCGCCGTGCCCAACAACAGCCCACCCTGCTCAAGTCCCTGTATGTCATGACCACCAGCGCCACCATCGTTCCAATGACGGTGACGGCGATTGTAGTAATTTCCAGCACTAGCATCACCGTTTGGCCGAACGTAGATGCTACCGCCATAAAAGCCCTCGAAGAGGATTTCAATCATCCGATCCTGCGAGATCTTCGAGAGATCACTGATGACAACAGAGCTTGTATCTGCTGCTACATTATAGACAATCGAATCAGTCGGCAAATCTGTATACGCGCGCTCAAGCCGACGTAGACGCTCGACGACACGATCATCAGTCGTCAACAGATCCATCCGGTCGGGCCGGACAATCTGGTTATGTGTAGTTACGTCAGGGGTGCTCATGGTGCCACCTGCAAACCGCCAATCGTCGGCACACCGTTTTCGTCAATAGTAAGGCTAATGCCAAAAACACGAATCGCCTGACCACGAATATCAACACGCGGTTCATGCACAGCAGTAAGTCGCACTTGATCGCCTACACGCCATTTCACAAACGGCTCAGGCACACCGCCTTCAACATCGACGCTGTAAGGAAAAGGCGTGATGCCATAGGTGATGCGGCCATTGGCACGAACGATGACTTCCGCCCCGGCATAGGCGAGCATCATCCCAGCATCCTTCATATCAGGAAGGGAAACGCTCTCCTCCAACAGGCCAATGAGCGCCTGCTGAGCCTGATTGTGTGCGTATTGTGGTGTCGTTCCCGCCGCTCCAATAGTGACGAGATAGTTGACTTGAGCATCAGCGTCGATATTGCGCGAGAAGTCTTTGACGTTCTGCGGACCCCACTCAAAGCCATATACGACATCATCCTTGACACGACGATACTTGCGATGCCAAGTGACGACGCGCGTCACAGGATCAACAACGATGTCACCGCCGTTCTCGATCTGCTGCAATTCATCAATCTGCGCCAAAACGTTTGCGTAGATCGGCATGTTCTTGTTGCGCGGTGCTGCCACATACGTCGTTGCACCACCAACACCCTCATTCGGCTGCGTTCCGCCCCACGTCAGCCACGTCGGCGTGTTCGGAGAAGACCCCGGTACAACCGGAACCACGTAACCATCCGGCGCGGTTGTCAAATTCATTTCAGCAATCAGATCGCCAACAATCGCACCATCATCCTGATTGCTGTAGATCTTCTGACGACGCAGCATGCGTTTGCCGAGGCGTTGTAGCCAACCAACACAAGAGATCGTCATATGATTGACAGAAACCTGTTCATCGATCGGCAGCACATAGCCCGACCACACACAATCCCACACCGAATAACCTGCCGCAATCGATGCTTTGCTGTTGTAGCGCTCGATCATGACACCGGTCTTGTATGGCTGGATCAGTGCTGCATAATCAGCATCCATCGGATAGGTAAACGATGCTGATCCAGGTTTGCCAAGAATGATGTCAAACTTCTTGGAGCTAGCAAGTGATAGCTCGCCGATCCGCGACATATCATTACTATTCACAAGAATGAACCGGAAGAGCATCCTAGATCACGGTGTGCCGATGGTAGACGACAAGCTGGGAAGTACCCGCCGTCATACCGGTGGCGATGAAGTGAAGATTGTTCTTACCAGGATCAAGCTCCATCCAATCCGACATCGGATCGAGATACTGAAAACGATTCGCCACATCGCTTTGGCGATAGAAGCGCCGCGAAGCCGTTTCAATAATCCAGCGCTCGCCCGCTGGAATCGTTGTCGGGATGTAAATCGTGTCACCGTTGAGTTCGTTGATGATCTTTGGATTTGTCATCGGTCCGAGCAATTGGATCTCAGGTTGCGCAGCATAGTTACCATTATTGGTACTTGAAAACGCAATCGCATCGAATGTAGCTGCCGCAAACGTCTGCGAGTTGTACTCACGGATGACACTGACGAAGCGTGGATTGCTGGCCCGCAACGTAATCAGAAAAGCTCGCTCGAAGTGATTCGCGGTCCGCTGCTCATCGGCCATCTGAATCGCCTGATTCTTCTTGCAATACACCTGCAAGTCCAATATCGGACTAGGCGTGTGAAAGATCAGCGGGCGCTCGACATCAAGCGGCGCGAACGCCTGTCTGAGGCCCTGCTGCATATCGCGCAGCTTGAAGATCGTCTTCGTGACGACCTTGCCGGTGAGCGTGATTGTGCGCCCGCCATAGTAGCCAGTGAAAGCTGTCTCGCCGTGGTAGCCTGGATTGACCTCGCGATTGTCGCGCACATCGGCATCATCAATTCCGCCAATAGTCGTGACAAGATACGTATCAACCCATTCACGGACATTGAGATAGATGCCGTTGTACTCGATCACCGACTCAATACCACGCGGGCCGGAATGGGTTGTGCCATAGATGCCTTCATTCGGATCGCCGGTCGCAATACCAATGGGCCTTGTAAGCAGCGCTGCGAGGTTGCGGGACATAGACTACGAAGGGTTGAAAGGATTGGTGTACTGAACTTCGGGAGTAGGATTGTTGTTATCGATCGGCGGGATATCCAAGACAGGCGTCGGAAGATCTGACGGAAGCGTCGGGTTATCCGGCAACGCCTCATCCTGTTGTGGCTCACCAGTCTTGAGCGCCTGAATCGCGTTCATTGCTGCCTGATTGTTGGCTTCAATTGCTTCGTAGTGAGCCTTTCTCACTTCCTCCTGTGATTCGAGCGAAGCCGCTACTGCTGCATTGGCCGTATCAATCTGCGCCTGATCCAACGACCGAACATCATCACCTTTTTCAGTCACGTCGCGCTCCTGCTTTCGCTGGTAGTAGGGTTGTGCCGCACCAGGCTCATGATCTACCGTGTCCGGGTCAGCCATACCAGGGTTTTCAGTAGACGGAATATCACCACTCATGAGCGTCTCACCTTCATGAGCTTGAGCAAGCCATAGAATCGGGGACGCATATCGGTACCCGGATCTGCCGACCACGATGTCGAATTGGTAGCAGTGCTGAGAGAGCGGTCAGAGCCAGTCGTTCCCAAACCACGATCGGCAGCACCAGTCCAACCACCGATGCCGATATTGCCTGCCTCATAGATTCCGTGAGCATGATTCCAATACGCACATGCTCCGTACCCACCACTCCCGACGCCACCAGCCGTATTGCTGTTGGAAGCAGTCATCGAGTGAGCATGGTTGCCTGTGTAAAGACTACCGACACCATGAAGGTGATCGACGGTGGTGTGAGTGTGATCGACACCCGGCACACCGTGGCCGTGGGCAAAGTTCTTGGCGCGATTTGAACCACCTGAGCCACCGATACCCGGACCATCGGTTGCCGCATCGCCCTGATTGGCTCCCGTCGCATACGCCTTTGACGGATCTGCGCCGAGGATCATACGGTTGCGCAAGTCAGGAACGTTGATAGCCTGCGCTGACATACCAGGGAAGTCATGCTGACCAGCCGGAATCTGCGAGCCGTCACAAACGGCGAATCCCGAAGGCAGCGGCACAGTGTCGTTCGGACGCCACCACTCAATCACCTGACCAACCTGAACCCACTGACGCAATACATCCGGCCCCATATTGGCAAGTGCCAAGTTGCCATCTTGCGCCAAGATTGATGATGGCATCGATCCAGCCGCAACACCCAGCGGATTCCAGCCAATCGTACGATCAGTAATTCGTGCCGGGGCAGTAACGTCATGAATCAGGACATCGATCTCCTGCGCACCATCGCACCAGAACTCGACGTTACCCGAAGGCCCTGTCGTAAACGGATTCGGACCGCCAGTAGCACCGCATTCCGGCGTCGGACCTTCCGTTGCGCCGGTTGGGCGCTGGAAGATCTGAACGGCTGTCGTCGTACCGCGTTTGTAGACAGCAACACTGACACCGGCGAGTGGCTGCAACACCGAGATATCAGGACCGGTGCTGGCCTTCACTGATGCCGGTGTTGAGACTGTCATGTGGAAAACATCGCGTGCCATTCCTTCACCTCCTTACTGTGCTGTCTTGCTTGTAAACGCAATAGCTGACGTGACGGCCTGAACATCGATTGGCCCGCCTGCCTCGTAGATATTGACTGTAGATGTACCACCAACAGTGTTGTTAGTAGTAGCAGTAGCAGGAACAATTTGCGCGCCGGTCACTGTCGCCTGTGCTGGATCGTACTGCGGAAGCACCTGACCCATGCCCGAGAAAATTGCTTCACGGAACCACTGCCACGCCGACGATGAGAACGTCTGCGGCTCGGCTACAGCCCCCGTGGCTTCGTTGATCGCCTGTGTGTTCTGCTTGGTTGCAACCTCGTTTTCAAGCAACTGCTGGTAGAGGTCGCGTGCCGCCTGTTCATCACCCGCTGCGACGGCCTCATTGTAAAGCGCAAGAAGCTGATTGCCTGTGTTGCGAAGCTCAGCATCGCGCTCCATCAGATTCGCGATTATTGCCTGTTGATCGATCTGACCACCGATCGTACCGTCAAGCTCAATAATCTGCTTCTTGAGATCAAGAATATTGAGATTATAGCTCGATCGAGTGGTGACATCTTCGACTCGCGAATTGAAAGCTTCCTTGGTATTTTCCTGAATAGCAACTTCAAGCTCGGCCAACTGATCGGTGAGATCCTTGATGAGGCCGATGTTACCCTGCGCCTGTGCCAAACCAAGCTGTCCCTGCAACGCGCCGTACTGCTGCTGCATGACCTGTCCACGCGCTTGCAATAGTCCTGCGCGAGAGAACGTGCCACCGATACCCATCTGCGCAAGAAGCTGGTTCAGGAATGGCGTTCGTGCGCCACCGCCGCCTGCGCCAGTGAAGCCAAACACGCCAAGCGCGTCAAGCAATCTGCCACCGAGATCAAGGTGGCCCATTCGGCGTTGTGCATTCGCATTGATGCGATCAACAGCATCCTTGATCTCTTGCTGAATAGACTCGAAGATCTGAGTGCGCAAATCAGCAACCTGATCTGCAATACTGTCAGCGAGATCGGTAGCTTCCTGAGTGCCAAGCGCGCGAATTGCACCGATCCGCGCTTCAAGCTCATTCGCCTGGCCTTCCATGAGGCTACGCTGCGCTTGTGTGAGGCGCACAGTGGCATCATCATCACCAAGCGCAGACGCCACACGCATCAGCCGGTCATTCGCTGCCGACGCGCGTTCGTAGCGTTTCGTGATCTTGTCAGTAATCTCCTGCTGAGCATCAAGCAACGCCTGCCGATATGCTTCCTGCGCATCGTAGATCGCCTGAACATTGTCAGCAATACGTTGGTCAGCATCATTGATACGAGAACGGAGACGAGAGCGTTGCGTATTGAGACGTTCACGCTCCTTCGTTGTCAGGCCCTTCTGCCTGCTCTCACGCTCAACCTGCTGTAGCTCCTTTTGTAGCCGCTGACGTTCGTCAGTAAGATCGCCACGCTGACGACGCTGCTCTGCAAGAGCCAACTGCGCCTGCTCAGCTTCTTCCTGGCGCTCAGAAACAACTCGACCGGCACCGACAGTGAACCGTCCTGTTTCAGCCAGCCGCCCACCCACACGCCGCATGCCGTAAACAAGCCTGCGTTGCGCCACTGTTGCACGCTGCTCGATTGCTGCACGAAGCTGATCGAACACACCACCTTCGCGCGTCAGGCTGTCCAATGAATCGAGGAAGCCCTTGACACCACGCTCGAAGTTCTTGCCCTTGGGATCACTCTCTCTGATGCGCGCTCGTATTCCGTTCAATTGCGAACGAGTGCGATCAATGTACTTGTTCCAAACATCTACACTTGTATTGACATCACCAAGTCTGATCGTAGCAGCATTGAAATTGCGCTCAAGCGCACGAACGAGAACAATCATCCGCCGCAACGTACGATCAGAAATACCCTTGACTTCCTTGGTAGTGAGCGGGCTAATTTCCTCGGTGATATCACCGCCGCCCTGATAGTGCCTCCCGCCACCGTGGAAACCAAGCATCGACGCTAGTGATGATGGGTGCAAGCCAGCCAGTTCAGCCATCCGTAGCTGCTGCGCCTTATTCAGAATCCATTCGCCAGCATGAGCAATGACACCGATTGGTGTGCCATCGCCACCAGGCACGATGCCGCCCTTGGCAAACTTGCCACCGAACTCTCGCAATGCCGCGCGAGCAGGACCGGAGCGATCACCCTGGATACCAAAACGCTCATACTTGGTACCGATTGCATCCGTAGCTTCTTCAACAGTCCTGGCAGCCTTGATTGCTCTGAAAGCAGCGCTTTCCGGGCCATGCAACTCGTACATGACAAAGGCAAGCTGCGTGCCCATATCCGTCCACGGCTTGCCATGCGAGGCCGCGAACTGCTGCAACATCTGGAAGCGACCGCCGCCCCACTGCGCAAGGCCACGACCAGGGCCACCCTTCTGCACTGCTGTCGGATCGTTACCGGACTCCTGCGCGAAGTTGCCAACCCAACCTGCCGCCTGTGCATCAGTGAAACCCTGGCTCTTGAAGAATCTGAACGTATTTGCTGCGCCGGGACCAAGTGCAGGAATCTTGCCGCCGGACATTTCACCCGGCTCAATGGTAGCTGCGACCTTCTCATCAAGATAGCTGTTAGCAACCTTGAGAACCTTATCGAGCGCCGACTGCACGAATGTCTTGAGGCCACCGTCGGGACCAGTAACAATCGAGCGCGCAATCTGTGTGATGAAGTCGCCAGTATTACCGAGGTGCGCGCCCTTGATCCATGACAAGTGGAGGTGATTGCCGCGTCCATGACCGGGATCACCGTCGTAACCAACCCAACGGAACGGCTTGCGTGGTGCGTTCTGTCTTGGCTCAGCCCAATGAGCAAGCTTGTCAATCAGATCCCATGAGCCACCAGGACCAGGGCCAACATCAATCGCACCGCCCCAGAGGTGATCTGAGTTTGGTGCATGCGGCGGTGATCCACCGAAGCCATCGTAGATCATGAGCTTGTACTGTCTGACAAGCTTCATGACATCGCCAAGGATCGAGCTTGCGATCGACTCGCCGGGAAAGCCGGGAATCGGTACGATGCCACCAGCAGCAAAACCAGTCTGTTCAGCGCCACCCGCGTGATAGCCATGCACGCGATTGAACATTGTGCCGAGGCCATGCCCATAGTAGGCATGCATGGCTGGCTCAACATAGCGTTGATGCTGCCAATTCAGAACTGCCTCGCCTGCACCAAGCGGGTAAAGACCCCTGTCACGACCACGATGGCCCTGACTACCGATCCAACCGCCACCCGCCTTCCCCTCATTGCTCTTCTTCGGCTCGGTCAGTCCGAAGTTGATCGTCTTCTCACCGAGGCCGTGGAGCGCTCGATTCGTTTCATGCCCAATGTAGAAGAGGCCGTCATAGGCAACCTTCATCAGGCTATCCCACATCGAACTCCAACTGTTGACAATAGCGCTGCCACGAACCCTAAATGAATTCTGAATGTCAGCAATCGATCCACGCACCCGCTTATACATCTGGTCAGCATCGTGACCAGTGTTGATGCGCATATCGTCAAACTGCTTCTCAACAGCATTCGCACCGCGCCGAGCAACAGTGACAATCGAGTTCCAGAAGAAGCGCCACACCGAACGGAAATCATCAAGATCGCCGCCACGGAAGCCAATCGTTAGTGCGCCACCGCCAGCACCGGGAGCACCACCGGCCTGCATCCCCCTGCCATAGCTCTGCCCGCCGCCACCAAAGAAGGCACGCATCGCATACATCGCGGCATGCCCGCCAGCACGCCTGACTTCATCCTTGGTCCAAACATGCTCGCCTGGCTCAAGTAATGCAGCAATCTTGTCACCACTGCCAGAACCAGGAACAGGGCCACCTGCTGCCAGATGCGGAATCGGGTTATCAGGCAGGTTGATGTCCGGCGCATGCGGAACCGAGATCTTGTTCGGCAACAGATTGTTGAGCAGATCGATGAACGCATTGGCGAGATCACGCGCAAACCCAGCGCCGGACTTGAGGCCGCTGACAATGCCCTTGATGATCGCTTCACCAACACCCTTGAAAGCTTCAACAACAACATCAGCAGCATCTTCGGCGTAGTGCTTGAGCCGTCCCGGCAGCTTCCGCATGAAGTCAACAACAGCATTCACACCAGCGCGAAAAGCACCCTTGATGTCATCCCAACGACTTACGATGATGCGAACGATTGTGCCGAACGGACTGCGAATGACACTAATGATTTCTCGCCAGTGATCCCCCAGCCAATCGATGATGTCGCCAACAACGTCACGAACCACACGGAAAGCAGAGGAAAATGCTCTGCGGAACAGACCGGCAACAAGCTTGAGGATGCCCCAGATGTTTTCGAGCATTGCCCGCATCGGCGCTGTGACGATGCGCGTAAGACCACTGAATACCGTCCTGAACCCACGCAAGAACCTGCTGAAGTCCAGCGTTAGTATTCCTGTCAGAATATCGACAAGGCCCTTGAGAACATCAATCGCACCGCCGACGATGCGTCCAAGCATCCGGCCAAATGTCGGCAGTACGACTTTCGACAGAGCAACGAAGACATCGAAGATCGGCTTGAGCGCATCAAGCAAGCCGCCGCGCTTCTGAAAAGCATCAATCAGATCGCCAATAGAACTGACAAGACCTTCAATCGAGGGCTTGACCTGCTTGTAGAACTCAGCGAATGCGCCCTTGATGGCGTCCCACATATCGTCCAGCAGGCCGAACTTTTCGAGCAACAGGACAACAGCAGCAATAAGAGCACCAATGGCAGCGACCCATGCCAATGTTGACGCTGTAGCCGCAGCAGCGCCAACACCAGCCGCCTCGCCCCCTGCTCCACCAGCCAAGAACGTCTCGGCAGCGCCAGCACCTTCACCAGCCAAACCACCACCAGCCCTGCCACCCAGACCAGCAAAGCCCTTGACACCCTTCACGCCAGCACTGATGAGATCGACCGCACCACGCATCTTGGTAAGCGTGCTGAGAGCCGTACCAAAGACGTTGTAGAGAATAAAGGCAGCAATCGTCGCCTTGAGGATGTTCTTACCGATATCCGTGTCAGCAATCTCAACGATGATCTGATTGACTTGACCAAGGAAAGTGACTGCATCCCCCAACGCAGGGATAACGACATCAGTCAGAAGCTTGGCGAATTTGTCAATCCGCTCGGGCGTAAAGGACTTGAACAGTTCCTTGCCCAGCGCGACGATGACCTCAACGACCTTCTCAGCGATGTGGCGCGCATCCTCGAAGAACTTACCAACGCCATCCCTGTTGTCATTGACCTTCTTCGTAAGGTCGTCAATAGCCTTGGTGGCATCTTGGATCGTTCTGAGGCCGGATTCCGCGCCACCGGCTCCTGTCAGCGCCATAAACAGACGGATTACTGACAGGATCAGATTGACCCATGCCTCGAAATGCTTCTCCCCCGTCTCGAAGAAGTCCGTCATGGCCTTCTTGCGATCGGTCAGATTGAGAAAATCTCGGGCCAGCCTGCCAACGAACGTGAGCAGCCGATTGAGCGACGGACCAGCTTCCTCAGCAATATTGGCAAGTGCCTTGCCGAAATCAATAGCAATATCTGTTAGTGGCTTGAGGTTATGACGGCCTGCCTCAGAGATACGTCGGAACTGCGCAAGCATTCTTTCGCTGGTGAAGGCATCAAAGATGCGATCGAACTGCCGCGCCATTTCCTGCGACATCCGCCGCGCTGCATTGACCATCGCAGGCTGCTGGATGATGCGCGTGATCTTCTCGATCGAACGCGCAAAACTATTGACGAGGTTGTCAGTGATATCACGATAGACACCCTCGCGGAACAGCTTTTGAATCCGCGTTATCGCTTCGTATAGCCGCCGCTCTGCCGGTGACAACTGTGCTAACAGGAATTGCAGCTTGGCCGCAGCCGTTTCTGCCCCTGCTGACGCTGCATCAGACCCACGCCGAGCGCGCTCAACGCCGCGCTGTGCCTTCTCAACACTATCAGCAGCCTTGGCAGCAGCCTTCTCGGCATCCTCGATGTCCTTCTTAGCCTGGCGGACACCCGGCATCCCCTCGACGCCACCTGCACGCGCCCTATCTGCATCGGCTGCTGCACGGCGCTTTTGTGTCAGCTTATCCTGAGCCTCACTCTGCGCCTGTAGAAGAGCAAGCTGAGCGCGTTGGATACCTTCGACATCGCCAGTTGCTTGTGCTCTGACGAGGGCCTGTTGTGCTTCCTTTTGCGACAATGCTGCACCTAGTGCAGCAAGCCTGGCATCGTTCTCAGCACGAATCAGATCTTCGAGATCACGTCGTGCCTGCCGTCGCGCTTCAACAAGCTTGCCTTGCGCCTCGGTCAACCGATCTTGCGCATCAGCTACGCCTTCATGTGCATTCTTGAGCGCATCCTCAGCGTTAGCAATAGCGTCAGTGGCATTGGCTTGCCGTCGCGCCGCAGCAGGTGCCCTAGTCGCGGTCTGCTGTTGTAGCATCTGCGCCTGCTGAACAGCATCCATAACACTCTTGACACGAAACAGCGCTGCCGCAAACAGACCAATCGCCGGTAGTGCCTCGCCAATACCAGCAACAAACGCTCCACCCAGCGCAGCACCAGCCATTGCTGCCGAACTTGCTACCGAAGCAAGCGATCCAGCAAGTCCAGTAAGCGCCGTGATTAGCTGCTGCGCAAAACTAACCAACAACAGTATTCCCATGCCGCGAAGCTGATTGTCAAACTTTGAGAGGCTGCCCGAGTTGCGATCGAACGCCTGGCTCAGCGAATGCAGGAATCCTGATGACCGACTTGTATCGCGATCTAGGTTGCGAAGTTCATTCCTGACACGAACGAGTGAGGTAGCGAAGTGATCCTGATCGTCAGATGCGAGCTTCGTGTGCCTACCGAGTTCGCGATACTCACGCTCAAGTAATTGAAGCTGACCACGAAGCGCAGCATCAAAGTCACCACGATCGCGACGACGAACAGAAGGCCGCTCCTCAAGCTTCCTTACAATGTTTGCACGTCGTTCGCTTGCAGCGATGACACGATTGTTGTAATCCTCTTCCTCACGAAGATCCTTAAGACGCGCCTCATGACGTTGTGCCCGAGCACGTTCATCGGCTGCGAGTTGACGCTTGACACCAGCCTCATATTCGCGCAGACGGCGTGCTGCTGACGCCTTCTCCTCGCGCTCTGCCGCTGCTTGCGCTCGCTGCGCTTCTCGCTCAGCCTGCTCAGCCCTACGGCGGACCTGAGCGGCAAGCTGCTCACGCTCCCTGACTTGCTGCCTGGCAATCTCAGACCGCCGCCTGGCCTGTTCTTCCATTGCCCGTGTCTGCGCCTTCTCAGCATCAATAATGTCCTGAGCCGAGCGTTTGGCATCCTGCGCCCACTCGCGCGCACGTTGCCACTGGCGCGTATTGAGATTGAGCTTGTTGGAAACAGTGTCAAGCTCCCTGCCAATACGCTTGAATCCATCTACTGCAACTTCATCACTGACACGTTTGTCCTTTTGCGCCTTGTCAAGTTCCTTCCACTGCTGGCGAAGACGACTCGTTTCCTGTGTCAGTTCCTTCTGCGATCTTGCTGCTGCTGTTGTCTTCTTGACAACAGTGTCCATTTCGCGCCCGAGTTGACCAACCGACTTGCTTGCTTCTTTATTGTCGTCGCCCAACCCTTGCATAACTGCACGCCACTCACGCAACTTCGTGGTGACGTTGCCCATGTTCTTTTCCATGTTCTTCATCGACGTGTTGAAACCTTCGAGCTTGTTCGTACCACGCTCTGCATCAGTGATGAAACCACGAAGCTGCTCACGCGCAAGGCGGAATGCAGCCGCCGTCTCATCACGAGCGCGAAGGATGATGCGGAGGATGTATTCGATCTCCGACATTCTGGTGTATTAGCGAGCTTGTCTCGCCTTTCGGAAGTCACGAATAGCTACACGACGACGAGCGGCTTCCATGCCACCGTACTTGTAGCCCTTCATGCCAGTACCAGTACAGTGAGGGTTCTTGCGGCCTCGATGGACTAGCCGACAAAAGGAACGAAGTGCTCTTGCTTCATCCTCCTTCAACACTAGGAACGGCAGGATCTTGTCAATAACAATGACAACATCTGCTGCTCGGGTGACAACCCACTGCCACTTCTGTTTGCCAGCGCTCGTATGACCCTGCGAGCGCACAACGCCACACTGGAACAGAATCGCCAGTTCATCCAATGGACGCCTATCAACTTGTGTAACAGTAATTCCAGGACAGCAGGTCAGTTCGTTCTCGCCGCGCTGCGACAGGAAGAAGCAGCCCTCGCCGTCGAGGAATCCTGCGGCCCAGGCATATCTGTA
>Ga0126377_10000006_pt1 | contig 84424 bp, 58 predicted proteins | sample PanSoiMetPlot_22_FD_92647 | JGI IMG/M metagenome (GOLD analysis project Ga0126377, IMG submission 92647) | Tropical forest soil microbial communities from Panama - MetaG Plot_22 | ecosystem: Environmental > Terrestrial > Soil > Tropical forest > Bulk soil | place: Panama | collected 2016-02-17 | reverse complement strand
CCGCCCGACTACTGCCACCCCTCCGATCACGGGATGGAGGGCTAATGGACACGCCAAAGAATGAGACGCCGGCCGAGGAATTCCGGCGCCGATTCCAGACGCCCGCGACGCCGATGAAGACGCCTGGTCGCCCTGCCCGGCCGAAGGAAACCGAGGAACAAGAAATGAACCGCCGCTGGGAACGGCTGGTCGAAGAGGAAGAATCCGACGAGTTGCGGCGCGAGCGTCGGTATCAGCCCGACCGGGACGCGGTCCTGGCGCTCTGCACACGGTTCATTCAGGAGTGCCGACCGGTGGGGTGGTCCGCGCATATCACGCCGTCCGAGACAGAGAAGCTGTCGCACGCGCAGATGGTCTGCATCCACTCGCCGCTGGGCCAGATGGCATGGGGACTATCGATGGAACGCGCCTCGTGGTTCAAGCACCTCAAACTGACGAAGTGCCGCTGGGACAAACACACCGCGAATGAGCGCACGGCGCGCCTCCGCAAACTGCTGACACTGTCAGCACTCGTCCCGGCCAACGTCTCCACGTGCAAGTGGGACAAGCACGACGCCGGCGATCGCACCGCGCGCGGACGCAAACTGCTCACGCAACCGACGATGATCCCGAAGACGGAACGAACTCCCTCGCGCCGACGCGCGCGCAGAAAGCGAGCCTGATCATGGGTGTCCACATTCTCTCCGACCACTATCAGAAACACGCCGTGCTGTTCTGCAGCACGACGGACTGGGCCTTCGGACCGGTCTTCGGCGACAGCGAGGACCATCTGCACGACGCCGAGGAGCGCGCCGAAGCGTTCCTGCGCTGGCTCGACGCGACGGACACCTGGTGGACCTACGAGCGCCACTCGCTGCCGTCCGGTCGCCGCGACGTGCGGCAGTTGACCGACAGCGGGCTCGAGCGCGCGTATTCCGACTGGCGCGCGCAGGAGGCCGAACAGTGGGCGCGCGAAGAGGCTGCCCAGTTCGCGGAGGACTGATGCCGACACCAACGATCGACATCCTGAAAGAGATCGCCAAATCGCTCGACGACGTCTCGTCGGTCGAGCGGAAGGTCACGCTGTATTACGAGGTGCTGTCGCCGCACAAGATCACGCGCTGGCAGCGCGAGGCTGGTCCATTCAAGACCGTCGCTGACGCGCGGCAGCATCTCGCCACGCTGGACGGTGTCGTCGCATACAGCATCGTCGAGGACACGGTGATCACGCGCGTGATCGAGGAGCAACGATGAAGCGCGGCGACGTTCTGAAGGTCGATGAATTGCGAGACGCACTCGACCGATCCATCGGCAATCTCAATACGGCGGTCACGCAGTTGAACACGACGCTGCGTGATGTCTTCGGGCAATTGGTGTTTGCCCTCGACACCGTCATCGACCAGCACAATGCACTCGAAACGACATTTCACACGGAGACGCAGGCGATGGCGGCGCGGTAGGCGGAATTGGAACGGCGCATCTTGTCGCTTGAACAGACCCGCGGAGAACACTAATGCCTGAGACGACGAAGAAGAAGATCGCCTGCGATGACGATGTTATCGACTTGGCCGAGGCGTTCGTGGACAACTCGCCGCTCGGCGATATCGTCCAGATGAATCGCTTCGGCATGGAGCGCGGCGCTTATGTGACGGACTTGGCCGAGACGATCCAGAAGGCGATCGAGGACTGGTTTACCGATCACGAAGACGACGAGGCCGACGCACGACGCGCGGCTGAGCGGGGGGAATGAGCTTGAACAAACTACTTCTCGCCATCATCTGCGCGCTCGCGTTCACCGCCTGCGACCGTCCCAACGAAGACCGGATCGCGAGTCTCGAAGGCAAAGTGCTGGCGCTCATCGGCGACAACGGGCGCATGACCGCCGAACTGGAAGATCAGACAGCCGAAATCGACACCCTGAAGGCGCAGATCAGGGATCTAGACGATCGGATTGAGGAAATCGAAGCCGACCTGTCCGAACCCAGGTGGAACCGCTAATGGCCGAACCAACGACCGAACCGACCCCGACGACGATCTGTCAGCAATGCGCGATGATGCCGGGCGGCACGCTCTGCGACGACTGTCTGCTGACGATCTGGCAGCATCGGGAGCAGCGCCAGCTCGACTCGTCACCAGGCCGGCGCCCTCCGGTCTATCGCGTGACGACCGAGACGCGCACGGCGCTGCGGCGCCTGTTCGCCGGGCAGATGACGGTCGGCGACACCGAGGTCACGTACACGGCATTCTGGGAGTGAACTGATAAGGCGGGACGCGCGCGCGGCGGCAACCGCGGCGCGCGCCCCTAATCCCACAGTCGCAGTGTAGGAGCACTGCAAACATGAGACTGTTCAACAGCGTAATCTACCCACCCATGGACGCGCACCAGGTCATCCTTCCGACCCACCGCTGCTTCGACGATGCGCTCGAGCTCCTCGAGCGCCGCGTGCGGCACGAACCGATGATCGCCAAGAGCGACACGGTCGTCCTGGTGCATGGCGTCATCCACGGCGCCGCCGAGCAGGGCAACATCGGACGGATCGCGCACGCGTGGCTCGAGGAGCGCCGCCCCGACGGGGCGTGGATCGTCTGGGACCACGGCATCATCTGGAACGGGCAGCGGATCTGCTTCAGCGTGGAGATCGCCGAGTACTACCGCGTCTCGCGCGTGGAGCGCGACTCGGTCGTGCGCTACACGCCGCGACAGGCGTGTGAGGAAAACGCACGCACCGGGCACTACGGCCCATGGCACCCTGAGCTCGTGGCGCTCTGTCGCGATCCGCGACGGATCTGATTTACTCGCCGCCCTGATAGGGTTTCCACTCGCGCGTCTGTGAGAACGTCCCGCGCTTCCCCCGCGCGGGACTGCGCTTCGTTTTCGTCCCCTTCGTTCCCTTCATCTTTTTCGGGCTCTCGGTCAGACTCTCGCGCAATTTGTCCACCAGGGTTTCCGCCGGCGACGTCGCCGGCGGTTCGAACGACGTCCCGGTCGGCGCCGTCGCCGTCGCCGTCGTTTCTGCCGGCATCAGCGACGGATCGGCGAGCGCGCTCTCGAGGCCTTCCCGCTGCAGGGTGGGCCAGATATCGCCTTTTCTCAGCCCTTTCGCCCGCTTGAGCACCTCCGCGACTTGCGCTTTGGTGAGGGCTGGCGGCTCAAAGGCGGCATTCGCCTCATCGACAAATGCCTGGCGCAGCTCCGGCGACAACGCTCCAGACGGTTCTGCTGCTGGCTGACTTTCTCGGAGCGCCCGCTGCATGTTTTGAATCGCGCGCGAGCGGAGGTTGTTCGTCAGCGTGGCGCGCGAAACGGGGACGTCACGCATCGCCATCGGCGGCTGAATCTCAAATCCCGGCGCACCCGTCGGCGCGGCGTTCATGTCGGCCGTCCCATGGTAGGTGAACGGCGACGGCTCGCCGACCTCAAACCCTGGCGCCGCCGGACCCGGCGCAAACTCACCAGGACGCAGATTCGCCTGCCCTTCAAAGCTGAAATCGCGGACGTCTGGCAACGACGCCTCGAATGTCTGCGGGCCGAACGCCGGGCCTTGCCTTGCGGCGGCGCGCGCCGCTTGTTCTTCGCCGACCTTGAGAGCGCGCCATCTGTCGAGCAGGTCGGCTTCGGCGAGGCTGTTTGGTCCGGTGAAGACGCGTCCTGGTCCCAGCAAGCCCCGCGGTTCCTGGCCCGCCGTCAGCAAGCCCCGCGGCTGCGGTCCTGCCGGCAACGTGCGCTGCTGCAGGACGTCAACGGGCGAGGCCTCCGTGCCCTGCTGCGCCGCGGCGCTGAACCAGCGCGGTCCTGGCGGCTCGTAGGGGCCACCCATGGCGATGTCGCTCGCCGGCGCCGCCGGATCGAATCCGCTGATATTCGGGCTATAGGGATCGACCGTCGGCATCTCGCTGGGCAGGCGATACGGCACTTCCTTGCTGCCCAGATAGCGCGTGCGTGGCCCGGTCGGAATCTTGGCGACTGGTCGCTCGGCCGCCATCGGCTCCAAGGCCTTGCCCGCGCGTTGTAGCAGTTGACCACCCTTTTCGATCGTCGGCGCCGCGACCGCTTTCGAGAGGCCTTTCAGCAAGCCCTGATTCGCGATGTCGCCGGCGGCCGACTCCACCAAGCCACCGGCACGCGTCAGCGCGGGACCAACCTTGGGCACAACCGTCGGCACCGCTTTGCCGATGACCGCTTGTCCCAGTAACGATCCCAATTCCTCCGGGTGCATCGCGACCGATGTCGCCGCGTCCGCCGCCACGCCTGGTAGTTCCTTGAGCAGCGAGGGATCGCGGAGCAGCGTGGGAATATCTTCGGTCCATCCCTTCACGACGGCGCCAGGGAGCTGCAGCAATCCCTTCAACGCATCGAGCGGACTGCGCGCGGCGCCCAGCAGTTCTCGACCGCCGTAGCGCAGCATCGCGTGCGCCGTCGATTCGCCGGGCTGGAACGTGAAGCTGTCGTCAGGTGCCGCGGCCGGCGCCGCGACGGGTGACCTCGAGTCAGGCATGAAGCCCGCGGGCACGTCGGCGTCCGAAATAAACCCTTTCGGTAGGGGCATGACTTACTCCTTCTTCCAGCCGGCCGGCACTTCGGTACCCGCTGGCACCCATCCGCTTTCGCCGTTCGGCCCCTTGATATGGAAACTGCCCGCAGCAGGCCTCGCGCCACCTGGCGCGCCACCGGCGCCGACTTCGGCCAGGTCGCCGTTCCGGCCTTCCGCGTAGCCGCGCGTCCAATCCTGCATTTCGTAGAGCGCGCCGCGAATCGCGTCGGCCGTCATCTTCCGCTTGTTGAGCTGATTGCTCATTTCGTGGGCGATGCCGACGTTGGCGCCACCGCGGCCATGCAGCGAGGCAAAGCCAGAGCTCAGCGCGGTCATGTTCATCTGCAGGGCAGCGAGGATCCGATCGGTGTCCGGATCACCCGTCGATCCCACCTCGTGGGCGAGGAACTCCCCAATCGTGCGGCCCGCCAGTGGACCGAGCACGCCCTTCGCTTCGGCCTCATTCAGCAGATCGTTGGCGCGGGCGAAGTGCGGCAGGATCTCGCCGGCGCGCGCTTGCCGATCGCGCGTTTGCGGTGTGGTCGGATTCGTTTTGCCCGCCGATTCGAACGGCATCGCCACTTCTTCCGGCACACCGTTGATGAAGCGCACCGTGTGCGCCTTGCCCTGCGCGTCGAAATAGGTCTGTGGTTGCCCGGCCTTCTTGACGCCGGCGATCTGCTGTTCGATCTCGGCGGCGGCCCGTCCTTCCGGCGAGACGCGCGCCGCGTACTTGCCGGTGTCGATGCCCTGCTGCTTGAGGAATTCGGCGAACGCGTTGCGTTTCGCGGCGGCATCCGCCGCCGCCGCCACTTCGGGACGCTGACTCAACATCGTTTTGTCGAGCGCGTCCTGCACGTCCCTGACGCGCTGCTGTTCGGCCGTGCCCGTAAACGGATCGGCGGCCATCTCGCCGCCGAGCTGCTCGAGGTTGCCACGCTGAAAGAACAGATCCATCAGCGCGCTCGCGTTGCTGCGCGTACGTCGGCCCGGCTCACCTTGCACGTAGCCTTCGGTGGGCAGGAAGGCCGCGGCTTCCGCTCGACGCACGCGATCCTCGAGCTCGCCGGCGCGCCCCTCACGCAGGGCATTCAACGCGAGCGCGCCGCCGGGATCACCATAGGCCGCGGACGGGTCCGATGCGGGCGATTCGCTGTAGCGCGGATCGAACGCGCCGAACGCGCGCCGCAGCACGCCGATCGCGTCGCCAGGACTCAACCCGCTCGAGCCGGCGACGCGTTGCGGCGTGATGGCCGCGGCAATCTGCGCCTTTCGTTCGGCGCTTGGCGGGCCGACCGGACCTCGCGTCTCTGGCGACGGCCAGTTGACGACGTCCAGCGTGTCGGGCGTATCGGCGGTCCACCGATACGCGTCGCCAAACCGATCGGTAGGGCCAGTGGGATCTTTGGGCAGCACGATATCGGTCGTGCGCCGCTTCTTGATGAAGAGGCCGGTCGCGGGATCCCACGTTTCCTCCGTCCCGAATTCATCAGCCATCGTGCCCTCACATCCCGTAGTACGGGAGGGTGCCTCGTCGCAACGCGCCAATCGAGGCGCTTTGATCGAGCCGCTGCTGCGACGGCACCGCGGGGGTGTACGCCGCAACGTCTTGCGCCTTGAGCTGACCACGGTTCTTCGGTGGGGGCGGCGCGGCCGGCGCCTGCGGCCCTTGCGGCGCGGCCGGCTGTTGCTGTTGTGGCTGCTTCGGCGGCGGCACATACCACGGCATCGACCGTTCCACGCCGGCGAGCGCATCACCGGCGGTGAACGATCGATCGTCATCGAACTGGTAGCGTGGAACGACCTGCAGCGGTCCCTGTCCTTTTTGGCGCCGCAGGAGATTGGCGTACTCCGTCTGCTCGTTGAGCATGTCCGAGTAGCCGCGGCTGTCGTTCGGCAGCAGGCCGGTCAGTCCGGTCCCGCCGGGTGCGCGCCCCGGATACTGCTGCCACTCGTCTTCGATCTGTTGCAGACGGGCATCGTCCGCTGAGGGGCGCAAGGGCACGGTCTTCTGACGCAGCGTGCGGACGGATTGCATCGCCATCTCAGTCCCCACCTCTCGCGAACCGGGTCAACATCGGGTTGGTCTTCACGACGTTTTCGCGAATGTCTTGCACCCGCCGGCCGTAGAAGTTTTCGGGGAGCTCCGCCGGCGCGACGCCGCCATAGGCCGTGCTCGCGAACCGCGGGCGGCCGAGGCCGTTGTACGCCTGGATCTGCCGTTCCTCAGGACTGGTGCTCAACCGCTGCTGCAGCGACTTCAAATAGCCGAGCGCGTTCGTGAGATTGACGTCGCGCGTGTGCGCCTCGAGCGCGGTGCGATAGTGCGGGGACGACGCCAGCGTGGACGCGATCGGATCGGTGGTCGGATCCACCATGGGATGCGGCGCCGACAGCGTCAGGGGATTGCTGGCCTGGGTGCGACCAAGGGTCGATTCCTGCAGCCCCATGGCGAGCGCGGTATGCGGATCGACGCCGGTGCGTCGCGCGACGGTGGCGACGTCCCGTGCGACAAGGCCGGGATAGCTGCCGCCGGTCAGGCGCCCGCCTTCACGCGGGTCGGTGATGGCAAACGTCGGATCGGCGACGTTCCCCACGGGGTCGCCAGGCCGCAAGGGTTGCGGCATCTGCGCGGATCGATCCGGACTCGCCGGCGCCGGCAGGTCGTCGAGCAGGCTCGCGCCTGGAAAGACCCGACGATACAGTGAGCTAATCGACCAATTCGGCATGTCAGTACAGCCGGCCGAGCAGATTGCTGATCCCTTCGTAGCGCGTCCGGTTGGCGTTGGCCGCGCGATTGGCCGCGGCAATGCGTTCATCGATATCCTGGCCGCGGGCGGTGATGTTCTGGCCGCGCGCGGTAATGTCCTGGCCGCGCTGGTCAATCGCCCCCTTGTAGCCCATCTCCGCGAAGTCGGTCAGGCGCTTGGCCTCTTGAATCGCCTGCTCGCGCGTGGTGTCGCCCAATTGCCCCTGCCCGGCCGTCAGGATGTTCTGGGCGCCACGAACTTCGGCGCCGCCTCCCAACATGCCCCGGCCGGCAAGCGCGCTCCTGAGCGACGCCAGGCTGCCGGCAGTTTCCAAGCCCACTTGGTCCTTCGCCCTGGCGAAGATATTCGCTTGGGCGGCTGAGGTATCCGGCAGTTCGATCTTGCCGATTTCGGGTGGCACTGGACCGACGTCGCCGCCGCCCCCGCCGCCGGCCGCGTAGCCGGCGGTCGAGTAGGAGGTTTCGACCGGCCGGTCGAGCATGCCCATTAACCTGGTCCGGAGCTGATCCCGTGCGGCGCGATCCGCTTCCGTCCGTGAAAACGTGGTGGCGCGCGCCTGATCCTCGATCTGCTGCTGCCGGGCGCGCTGCGTGAGGACATCCGTCGCCGAGCCCGCAATCGGAATGTACTTGCCCGTATTCGGGTCCGTGGTGTAGCCCGCCGGGATTTGACGCGGCACATTGCCGTACTGATCGCGCGGCCCGCTGCTGACGTTGAGGTAGCCCGCCCCGCCGATTCCTCCTCCTGGCATCGTGCCCGTCCTTCCGTCGAAATCGTACCACCCGTTACAGACCGATCATCAGCGTGTAGAACGCTTCGGGCGCGCCTGGCGTCGGCCCCCCGCCCCCGCTCACCGGAAACAGCGAGCTCGCCGGCACGCCCTCGTACCAATAGAGCTCGGTGCCGGCGTCGGGCGGGCTCGAGGCTTTCCGCACGCCGTCGAACGCCACGCCGTCGAACCAGTAGATTTCGGTGCCGCCGTTGTCGGTGACCGCTGCCATCAGCTCACCGCCTCGTCGGTCACGTAGACGTTGCCCGCCGAGCCATCACAATCGACATACGCCTCGAGCACACCGTTGTCGGTGACGCTCGCCGACGTGCCGCTCAGTTGCTCCCACGTGTTCGCCGCAGCCGCCGCCGTCGCCAGGACCGTATCGCTGGTGATGCCGAGCGCCGGATTCGCGCGGAGCACCAGCCGCGCCGCCGCGCCCGCATAGCTGCCGTCCTTCCGCACCCACGCACTGAAGGTGACCGTGTTGCCGTTGCCGACCTGGGCGCGCTTCGGTCCCGACTGCAGCTTCAAGCCCGTCGCCGTGGACGGCGTCAGCTTCTGACTCGCCGTCGAGGTATGGACGGTGCTGGTGTCGACCGCCACGGTCCCGCGCTTCAGCAGTTGCTTCTGATGCGAGCCGGCGGTCTGATTCTTTTTTGTCTCGGCGAAATACGAGCCGTCTACGAGGTTCGTGGTGTTGGCGAAGCGCGTCGAGGACGCGATGTTGCAATTCCAAAACGAGAGACGAACGAGTCGTTTGACGGAATTGAAGTCGAAGTCGCCCGTAGAATGCGCGACCTTGATCCCGCTCGCCACGCCGAAGGTGCAGGTTTCTAAGCGGATGTCGATCAGCACGCCCGTCGAGCACAACACGCCGGCCGGCTGGCCGAAGGACGAATCGCCCGCAAAGACCCCGCCTTTGATCAGCATGGCGATTTGATTGCTGAGCGACAAATAGATCCCCGCCGTGGCGTTCCCGAAGATCAGCGGATTGATCAATTGCAGACCCACGTAGTGGTTCGCGGAGACATTCAACGTAATGCCCGACACGCCATTCCGCCAGGCCGTCAGACCCGTGAGCGATTGCCCCCCGTCAATGACGCTGTTCAGGTAAATGCCTTCGTTGTTGGAATGCGCTGTGTTGTTGTCGAAGGATCCGAGCACGATCGGCGACGTGGAGTCCGTCCAATCGAAGCCGCGCGTCGCAGCCCCCGCGACCGTGTTGCCGGTGATCGTGCCGCGCATACTCGCCGACTGAAAGCCGGTGCTCGTGCCCAGGATGATGTTGTTCGTGAAGGACCAATTGGACGTGGTCTGCGCGTTGGCGATGCGAAAGCCAAACGTCGCCGTCCCGCCATACACGACGTTGTTCGTGATCGTGAAATTGTTCGACGTCGAAATCCCCGAATCCGAATCGAAGGCGGCGTAAATCGGATCCCGGATCGCACATCGATTGACCGTCAGCGTGCCGGTCGTCGTGCCGATGGTGACGCTGCCCGTGCTCCGCGTCTGGACGTTGCCCCCACAGTAGCGAAACTCCACCCACTCGAGGAGCGTGACCGCGGTTGCCGACGTCCAGAGATACGCCGCGAGACTGGTGGACGTGGATCGAATCTTCACGCTGCGCGTGAGCAGAATGATTTCCGCCTGGATGCCGTTCGTCGCGGAGCCGTCGTGCGCGTTGGTCAGGCCGCTCGAGATCGAGAGGCTCGAGGCGCCGGCATTGGCGTTGAGCGTCCGCAGCTCGTACTGCGAGGACGTCCGCTTCGTCGGCGCGATCCCAATCTCGTCGCCGTTGAGCCAGCCGGTGTCGGTCGCGATCGTGAGCGACGTCGCCGCCGCGGCGGCGTCGGCCGTCAGCAACGTCCGGTCGAAACTCTTGCCCGCGGTGCGCGCTGGATTCCCTTCGCTCGTCCACGTCGCGCCATTCAAGATGAGGATGCCCGAGTCGGCGCTCGAGGTCGGCGTGAATTCGATCACCGCCGTCGAATCGATCGGGCAGGGCGATCCGGAGCTGTACTGCTGCATGACGCCGCCCGAATGCACCACCAGAAAGCCGGACATGCGCAACACGTAGTTCGTGGCCGACGACGTGGCCCAGGTGAGCGTGCCGCGCTTGCCGATCGAGAGCGTGGCGAGAAACGTGGAGGTACTGACCACGGCGCCGAACGTCGTCGTGGCCGTGTTGTTCATGGTGATGCTGATATTGGTGCCGGTCCCCGCGCCCGTGAACTCCCCGCCAATCACCAGCTTGTCGCCAGCCGCCGGCGCCTGCGTCGTCGTCGTCCGCAGCAGCCGCGCCCAGTTCGTGCCGGCCGATACCCACAGACTGACCGCCGTCGTCGTCGCCGACATCGTGATGCGAATAACGTAGCTATCGGTGCCGTTCGGGGTGTGGGTCGCGCCGAGCTTGAAGAAATACCAGCCGCCGGCATGGTCGCTCGTCGTGCAGACATCGAGGTCGGCGACGTTGATCGTCACGGTCGCGATGTTGGTCGCCGTCGTGCTGTTGCGAAGGATCATCGAGATCGTGTTCGACGGGGTGCCCGAGGCGCGCGAGGCAATCTTGATCCCGACCGCGTCGATCGCCACGGCGGCCGGGATGAACGTGTTGGAATCCTGCGTGCCGGTGGACCCGGCCGCCGAGCTCGCTTCGGAATCGAGCGCGGATGTGGCATCGCAGAGCGCCCAGCTCCCCGCGGTCGTGAAGTTGCCACCGAGACTCGCGAGCGTTGCCATAGTCCTCTACGCGACGAAATCCGCCCAGCCCGCCAGATACTTGCTGATCGACGCGAAGTACTGCATCCGCACCAGATGACTGTGCCCCGACGCGATCGGATAGGTCGGCGACACGCCGTTGCCCCAGACGACGGTGCCCGGCCAGGTGGGCGTGAACCCGCCGGCGCCACCCTTCAAGAGGATCCCGTAGGTGGCCCCATCTTTCGGATTGCTCAACGTGACGGCCGCCGCGCCGGTCATCGTCGCTTCGTGGTTGTTGCTGTCGTTCCAGTTGAAGGTGACGGCCGTCGAGGTATTGCCATCGTCCTTCGTCGCGCTGTAGATCTGACCGTTTGCTTTGAGGACCGCGCTCGAGTCCGCGGCCGTGCCGAGGCCGACGCGTGCGAACTGCGGGGTGTCGCTGGTCCCGACGGCTTGCGCGGCGCCGCCATTCGCCGCCGGCAGCACGCCGGTCACGTCGGCCGTGAGGCTGACGGCACTCCATGTCGGATCCCCACTGGCGTTGCCATGCAGCACGAGCACGCTGGTGCCGAGCGAGCTCAGCACTTGGATGTCATCCGCCCCGTTGCCGACGACGACCGCGTGATCGGTGAGCGCGCCGACCGTGTGCGTGACCGTGCCTGACGTCGCCCCGCTCCCTTGACCGACACTCTGAAACAGCACCGGCTGCCCACCAGACAGCGCGCTGCCATGCTCGAGATGCGTGACGGGAATCTCGAAATAGGTCGTGTTGTCGATCGGCGCGCCGCTGACGGTGAAGGAGACGTATTGCGTGTGATCGTTTTTGTCCTGGACGTTGATGCGATCCCCGACCGCGAGCAGCCGCAGGGCATTGAAGACATCGACGCCGCCCGCCGTGACGATTCGCGCCCAGACTTTCGTCACGGCGGTGTACGGCGATCCCGCATCGAATCGCAGTTGGTTCGCGCCAGGCGGCGTGCTGGTGGATGCCGAGAACTCGTAGCTGAAGATCGAGGATGGGACCGCCGCGACTTCGTCCTGGACGAACGCCGTCGTCGCAATCTGCGTGGTGTCGGTGCCAGCCGCGGCCGTCGGCGCGGTCGGTGTGCCGGTCAGCGCCGGCGAGGCCTTCGGGGCCAGCGATCCGACGACCACCGTGCTGTCGGCGAGGAGCTTGCCCGTCGTGCCGTTGAAGATCACAATGGCCTGGTCCACCGCACCCGAGGGACCGACCACATCACCAGCGGCGGCCGCTGAGGAATAGCTCTCCCACGCGCTGCCATTGGACCGCGTGGTGACTTGCGTGTCCGTGGCGAAAAACAATGTGCCGGCCGGCACGGCCGTCGCCGCCGGTCGCGAGGCGATCACGTCGCGGAGAACGACATCCTGTAAACGACTCATGGTCTAACTCGTCGTCGGCACGAACGTCATGATCACGTCCCCGTCGGCGAAGATCAGTTCCGTGCCGACGGGTTCGCCATCCGTCAGCACCGACCAATAGCCCGTCTCGGTTCCGCCGCCATCGCCGCCGCCGCCGCCACCGCCCGTGCCCGCGGCGAGCAGCGCCGCCACCCGGTTCGCTTCGATGAACAGTGTTTCGAACATCTCATCCGCATTGGCGAATTGCGTCCCGAGCGCGCGGTTGACTTCCGGCTTGAGCGCCGTCTGCTGCAGGAAGTTGAGGCGATACTTCTGCGCGATCATCGACGCCCCACTTCGTGCTGATCCGCGATCTCGATCCCAAGCACTGACACCGGCTCATCGATCCCGTCGTGCTGCAGGTTCAACTGCGCGAGCGCACCCGTCCCCAGGCGGCGCAACCGCTCGCGGCCTTTCCGCAGGTTGTGCGCGATGGGCGTTTGCGGCGTCAGCGCGAGGCCGCCCTCCTGATCGAGATACCCCAGACTCGGCGTGATCATCAGCGTGCCGGCCTGCTGCGAGCGGCCGAGCACCGATAGTTCGCCCCAGTACTGCAGGCGATCCGGTGATGAGCCCGCAAACGCCGGCGTGTCCACGTCGTAGGCGATCCCGTACGCCTGTCCCGCGAGCGACACATCCGCCGCTCGAGCCGTTGGCGCATAGACGCCGCCATCGCTCGCGCCGACGGTCGGCACTTTGACGTTGCTAGCATTGAGCCGCGTGAACGCGCTCGTCGCCGTGAACGCGTCGATCCGATGCGGGCCATACCAGACCCTGTTGATCAAATCGAACTCGACGTAGTGCCGTACGCCGGCCGGATCCTTCAGAAACAACTGATAGACGTTGCGATTCGGATCGATCTGGGCGAACGCGACCGGAAAGGCGCTGCGATCGAAAAAGTCATCCGTCGTGAACCAGGACCGCACGCGTCCTTGGCCGCCGTGGCCGTCGGAGAGACACACGATGCCGTTGTCGCTCCATTCGTAGACGCCGTCGAACCAGAGGAAATAGACGACGTCGCGATAGACGATGACCGACTCCTGGCCGAGGAAACCGGTTTCGTCGGACAGCTTGATCAGCCGCAGATCCGTTTGCCCGCTGGTGTTCTCCTCGCCCGTGCCGACGATCTGGTTGAGGCGATTCAGGCGGCCGACGCCGAGCGCCTCACGGCGACTGATGAGGCCCGTGACGCCGAACGTGTCGGAGCCAACGCGCGGCACGACGATCGTGTTCAGCGGGGACCAGGCATACATGAGGCCCGTCTCGGTGTAGACGACGTTGTCGATGTCGATGTCGCCGACACCGAAGAGGCGATCGCGAAACTCCGCGATCAACGTCAGCCGCGGCGGCGTGCCGAGCGTCGGCCCGGCGGTTTCGCCGAGGCCCGCATCGGCCAGGTCGTCCTGCACCGTCGTCAGGACGTTGCCGTTGAGATCCACCCACTGGAAATAGACCGCGCCGTTGGTCGTCGTCCGGTAGCAGCGGCGGGCGTCAATCGGGTCTGGTGATATCTCGAGGTTCGACGCTTTCAGCATCTGCGAGCTGATCGTGACGGCATTGCCGATCGGGCTGTAGTCGCTTTCGCTGATGATGTTGCCGATGTCGTCGAGCATGACGAAGGTGTAGCGCACGCGGTACGTGCCACTGAGCGTCCCGCCGGCGACGCCGCTCAGCACAGCCGCGAGCCGCGGCGCGCGAGGCGTCACCGGCCGCACGGTGCCATGGCCGTCGATCGTGAGCGGGAAGCTCGGCGTGTTGACCAAAATGACGTAGCGCCCATAGACGGCCCAGCGCGGCGGCACGTCCGTCCGCAGCTCGATGCCGCTCGGCAGCGTCAGCGGCGTCAGCGTGCCGTCGGTCGAAACTAACTGCAGGGTATCGCCTGCTTGAATGACAGCGAATGCCATACTCAGAGCACCAGCGTGGCGACCGCCGGCAGCGCGGTCTTGTCCGTATCGGGCAATTCGATCGTCAGATCGTTCCACAATTCGCCGGCGCCGTCGGGCGTGAGCACACAACGGACAATCGCGGCGGTCAAATGCGCGCCCCCGCCGACCGCGAATAATTGGTCCTTATCGACGGTGAGCACGATGAAGGGGCGCAGCGTGCCGGCCGCACCACCGTAGCTGGTGCTCCATGCGGTGCCGTCCCTGGTGACGCGCACGCGCGCGATGGCCGGCGAATCGGCATTCCAGTAGCTCGCAAAGAGCGCGGGGCCGAACGGACTGAACGCCAGGAACCCGTTGTTCGCCGTGGCGGTGCCGCCGCTGCCGGTGTCCACGACGCTCCACGTCCCGTCCGTCGCACGCGCGCGAATCTGGGCGAACGTACCAGCGGGCGCCGTCGTCCCCGCGTAGAGGATGCCGTGCCACGAACAGAGCGCGGCGACATTGAACCCCACGGCGAGTGTCGCGTCCTCCGTCCACGCGGGATCCGCGAGGTCCGGTCGGATGCGAAAGATTTTGCCGGCGACATCGGTCGCCTGCCGATGCGTACCGCACCAGAGCATCCCGTTGTGCCAGCACAACGCATACGGGAGATGCCCGGTCGGGAATGTCGCGCCGATCTGGGTCAGCGTAGCGGTGTTGACGTCGAGCGCAAACACGCGCCCGATCCAATCGGCCGAGGAGCTGCCGGCGTCAAGCGTCGAGACGTACACCGTCCCATTCGCGACGAGCATCGACAGGACCGCCGTGGGGACCGCGCTCGTGGTCGTCGGCGGCAGCCGACACAGTTCCCGATCGAAACTGCCGTCGTAGATGCGAAGCGGCGGATAGCTCGTGCCGACGGTGTAATCACTCGCGGCGTACACCATCCGGTTGCGGTAGACGGTGGCGATCCCCGGCGAGCCACCGAGCATCGCGGTCGAGCCCGTCGCGAAGATCGCCACCTGCGCCCATGTCCGCGGATTCTTCGGACGGCTATCCACGATGACCTCGACGGCCCCGCCATACTCCGCGGTGGACATCCACCAGCCATTCGGTCCTGGCACCAGCAGCGGCTCGCGCCGCCAGCGGCGCGGTGGTCGGCCCGGAATATCGTCTGGTGGTTCAGGACCATAGAACCACCCATAGGGAATGTCGAGGTCGTCCCACCAGCCGTCATAGCTATAGCCGTGCTCGAGCGTGCCGCGCTGGCCGTCGGGATTCGTGACGACGACGTCGTACACGCCCGCTACCGTTCCACCGGTCGTCGCGGTGATCGTGGTGTCGTCCACGACGATGACATCGAAGGCATCCGCGAGGGCGACGAACGTGTTCGGCGGCGTCGGGGGTGTGGTCGTGTCGTCAGCGGGCGTCGTGACGGTGCCGGTCAGGAACACGCTGGCACCCGTCAGAAACCCGGTGCCAGTGATCGTGACGTCCGTCCCGCCGCCATCGGGACCGTGGTCCGGATCGATGGCCGTCACGGTCGGCGCATCGACATAGGTGTAGGCGCCGAGCAGTTCGACGGTCTGTCCATCAGGATTCGTGACGACGACATCCACAATACCGGCCGGGTGCAGGCCGGTAATGCCCGTGATCGTGTCGGAGCTGCAGCCGACCGACGTCAACGGCACGCCACCGAATTCGACATGCACCGTCCCGCCGCCCTCGCACGTCACGCAGGAGAAGCTGCCGGTGAGGACGACGTGGGTGCCGCCGCGGGCGGCGCCGCTGGTCGGTGCGATGTCGGTCAGCGTCGGCGCCGGCAACTGATAGGTATAGGCCTCCTGCAGATAGAACGCGACGTTCGGTTCACTGGTGAGCACCTTGTTGCCGTCGAGGACGGTGACATCAGTCGGGCCGCACGTCTGCGGGTTGGTGACGCAGGTGAGTTCCGAGATGCTGACCCAGGTATATGGGAGGTTGCCGGGGCCGCCCGCGTGAATCAGATCCGGATCGGTGAGGTCATTGCCCAAGGACCGCAGCACGTTATCGACGTAGACGTTGTAGAGATGCCCCGCCGGGAACCATTCGATGCCGGCGCCGCCATCGCTGATCGAGATCGTCAGCGTCGTGCCACCGTCGATCGGCCCTTCTTCTGGCGTGATCGACAGCGTCGTGTAGACGAACGTGTCGTCCAGCTCGCCACTGGTGCCATCGAGATTCGTGACCACGACATCGGCGAAGCCGTCCGGATGATCGGGCGGCACACAGGTGATGCGCGTCTGATCGTGGACGACGACAGCCGTCGCGGCGACGCCGTCGAAGGTGACGGTCGCGCCGTCGCCGAAGCCGCTGCCGGTGATGGTGATCGGATCCATCAGCCTGACCGTGGACTCACGCCGGTCACGGCGATCGTCGGAGGCTCGACATCGGAGATCCACGGCGGGCCTGGACACTCAGCCGCGTAGCGGTACCGATTCGAGTAGGGGTTGTAGCACCACATGCCAGGCAGGATGGCCGTGTAATCGATAATCAGCGCGATGTAGTCAATCCCGTAGCTGTCGCCGATGGTCGAGCCGAAGACGTCTTCGCCGCAGAAGAACGACAGCCCCCCATTCCCATGTCCACCGGCATCGTTATCGGTGAACAGTTCGGCCCGCTGCCATGGGGCATGGGTGACCGCGTTCTCGGTCAGGAGCAAGCCCGAGACGAGTGCATACGAGGAGGATTGTGGCGTGTGGGTATCGAACGCCGTCGTGCCGGAACCTGGCCCAGAATCGTTGGAAAAGAACCCCCCGGAGAGAAAGAGTTGCTTGATCGGGTGTCCATTCGTGCCCTTCACATTCGCGACGAACTGCACCGAGTTGATGACGGCGTCGAGCGGAATCAGCCCGTCATCCTCGAAATACACCGCCATCCGCATGAACGATCCGAAGCCGGCCGAGGTGTAGGTCTTCGTGACATCCTTGCCATCGCTCAGGTCATGCAAACAGGTGCCGCCATCGGGTAGCGCCGGCAGCACGACGGTCGGGTCATTGTTCGATTGCGGGCCGCCGCCGTCGCTGTAGGAGCCGTAGGTACTGAGCGGCGTGCCTTGGAACGTCGGCGCCGTCGCGAAGGCTTTCGTCTTCAGCGCGTGCGTGGATGATCGTGGTGCGGATCGCGGTTGCCGCACCGGCATCGCACGCGGCGCGCTGGCTGGCGGCGGTGGCGCCTTCAGGAGCTGCATGGACCGCCGTGGGATCGCACGCACCATCATCGTGCCGGTTTCGCCACGACTCGAGCGCGGTTCAACGCCCGTGACGCTGATCGTCGGTGGCGCCACGCCGGAGATGAACGGCGGGCCAGGACACTCCGCGGCGAAGACGTAGTGGTTGGATGTCGGGTTGAAGCACCACTGCATCGGCACGCCGCCAGCGATAACTTCAAGCGCCGCATAATCGAACTCGACGCTGTTGTTGAAGTTGGTCGGCAGAATATACAAAATCCACGCGCCATTGCCGTGCTCATCGACATTGCCGTCGCTGAACAAATCCGCGCGGAGCCACGCTGTCCCCGTGGCCGGATTCACGGTGAGCGGATCTGTCTCGATGTAGGAATACGTCGAATCGATGGCACTCGCGGCCGAGGCCGCGACGTTCGTACCCCCAAGCGAGATGCTCCCATGTGAATAGAGCTGGAACGGTTGATGCGGACCCAAGAAGTCGAGATTGGCGCCAGCCAATGCCTTGACCCGCACACGCACCGTGACACTGCTGATCACGGCGTCAATCGGAATGCTGCCATCGTCCTGCAGATAAAACGTGATGCTGGGGACGTAGCCACCAGGGTTCGAACCGGGCGTGACCGATTGCAGAATTGTGGAGCCTTCACCGATCTGACGAAGCCCGACACCTCCATCAGGATTGCTGGCGACCAGGGTGGAAATCGAGCCGGTATCGGGATCGCTGTTATTGGGGGTATTCACGGCGGCGAGTGTCATCACGTAGAATCCGGGGGCACCCGCCCACGGCAACGACAAGAGCGTATACGTCGCCATCAGGACGTCGGCCCGCGGCCGATCCAGAAGAAGTGTGCGGTCCCGCTCGAGAGGTCCGCGAGCGGCACGCCGACGCCGCCGAGGATCGTCCCTGGGGCCGCGACCGTATTGACCGCCCCATAACCAGGGCGATTGATCAAGCCTTCGCCGCTGATCTGATCGGTAATCGCGTTCTGCGCTTTCCGCAGCTCCCGATCATCGAGCGCGAATTCGTCGCTGTCGGTGTTGACGCCCAGACTGCCGAGGCCGTAGATCTTGCGCGGGGGCACGCGTTACCACCAGTCCCAATCGCCGCCCCATCCCGATAGGCCAGGACCGTAGGTGTCATCGAACACCCCGCGCACGATTGACGGCGAGGAAGCATCGCGCGGTTCGGCCACGACTTTGATGCTCTCTTTTTCGGTGCTGTAGACCTGCAGCCAGGTCGTGTCAGGCGCGAAGCTGCCGTCGTCCGCCTGCTTGCCGAGCGCGTACGCCGCCGTCCACGCCATGAGCGCGTGATCGGATTCCCCCGGAATCGGATTGAAGCTGTCGGCGGTCAGCACCGGCAGCGTCGGCACGTAGACGAGGCGACACGGAATGTTGCTGCCGACCCGCGGCGCGTTGTAGATCGCCGGCATCATCACGGGCGACCCGGCGTTCACCAAGGCCACGTAGACGATGCCCCCCGTGCTGACATCGATCGACGCCCGCTCGAGCGCGCTGGTGAAATCGAGCGACGTCAGACTGGCCCGCTGGAACCTGATCGGCCGGTTGTAGTCACTCGCGTCGCGCGGCGTGAGAAGCAGGATGCGGAACAGATCGGAGGGAACCCCTACGAATGCATCGGCAGCAGCGGGCAGTACGACTGTCGTGTTGATGCTGACGAAGTGGTCCTGATGGAGATCGACGAGCGCGCGCCAGAAATCCTTGCAGCCCGCGATCGTATGGGCGAGCAGCTCCGCGTCGTCCCAGAATTGATCAGGAGAGATCGCGCCGGATTGGACGAGCGGCGCGAGAATCTGCGTCCGCGTTCGGGCGACGATTGCTCCCAGTCGCGTGGGCACAATGCATTAGCTCCAGAACAGGCGCACGCCGAGAATCGCGGTGGTGATCTCGAGCACGAAGCTCGTCACCGAAGGGTCGAGCGCGATCGTCGTCGGATCAGTGTCGTGCAGCCGGAGGCCGGTGTCCCCCGGCAACGCTTTGAGGAGGATCGCGTTCGTGTTGCCGGCCGGTGGGACGATCGTGACGGCGACGGCCGTCGCCACGCCGGTTTCCGGTATGTCGATCGTGTTGGCGCCGACCTCGAGATTGATCAACTGGATCATGCCGGGACTGGCGAGGTTCTGCAGCGCCTCCACGGTCTGCGTGAGCGTGAGATCGCCGGTGTAGGTGAACGTCGTCGTGCGCGCACAGGTCGTGCTCATTGCTCGACCCCGAGAATGTGTAACTTCTCGGCATTCGTGCCGAGGACGTAGAGCGCGGACAGCCGGAGCTGCCCCTGACCGACGGCTTCGAAGATGTAGGGCGCGGGCGGCACGCCACCCGACGCGGCGGGCAACCGCACGCCGTGCGACGAGGACGAGACGGTCGAGGCCGTGCCCACGTACACCGGATTGGCATTCGCCGCGTCCGGTTGGATATGCAACTGCTGCCACGGGATGTCATCGCGCGCGGCGTTCGACAGCACGGTCGAAAGCTGCTGAGCACTCCCGTTCAGCGTCAACGTGTAGTCTTTCACGCGATGACTCCTTCAGGCGGCATCGCGCCACCGATAGCGTGTGCGGAGTTCGGCCGGTGTGCCACCTTGGCCTCCGGTGCCGAGGTTGTAGTGATTGGCGATCTGCGCCGGCGTCAGCGCGGCCTTGTAGACAGCCACTTCGGCGAGGTCACCGTTCAGCACAATCGTGCCCGCATAGCCGCCCAGTTCGGTCGCCGCCGTGGTGCCGATATTGACCCCCGCCGTGATAGCCGTCACCGGACCAATCGCCACGCCGTTGCTGTAGAGCGTGATCGTGTTCGCCGTGCGCGAGACCACCGCGACAAGATGGCGCCAGCGGAGGTCGGTAAAGAGTGTTGGCACACCGACCGCACTGGCCCAAAGCGTCGTGCCATCTGACACCTGACCATACAGTCCTGGCGAGGTGTCCGTCACAATGCGGATGCCAGCGACCGATGATCCCGCCCCCTTCATGTCCACGACATCCTGATTCCCGCCGCCCAGATACCGCACCCAGCATTCCAGCGTCACCGGCCCCGTCCCGAATGTTTGGTACGTCCCGGTCGCCACCGTCACACGTCCCGTCGATCCGTTGAAGCGATACGCGACTGAACCCGCATACGGCCCCGGCACGTTGAGCGTGACGCCGCCGCTGATCGTGCCGTTCGCGCCGGCGATCGAATCCACGGCACTCGTCCCACTGGTTTCTTGCAGCCGCCAATAGGCACTCGCGCCGTCGGCGATCACTTGCTTGGTGTAGCCGATTGGAGGCCCAGCCGCCGCGTGGGCGGACACTTGCGTCGCCGTCAGTGCGACCGGATAAAACGCGACATCATCGACGCTCCCGATAAAATTATTCGGGGATGCGCCGCCAGCGGAGTACGATCCGATCGCGAGCGCCGTAGATGGCGTGCAATCCAAACCCGCCGTCCCGACATCGCTTTGATTGTCGAGGACGCCATCGACGAACACGCGCACGCGATCATGCACGCCGTCATAGAGACGTTCCATCACGCCGATGACGTGCCGCCACGCGCCATTGTTCAGGGTGTTCACATTGCCCGTGATGCTGCCTGACGTGACGCCATTTGAGAGCCGGAACGTAATTCGATGGGTAGCGTCCAGAGACAACGCGAACCCCGCATTGGCGGATCCGGCGGTTTTGGTGTCAACGAAAAATTGCCCACCGCCAGCCGCTGAGTCCGTCGTTTTGATCCAACACTCGATGGAGAACCCTATCGCCGCCGGGATCGGATAACTCAGCATCCCTGGCACGTTGACGTAATGCCCCGTGGCCCCGTCAAACGCCATCGCTTTATTGCCATCCTCGATGGCACCGACTTGATTCAGCGTCACGCCGGCCGCAATCGTGCCGTTGCGACTGCCGATGCTGTCAGCCGCTGTCGTCCCAGACAGTTCCCCTAACCGCCAGTAAGCGACAGCTCCATCGGCCGCAACAAGATCGGAGTACCGGCCCATCGTTTGCTATTCGCCTTGCATGTCCCGTACGCGGGCGATGAAGAAACACCAGAGCTTGATCGTGATCGCGCTGATCTGTTTCGCCGTGGTGTTGCTCGTCCTGATCGTTTTTGTCCGACTCCAGTAAGTCTTCTTTAGCTCTCGAGCGCGTACGTTAGCGCGATGTCGATCGCCGTCGCCGTGGTGAAGCTGCTGCCCGTCTTCCCGATCGTGATCGCGGTGTTCGCATCGTTCTGCACAAACGAGGCGCCGTCGGCGAGGACCGTGACGCCGGTTGAGCCAGGGCGCAGGACGGTTGACTGTGTCAGGTTCGCCTGCGCGAAGGTGACGAGCTTGACGCTCGCGCTGCTCTGCGTACCGAGAATATCGACGGTCGTGCCCGCCGCGGCGGCACCACCGACCGCGATGGCCTGCACGTCGATCAATCGATACTTGCGGCCGGCGACGGCCGGCAGCAGCGTCAGGCCGGCGTTGACGTCGGCGATCGCGACGCGCGTACGGAGACTCCGCACTTGCGTCGCGGGGCTGCCGCTCGAACCCGACGTGCCGGTGCCGACGACGAGCTCGTTGGTCAGGCCATCGACGTACACGCCGTTCGCGTTCGGCGTGTTCGCGAAATCCGGCGGCGCCCCACCCGTCGCCGGCCCGCGCTCAATCCAGTGTTGCGGCATGGAATCCTCCCTACGGCGCGGTGATCGCGAAGCCGTCGCCACCGTCCGCCGCCGCCGAAATCGTGAACGTATCGGCGAGCGTGACGAGCGCGAACCGCAGACCGTTCGCGACGGCGAGGCCGTTCGGGTTCACGTACAAGCCCTCGTAGAGCGTGCCGGGGTTGCCGCTCGACACGGCGCCAAGCGGAATCACGAGACGGCTCGCGGCGGTCATGCCCGAGAGCGCGCCGTCCGTGCCGTCGTCGAAAAATTTCAAATAGCTGGCTGTCGAGGATCCGGCGACGTTCGTCTTGCGGATGTAGACACCATACAGCCGCGTCGCGATCAGGCCGTAGAGGCCGCCGGTGGACGCCGTGATCAGCCCGCTGGTCGAGTTGACGAGCGGCGTGAAGCGCGCCTGCGGCGCCTGGAGGTGCTGCGCCATCCATCGCCGCAAGCCATCGAAGGCCCGCTGCGCGCCGGGCGTCGCGCCGGCAAGCGCCATGTCCACGCGTTGCCAGATGGCGGACTCCGCTTCGATGGCGGCCGCCGCCGCCTGGTTCGCCCACAGATAGCCGTCGGGCGACTGCGTAAATTGCTTCGTCCAGTTCATCGGCCGTCTCCTCGTGATTGAGTTTTCCGACGCAGCGCCGCGATCGATCCGTTCGGGGACGGCGGCAGCTCGATGTCTTCCCGCTTCCTTGGGAGCAGCGATTGCAATTTCAAGCCGACGCCGGCGAGCTTGTCGATCAGTCCCGGTTGCTGCGCGTACCAGTTCTGCAGCCAGTCCATCGTGGCCGCATCCTTGTCGGGCGGCGCCGGCGCCGGCATGCGCGACTCGCCCGACCAGAAGACATTGGGCGTAAACGGCCGGCGCGGGTCGTCGGGCATCAGTCCTTCTCGGTCACGGTGAACGTCGCCGCACCCCGGCGGCCATCGGTCGTCGTCACCACGAGCTCGCCGCTCGTCGCGCCGTACGGCACGAGCGTCTGGATCACCAGCGGCGTCCAGAGCACGACGGGTGCCGGCACTTCATTGAGAAACAGCGTGCCCGGTTGATCGCCGAAGTCGGTGCCGGTGATCACAATCGCCGTGTGCTCCGGTCCACTGCTGGGATCAAGCGTGAACGCAAGCGTGGTCGGGTCGGCGATGGACATCCGCATCGAGGTCGGCACCGCTACATCATTCGGTTCGTCGTCGTGCTCGACTCGTTTCGTCATGCGCTTGGCTCCGTGGGGGGCGGCAGGTCGCTGGGTCTTCCGGCGTTGAGGACTCGCTCGCCTGTTCGGGCCTGAAGACTTCGCCACGCGTCACCTGTTGCGTGATAGACGTCGTCGCGCACCTCGCGATCGATTCCGCGGCGCTCGGCGGCATCGCGTTCATCCAGCATCTCGCCGTATTTCGATCCGCCTTCGAACATCGCCTTCTTGACGCGATCCTCCGTGAGCGGCCCGCCTTCGACCGCCCAGGTATCCCGCGCCGCGAGCTCGCCGACGACGTAGGTGAGAAAGCCTTCGCTCCAGCCGTCGGTACTGGCGATCCACGTCACCGGCACCAGGTCATGCTTGACGAACATGGCCGTGTCGTTCTGGTCGTCGATGATCGCCTCACCCGTCAGGCCTTTGCTGTAGCGTTTCACCCGCGCCAACCACCAGACGGGTTTTTTGCGACCGGGCAGCATCCGCAAATCCGCATCGAAGGCCCACAATCCCTGCTGCCACCAGAGCGGTGGCGGCTCGAGGTTGAAGGGATTCAGATCCCGCACGTAGATCGCGCCCAGCTCGATCATCGGCGTTCGGCGTCGTCCTGCAGGTTGACCGTCTCCACGCCCTGGCGCGCATCGAAGTGCGTCGGGCCGCCCGCGTTCATGCCCTTCACCTTGCGGCCGACGCCCAGTACCTTGGTGCGATCGATCCGTTCGCCGGCGTTGCTCTGCTCGAGCGGCGAGCAGTCGCCGAAGGGATCGCGCGCGCCTTTGATGCCGAACAGCGACGTGAAGAGATTCGGGTCGCCGAGCGGATCCTCTGAGCCGAGCAGCGGGTTCTGCTTGACTGCCGCAACGGCGATCGCGGTCGGCACGTTCGGCGTCTCGCCGGGTTCGAAGTGGTAGTGCGTGCCGTCCCACTGCGCCGACAGCATCTTCGTGGTGCGGTTGACGAGCAGGACGGTATCCCCGAATTGCATGAGCAGTTCCCTCTATGAACAGGCGACGGTGGCGCCGGGCACAGCCCCATTCGTCGTCGCCGGCGTGAACGTACAGCCGACGCTCAGCACGCGTGTGCCTGGCGGTTGTTCCACGGTGATCGTCGCGCTGGTGAACGACAGGTCGGTGATGGCTTCCGTCCAATTGGGGTTGGCGCAATCGGGCGCGCCGGGAATGATCGCCACGGGCGCAATGGTCACCACATCGAATGGCGTCGTCCCGTTTTTGATCGCCTCCTCCGGAATCGCCTGACTGCCAGAGACGCTGATCGGCGCGGGGTTCTGCCCCGGTGCCGCATTGCCGCCCTGGTTGGTGCAGGTTGCCGTGACGTTGGCCGTGGCGGCCAGCGTGACGAGGACATCCCCGTTGCCTAACCCCGCGAGCGATGCCGCGGCTTCCAAGGCCAGTCCGAGATCATTGAAGCTGGGTTGCGCGTTCGCGCCGCCTTTCAGATGCACGCTGTTCGCGAGCAGGGTCACGCCCAGCAGGATCAACGCGAGACTCAGTCCGATTCGTCGCATGGTCATGCTCTCCTCGTCAGTCGTCGAATCTCGATTCGCTATTCACCACGCACGACAACGAACGTCATGCCAGTTAGGCCGTCGAGCCGCGCGCACTTGCCAGGATTGCGGCAAAACAGGTTGTAGCGCTTGTAATACCACGCCTCCCAACTGTGGCGCGCTGCCACGCCGGTTCCATCTCGGACGAGGATCTCGCCGCTGGTGCCGCTCACCCACTTGCCTTTCTCGCTGGTGTACCTCACGAAGTCGCCGCCGGTCGTGTCCACGAGGAACATGCTTCGCAGCGGCAGGGTGCGGATCGCTTTGTACGCGACGGACCCCATCGTCAGGTCTTCCTGCTGGAACGCGCGCGTGCCGCCGTCGGGATTCATGCGGCTCGATTGATCGGCGTAGCGGCGATCGGCCTGGGTCAGCAGGATGTAGACGCGACGCACCGAGTGATGCGACCAGATCGCATTGACCTCGCCGTCGAGTCGCTGGTTGACGATGTCGCTCACGCGCTGCAGCAGATCGAACGACAACGCGCCGGTCGAGGCCGAGACGTAGGACGTGTAGTTCGGGTAGAGCGCGCGATCGACGCCGAAATAGTTCTGTCGGTAGGTCCCGTCATCGATGAGCGCGGTGATGCCCCAGGGCGCTTTCTCGTACGCGGTATCGAGCGCATCGGTGACGGACGTGTTCGCCGCCTGCACCACGTAGTCGCCCGTCGTCCAGCTCGGCGCGGCCGACACCGTCACGTCGGTGCCGTCGCTGTTGACTGCCGTGACTTTCGGCGTATTCGTGCGGATGACACCGTTTGCGGGATTGATCGCAGCGAGCGTCATGCCGCGCTTGATGAAGCGATTGCCGAACGCGCTCGTGATCGCGACGCCGGTCGAGGAGACGTTGCCGGGGGAATTGAGCTCGAGCGTCGTGCCCGATGTGGTAGCATCGACAATCGCGAAGACGCCCCGCCCATCACTCCCCAGGTAAAATTCTTCTCGATAGGCGATGTCATCGATGAGACGCTCCATGTTCTCCGAGCGTGTCGATCGATACGCGCCCTCGCGTGACTGCGTGTCATCGAGTTGTTCCTGCGTGACACGCCACCGCGCCATGATCTTGCGCTGCGTGATGAACCCGGTGATGTACTTCTGATTGTCGGCGACCGGGATCGCGCTATCGGAGCCGACGGCCATCGGGGAGTTGTTTCTCTCGACGTGCGCGCTCCACTCTTTTCCGCGCCCGCCGTCCCAGGGGGAATCTTTGGGTTTGAATGCGTCGCGGAGCTGAAACTTTTTCAGCACGCCTTCGGCGATGACATCCTCGTAGGTCGTTTTGAGGAGGCCGTCCTCTGTCGCAGCATCTGATCCGGGTCCAGCCATGATGCATCCTCACTCAGCCCATTGACGCGCGCGAGAACCGGGGATCAGCGCCCGAGTGCTTCGGCTTCCTTCTCAGCGTGCTCGAGCATCTGCTGCACGGTCATGTTGCTGTAATCCGGTTTGCCTTTTTGCGTGACCACCGGCGCGGCCGGCCCGCTGCGCGGCACGGGGCGCCGCAGCATCGGGATGGTGGCCTGGCGCCGCGCGGGTTCGAGCATGTCGGTGACGTACTCCTTCACGAAGTCGTCGATCAGCGTCTCGTCGTTGGCCTCGTAGCGTCGCGCGAACGCCGCGTGTCCCTGCGGGTCCGTGCGCTCGTCGGGAATGAGGGCGCCGAACGCCGCGCGCAATTTGCCCTGTTGGCCGGGCGTCAACGCGTCCACACCGATCTCGGTGGCGAAGGCCTCGTCGAGACGGTCGAGGAACCGATCGGTGTGGGCATTCCAGACGTGATCGCGGGCCGCGGTGATCGAGCTTCCGTCCTGGACCAACGCCGCGACGCTCCGAATCAATTCCGGCGTGACGTAGCGCAAGTGCGCGAACTGCGGCAGGCTGTAGAACGCGTTGGCGATCTGCTCCGCTTCCGCCTGTTTCGGATCCGACGGAGCCACGCCGGCGAGGGCGGCGATGCGGCGGTTCTGTTCGGCGATGTAGCCGCGCGCGCGCTCGAGCTCGCTCGCCGTGCGATTGACCGCCGCTTCCGCGCGCCGGTAGCGATCGGGATCGATCCAGGCCGAGCGATCTTCCTTGTAGGTGAACGTCTTCTCGCCGCCGGCCGCCGCCGCGCCGTCGGCCGCTACAGGAGCCTGGGCCGGGGCTGCCGCCCCATCACCGCCAGGGGGGCTGACAGTGCTCCCAGTGGCGCCACCGCCGGCGCCAGACTCCGCAGCAAAGTACACAGTCGGGCTGTCCCAATGAGTGAGTGTCATGACGCCGTGCCTTTCCCGAACAGGTGTTACGCGGGATTGCGTATTACACGATCGCGGTTTGGGTCGTACGCGTGAGGTCGGGTCTTACGCGAGTGTGCGACCGGAGGGAGGTCGCAGCGGTTTGTTACACGAGGTCGTACGCGGTGGACTATACACCCGAGTTTTGGGCCATGCCAAGCCTGCTCATCCGGTGCCGGTGGGGTTGATGGCCTCAAGGTACCGCTGGCGCTCTTCCTGGCCGGTGACCTGGAGCACCCGCGGCGGCAAACTGTTGAGTTGGGTCTGCCAGTACGCCTGATCGTCCGGCGTCGTGGCGGCATCCAGCTTCGCATGCAGCGCGTTGTAGGTCGCGCGCTCGGTCGGCGACAACGTCGGGCCTGATCGGGTCGCGCGCATCAACGCCGCGAGCGCATCCCGCATCTACGTCCCCGGTCCCGCGCCGACGGCCGGCATGGCCGGCTGCGCCTGGTTGCCGATCGGCGCCGTATTCTGATTGCTGTTCGCCATCGCCAGGCCGGCGCCTTGCGGCGGGCCGCCCGGTTCGCCGGGCGCGGTGCGCGACGCCGGCGGCGGAATGTCCGCGGCGGCGAGGAAGGCCTGACGCACAGCCGGATCGGCGGCCATGTCCTCGCTGCCGAAGCTGTAGGAGATCTTCGGTTTCTCTGGCGGCGGCGTCGTGGCGTTGCCGATCTTCTGATCCATCTCGCCGAGATATTTCGCCACGAAGTACCGCGCCTTCGGAATCATCTTGAACAACTCGATGGCCTCGTCGCTGACCGCCCACTTGACGAGCTCGATGCGGTGGATGGGGACCTCGTACCACGGCTGCAAGACAAACGGGTAGGTCGGATCCGTGCTTGGATCCGGTGGCGGAGGCGGAATCCCTCCCTCCGCCCCCGCCGCCGGAGGTGCAGCCTGCGGAACGTACGTCAACGCAGCAGGCGTGCGAATCCAGTTCATGAACAGTTCCTGATTCTGTAGCGCCGCCTGATGCTGATTGTCGGTCGCCGGAATCAGATCGGTCTGTCCGAGTTTCTGGTAGACCGCGTATTGCGTATCGGGATTGTTGATATCGACGCCGCCGAGTTGTTTGAGATGCTCGATCGACGCGCGCTCGGCGAGCTGAGTTTTCGGCTTGGTGCTGCCGTCCGCCACTTCGAACGTGACCTCGCCGTCGAGATCCGCACGCTGGAAGGTCTGGAAGTTATACCCGCGGCCGGGCGTGATCACCGACTGCACGCGTTTCTCAGGACCGAATTCGCGTTCGATTTCAATCTGCGAGCGCGTCAGATCGCGGAACGCGAGCGCGCGCGATTTGAACGCCCCGGCGAAGCGCGCTTCGCCCGCCTCGACGAGCAACTGCATCGCGGAGAACGCTTCGACGTTCGGCGGTTTGCGTCCGCGCAGCACGTCGTTCGTGCCGAGCGCCGCGTCAATCTCCTCGCTGATCTGCAGCCGGAGCTGCACCCACGACCGCGGCGGATCCTGGCCGGGCCACTGTTCCGGTTTGCCGCCGCCCGGCGCCGGCGCGTATTCGGCGATGAGGCCCGGCATGGCCGGCGAATCGCCGAGCCACTGGATGTCCTGGCCTTTGGGTTTCAAGATCTGCGGAATCGCCATCCGCGTCATCATCATCTCGACGATCGAGTCGAGGCGATTCAGCTGATCGAACTTCCCCATCGCGGGATCGAGCGCGCCGGTGCCGAGCACGCGCCCGCCGACGTGTTCGTACGCTGCGTGGTGAAACGTCCAGAGCGGATTACCGTTCGCTTCGTGATACGGCAGTGGGCCGGGCAAGCCCTCCGTCTCCTCGAGATGGAGCACGACGGGCGTGCTGTCGCCGGCGACGCGCATCACGAACCCGTCGGGCCGCATCGGCGTCGGGCGTTCCCAGAGCTCGTATTCGGCGACGCCTTCTTCGTCGCCGCTGCCCGCGGCCGTGCCGAGCAGGTTCGGACTGAGCTCGGTCTGGAACGGCAGCGACTGGAAAATCTGCAGCGACCGCTCGGTCGAGGTTTTCGCGAACGTGATGCGCTTCACGTACGGCTCGAGCGCCGGCTGCGATTCATAGTAGGCCTTCGTGCGCCAGCGCATCCGGATCAGCCGATCGACGAGGCTCCAGCGTGGCCGCATGAAGGGGAACGCGACCTCGAGCGGCGAGAGCGCGGTGGTGACGGTGTGGCCGTTGGCGCGCACGTCCATCCGCGGCCGCCCGTCGGGACCGACCGCGCGCACAAACGGGCCGGGTTTGCCGCACATCGGACATTTCTGCCCGGCTTTCGCGATCACGTCGCTCGTCACTTCGTAGCCGCACGAGAGACAGCGTTCGAACGGCACTTGGAGGTACGTCCCGTCATCGTCGTAGCTGACGTGATAAATCACATTGCCCGTGACGATGAACCAGTAATCGCCTTCGTGCAGCACCTGGTCCATGTCGTTGGCGATATACAACACCGGCGCGAGTTTGTCGGCGGTCGTCGCCGTCGTCATCGACTGGACGTCGTTCTTCAACGGCCGCACGTCCACGCCCAACGTCGCCGCCGTGAACATCGCGCGGATTGCCTGCAGGCCTTCTTTCGGCTTGCTCGTCACCGGCCGCGGCACGCCCTTCGCGACGCGGCTGTCCATCCAACCGCCGTTGCGGTCGTAGACGCCGAGCCACTGGCGCATGTTGCAGTAGTGAATCGCGCGCGTCCACACGCGTTCATAGCGCCAGCGGTCGGCGAAACATTCGCGTTTGGCTTTGTCGAAGTGCTCGAGCAGCGGCCTGTCGGGATCCCCGGCGCCGCCGGGTGTCACGACGGCGGGAGCACGACCAAACGTCCCTGACGCGACCGCCATATCACCTCGCCGGCGCCGGGAGTCGTCCGTAATTCACCGTCCCATCCGGATGCCAGCCGGCGGGCGCGTGCGCGGGGTTGTCTTCGAAAATCCCCATCGCGGAGATCTGCTCGAGCAGATCGCTCGCGCTACTCGCGGGCGTCGCGGCCGGCGTCACCTGGAGGGTCGGGACCGGGATGTCGATGTTCAGAATCTGCTTCAGCAGCAGCGCGCGTTCCGTCTCGAGCTGATTGACGCGCGCGCAGAGGAAGGCGATGGTCGTTTGTTGCGTCTCGACGCGGCGGGTCAGTTCCTCACGGCGGGCGCGTTCAGCGGCGAGATCCTCGAGCATCTTGAGGCGAGCGCCCCACATGCCCTCGAATCGTACACCCGACGTCAATTCATCCGCTTGGACGGTTGAAACACCTGCTGCGCGAAGGCACTCACGCGCATCAGTTCGCGCTGCTGATGGTCGCTCAGCGCGTCGAATTCCGCGCGAATCATCGTTCGCAGGCGCAGCAGGCCCGTCAGCGGATCGACGTCGAAGACCATCGGCAATCCGCACGCGAGGCACCCGCAGACGTCGCCCGGTCCTGGGGTGCCGACCGATCCGTCGCTCGAGCCGATCGCGTCCGACTTGTGGCCGCAGCGCGGACAGTGGAAGACGGCTACACGCGTCACGTCGGGCTCGTCATCGACCCTGATCGCCACCTGCGGCCACGTCTCGCGTACGCGCTCGATGGCCGCGCGCGTCAGTGTCTCGCGATTCTCGCGCGTGTCGGCGTATCCTGCCGCATCAAGCATCTCCTCGATGACGAGATGCATCGCGCCGGCGTCGTCCTGGTAGACACCGTCGGTGATCTTCTTCATGGCTGCTGCTCGATCAGTTCGGCATGATCGGCCGTCGTCATGATCAGCAGCATCAGTTCTTCGATCGTGACCGTGTCGCCCTGGATCACGCGATGGAATTCCTCGACGTAGCCCGACTTGCCGATGTAGTCGAGGATCACCGTCCGCAGCGCGGCGAAGTGCTTCGGCTTGAACTCGCCCAACATCTCGGCTGCCAGGATGAGCGGGGCAATCACGCGCGCACTGTCGTCGGTGAAGTGGACGCGCATGTCGTAGCCATCTTCGTCTGACACGCGCTCCAGTTGAATCGTGTCGCGCAACGTATCGAGCACGCGCCTAATGTGTGCCTCGAGCCGCCGCACGCGCATGTCGCGCATCGCTTCGATTTCGTTCATGTGGTCCCCCAGAAGTCGCCGAGGCTGTAGGCTGCGACCTCCCGCGGCTCGTCGCGCTCGACGGAACGCAGGTATTCAATCTCCGCGCGCGTGCGCTCGTCGAGCTTCGACAGATCGCGTCCCTCCGGTTTCGGCGCGACGCCCGGCGGTTCCGGCCGCGACATCACGAGATAGCGCAGCGCCTTGGCCGCCTGCACCGGTCCGTCATCGTCGAGATCTTCGGGATTCGCCGTCGCCTGCAGGAGCTGCGGCACGGTCCGGATGAGCGTCGAGCAGTCCGGACTCACAATCAGCGCCGGCTGCTCGCCGGCCGGCGTGATCATCGGCTGGAACCAGTGCTGGAGTCGTTGCCACCCGTTGATCGGATCGTGATCGGACCGGATCACCGGCACGCCGTGCAGGTAGAGCGTTTCGAACGTGTGCTCGCCGATTTCATCATCGGGAACGGTCTTCAGCGGGTTGCCCCACACCTGGCTCATCGTCAATTTCGATTGCGCGTTGATCAGGCTGATCGCTTTGGCGACATCGCTCGCGACCGTTTCGTTGAACGTGTGCTCGCGCTCGATGTAGAGCCGCCCGTCGGGCAGGACGACCGCCCAAAGCATGATCCCCGGTCGGAAAAAGCCCCAGTGCAGGCCGCAGAGGCGCGGGACGTCGTGCGGCACATCGATGTGCTGCACGCGGTCGTGCCGGACGAAGGTTTTGAAATATTGGCGCGGGAACACGTCGCGCCGGCCGAAGCGGAACATCGCGCGCCGCTCCGGTGAGAGCCCGGCCAGGTTTTGCACGTACCGCGGGTCCGCGTATGGGTTGTCCTCGAGTTTCGCGGCCACGAAGTGGTACTGCGACGGATCCCAGTCCGGAAATTTCGTGCGATCGAACGTTTTGTCGATGAACATCTCCTCGACGAACGCCGAAAGCGGACCGCCAGGGTTTTCGCCGGCCAGGACGAGGCCGCGCCAGGTCGATCGCTTCCGCGTGCGGCCCGTCGAGGGCATGATCTCGACAAATTGGGTCTGTTCGAATTCCTCGAGCTGATCGAAGACGATCAAATCGACGTCGCCGCCGATGTAGGCCTTGTAGGCATCGGGTTCGAAGCAACTCCCCCACGTCAGCTCGCTGTCGTTGTCCCAGACGACTGAGTTGGTCATGTACTTCGCGCCGATCTGCTTGGTTTCGCGGATCGCGTAGCGCATGTGATTCAGGCGCAGCTCCGGCATGGTGCGCCGCAGGAACAACACGCTGAAATTCTCGAATTTGCCGCAGTAGCGATACGCGACCATCCGTAACAGATGCGATTTCGCCGAATTCCGATGCCCGCCGATGGCGATCGCCGCGTACTGCTGCGATTCGATCGCGTCGAGGAGCTCGACTTGCTTCGGCAGCGGCAGAAAAAACAGCCGCTTGTCGGTGGTGAGCTGTTTGTACGCGAGTTGGCGCTCGAAACACTCGTCGGTCGGGCACGCCCAGGCGGCGACGCGGTCCACCGTGCGCTGAATGAATTCGCTGTCGCAAAAACAGCAGCGAAATTCCGGCACCCAGCCGAGCGTCGTCATGATCGGCTCGTGATCCGCCTGGTGATCAAGACGAAACAGTGTACGCACCAGCCGTGATGCCACGTCCAACGGTTGCAACGTGGACAGAGAATCTCGTCGCGGTCATTGGCGCTCATGTTTCGAGGATCGGCATCCCGTACTGCGCTTCGAAGTGGCGGCGCGATCGTCGATAGAGCTTCGTCTTCACGCCCTTCGTGTCTTCGGTCACGAACGCGACCTCGCCGGCGCGACGATACACGAAATCCGCGATCCACTTGCCGACGACGTGCGTGCGGCCATCGACGATCGACACGACGGTGAGATCGTATTCGACCTGGCACTGCAGATCGCTGATCGCCTTCGCCTGCTCGAGCCGCTTGAGCTCGAGATAGCGCCGGCCTTCCTTCGTCGAGGCGAACCAGAGGCCGACGATCGCGCAGCGCGCGGCGCGTTCTTTCAGCGTGCCCGTGCCGATGCGTTGCTGAGCGAATTCTGCGGTGGTGATGTCGGCCGCGGTGAATAGCGTGCCGTCAGGTGTGACGATGCAGGGCTCGGCGCGGTACTTCTGCCGTGCCTCAGCAGGCCTTTGTTTCGGCGCGGCGAGGCGGGCGAGATCGGTCGGCGTGACGCGTTCCCACCCGCGCACGGATCACGCTGCGCTCGCGCCTTCAGCCGGCGATGGCGTCTCTGGCGTCCGAGTCAACCGCTTCAGTTCGCGTAGCAACATCCGCCTAACCTGAGCTGTTCGCGAACGGTCGCCTTCGGCAGCCAACGCATCGACCTTGTCGAGCAGTTCGGCTTCCAGTCGGAGGTAGAGGGTCTTACGCGAGGTGTTACGCGCCATAGTGAGTCAGATTCTATAACACGAATTAACAACAGTACCGGACAATCTGACATTGAGTCAGGATTGTGGTATTGTGCCCGCCAATGTCTTCGCCCCAAGGGGTTGTGTCAGCCGAAAAATAACTGGTAAATAACCCAGTTTCTTTCCATGAAACGGAGCGGTAACGTGTGCAACTCGCGAGTTTCGGCTAGGTGTTTACGGTCCCGGCTGGTCCCCTCCACTCGCCGCCGGACCCCCATCGCCGCCTCTCAGGCGGCATCTGCCGCGCACATGGCCCACAGGTGTGGCACGCCTGGCACTTTCCGTATCGGCGGACAGCCTTGTTCGCTGCACACCGGTCAAGCATGACCGACACTGCTGACCCCCCGCGCCGCGAGCCGCAGTGGGGACGGACGTACCAGTGGGTGATCAAACAATGCCGCGGTAAACCCCTCGCCGCCCACCTGTACAGTCATCTCGCGTCCACCTACGGCTATCGCCATCGCACCTTTCATCCCGATCGCCAGCGACTCGCCGCGGAACTGGGCTGCAAGTCCGTCCGCACGATCGCCCGCGCGCTCGATCATCTGCGCGACATCGACGCCATCCGCACGACCGAACGCCGGCGCGACGGGAAAAATGCCGCGCTCCTGATCGAGCTCGTCGGGATCGACTACTTTCGGGAGGCTCCCAAGCAGGAGGACTCTACAGTCCCTCTGGCCGAGCAGGGGGACTCTACGATCCCTCTGAAAGGGCGTTCAGAGGGACTTGAAGTGGGGTTTCAGGGGGACTCTAGAGTCCCCGCACGTAACAGATCGATCTGTACAGATCTAAATACTAAGAACCCCCCTACCCCCCTTAAAAGGGGGGACCCCCCCGAAACAACCCCCCGCATCACCAGAGACGACCGGAACCGAGCGGCCGAAGTGATGAAACTGCGCTTAGGACGCTGCCTGGGTCACGACCCGCCCTGCCGGTCACCGGCGGAGTGTCGGGCGAAGTTGGCCGCCGAGTACGCCGTGAATCGCGTCGAGCTCGAACGCGAGAGCTTGCACGCCGCGATGGGTGTGCGGTGACGACGCGCCAGTGGGTCCGGGCAACCCGCAATCGCTTCTGCGGCCGATGCCGCGCCAAGATCCGGCGCGGGGACGCGATGGTCGAGATCCGGATGCACCAGGTCACGCGCGCGCTCGTGCGTTGTCCCGTCTGCGCGGACGCGGCGGTTCCGGATGATCTGCCGCCGCTCCCGGATCCGATCGCGCCCTTCAGTCCAGCCCCTTTTCCGGTCGGGGCCGTCAGCGCCGGCCGGCGCGGCCGATACGGAGAAGACACATGACCATCGCCCTCTGGATGTTCAACAGCGCGATCGTGATCGGGCTCGTCGTCTGGTGGCGCGCGCGGCGGGGGAGTCGCGACTCGGAGCTCCGCGTGCTCATGACGCGCAAGCGTGTGGCGGAAATGTGCGACCGCGACGTGCATTGACAATGCGCGGTACGATCAGCCGGGGCGGTGATGCAACTGTCCGAACGACCCGTCCGCGATGCGTGGCAAGTGCTGCACGAGACGGGCCTGCTGGGCATCCTCATCGCGATCCTGATCGGCGGCTGGAAAAAGTGGTGGATCTTCGGCTGGCAACATCGCGAAGTGATCGACATGCTGAACCAGCACCATGACGAGGAACTCACCCGCGTGTCGGCCGATCGCGATGACTGGAAGCGGATGGTGCTGGACGCGCCACGCCGCGACGTGTGGGACGACAACAAACGGCGCGCCGCGCAAGCGGCCCGCGAAGCCAGAGGAAGTGCCGCATGACGAAGCACGCCGCTCCGAAACCGACCGATGACGCGACCACGGCAGCCGAGGCCGCGCCGCGCGCGATCGAGGCGGTCGCGAAAGACAAATGCGTCGAGCAGTTCGACGGCTACGTCACGGTGACGATCGACGATGATCCCACGATCAGGCGCGGCGACGGATCGCCGGCCGAAGTCGGCGACGTGCTCAGTGTGCAACCCGATGGCACGCTGCAAGCGCGCGAATCGGGCGCGAACGGCGCGTACGAGCTCGCGAAACCGAGCGGCAACTGGCTCGTCTACCGCCCGATCGTCGGCGGCAAGGCCTTTCTGATTCCGCTCGCCACCGACTGGCCGAACGTATGATCACGGCCCTTGCGACTGGCGACGATGGTAAACAGATCATCGTGCTCGGACTGTCGTACGAGAACCTGAAGCGGCTCCGCGACGGAAAACCGATTCACGTGCGCTCAGATGTCCACGCGGGATTTCCGGAAAATCTCGCGATCATGATTTTCGCCGGCGCGACAGAACGCGCGATGGCCGAGCAACTGCAACCCTTGATTTCCGCCGCGACGAAGGTCATCGCCGTGCCGAGAGATCACGACAAGCCGAAAGGGTGAAGCGATGCGAACGCTCACGCGCGTAGAGACGGCCCTCGTGATCAACAGCGCGGCCATGACAGTCCCGCGGCCACCGCGCGACCGGCGCAATTTTCTGGCGAGCTACTGCAGTCATCGCGATGATGAAGACGAGGTCGTGTTCGATCCGATTTACTTCGGCGTGTGGTGGCAGAGCCGCGATTTCACGCGACTCGATCGCTGCCTCGAGGTTAAGCGATCACTCGGCGTGAATGCCATCCAGCTCGCCGTGCAGGGCGGCTATCCCGGCTACATGGCGGGCGCGACCTACGATTTCCGCACCAATCTCGCCGACTACGGCGCACTCTGTGACTACATCGTCGCGGAGGGCTTCACGCCGATCATTCTCGTCGGCACCGCGGACGGAGGCACCCATCAGGAAATTTACAACGGGCAGATGGCGCGGACCCTCGACGCCGTCGCGCACCTGGCGAAGGATGCGTGGTACTGCGCCGGCTACGAGCAGAATCTCGATCGGGGCGGCGCGTACAACTGCAAGAACATGGACGACGCGCTGAAGCTGATGCGATCACACGTCGGCGACGACGGGCTGCTCGCGCTCTGGCTGCAGCCGACGCGCTGCACGCCGGCCGGCTACTGGGGCAGCTACAAACCGAACAAGCCAACCACGCCCGACTGGAACCCGACCGAGCTCTATTGGAAGCAAAGCGATCAGAATCCCGACGAAGGCGCCTGGCTCGAGGTCGAGGATCCGTACGAAGGCGACGAACAGGGCGCGTACTACAAGAGCGCTGGCGTGGAGATCGACGGCTTGCTCTATCAGACCGATCACGGCAACAACGGCCCCGCCTACGTCAGTGGGGGACCGGGCCTCGACGCGCACGGCAAGCCGCGCTGGTGGGATCGCTGGATCGAGATCTGCGACCGCTTCCTGCCGCCCGGCACGCCGATGCCGCTCGCGCAGGGCTTCATCGATAGCAGCAACCTGACGCATCCGAACGCGACTGCGCCGTCGATCAGCGCACCGGACTGGTTCCACGACGCGAGTCGCCGCCGTGGCCGTCCGGTGCTCTGTCTCTGGGAAACGGTCCCGTACGAATACACGCGCGACGCCTGCAGCGACGAAGCCGTCCAACGCTGCAGTCAGGACTCGATCGGCCTGGGCGTTACCGTGCAAGGTTGCTGGCAACCATCGACATCGTGAGACTACGGTGTGCAGGTGATGACGATCGAAGAGCACTGCGCCAGGACTGGCGTGCCCGCGCAGAACGTCAAGCCTGTATTCGCGACGATGAACGCGTCGCGGTGCTGCACACCAGCCGCAACCGTCATCGACTGCGACTGCTGACTGGGTCCGAGTGTGCTGACGAGAGAACCGTCCCACTGGACATTCAACGTCAGATTGGTGCCGTTGCGAAATGTGATCTCCGCGGTGTTATTCGCTTGGCACGCAGGAGTGGCTGGCACGGGGGGGGTTGTAGGTGCTGTCGGAGACGATCCGCCGCACGCACTGAGGACGAGTGCAGCCGCCAACGTGAAAGAAACGAAGACGCGAGTATGCTTAGGGTCAGCCATCTGTCGGCACCTCCTATGTGCCGGTTCGTGGTTAGAGGCGGCTGACGTCTCATCACGTCAGTTGCCTCGCTCTACTGTATCACGTTCCTGCCGGAACACCCATCAAGCTGCGGCGACATGGCGTACGCCCGTTCGACACGTCTTGCAAATGAACTCGACGTCGAACGGGTCGCTGTAATCACCAAGTTGGCGAACCTGCAGTTCGTCCATCGAGCCGCACGCGCACGGCCGGCGCTCGAGCTTCCCGCGAGCGAGATGAGAATTTGTCAGACGACGGCAATTCGCACGGCGCCGAGCTTCGGGATCCAACTCGGAGTGCTTCGGTCGCGTCGCGCGGGCATATTCGTTGTGGCAGGCGCGACAGTACCGCTGCCCAGGACGATCGTTGTCCTCGCCGCACTTCGAACAGAGCGGAGAGATACCCGTCTTCACCCGTCGCGGCCTGCGCCGCTGAAATGTGGAACGTGAAACTGTTCCACGTGGATAGAGGCCGAGAGCCGCCAATACCTCGACTGTGACTGAGTCCATGTCGGACTCCTTCTGACGCGGGCGGTGGGCTGGGCAGCCACTGGAAAGCACCCGCAGAGGCGTAGTAGGGCAGATCCCGTAACACTTGTCAACCGTGTAGACAGTTGTCTACACTAGTCAGCCTCATGGCGAAATCTCGATCGACGGTGACGATTTCCGTGCGCGGCCCGCGCCGCTTGCGTGATGACCTGTTCCGACTGGCGCGCAAAGCGCAGCGCACGCCGTCGGATTATTTGCGGCTGCAGCTTGCCGACATCGTGCGGCGGGCGCGTGATGACAAAGAAGGAGCGAATACATGAGTGAGGTGAACCCGTCGGTGGCGGCGCTCAATGCCGAGATTGAAGTGCGCCAGGACGAGCTCGACAAGCTGCGAACCGCGCTCGGTATTCTGGAATCAGCCCGTGCGAGTGTCGCGCCGAACGGCCACGCCGCCGCGGCCAAGGTCGCCACGCCGAAGAAGCAGCGGCCCCGCCGCATGTCGGCCGCCGCGCGTAAGGCGATATCGAAACGGATGCGCGCCTACTGGAAAGCACAGCGCGCAGAGAGATGAGGTGACCGACGATGCCCGAATCGGCTGACCAACATGCGATGCGACAGACCTGGGTGGCGATGAGGAAGTTCGCCGCGGACGAACCGTTGACCGACGCCGACTGGGACGCCCTGAGTTGGTTGACGATGCTTGACCGCACGCAACGCTGGTTCGGGCCGGGCAACGTGCGTTGGGCAACGTCCGCGGCCGAGCGTGCCGACAACCTGGCGTTCTATCAGTCGCTCGGCCGTCAATGAGCCGCTACGCGAGCACGACGACGGTCAACGTCGATAAGAGCAAACGCGAGATCGAAGGCCTGCTGCGGCAGCATGGTGCCGAGCAGTATCACACCGGGTGGGACTCGACGAGGGACATCATCGAATTCGGCTGGAAGGGCAAACAGATCCGATTCGTGCTGCCGCGGCCCGCTCGGAAAGATCACGCGCGCTCGCCGGCGGGCCGCACGCGGACGCCGCGGCAAATCGACGACGCGATCGACCAGGCGGAACGGCAGCGCTGGCGGGCGCTCTATCTCATCGTCCGTGCGAAGCTCGAGGCGGTCGAGGCCGGCATCTCGATCTTCGAAGAGGAATTCATGGCGTTCATCGTCGTGCCGGGGTCGAACCAGACGGTCGGCGAGATTTTGGTGCCCCGCATCCAGGCCGGCACGTTCGACGTGTCACGCCTCCTGCCGGCGGGGACACCGTAAATGGCGAAGCCGCTGCTCATTCTCGACGAAGTCGTGGCGATGCTCAAGGTGACGAGCGCGCCGAATCGCGTGATTGAGGCCTTCCGGCAGCAGGCTGAAGCGGTCCTGGCGGCACGTAACATCCGCGAGGTCGAGGTCACGACAGATGAAGAACCCGAGGTGGATTCCATCACGGTGAGCTCGAGCTACGGGCAGAAGACGCAGAAGGGCTATGTGGAATTCACGCTGAACGAACAACGGTCGCAGATGCCGCCGGCGAAGGCGCGCGAGGTTGGACTGATGCTGCTCGAGGCCGCCGAGGCCGCGACATCGGACGAAATATTCGTGAAACTGCTGCGCGAGAAAGTCGGCATCGACGTCGAGCGCGCCGGCATGGTACTGATCGATCTGCGCGAGCTCCGTCAGGGGACGCGCGGCATCTCGTGGCCGTCATGAATCGCCCTGAACGGATGGCCCAGGCGGTGGACGAGATCGCCGCCGCGCTCGAATCTGATACGTTGCGACCAGAGGATCGCAAGGCGTTGATCGACATCATGCACACAACCGATCCCATGATGCTGAAGGTGTGCCTGCGCATGTACTACAGCGATCGTGATCGAGCGGATCGGACGCCACGCGAATTCCTATACGTGCATCTCGGAATGTTGCTCGGATGAAGAAGCGGCCGACAGACGTTCACGCGGGCAACTACTACGGTGTGCGCCACGGCGGCGGGCCGCTCGAGCCGGCGCCGCCAGGACGCCCGGATCACGTCGTCTGCCGGCGCGTGGCCGACTACGATATCTCGCTGCCGGCCGGCGCGGCGACCACGATCTGCAATCGCTGCGCGGCGCCGATCGCCTTCAACCCGAAGGGACCGCATCAGGACGTGCCGAAGATTTGTATGCAGTGTGCGCGGATCAAACCGCTGCCGATGACGTGATGCGGTGATGGGCCTGCGAGACGTGCTCCGGCCAGTAGACCGACGTCCGCCAACCCGATTTGTCTTTCGCCCAGGCGGCAATTTGGGCCTGCGCCCACGCGACCGCTTCGACGCGCTGCCGCGCTGACCAGCGTCGAATCACCGCGACGTTGACATTCGCGCCGGCAACCGCGAGCAGTTGATGGACGCCATCACAGACGAGGAGCGTCCGCAGCCGATGTTGGGATCGACGACGCTGTCTGTTGGAACGCTTACGGTCGCCAGCGCGCATTCGAGGCATTTTTCCGACGATCCATCCTTCCGCGGCGCCGTCCAATGGACGCGTCCCATCGACGATCGTGTCCATTCGAGCGGCGATCGGCTGGGCCGACGCGGCGCTCGACAGCGTCCCAGGGTGGCGGGGGTTCTTTGGCACCGACGACGAACCCCTTCAAGTCACTTGCCATGGATCCGCTTCTTCAGATTGCGGAGCGAATGCGCCGCTGCCGGTTTGCTCGAGCGCACATGTTCGGGTTTCCCGGCCATCGAACCGGAAGCGAAGTCCTCCAAGTCGCTGTCGGACATGCTCGCGCGTACTTGGCGCGCCATCGGGAAGTCAGCTCCCGCCTTGGCGGCCTGAAACAATCGCTGCGAGGCTTTTGATGGTGCTGGCATTGCATTCTCGCTTTCACGTTCGAAGGGCCAAGACGCGCGCGTGACAGGCTTCGTCGTCGAGACAGGCGAGAAGCTGCCGGCCGAGGAATTCGGTATAGGCCGGCGGAATGGCTTCGTTCAGTTCCCGATCGGTCATCCAGTCGATGCCCATGGCGGCGCGCTTGATCGCGCGCGAGCCGTTGCCGCGCACGTTATCGCCGCCATGGCCGGCAACCGTCACGTAGTCGCCGGTTGTCACGCGCCCGCGGTGTTGCGGATGGCGCGGCTGAAGCAGCAGGACGTTACTTTCGAACATCCGATGTCGGAGCACACGCAACCCGAACATCGCGCCGCAGAGCAGCACCTGTCGCGCGAGCGGCGCACCGATCACGTTCTCGATGATGAAGGGCCGCCCGGTGTGCTCGAGCGCCTGGCGTGTCGGCTCGATGAGGTCCGCGCGCTCGATCTCACGCCAGCGTCGAGCGGACCACGAGTAACGCTGACAGGGCGGGCTGGCATGAATCGCGTCGAACTCGTGCCCATGCCGCGCGACATATGCGAGCGCGTCATCCTGCACGAATTCGAAGGGGTAGCGTAGCTGCGACTGAATATCGACGCCGACGATGTCGTCGAAGCCGGCGCGATGATAGCCGACGGCAGCGCCGCCGGCGCCGCAGTAGAGATCAAGCAGTCTCATAGTTTCCGTGGTACGAGCTTGGGCGTACACGTGCAATCGCGTCCGAGGTCACAGTCGATCGCGTGAACCCACATCCGCCGCGGACCGCGCCGGCGCCCCTCACGATGATTGGTCGAGGTCTTCCTGCCCCGTCCAGCATCAACGCCGGCGCGGTCGAGCTTTTTCTTCACACGATTAGGGTGAGCGTGAGACACGCGAGCCCCGCTGCGATGAGATTGACCCTCGAGGGCACCGGCCACGCCGCGAGCAAGAACAAAACAAACGCGAGGACGTAGAGCACGAGATGCAGATTCCGCATGTAAGCCTCACCTCAATGATGCAGGCCGGGTGTTTCGATCGCTGCCGTTGCCGCTTTCAAGTCGTGGTAGTGCTGTAACTCATCGGCAATCAGCTCGAGATACGCGTCGAGCGTCGCCGCCCACAAGAACAGGCCGTCCGCATCGATTGACAGCACGTCGTGCTGCGTGCGGGCCTGGCCGATAGCGCGATACATCTGATCGATAACGGCGCGAGCTTGCTGGTGCGGCGTCGGCATACGCACCCCTTTTTCAAGAAAACACTTGACAAACGATTTCGCTTGTACTCCAAAACGCGGACGAGGCATACTCTGAATTGGACCGGACCAATTGCGATTGGACTGCAATCCAAACCAGTCCAATGCGCTAGCAGAGACAAGAGTGACATGTCAAGCAGAAAACGCGAGCTCCACGGGCGCCAAGCGGCTAAGCGTGCGCGCTCGAGTGGTCGCCAAGCGGCTAAGCGGTTGCACGCCCTGGCACGCCGAGGGATCGCGAGAATCGGAGTGTGCAGCCCCGTGCGGTGGAGCGTCAGAGAGAGCAGGCTTGACGAAGAAGCTGGGACCATGATATTTTGGAGGCCTCCAAAATATCATGGTCCCAGCTTCTTCGTCAAGCCTGCTCTCTCTGACGCTCCACCGCACGGGGCTGCACACTCCGATTCTCGCGATCCCTCGGCGTGCCAGGGCGTGCAACCGCTTAGCCGCTTGGCGACCACTCGAGCGCGCACGCTTAGCCGCTTGGCGCCCGTGGAGCTCGCGTTTTCTGCTTGACATGTCACTCTTGTCTCTGCTAGCGCATTGGACTGGTTTGGATTGCAGTCCAATCGCAATTGGTCCGGTCCAATTCAGAGTATGCCTCGTCCGCGTTTTGGAGTACAAGCGAAATCGTTTGTCAAGTGTTTTCTTGAAAAAGGGGTGCGTATGCCGACGCCGCACCAGCAAGCTCGCGCCGTTATCGATCAGATGTATCGCGCTATCGGCCAGGCCCGCACGCAGCACGACGTGCTGTCAATCGATGCGGACGGCCTGTTCTTGTGGGCGGCGACGCTCGACGCGTATCTCGAGCTGATTGCCGATGAGTTACAGCACTACCACGACTTGAAAGCGGCAACGGCAGCGATCGAAACACCCGGCCTGCATCATTGAGGTGAGGCTTACATGCGGAATCTGCATCTCGTGCTCTACGTCCTCGCGTTTGTTTTGTTCTTGCTCGCGGCGTGGCCGGTGCCCTCGAGGGTCAATCTCATCGCAGCGGGGCTCGCGTGTCTCACGCTCACCCTAATCGTGTGAAGAAAAAGCTCGACCGCGCCGGCGTTGATGCTGGACGGGGCAGGAAGACCTCGACCAATCATCGTGAGGGGCGCCGGCGCGGTCCGCGGCGGATGTGGGTTCACGCGATCGACTGTGACCTCGGACGCGATTGCACGTGTACGCCCAAGCTCGTACCACGGAAACTATGAGACTGCTTGATCTCTACTGCGGCGCCGGCGGCGCTGCCGTCGGCTATCATCGCGCCGGCTTCGACGACATCGTCGGCGTCGATATTCAGTCGCAGCTACGCTACCCCTTCGAATTCGTGCAGGATGACGCGCTCGCATATGTCGCGCGGCATGGGCACGAGTTCGACGCGATTCATGCCAGCCCGCCCTGTCAGCGTTACTCGTGGTCCGCTCGACGCTGGCGTGAGATCGAGCGCGCGGACCTCATCGAGCCGACACGCCAGGCGCTCGAGCACACCGGGCGGCCCTTCATCATCGAGAACGTGATCGGTGCGCCGCTCGCGCGACAGGTGCTGCTCTGCGGCGCGATGTTCGGGTTGCGTGTGCTCCGACATCGGATGTTCGAAAGTAACGTCCTGCTGCTTCAGCCGCGCCATCCGCAACACCGCGGGCGCGTGACAACCGGCGACTACGTGACGGTTGCCGGCCATGGCGGCGATAACGTGCGCGGCAACGGCTCGCGCGCGATCAAGCGCGCCGCCATGGGCATCGACTGGATGACCGATCGGGAACTGAACGAAGCCATTCCGCCGGCCTATACCGAATTCCTCGGCCGGCAGCTTCTCGCCTGTCTCGACGACGAAGCCTGTCACGCGCGCGTCTTGGCCCTTCGAACGTGAAAGCGAGAATGCAATGCCAGCACCATCAAAAGCCTCGCAGCGATTGTTTCAGGCCGCCAAGGCGGGAGCTGACTTCCCGATGGCGCGCCAAGTACGCGCGAGCATGTCCGACAGCGACTTGGAGGACTTCGCTTCCGGTTCGATGGCCGGGAAACCCGAACATGTGCGCTCGAGCAAACCGGCAGCGGCGCATTCGCTCCGCAATCTGAAGAAGCGGATCCATGGCAAGTGACTTGAAGGGGTTCGTCGTCGGTGCCAAAGAACCCCCGCCACCCTGGGACGCTGTCGAGCGCCGCGTCGGCCCAGCCGATCGCCGCTCGAATGGACACGATCGTCGATGGGACGCGTCCATTGGACGGCGCCGCGGAAGGATGGATCGTCGGAAAAATGCCTCGAATGCGCGCTGGCGACCGTAAGCGTTCCAACAGACAGCGTCGTCGATCCCAACATCGGCTGCGGACGCTCCTCGTCTGTGATGGCGTCCATCAACTGCTCGCGGTTGCCGGCGCGAATGTCAACGTCGCGGTGATTCGACGCTGGTCAGCGCGGCAGCGCGTCGAAGCGGTCGCGTGGGCGCAGGCCCAAATTGCCGCCTGGGCGAAAGACAAATCGGGTTGGCGGACGTCGGTCTACTGGCCGGAGCACGTCTCGCAGGCCCATCACCGCATCACGTCATCGGCAGCGGTTTGATCCGCGCACACTGCATACAAATCTTCGGCACGTCCTGATGCGGTCCCTTCGGGTTGAAGGCGATCGGCGCCGCGCAGCGATTGCAGATCGTGGTCGCCGCGCCGGCCGGCAGCGAGATATCGTAGTCGGCCACGCGCCGGCAGACGACGTGATCCGGGCGTCCTGGCGGCGCCGGCTCGAGCGGCCCGCCGCCGTGGCGCACACCGTAGTAGTTGCCCGCGTGAACGTCTGTCGGCCGCTTCTTCATCCGAGCAACATTCCGAGATGCACGTATAGGAATTCGCGTGGCGTCCGATCCGCTCGATCACGATCGCTGTAGTACATGCGCAGGCACACCTTCAGCATCATGGGATCGGTTGTGTGCATGATGTCGATCAACGCCTTGCGATCCTCTGGTCGCAACGTATCAGATTCGAGCGCGGCGGCGATCTCGTCCACCGCCTGGGCCATCCGTTCAGGGCGATTCATGACGGCCACGAGATGCCGCGCGTCCCCTGACGGAGCTCGCGCAGATCGATCAGTACCATGCCGGCGCGCTCGACGTCGATGCCGACTTTCTCGCGCAGCAGTTTCACGAATATTTCGTCCGATGTCGCGGCCTCGGCGGCCTCGAGCAGCATCAGTCCAACCTCGCGCGCCTTCGCCGGCGGCATCTGCGACCGTTGTTCGTTCAGCGTGAATTCCACATAGCCCTTCTGCGTCTTCTGCCCGTAGCTCGAGCTCACCGTGATGGAATCCACCTCGGGTTCTTCATCTGTCGTGACCTCGACCTCGCGGATGTTACGTGCCGCCAGGACCGCTTCAGCCTGCTGCCGGAAGGCCTCAATCACGCGATTCGGCGCGCTCGTCACCTTGAGCATCGCCACGACTTCGTCGAGAATGAGCAGCGGCTTCGCCATTTACGGTGTCCCCGCCGGCAGGAGGCGTGACACGTCGAACGTGCCGGCCTGGATGCGGGGCACCAAAATCTCGCCGACCGTCTGGTTCGACCCCGGCACGACGATGAACGCCATGAATTCCTCTTCGAAGATCGAGATGCCGGCCTCGACCGCCTCGAGCTTCGCACGGACGATGAGATAGAGCGCCCGCCAGCGCTGCCGTTCCGCCTGGTCGATCGCGTCGTCGATTTGCCGCGGCGTCCGCGTGCGGCCCGCCGGCGAGCGCGCGTGATCTTTCCGAGCGGGCCGCGGCAGCACGAATCGGATCTGTTTGCCCTTCCAGCCGAATTCGATGATGTCCCTCGTCGAGTCCCACCCGGTGTGATACTGCTCGGCACCATGCTGCCGCAGCAGGCCTTCGATCTCGCGTTTGCTCTTATCGACGTTGACCGTCGTCGTGCTCGCGTAGCGGCTCATTGACGGCCGAGCGACTGATAGAACGCCAGGTTGTCGGCACGCTCGGCCGCGGACGTTGCCCAACGCACGTTGCCCGGCCCGAACCAGCGTTGCGTGCGGTCAAGCATCGTCAACCAACTCAGGGCGTCCCAGTCGGCGTCGGTCAACGGTTCGTCCGCGGCGAACTTCCTCATCGCCACCCAGGTCTGTCGCATCGCATGTTGGTCAGCCGATTCGGGCATCGTCGGTCACCTCATCTCTCTGCGCGCTGTGCTTTCCAGTAGGCGCGCATCCGTTTCGATATCGCCTTACGCGCGGCGGCCGACATGCGGCGGGGCCGCTGCTTCTTCGGCGTGGCGACCTTGGCCGCGGCGGCGTGGCCGTTCGGCGCGACACTCGCACGGGCTGATTCCAGAATACCGAGCGCGGTTCGCAGCTTGTCGAGCTCGTCCTGGCGCACTTCAATCTCGGCATTGAGCGCCGCCACCGACGGGTTCACCTCACTCATGTATTCGCTCCTTCTTTGTCATCACGCGCCCGCCGCACGATGTCGGCAAGCTGCAGCCGCAAATAATCCGACGGCGTGCGCTGCGCTTTGCGCGCCAGTCGGAACAGGTCATCACGCAAGCGGCGCGGGCCGCGCACGGAAATCGTCACCGTCGATCGAGATTTCGCCATGAGGCTGACTAGTGTAGACAACTGTCTACACGGTTGACAAGTGTTACGGGATCTGCCCTACTACGCCTCTGCGGGTGCTTTCCAGTGGCTGCCCAGCCCACCGCCCGCGTCAGAAGGAGTCCGACATGGACTCAGTCACAGTCGAGGTATTGGCGGCTCTCGGCCTCTATCCACGTGGAACAGTTTCACGTTCCACATTTCAGCGGCGCAGGCCGCGACGGGTGAAGACGGGTATCTCTCCGCTCTGTTCGAAGTGCGGCGAGGACAACGATCGTCCTGGGCAGCGGTACTGTCGCGCCTGCCACAACGAATATGCCCGCGCGACGCGACCGAAGCACTCCGAGTTGGATCCCGAAGCTCGGCGCCGTGCGAATTGCCGTCGTCTGACAAATTCTCATCTCGCTCGCGGGAAGCTCGAGCGCCGGCCGTGCGCGTGCGGCTCGATGGACGAACTGCAGGTTCGCCAACTTGGTGATTACAGCGACCCGTTCGACGTCGAGTTCATTTGCAAGACGTGTCGAACGGGCGTACGCCATGTCGCCGCAGCTTGATGGGTGTTCCGGCAGGAACGTGATACAGTAGAGCGAGGCAACTGACGTGATGAGACGTCAGCCGCCTCTAACCACGAACCGGCACATAGGAGGTGCCGACAGATGGCTGACCCTAAGCATACTCGCGTCTTCGTTTCTTTCACGTTGGCGGCTGCACTCGTCCTCAGTGCGTGCGGCGGATCGTCTCCGACAGCACCTACAACCCCCCCCGTGCCAGCCACTCCTGCGTGCCAAGCGAATAACACCGCGGAGATCACATTTCGCAACGGCACCAATCTGACGTTGAATGTCCAGTGGGACGGTTCTCTCGTCAGCACACTCGGACCCAGTCAGCAGTCGCAGTCGATGACGGTTGCGGCTGGTGTGCAGCACCGCGACGCGTTCATCGTCGCGAATACAGGCTTGACGTTCTGCGCGGGCACGCCAGTCCTGGCGCAGTGCTCTTCGATCGTCATCACCTGCACACCGTAGTCTCACGATGTCGATGGTTGCCAGCAACCTTGCACGGTAACGCCCAGGCCGATCGAGTCCTGACTGCAGCGTTGGACGGCTTCGTCGCTGCAGGCGTCGCGCGTGTATTCGTACGGGACCGTTTCCCAGAGACAGAGCACCGGACGGCCACGGCGGCGACTCGCGTCGTGGAACCAGTCCGGTGCGCTGATCGACGGCGCAGTCGCGTTCGGATGCGTCAGGTTGCTGCTATCGATGAAGCCCTGCGCGAGCGGCATCGGCGTGCCGGGCGGCAGGAAGCGGTCGCAGATCTCGATCCAGCGATCCCACCAGCGCGGCTTGCCGTGCGCGTCGAGGCCCGGTCCCCCACTGACGTAGGCGGGGCCGTTGTTGCCGTGATCGGTCTGATAGAGCAAGCCGTCGATCTCCACGCCAGCGCTCTTGTAGTACGCGCCCTGTTCGTCGCCTTCGTACGGATCCTCGACCTCGAGCCAGGCGCCTTCGTCGGGATTCTGATCGCTTTGCTTCCAATAGAGCTCGGTCGGGTTCCAGTCGGGCGTGGTTGGCTTGTTCGGTTTGTAGCTGCCCCAGTAGCCGGCCGGCGTGCAGCGCGTCGGCTGCAGCCAGAGCGCGAGCAGCCCGTCGTCGCCGACGTGTGATCGCATCAGCTTCAGCGCGTCGTCCATGTTCTTGCAGTTGTACGCGCCGCCCCGATCGAGATTCTGCTCGTAGCCGGCGCAGTACCACGCATCCTTCGCCAGGTGCGCGACGGCGTCGAGGGTCCGCGCCATCTGCCCGTTGTAAATTTCCTGATGGGTGCCTCCGTCCGCGGTGCCGACGAGAATGATCGGCGTGAAGCCCTCCGCGACGATGTAGTCACAGAGTGCGCCGTAGTCGGCGAGATTGGTGCGGAAATCGTAGGTCGCGCCCGCCATGTAGCCGGGATAGCCGCCCTGCACGGCGAGCTGGATGGCATTCACGCCGAGTGATCGCTTAACCTCGAGGCAGCGATCGAGTCGCGTGAAATCGCGGCTCTGCCACCACACGCCGAAGTAAATCGGATCGAACACGACCTCGTCTTCATCATCGCGATGACTGCAGTAGCTCGCCAGAAAATTGCGCCGGTCGCGCGGTGGCCGCGGGACTGTCATGGCCGCGCTGTTGATCACGAGGGCCGTCTCTACGCGCGTGAGCGTTCGCATCGCTTCACCCTTTCGGCTTGTCGTGATCTCTCGGCACGGCGATGACCTTCGTCGCGGCGGAAATCAAGGGTTGCAGTTGCTCGGCCATCGCGCGTTCTGTCGCGCCGGCGAAAATCATGATCGCGAGATTTTCCGGAAATCCCGCGTGGACATCTGAGCGCACGTGAATCGGTTTTCCGTCGCGGAGCCGCTTCAGGTTCTCGTACGACAGTCCGAGCACGATGATCTGTTTACCATCGTCGCCAGTCGCAAGGGCCGTGATCATACGTTCGGCCAGTCGGTGGCGAGCGGAATCAGAAAGGCCTTGCCGCCGACGATCGGGCGGTAGACGAGCCAGTTGCCGCTCGGTTTCGCGAGCTCGTACGCGCCGTTCGCGCCCGATTCGCGCGCTTGCAGCGTGCCATCGGGTTGCACACTGAGCACGTCGCCGACTTCGGCCGGCGATCCGTCGCCGCGCCTGATCGTGGGATCATCGTCGATCGTCACCGTGACGTAGCCGTCGAACTGCTCGACGCATTTGTCTTTCGCGACCGCCTCGATCGCGCGCGGCGCGGCCTCGGCTGCCGTGGTCGCGTCATCGGTCGGTTTCGGAGCGGCGTGCTTCGTCATGCGGCACTTCCTCTGGCTTCGCGGGCCGCTTGCGCGGCGCGCCGTTTGTTGTCGTCCCACACGTCGCGGCGTGGCGCGTCCAGCACCATCCGCTTCCAGTCATCGCGATCGGCCGACACGCGGGTGAGTTCCTCGTCATGGTGCTGGTTCAGCATGTCGATCACTTCGCGATGTTGCCAGCCGAAGATCCACCACTTTTTCCAGCCGCCGATCAGGATCGCGATGAGGATGCCCAGCAGGCCCGTCTCGTGCAGCACTTGCCACGCATCGCGGACGGGTCGTTCGGACAGTTGCATCACCGCCCCGGCTGATCGTACCGCGCATTGTCAATGCACGTCGCGGTCGCACATTTCCGCCACACGCTTGCGCGTCATGAGCACGCGGAGCTCCGAGTCGCGACTCCCCCGCCGCGCGCGCCACCAGACGACGAGCCCGATCACGATCGCGCTGTTGAACATCCAGAGGGCGATGGTCATGTGTCTTCTCCGTATCGGCCGCGCCGGCCGGCGCTGACGGCCCCGACCGGAAAAGGGGCTGGACTGAAGGGCGCGATCGGATCCGGGAGCGGCGGCAGATCATCCGGAACCGCCGCGTCCGCGCAGACGGGACAACGCACGAGCGCGCGCGTGACCTGGTGCATCCGGATCTCGACCATCGCGTCCCCGCGCCGGATCTTGGCGCGGCATCGGCCGCAGAAGCGATTGCGGGTTGCCCGGACCCACTGGCGCGTCGTCACCGCACACCCATCGCGGCGTGCAAGCTCTCGCGTTCGAGCTCGACGCGATTCACGGCGTACTCGGCGGCCAACTTCGCCCGACACTCCGCCGGTGACCGGCAGGGCGGGTCGTGACCCAGGCAGCGTCCTAAGCGCAGTTTCATCACTTCGGCCGCTCGGTTCCGGTCGTCTCTGGTGATGCGGGGGGTTGTTTCGGGGGGGTCCCCCCTTTTAAGGGGGGTAGGGGGGTTCTTAGTATTTAGATCTGTACAGATCGATCTGTTACGTGCGGGGACTCTAGAGTCCCCCTGAAACCCCACTTCAAGTCCCTCTGAACGCCCTTTCAGAGGGATCGTAGAGTCCCCCTGCTCGGCCAGAGGGACTGTAGAGTCCTCCTGCTTGGGAGCCTCCCGAAAGTAGTCGATCCCGACGAGCTCGATCAGGAGCGCGGCATTTTTCCCGTCGCGCCGGCGTTCGGTCGTGCGGATGGCGTCGATGTCGCGCAGATGATCGAGCGCGCGGGCGATCGTGCGGACGGACTTGCAGCCCAGTTCCGCGGCGAGTCGCTGGCGATCGGGATGAAAGGTGCGATGGCGATAGCCGTAGGTGGACGCGAGATGACTGTACAGGTGGGCGGCGAGGGGTTTACCGCGGCATTGTTTGATCACCCACTGGTACGTCCGTCCCCACTGCGGCTCGCGGCGCGGGGGGTCAGCAGTGTCGGTCATGCTTGACCGGTGTGCAGCGAACAAGGCTGTCCGCCGATACGGAAAGTGCCAGGCGTGCCACACCTGTGGGCCATGTGCGCGGCAGATGCCGCCTGAGAGGCGGCGATGGGGGTCCGGCGGCGAGTGGAGGGGACCAGCCGGGACCGTAAACACCTAGCCGAAACTCGCGAGTTGCACACGTTACCGCTCCGTTTCATGGAAAGAAACTGGGTTATTTACCAGTTATTTTTCGGCTGACACAACCCCTTGGGGCGAAGACATTGGCGGGCACAATACCACAATCCTGACTCAATGTCAGATTGTCCGGTACTGTTGTTAATTCGTGTTATAGAATCTGACTCACTATGGCGCGTAACACCTCGCGTAAGACCCTCTACCTCCGACTGGAAGCCGAACTGCTCGACAAGGTCGATGCGTTGGCTGCCGAAGGCGACCGTTCGCGAACAGCTCAGGTTAGGCGGATGTTGCTACGCGAACTGAAGCGGTTGACTCGGACGCCAGAGACGCCATCGCCGGCTGAAGGCGCGAGCGCAGCGTGATCCGTGCGCGGGTGGGAACGCGTCACGCCGACCGATCTCGCCCGCCTCGCCGCGCCGAAACAAAGGCCTGCTGAGGCACGGCAGAAGTACCGCGCCGAGCCCTGCATCGTCACACCTGACGGCACGCTATTCACCGCGGCCGACATCACCACCGCAGAATTCGCTCAGCAACGCATCGGCACGGGCACGCTGAAAGAACGCGCCGCGCGCTGCGCGATCGTCGGCCTCTGGTTCGCCTCGACGAAGGAAGGCCGGCGCTATCTCGAGCTCAAGCGGCTCGAGCAGGCGAAGGCGATCAGCGATCTGCAGTGCCAGGTCGAATACGATCTCACCGTCGTGTCGATCGTCGATGGCCGCACGCACGTCGTCGGCAAGTGGATCGCGGATTTCGTGTATCGTCGCGCCGGCGAGGTCGCGTTCGTGACCGAAGACACGAAGGGCGTGAAGACGAAGCTCTATCGACGATCGCGCCGCCACTTCGAAGCGCAGTACGGGATGCCGATCCTCGAAACATGAGCGCCAATGACCGCGACGAGATTCTCTGTCCACGTTGCAACCGTTGGACGTGGCATCACGGCTGGTGCGTACACTGTTTCGTCTTGATCACCAGGCGGATCACGAGCCGATCATGACGACGCTCGGCTGGGTGCCGGAATTTCGCTGCTGTTTTTGCGACAGCGAATTCATTCAGCGCACGGTGGACCGCGTCGCCGCCTGGGCGTGCCCGACCGACGAGTGTTTCGAGCGCCAACTCGCGTACAAACAGCTCACCACCGACAAGCGGCTGTTTTTTCTGCCGCTGCCGAAGCAAGTCGAGCTCCTCGACGCGATCGAATCGCAGCAGTACGCGGCGATCGCCATCGGCGGGCATCGGAATTCGGCGAAATCGCATCTGTTACGGATGGTCGCGTATCGCTACTGCGGCAAATTCGAGAATTTCAGCGTGTTGTTCCTGCGGCGCACCATGCCGGAGCTGCGCCTGAATCACATGCGCTACGCGATCCGCGAAACCAAGCAGATCGGCGCGAAGTACATGACCAACTCAGTCGTCTGGGACAACGACAGCGAGCTGACGTGGGGGAGTTGCTTCGAACCCGATGCCTACAAGGCCTACATCGGCGGCGACGTCGATTTGATCGTCTTCGATCAGCTCGAGGAATTCGAACAGACCCAATTTGTCGAGATCATGCCCTCGACGGGCCGCACGCGGAAGCGATCGACCTGGCGCGGCCTCGTCCTGGCCGGCGAAAACCCTGGCGGTCCGCTTTCGGCGTTCGTCGAGGAGATGTTCATCGACAAAACGTTCGATCGCACGAAATTTCCGGACTGGGATCCGTCGCAGTACCACTTCGTGGCCGCGAAACTCGAGGACAACCCATACGCGGACCCGCGGTACGTGCAAAACCTGGCCGGGCTCTCACCGGAGCGGCGCGCGATGTTCCGCTTCGGCCGGCGCGACGTGTTCCCGCGCCAATATTTCAAAACCTTCGTCCGGCACGACCGCGTGCAGCACATCGATGTGCCGCACGACGTCCCGCGCCTCTGCGGCCTGCACTGGGGCTTTTTCCGACCGGGGATCATGCTTTGGGCGGTCGTCCTGCCCGACGGGCGGCTCTACATCGAGCGCGAGCACACGTTCAACGAAACGGTCGCGAGCGATGTCGCCAAAGCGATCAGCCTGATCAACGCGCAATCGAAATTGACGATGAGCCAGGTGTGGGGCAACCCGCTGAAGACCGTTCCCGATGATGAAATCGGCGAGCACACGTTCGAAACGCTCTACCTGCACGGCGTGCCGGTGATCCGGTCCGATCACGATCCGATCAACGGGTGGCAACGACTCCAGCACTGGTTCCAGCCGATGATCACGCCGGCCGGCGAGCAGCCGGCGCTGATTGTGAGTCCGGACTGCTCGACGCTCATCCGGACCGTGCCGCAGCTCCTGCAGGCGACGGCGAATCCCGAAGATCTCGACGATGACGGACCGGTGCAGGCGGCCAAGGCGCTGCGCTATCTCGTGATGTCGCGGCCGGAACCGCCGGGCGTCGCGCCGAAACCGGAGGGACGCGATCTGTCGAAGCTCGACGAGCGCACGCGCGCGGAGATTGAATACCTGCGTTCCGTCGAGCGCGACGAGCCGCGGGAGGTCGCAGCCTACAGCCTCGGCGACTTCTGGGGGACCACATGAACGAAATCGAAGCGATGCGCGACATGCGCGTGCGGCGGCTCGAGGCACACATTAGGCGCGTGCTCGATACGTTGCGCGACACGATTCAACTGGAGCGCGTGTCAGACGAAGATGGCTACGACATGCGCGTCCACTTCACCGACGACAGTGCGCGCGTGATTGCCCCGCTCATCCTGGCAGCCGAGATGTTGGGCGAGTTCAAGCCGAAGCACTTCGCCGCGCTGCGGACGGTGATCCTCGACTACATCGGCAAGTCGGGCTACGTCGAGGAATTCCATCGCGTGATCCAGGGCGACACGGTCACGATCGAAGAACTGATGCTGCTGATCATGACGACGGCCGATCATGCCGAACTGATCGAGCAGCAGCCATGAAGAAGATCACCGACGGTGTCTACCAGGACGACGCCGGCGCGATGCATCTCGTCATCGAGGAGATGCTTGATGCGGCAGGATACGCCGACACGCGCGAGAATCGCGAGACACTGACGCGCGCGGCCATCGAGCGCGTACGCGAGACGTGGCCGCAGGTGGCGATCAGGGTCGATGACGAGCCCGACGTGACGCGTGTAGCCGTCTTCCACTGTCCGCGCTGCGGCCACAAGTCGGACGCGATCGGCTCGAGCGACGGATCGGTCGGCACCCCAGGACCGGGCGACGTCTGCGGGTGCCTCGCGTGCGGATTGCCGATGGTCTTCGACGTCGATCCGCTGACGGGCCTGCTGCGCCTGCGAACGATGATTCGCGCGGAATTCGACGCGCTGAGCGACCATCAGCAGCGCGAACTGATGCGCGTGAGTGCCTTCGCGCAGCAGGTGTTTCAACCGTCCAAGCGGATGAATTGACGTCGGGTGTACGATTCGAGGGCATGTGGGGCGCTCGCCTCAAGATGCTCGAGGATCTCGCCGCTGAACGCGCCCGCCGTGAGGAACTGACCCGCCGCGTCGAGACGCAACAAACGACCATCGCCTTCCTCTGCGCGCGCGTCAATCAGCTCGAGACGGAACGCGCGCTGCTGCTGAAGCAGATTCTGAACATCGACATCCCGGTCCCGACCCTCCAGGTGACGCCGGCCGCGACGCCCGCGAGTAGCGCGAGCGATCTGCTCGAGCAGATCTCCGCGATGGGGATTTTCGAAGACAACCCCGCGCACGCGCCCGCCGGCTGGCATCCGGATGGGACGGTGAATTACGGACGACTCCCGGCGCCGGCGAGGTGATATGGCGGTCGCGTCAGGGACGTTTGGTCGTGCTCCCGCCGTCGTGACACCCGGCGGCGCCGGGGATCCCGACAGGCCGCTGCTCGAGCACTTCGACAAAGCCAAACGCGAATGTTTCGCCGACCGCTGGCGCTATGAACGCGTGTGGACGCGCGCGATTCACTACTGCAACATGCGCCAGTGGCTCGGCGTCTACGACCGCAACGGCGGTTGGATGGACAGCCGCGTCGCGAAGGGCGTGCCGCGGCCGGTGACGAGCAAGCCGAAAGAAGGCCTGCAGGCAATCCGCGCGATGTTCACGGCGGCGACGTTGGGCGTGGACGTGCGGCCGTTGAAGAACGACGTCCAGTCGATGACGACGGCGACGACCGCCGACAAACTCGCGCCGGTGTTGTATATCGCCAACGACATGGACCAGGTGCTGCACGAAGGCGATTACTGGTTCATCGTCACGGGCAATGTGATTTATCACGTCAGCTACGACGATGACGGGACGTACCTCCAAGTGCCGTTCGAACGCTGTCTCTCGTGCGGCTACGAAGTGACGAGCGACGTGATCGCGAAAGCCGGGCAGAAATGTCCGATGTGCGGCAAACCCGGCCCGTTTGTGCGCGCGGTCGGTCCCGACGGGCGGCCGCGGATGGACGTGCGCGCCAACGGCCACACCGTCACCACCGCGCTCTCGCCGCTCGAGGTCGCGTTCCCCTTCATGCGGCCACGCTGGAGCCTCGTCGATCGGCTGATCCGGATGCGCTGGCGCACGAAGGCCTACTATGAATCGCAGCCGGCGCTCGAGCCGTACGTGAAGCGCATCACGTTCGCGAAAACCTCGACCGAGCGGTCGCTGCAGATTTTCCAGTCGCTGCCGTTCCAGACCGAGCTCAGTCCGAACCTGCTCGGCACGGCCGCGGGCAGCGGCGACGAAGAAGGCGTCGCCGAATACGAGCTCTGGGAACGCCCGACGCCGATGCGGCCCGACGGGTTCGTGATGCGCGTCGCCGGCGACAGCACGCCCGTCGTGCTCCATCTCGAGGAGACGGAGGGCTTGCCCGGCCCACTGCCGTATCACGAAGCGAACGGTAATCCGCTCTGGACGTTTCACCACGCAGCGTACGAACACGTCGGCGGGCGCGTGCTCGGCACCGGCGCGCTCGATCCCGCGATGGGGAAGTTCGATCAGCTGAATCGCCTCGACTCGATCGTCGAGATGATGATGACGCGGATGGCGATTCCGCAGATCTTGAAACCCAAAGGCCAGGACATCCAGTGGCTCGGCGATTCGCCGGCCATGCCGGGCCTCATCGCCGAATACGCGCCGGCGCCGGGCGGCGGCAAACCGGAACAGTGGCCCGGCCAGGATCCGCCGCGGTCGTGGGTGCAGCTCCGGCTGCAGATCAGCGAGGAGATTGACGCGGCGCTCGGCACGAACGACGTGCTGCGCGGACGCAAACCGCCGAACGTCGAAGCGTTCTCCGCGATGCAGTTGCTCGTCGAGGCGGGCGAAGCGCGCTTCGCCGGGGCGTTCAAATCGCGCGCGCTCGCGTTCCGCGATCTGACGCGCTCGCAGATTGAAATCGAACGCGAATTCGGTCCTGAGAAACGCGTGCAGTCGGTGATCACGCCCGGCCGCGGGTATAACTTCCAGACCTTCCAGCGTGCGGATCTCGACGGCGAGGTCACGTTCGAAGTGGCGGACGGCAGCACCAAGCCGAAAACTCAGCTCGCCGAGCGCGCGTCGATCGAGCATCTCAAACAACTCGGCGGCGTCGATATCAACAATCCCGATACGCAATACGCGGTCTACCAGAAACTCGGACAGACCGATCTGATTCCGGCGACCGACAATCAGCATCAGGCGGCGCTACAGAATCAGGAACTGTTCATGAACTGGATTCGCACGCCTGCTGCGTTGACGTACGTTCCGCAGGCTGCACCTCCGGCGGCGGGGGCGGAGGGAGGGATTCCGCCTCCGCCACCGGATCCAAGCACGGATCCGACCTACCCGTTTGTCTTGCAGCCGTGGTACGAGGTCCCCATCCACCGCATCGAGCTCGTCAAGTGGGCGGTCAGCGACGAGGCCATCGAGTTGTTCAAGATGATTCCGAAGGCGCGGTACTTCGTGGCGAAATATCTCGGCGAGATGGATCAGAAGATCGGCAACGCCACGACGCCGCCGCCAGAGAAACCGAAGATCTCCTACAGCTTCGGCAGCGAGGACATGGCCGCCGATCCGGCTGTGCGTCAGGCCTTCCTCGCCGCCGCGGACATTCCGCCGCCGGCGTCGCGCACCGCGCCCGGCGAACCGGGCGGCCCGCCGCAAGGCGCCGGCCTGGCGATGGCGAACAGCAATCAGAATACGGCGCCGATCGGCAACCAGGCGCAGCCGGCCATGCCGGCCGTCGGCGCGGGACCGGGGACGTAGATGCGGGATGCGCTCGCGGCGTTGATGCGCGCGACCCGATCAGGCCCGACGTTGTCGCCGACCGAGCGCGCGACCTACAACGCGCTGCATGCGAAGCTGGATGCCGCCACGACGCCGGACGATCAGGCGTACTGGCAGACCCAACTCAACAGTTTGCCGCCGCGGGTGCTCCAGGTCACCGGCCAGGAAGAGCGCCAGCGGTACCTTGAGGCCATCAACCCCACCGGCACCGGATGAGCAGGCTTGGCATGGCCCAAAACTCGGGTGTATAGTCCACCGCGTACGACCTCGTGTAACAAACCGCTGCGACCTCCCTCCGGTCGCACACTCGCGTAAGACCCGACCTCACGCGTACGACCCAAACCGCGATCGTGTAATACGCAATCCCGCGTAACACCTGTTCGGGAAAGGCACGGCGTCATGACACTCACTCATTGGGACAGCCCGACTGTGTACTTTGCTGCGGAGTCTGGCGCCGGCGGTGGCGCCACTGGGAGCACTGTCAGCCCCCCTGGCGGTGATGGGGCGGCAGCCCCGGCCCAGGCTCCTGTAGCGGCCGACGGCGCGGCGGCGGCCGGCGGCGAGAAGACGTTCACCTACAAGGAAGATCGCTCGGCCTGGATCGATCCCGATCGCTACCGGCGCGCGGAAGCGGCGGTCAATCGCACGGCGAGCGAGCTCGAGCGCGCGCGCGGCTACATCGCCGAACAGAACCGCCGCATCGCCGCCCTCGCCGGCGTGGCTCCGTCGGATCCGAAACAGGCGGAAGCGGAGCAGATCGCCAACGCGTTCTACAGCCTGCCGCAGTTCGCGCACTTGCGCTACGTCACGCCGGAATTGATTCGGAGCGTCGCGGCGTTGGTCCAGGACGGAAGCTCGATCACCGCGGCCCGCGATCACGTCTGGAATGCCCACACCGATCGGTTCCTCGACCGTCTCGACGAGGCCTTCGCCACCGAGATCGGTGTGGACGCGTTGACGCCCGGCCAACAGGGCAAATTGCGCGCGGCGTTCGGCGCCCTCATTCCCGACGAGCGCACGGACCCGCAGGGACACGCGGCGTTCGCGCGACGCTACGAGGCCAACGACGAGACGCTGATCGACGACTTCGTGAAGGAGTACGTCACCGACATGCTCGAACCCGCGCGGCGCCAGGCCACCATCCCGATGCTGCGGCGCCCCGTGCCGCGCAGCGGGCCGGCCGCGCCGGTGGTCACGCAAAAAGGCAAACCGGATTACAGCAACATGACCGTGCAGCAGATGCTCGAGCACGCTGAGAAGGAAGCCGAAGCACTCGGGCGCTGATCCCCGGTTCTCGCGCGCGTCAATGGGCTGAGTGAGGATGCATCATGGCTGGACCCGGATCAGATGCTGCGACAGAGGACGGCCTCCTCAAAACGACCTACGAGGATGTCATCGCCGAAGGCGTGCTGAAAAAGTTTCAGCTCCGCGACGCATTCAAACCCAAAGATTCCCCCTGGGACGGCGGGCGCGGAAAAGAGTGGAGCGCGCACGTCGAGAGAAACAACTCCCCGATGGCCGTCGGCTCCGATAGCGCGATCCCGGTCGCCGACAATCAGAAGTACATCACCGGGTTCATCACGCAGCGCAAGATCATGGCGCGGTGGCGTGTCACGCAGGAACAACTCGATGACACGCAGTCACGCGAGGGCGCGTATCGATCGACACGCTCGGAGAACATGGAGCGTCTCATCGATGACATCGCCTATCGAGAAGAATTTTACCTGGGGAGTGATGGGCGGGGCGTCTTCGCGATTGTCGATGCTACCACATCGGGCACGACGCTCGAGCTCAATTCCCCCGGCAACGTCTCCTCGACCGGCGTCGCGATCACGAGCGCGTTCGGCAATCGCTTCATCAAGCGCGGCATGACGCTCGCTGCGATCAATCCCGCAAACGGTGTCATCCGCACGAATACGCCGAAAGTCACGGCAGTCAACAGCGACGGCACCGACGTGACGGTGTCGGCCGCGCCGAGCTGGACGACGGGCGACTACGTGGTGCAGGCGGCGAACACGTCCGTCACCGATGCGCTCGATACCGCGTACGAGAAAGCGCCCTGGGGCATCACCGCGCTCATCGATGACGGGACCTACCGACAGAACTATTTCGGCGTCGATCGCGCGCTCTACCCGAACTACACGTCCTACGTCTCGGCCTCGACCGGCGCGTTGTCGTTCGATCTGCTGCAGCGCGTGAGCGACATCGTCAACCAGCGACTCGACGGCGAGGTCAATGCGATCTGGTCGCATCACTCGGTGCGTCGCGTCTACATCCTGCTGACCCAGGCCGATCGCCGCTACGCCGATCAATCGAGCCGCATGAATCCCGACGGCGGCACGCGCGCGTTCCAGCAGGAAGACCTGACGATGGGGTCCGTCGCGTACAAAGCGATCCGCACCCTGCCGCTGCGAAGCATGTTCCTCGTGGACACGACCGGCGGCGACTTCGTGAGGTACACCAGCGAGAAAGGCAAGTGGGTGAGCGGCACCAGCGGCGAGATCCTCGTCCGAGATGGAACCGGCGTGGCAGCGCGCCACAGTTGGGAGGCGTGGTATTACAAGCGCTACAACCTGTTTTGCCGCAATCCTGGCAAGTGCGCGCGGCTCGACGGCCTAACTGGCATGACGTTCGTTGTCGTGCGTGGTGAATAGCGAATCGAGATTCGACGACTGACGAGGAGAGCATGACCATGCGACGAATCGGACTGAGTCTCGCGTTGATCCTGCTGGGCGTGACCCTGCTCGCGAACAGCGTGCATCTGAAAGGCGGCGCGAACGCGCAACCCAGCTTCAATGATCTCGGACTGGCCTTGGAAGCCGCGGCATCGCTCGCGGGGTTAGGCAACGGGGATGTCCTCGTCACGCTGGCCGCCACGGCCAACGTCACGGCAACCTGCACCAACCAGGGCGGCAATGCGGCACCGGGGCAGAACCCCGCGCCGATCAGCGTCTCTGGCAGTCAGGCGATTCCGGAGGAGGCGATCAAAAACGGGACGACGCCATTCGATGTGGTGACCATTGCGCCCGTGGCGATCATTCCCGGCGCGCCCGATTGCGCCAACCCCAATTGGACGGAAGCCATCACCGACCTGTCGTTCACCAGCGCGACGATCACCGTGGAACAACCGCCAGGCACACGCGTGCTGAGCGTCGGCTGTACGTTCACGCCGGCGACGACGAATGGGGCTGTGCCCGGCGCCACCGTCGCCTGTTCATAGAGGGAACTGCTCATGCAATTCGGGGATACCGTCCTGCTCGTCAACCGCACCACGAAGATGCTGTCGGCGCAGTGGGACGGCACGCACTACCACTTCGAACCCGGCGAGACGCCGAACGTGCCGACCGCGATCGCCGTTGCGGCAGTCAAGCAGAACCCGCTGCTCGGCTCAGAGGATCCGCTCGGCGACCCGAATCTCTTCACGTCGCTGTTCGGCATCAAAGGCGCGCGCGATCCCTTCGGCGACTGCTCGCCGCTCGAGCAGAGCAACGCCGGCGAACGGATCGATCGCACCAAGGTACTGGGCGTCGGCCGCAAGGTGAAGGGCATGAACGCGGGCGGCCCGACGCACTTCGATGCGCGCCAGGGCGTGGAGACGGTCAACCTGCAGGACGACGCCGAACGCCGATGATCGAGCTGGGCGCGATCTACGTGCGGGATCTGAATCCCTTCAACCTCGAGCCGCCACCGCTCTGGTGGCAGCAGGGATTGTGGGCCTTCGATGCGGATTTGCGGATGCTGCCCGGTCGCAAAAAACCCGTCTGGTGGTTGGCGCGGGTGAAACGCTACAGCAAAGGCCTGACGGGTGAGGCGATCATCGACGACCAGAACGACACGGCCATGTTCGTCAAGCATGACCTGGTGCCGGTGACGTGGATCGCCAGTACCGACGGCTGGAGCGAAGGCTTTCTCACCTACGTCGTCGGCGAGCTCGCGGCGCGGGATACCTGGGCGGTCGAAGGCGGGCCGCTCACGGAGGATCGCGTCAAGAAGGCGATGTTCGAAGGCGGATCGAAATACGGCGAGATGCTGGATGAACGCGATGCCGCCGAGCGCCGCGGAATCGATCGCGAGGTGCGCGACGACGTCTATCACGCAACAGGTGACGCGTGGCGAAGTCTTCAGGCCCGAACAGGCGAGCGAGTCCTCAACGCCGGAAGACCCAGCGACCTGCCGCCCCCCACGGAGCCAAGCGCATGACGAAACGAGTCGAGCACGACGACGAACCGAATGATGTAGCGGTGCCGACCTCGATGCGGATGTCCATCGCCGACCCGACCACGCTTGCGTTCACGCTTGATCCCAGCAGTGGACCGGAGCACACGGCGATTGTGATCACCGGCACCGACTTCGGCGATCAACCGGGCACGCTGTTTCTCAATGAAGTGCCGGCACCCGTCGTGCTCTGGACGCCGCTGGTGATCCAGACGCTCGTGCCGTACGGCGCGACGAGCGGCGAGCTCGTGGTGACGACGACCGATGGCCGCCGGGGTGCGGCGACGTTCACCGTGACCGAGAAGGACTGATGCCCGACGACCCGCGCCGGCCGTTTACGCCCAATGTCTTCTGGTCGGGCGAGTCGCGCATGCCGGCGCCGGCGCCGCCCGACAAGGATGCGGCCACGATGGACTGGCTGCAGAACTGGTACGCGCAGCAACCGGGACTGATCGACAAGCTCGCCGGCGTCGGCTTGAAATTGCAATCGCTGCTCCCAAGGAAGCGGGAAGACATCGAGCTGCCGCCGTCCCCGAACGGATCGATCGCGGCGCTGCGTCGGAAAACTCAATCACGAGGAGACGGCCGATGAACTGGACGAAGCAATTTACGCAGTCGCCCGACGGCTATCTGTGGGCGAACCAGGCGGCGGCGGCCGCCATCGAAGCGGAGTCCGCCATCTGGCAACGCGTGGACATGGCGCTTGCCGGCGCGACGCCCGGCGCGCAGCGGGCCTTCGATGGCTTGCGGCGATGGATGGCGCAGCACCTCCAGGCGCCGCAGGCGCGCTTCACGCCGCTCGTCAACTCGACCAGCGGGCTGATCACGGCGTCCACCGGCGGCCTCTACGGCCTGATCGCGACGCGGCTGTATGGTGTCTACATCCGCAAGACGAACGTCGCCGGATCCTCGACAGCCAGCTATTTGAAATTTTTCGACGACGGCACGGACGGCGCGCTCTCGGGCATGACCGCCGCGAGCCGTCTCGTGATTCCGCTTGGCGCCGTGTCGAGCGGCAACCCCGGCACGCTCTACGAGGGCTTGTACGTGAACCCGAACGGCCTCGCCGTCGCGAACGGTCTGCGGTTCGCGCTCGTCACGCTCGCCGATACGTTCACGATTTCGGCGGCGGCGGACGGTGGCGACGGCTTCGCGATCACCGCGCCGTAGGGAGGATTCCATGCCGCAACACTGGATTGAGCGCGGGCCGGCGACGGGTGGGGCGCCGCCGGATTTCGCGAACACGCCGAACGCGAACGGCGTGTACGTCGATGGCCTGACCAACGAGCTCGTCGTCGGCACCGGCACGTCGGGTTCGAGCGGCAGCCCCGCGACGCAAGTGCGGAGTCTCCGTACGCGCGTCGCGATCGCCGACGTCAACGCCGGCCTGACGCTGCTGCCGGCCGTCGCCGGCCGCAAGTATCGATTGATCGACGTGCAGGCCATCGCGGTCGGTGGTGCCGCCGCGGCGGGCACGACCGTCGATATTCTCGGTACGCAGAGCAGCGCGAGCGTCAAGCTCGTCACCTTCGCGCAGGCGAACCTGACACAGTCAACCGTCCTGCGCCCTGGCTCAACCGGCGTCACGGTCCTCGCCGACGGCGCCTCGTTTGTGCAGAACGATGCGAACACCGCGATCACGATCGGGAAGACGGGCAGCAGCTTCACCACGGCGACGGCGATCGACATCGCGCTAACGTACGCGCTCGAGAGCTAAAGAAGACTTACTGGAGTCGGACAAAAACGATCAGGACGAGCAACACCACGGCGAAACAGATCAGCGCGATCACGATCAAGCTCTGGTGTTTCTTCATCGCCCGCGTACGGGACATGCAAGGCGAATAGCAAACGATGGGCCGGTACTCCGATCTTGTTGCGGCCGATGGAGCTGTCGCTTACTGGCGGTTAGGGGAACTGTCTGGGACGACAGCGGCTGACAGCATCGGCAGTCGCAACGGCACGATTGCGGCCGGCGTGACGCTGAATCAAGTCGGTGCCATCGAGGATGGCAATAAAGCGATGGCGTTTGACGGGGCCACGGGGCATTACGTCAACGTGCCAGGGATGCTGAGTTATCCGATCCCGGCGGCGATAGGGTTCTCCATCGAGTGTTGGATCAAAACGACGGACTCAGCGGCTGGCGGTGGGCAATTTTTCGTTGACACCAAAACCGCCGGATCCGCCAATGCGGGGTTCGCGTTGTCTCTGGACGCTACCCATCGAATTACGTTCCGGCTCTCAAATGGCGTCACGTCAGGCAGCATCACGGGCAATGTGAACACCCTGAACAATGGCGCGTGGCGGCACGTCATCGGCGTGATGGAACGTCTCTATGACGGCGTGCATGATCGCGTGCGCGTGTTCGTCGATGGCGTCCTCGACAATCAAAGCGATGTCGGGACGGCGGGTTTGGATTGCACGCCATCTACGGCGCTCGCGATCGGATCGTACTCCGCTGGCGGCGCATCCCCGAATAATTTTATCGGGAGCGTCGATGATGTCGCGTTTTATCCGGTCGCACTGACGGCGACGCAAGTGTCCGCCCACGCGGCGGCTGGGCCTCCAATCGGCTACACCAAGCAAGTGATCGCCGACGGCGCGAGTGCCTATTGGCGGCTGCAAGAAACCAGTGGGACGAGTGCCGTGGATTCGATCGCCGGCGCGAACGGCACGATCAGCGGCGGCGTCACGCTCAACGTGCCGGGGCCGTATGCGGGTTCAGTCGCGTATCGCTTCAACGGATCGACGGGACGTGTGACGGTGGCGACCGGGACGTACCAAACATTCGGGACGGGGCCGGTGACGCTGGAATGCTGGGTGCGGTATCTGGGCGGCGGGAATCAGGATGTCGTGGACATGAAGGGGGCGGGATCATCGGTCGCTGGCATCCGCATTGTGACGGACACCTCGCCAGGACTGTATGGTCAGGTGTCAGATGGCACGACGCTTTGGGCCAGTGCGGTCGGTGTGCCAACACTCTTTACCGACCTCCGCTGGCGCCATCTTGTCGCGGTGGTCTCGCGCACGGCGAACACGATCACGCTCTACAGCAACGGCGTGGCGATTGGTCCGGTGACGGCTATCACGGCGGGGGTCAATATCGGCACCACGGCGGCGACCGAACTGGGCGGCTATGCGGGCACGATTGTGCTGAACGGTGACCTCGCCGAAGTGGCTGTCTACAAGGCCGCGCTGACGCCGGCGCAGATCGCCAATCACTACAACCTCGGCACCGGAGGCCAAGGTGGCACACCGGCCGAACTCCGCACACGCTATCGGTGGCGCGATGCCGCCTGAAGGAGTCATCGCGTGAAAGACTACACGTTGACGCTGAACGGGAGTGCTCAGCAGCTTTCGACCGTGCTGTCGAACGCCGCGCGCGATGACATCCCGTGGCAGCAGTTGCATATCCAACCGGACGCGGCGAATGCCAATCCGGTGTACGTGGGCACGGCCTCGACCGTCTCGTCCTCGTCGCACGGCGTGCGGTTGCCCGCCGCGTCGGGTGGCGTGCCGCCCGCGCCCTACATCTTCGAAGCCGTCGGTCAGGGGCAGCTCCGGCTGTCCGCGCTCTACGTCCTCGGCACGAATGCCGAGAAGTTACACATTCTCGGGGTCGAGCAATGAGCACGACCTGTGCGCGCACGACGACGTTCACCTACACCGGCGATCTCACGCTCACGCAGACCGTGGAGGCGCTGCAGAACCTCGCCAGTCCCGGCATGATCCAGTTGATCAATCTCGAGGTCGGCGCCAACACGATCGACATACCGGAAACCGGCGTGGCGACGGCCGTCGCCGTCACGATCGTCCCACCGGCCGGCAACACGAACGCGATCCTCCTCAAAGCGTTGCCGGGGGACACCGGCCTCCGGCTGCACGACACTGATCCGACGACGATCGCGCTCGACCCTTCGGTGACGAGCTTCGTGCTCGAGATCACCACCGCGATTCTCGGCGTGCGCCTGTTCTGGAGCTAATGCATTGTGCCCACGCGACTGGGAGCAATCGTCGCCCGAACGCGGACGCAGATTCTCGCGCCGCTCGTCCAATCCGGCGCGATCTCTCCTGATCAATTCTGGGACGACGCGGAGCTGCTCGCCCATACGATCGCGGGCTGCAAGGATTTCTGGCGCGCGCTCGTCGATCTCCATCAGGACCACTTCGTCAGCATCAACACGACAGTCGTACTGCCCGCTGCTGCCGATGCATTCGTAGGGGTTCCCTCCGATCTGTTCCGCATCCTGCTTCTCACGCCGCGCGACGCGAGTGACTACAACCGGCCGATCAGGTTCCAGCGGGCCAGTCTGACGTCGCTCGATTTCACCAGCGCGCTCGAGCGGGCGTCGATCGATGTCAGCACGGGGGGCATCGTCTACGTGGCCTTGGTGAACGCCGGGTCGCCCGTGATGATGCCGGCGATCTACAACGCGCCGCGGGTCGGCAGCAACATTCCGTGTCGCCTCGTCTACGTGCCGACGCTGCCGGTGCTGACCGCCGACAGCTTCAATCCGATTCCGGGGGAATCCGATCACGCGCTCATGGCGTGGACGGCGGCGTACGCGCTCGGCAAGCAGGCGGACGACGGCAGCTTCGCGCCTGACACGACCTGGCTGCAGGTCTACAGCACCGAAAAAGAGAGCATCAAAGTCGTGGCCGAACCGCGCGATGCTTCCTCGCCGTCAATCGTGCGCGGGGTGTTCGATGACACCTACGGTCCTGGCCTATCGGGATGGGGCGGCGATTGGGACTGGTGGTAACGCGTGCCCCCGCGCAAGATCTACGGCCTCGGCAGTCTGGGCGTCAACACCGACAGCGACGAATTCGCGCTCGATGATCGGGAGCTGCGGAAAGCGCAGAACGCGATTACCGATCAGATCAGCGGCGAAGGCTTGATCAATCGCCCTGGTTATGGGGCGGTCAATACGGTCGCGGCCCCAGGGACGATCCTCGGCGGCGTCGGCGTGCCGCTCGCGGACCTCTCGAGCGGGACCGCACACTTCTTCTGGATCGGCCGCGGGCCGACGTCCTGATGGCGACGTATACGCTCTTGTCGTTGCCGTGGGCGGGTGCCCCCGGATTCTACGTGATGACACTCGCCGCCGTGAATACCCCCAATAACAGCGATCCCGATACCGGCTCGATTTCCACCCTGGTCGCCAGCAATCCTGATGGAGGTGTCGGGCTTCGTCAGATCGGTGAAGGCTCCACAATTCTGCAATCGGTCACGCCCGGTTCGAACCCTGGTGGCTACGTCCCCAGCATCACGTTTTATCTGCAGGACGATGGCAGCATTCCGATTGACGCCGTGATCAGCAGTGTCACGGTGCGTGTGCGGGTCAAGGCATTGGCTGGCGCCAATCTCGACTTCTTGGGTCCGCATCAACCGTTCCAGCTCTATTCACATGGGAGCATCTCGCTTGGGGGTACGAACGTCGCGGCCTCGGCCGCGAGTGCCATCGATTCGACGTATTCCTACATCGAGACAGATCCGCTCACCGTGAATCCGGCCACGGGGACAGCGTGGCTCCGCGCGGATTTGTTCAGCGACGGCAATGTCGATGAGCACGGCAATGGCGCGTGGATTTTGTATATTCTGCCGACCAACTTCAACAACAGCGTCGAGTTCGATTATGCGGCGCTTGAAGTTATCGCTGGCGGCGTGCCGATGCAGTGGTGCTTCAACCCGACATCCAACCACTACGTCTTCGCCGCGGAGTGTCCTGGCCCGCCGTTCATCTCCGGCGTGGCGCCACCGACGATCAGCGTCACGGGCGTTGAACCGCGCTCGAGTCGTGGCGAAACCGGCACGATGATGGTGCGTGCGATCCCACGGCGGTCCATGCAGCTCCTGAAGGCGCCACCGCCGCCAGCCAGCGCGCCGCGTGCGATGCCGGTGCGGCAACCGCGATCCGCACCACGATCATCCACGCACGCGCTGAAGACGAAAGCCTTCGCGACGGCGCCGACGTTCCAAGGCACGCCGCTCAGTACCTACGGCTCCTACAGCGACGGCGGCGGCCCGCAATCGAACAATGACCCGACCGTCGTGCTGCCGGCGCTACCCGATGGCGGCACCTGTTTGCATGACCTGAGCGATGGCAAGGATGTCACGAAGACCTACACCTCGGCCGGCTTCGGATCGTTCATGCGGATGGCGGTGTATTTCGAGGATGACGGGCTGATTCCGCTCGACGCCGTCATCAACTCGGTGCAGTTCGTCGCGAATGTGAAGGGCACGAATGGACACCCGATCAAGCAACTCTTTCTCTCCGGGGGGTTCTTTTCCAACGATTCTGGGCCAGGTTCCGGCACGACGGCGTTCGATACCCACACGCCACAATCCTCCTCGTATGCACTCGTCTCGGGCTTGCTCCTGACCGAGAACGCGGTCACCCATGCCCCATGGCAGCGGGCCGAACTGTTCACCGATAACGATGCCGGTGGACATGGGAATGGGGGGCTGTCGTTCTTCTGCGGCGAAGACGTCTTCGGCTCGACCATCGGCGACAGCTACGGGATTGACTACATCGCGCTGATTATCGATTACACGGCCATCCTGCCTGGCATGTGGTGCTACAACCCCTACTCGAATCGGTACCGCTACGCGGCTGAGTGTCCAGGCCCGCCGTGGATCTCCGATGTCGAGCCTCCGACGATCGCCGTGACCGGCGTGAGTCCACGGTCAGGCTGATGGATCCGATCACCATCACCGGCAGCGGCTTCGGCGACGGCGCGACCGTCACCTTCGACGGCGTCGCCGCGACGGCTGTCGTCGTCCACGATCAGACGCGCATCACCTGTGTGCCGCCCGATCATCCGGACGGCTTCGCCGATGTCGTGGTCACGAATCTCGATGGCACCAGTGGCGAGCTGGACGACACGTTCGTCTACACGACGCTGTCGATCACGCCAGAAGAAGGGCCGATCGACGGTGGCACGACGCTGACGATCTCGATCAGCGATGGCGGCGCCGGCATCGAATGGTTCCCGGCGGGGCATCTCTACAACGTCTACGTCGATAACGTGCTGCGGTCCTTGGGCAATGACCTCACCGATCCGGATCTGATTCACGCGGGCGGCCCCGGCAACCTCCCATATACCTGGGTCAGCATCTCGGAACTCACCTGCGTCACCAACCCGCAGACGTGCGGCCCGACTGATGTCACCGTCCTCGACGGCAACAAGGTGCTCACCAGTGAACCGAACGTCGCGTTCTATCTGCAGGAGGCCTATACCTATCAGTTGCCGGCGCCGACGCTGACCGACATCGCACCGACCAGCGGCGCCGCCCGCGGCGGCACCCACGTCGTCCTCACCGGCAGCTTCTCCTGCGTGACGTGCGAGGGCGGCGGGACGGTGCATGTCGAATTCGGTGGCGTGCCGTTGACGTCGGTCGGCTGCAGCTCCGACACGATCACGGGCATTACCGGCCTGCACCCGGCCGGTATTGTGGATGTCGTCGTCACGAATCCTGATGGACAGACCGTCGAACTGCTCGGCGCCTACACCTATGTCGATGCGCCGACCGTGACGGCCATCGATCCGGACCACGGTCCCGATGGCGGCGGGACGGACGTCACGATCACTGGCACCGGGTTTCTGACGGGTGCCAGCGTGTTCCTGACCGGCACCGTCACGACGCCCGCTGACGACACGACCACACCCCCGACGCCGCCGAACACGTTCGTCGCCCTCGCGGATGCCTTCGATGTCATCGTCGTGGACGACACCACGATCACCGCGACGACCGGTGGAACGGTAGCGGGCGTGTACGACGTCGTCGTCACGAATCCCGACGGCCAGCGCGGCACGCTCGAGCACGGCTATAGCTATGACGGCTGGTGGGACGACCTCGACATTCCCTATGGGTGGTTCTATGGTCCTGAACCACCAGACGATATTCCGGGCCGACCACCGCGCCGCTGGCGGCGCGAGCCGCTGCTGGTGCCAGGACCGAATGGCTGGTGGATGTCCACCGCGGAGTATGGCGGGGCCGTCGAGGTCATCGTGGATAGCCGTCCGAAGAATCCGCGGACATGGGCGCAGGTGGCGATCTTCGCGACGGGCTCGACCGCGATGCTCGGTGGCTCGCCGGGGATCGCCACCGTCTACCGCAACCGGATGGTGTACGCCGCGAGTGATTACACCGTCGGCACGAGCTATCCGCCGCTTCGCATCTACGACGGCAGTTTCGATCGGGAACTGTGTCGGCTGCCGCCGACGACCACGAGCGCGGTCCCCACGGCGGTCCTGTCGATGCTCGTCGCGAATGGGACGGTGTACGTCTCGACGCTTGACGCCGGCAGCTCCTCGGCCGATTGGATCGGGCGCGTGTTTGCGCTCGACGTCAACACCGCTACGCTGACCCAGATCGGCGCGACATTCCCGACCGGGCATCTCCCGTATGCGTTGTGCTGGCACAACGGGATGCTCTGGTGCGGTACGCATCGGCAGGCGACCGATGTCGCCGGCAAAATCTTTCGCATCCGACCGGACCTCGCGGATCCCGCGTGGACGGAGGACGCGACACTCGCCGTGGGGTTCAATGTCGCCGCGCTCTGTTCGTGGCACGGCATCCTCTACGCGGGGACGACGGCGCCCGCTGGTACGTTCGCCCAGATTCGCGCGCGTGCGACGGACGGGACGTGGAGCGTCGTGGACACCGGCAGCGGCGGCACCGCCACGGCGAACAACGGGTTCCTGGCGTTCAGTCCGTTCGGCCCCGCGCTCTTTGCGAGCTACTGGAATGCCGATTCGCCGGCCATCGCGCGCGTGCGCGTCACCAGGGACGGCACCGCATGGAGCACCAGCTACGGTGGTGCGGCCGGCACGCTGCGCCCCTTCATCGTGCTCACCGTCGATAAGGACCAATTATTCGCGGTCGGCGGGGGCGCGCATTTGACCGCCGCGATTGTCCGTTGTGTGCTCACGCCCGACGGCGCCGGCGAATTGTGGAACGATCTGACGATCGAATTGCCCGATACGGACAAGACCGCGCTGCCGGCGGTCGCCACGCTGGTGCTCTGAGTATGGCATTCGCTGTCATTCAAGCAGGCGATACCCTGCAGTTAGTTTCGACCGACGGCACGCTGACGCCGCTGACGCTGCCGAGCGGCATCGAGCTGCGGACGGACGTGCCGCCGCGCTGGGCCGTCTATGGGCGCTACGTCATTTTGGTCAACACGCCGAGCTTCCCGCTCACGATCGACGGCCATGGCACCGTGCGGCCGGTGACGCCTCGCGCGCCGCGGCTCGCGGCTGTGCTGAGCGGCGTCGCCGGCGGGACGCTCAGTGGCACGTACCGCGTGCGCTACACCTTCGTCATGCTCGACGACATCGGCAACATCATCAGCGAAAGCGACTACAGCCCGATCGGCAATGCCGTCACGATCAGCTCGCAGATGCTGAAAGCGTCGAACCTCGAGATATCACCAGACCCGATTGACGCCCGCCGCTGCTACCGGACGACGACCAACGGCGCGGTCTATTTCCAGTGGGTGGATCTCAACGGCAACGTCCTGACGACGGTGCAGGACGACCTGGCCGATGCGGGCCTCGGCGAAACCGCCGGGCCGACGCTCGGCACGCCGCCGCGGCTGACGTTGATCGCGGAGTTTCGCGATCGCCTCTTCGGTGTCGGCGACATCGACATCGACAACGTCGTCTACACCGAGACGGGCCTCATGTATGCCTGGTCCCCGCTGAACACGATCGTCGTGCCGCGCGTTGGCTCCGACACGTTCGGCGTCACGGGCCTCATCAGTCGCCGTGAGGCGCTCGGCGTCGGCCGCCTGAATCGCCTCAACCAGATCGTCGGCACGGGCGAGGAGAACACCAGCGGGCAAACGGATCTGCGGCTGATCAAGCTGTCCGACGAAACCGGTTTCCTCGGCCAGGAGTCGGTCATCGTCTATCGCGACGTCGTCTATTTCCTCTGGTTCGACGGCGTCTACGAATGGAGCGACAACGGCATCGTGTGTCTCTCCGACGGCCACGGCGGCCAAGGACGCGTGCGGTCCTGGTTCACGACGGATGACTTTTTCGATCGCAGCGCCTTTCCGGTCGCGTTCGCCCAGATCGATCCGAATCGCAACGTCTATCAGTTGTTTCTGAAGGATCCGGCCGGCGTACGGCACTACGTCGAGTTCGATTTGATCAACAGGGTCTGGTATGGCCCGCATCGGATCGACGCGTTCACGGCGACGAGCGCGTTCACGCGGCTCAATGCTAGCAACGTCAAAGTGCCGACCGTCGGCGCGAGCGATGGCGGCGTCTATGCGCCAACGGCTCGAGCGGCGGATGTGTCGCTCGCGGGACAGGCGTACGGGATCGCCTACGACGTGGACACGCCGGCGTTTGCGGGCTCATCACCGGATCGCCTGCAGTACTGGGGCGAACTATCGGTGCTCGGCCGCTCGCAGCAGGCCGGCACGCTGATGATCACGCCGAGTCTGGGGTATCTCGATCAGGAGGGCGGCCTCGCGCTGACGCCGCAAACGCCCATCGCGCACAACCTGCGGAAAGGCCGCGAGCGGTTGCGCCGCCTGGGGACGGGTGCGCTCGCGCAGTTGAACCTGCAGCACGACGGGATCGATGAGCCGGTGTCAGTGCTTGGGATCGAGATCGCGGATCAGCACGAAGTGGGGCGTCGATGATCGCGCAGAAGTATCGCCTCAACTTCCTGCAGCAGACGGCGCTCAAGCCGGAAGTCAACCGCGCGCTCGGGACGCAATTCGCCAATGCGGATGAGATGTTCGAAACACTGTTCATCGAAGCGAACCGGGTGGCGGCGCTGCTCGCCGCGGGCACGGGCGGTGGCGGCGGCGGCGGCGATGGCGGCGGAACCGAGACGGGCTATTGGTCGGTGCTGACGGATGGCGAACCCGTCGGCACGGAACTGATCTTCGCCGACGGGGACGTGATCATGACGTTCGTGCCGACGACGAGTTAGACCATGAGTCGTTTACAGGATGTCGTTCTCCGCGACGTGATCGCCTCGCGACCGGCGGCGACGGCCGTGCCGGCCGGCACATTGTTTTTCGCCACGGACACGCAAGTCACCACGCGGTCCAATGGCAGCGCGTGGGAGAGCTATTCCTCAGCGGCCGCCGCTGGTGATGTGGTCGGTCCCTCGGGTGCGGTGGACCAGGCCATTGTGATCTTCAACGGCACGACGGGCAAGCTCCTCGCCGACAGCACGGTGGTCGTCGGATCGCTGGCCCCGAAGGCCTCGCCGGCGCTGACCGGCACACCGACCGCGCCGACGGCCGCGGCTGGCACCGACACCACGCAGATTGCGACGACGGCGTTCGTCCAGGACGAAGTCGCGGCGGTCCCATCCTCGATCTTCAGCTACGAGTTCTCGGCATCCACCAGCACGCCGCCTGGCGCGAACCAACTGCGATTCGATGCGGGATCGCCGTACACCGCCGTGACGAAAGTCTGGGCGCGAATCGTCACGGCGGGCGGCGTCGATGTCTTCAATGCCCTGCGGCTGCTCGCGGTCGGGGATCGCATCAACGTCCAGGACAAAAACGATCACACGCAATACGTCTCCTTCACCGTCAGCGGCGCGCCGATCGACAACACGACCTATTTCGAGATTCCCGTCACGCATCTCGAGCATGGCAGCGCGCTGTCTGGTGGGCAGCCGGTGCTGTTTCAGAGTGTCGGTCAAGGGAGCGGGGCGACGTCAGGCACGGTCACGCACACGGTCGGCGCGCTCACCGATCACGCGGTCGTCGTCGGCAACGGGGCGGATGACATCCAAGTGCTGAGCTCGCTCGGCACCAGCGTGCTCGTGCTGCATGGCAACGCCAGTGGGGATCCGACATGGAGTGCCGTCAGCCTCACGGCCGACGTGACCGGCGTGCTGCCGGCGGCGAATGGCGGCGCCGCGCAAGCCGTCGGGACCAGCGACACCCCGCAGTTCGCACGCGTCGGCCTCGGCACGGCCGCGGACTCGAGCGCGGTCCTCAAAGCAAACGGTCAGATCTACAGCGCGACGAAGGACGATGGCAATACCTCGACGGCCGTCACCTTCAACTGGAACGACAGCAACAACCACGAAGCGACGATGACCGGCGCGGCGGCCGTCACGTTGAGCAATCCGAAAGATGGGGCCACCTACGGGATCCTCTTGAAGGGTGGCGCCGGCGGGTTCACGCCCACCTGGCCGGGCACCGTCGTCTGGGGCAACGGCGTGTCGCCGACCTATCCGATCGCGTCGGGGCACAGTCATCTGGTGCGGATGCAGTACTTCGCGTCGATCAGCAAGTATCTGGCGGGCTGGGCGGATTTCGTCGCGTAGAGGACTATGGCAACGCTCGCGAGTCTCGGTGGCAACTTCACGACCGCGGGGAGCTGGGCGCTCTGCGATGCCACATCCGCGCTCGATTCCGAAGCGAGCTCGGCGGCCGGGTCCACCGGCACGCAGGATTCCAACACGTTCATCCCGGCCGCCGTGGCGATCGACGCGGTCGGGATCAAGATTGCCTCGCGCGCCTCGGGCACCCCGTCGAACACGATCTCGATGATCCTTCGCAACAGCACGACGGCGACCAACATCGCGACCGTGACGATCAACGTCGCCGACCTCGATGTCTGCACGACGAGCGACCATGCCGGCGGCTGGTATTTCTTCAAGCTCGGCGCGACCCACACCCCGAACGGCACCGATAGCTACGTTATTCGCATCACGATGTCGGCGACGACGACGGCGGTCAGTCTGTGGGTATCGGCCGGCACGAACTGGGCGCGGCTGCTGCGGACGACGACGACGCAGGCGCCGGCGGCTGGCGACAAGCTGGTGATTGGCGGGGAGTTCACGGGCGCGGGGACCGGCACCAATATCAGCATCACCATGAACAACACGGCCACGACGACGTTCGGCGCCGTGGTCAGTACCTCCACGTTTCTCGCCACGCTCTCGATCGGCAAGCGCGGCACGCTCACCTGGGCCACGTCGTCGGCCACGAACTACGTGTTGCGCATGTCCGGCTTTCTGGTGGTGCATTCGGGCGGCGTCATGCAGCAGTACAGCTCCGGATCGCCCTGCCCGATCGATTCGACGGCGGTGATCGAATTCACGCCGACCTCGAGCGCCGACTCGGGCATCCTCATCTTGAATGGCGCGACGTGGACGAGCGAAGGGAATCCAGCGCGCACCGCGGGCAAGAGTTTCGACCGGACGTTGCTGACGGCCGACGCCGCCGCGGCGGCGACGTCGCTCACGATCGCGACCGACACCGGCTGGCTCAACGGCGACGAGATTGGGATCGCGCCGACGAAGCGGACGTCCTCGCAGTACGAGCTGCGGACGCTCAACGCCAATGCCGGCGCCTCGAGCCTCTCGATCTCGAGCGGCCTGACCAACGCGCACGACGGCTCCGCGACGAACGGCATCCAGGCGGAAATCATTCTGCTCACGCGCAGCGTGAAGATTCGATCCACGTCCACCAGTCTCGCGGCGTATCTCTGGACGTCGGCAACCGCGGTCACGCTCCTCGAGTGGGTGGAGTTTCGCTACTGTGGGGGCAACGTCCAGACGCGGAGCACGGGCAGCGTCACCATCGGCACGACGACCGGCACGCTGACGGTCAATCGATGTGCGATCCGGGATCCGATTTACGCCGCCTTCGATTCGGATTCGGGGATTTCGACGTCGAACAATTTCACGATCACGAACAACGTCGTGTATGGCGGGACGGCGACGTTTGGCTTTCGCATCGCCAACGCGCAGACCACGTCCAATTGGTCCTTCACGAACAACATCATCCTGGGCACGAGCACCGGCTTTCAGTCGGCGAGTATGCGCGGCACGATCACCGGCAACACGGTCGCGGGGGCTGCGACGCGCGGCTTCGATTGGACGGACTCCACGTCGCCGATCGTGCTCGGATCCTTCGACAACAACACAGCGCATTCCAACAACGAAGGCATTTACCTGAACAGCGTCATTGACGGGGGGCAATCGCTCACGGGTCTGACGGCCTGGCGGAATGGCGTGTCGGGCATTACGTTGAATGTCTCCGCGAACCACTACGTGGGTCTGCAATTGATCAATCCGCTGATCTTCGGGAACGCCACGGCGGGGATCTATTTGTCGCTCAGCAATCAAATCGCCATGCTGATCAAAGGCGGGGTCTTTGCGGGCGATTCGTCCTTCGGCCAGCCGGCCGGCGTGTTGTGCTCGACGGGCGTGCTGATCGACATCCGCTTAGAAACCTGCACCTTCGGCGTGGCGAGCGGGATCAAGGTCGCGCATTCTACGGGCGACTTCGACTTCAATTCCGTCAAACGACTCGTTCGTCTCTCGTTTTGGAATTGCAACATCGCGTCCTCGACGCGCTTCGCCAACACCACGAACCTCGTAGACGGCTCGTATTTCGCCGAGACAAAAAAGAATCAGACCGCCGGCTCGCATCAGAAGCAACTGCTGAAGCGCGGGACCGTGGCGGTCGACACCAGCACCGTCCATACCTCGACGGCGAGTCAGAAGCTGACGCCGTCCACGGCGACGGGCTTGAAGCTGCAGTCGGGACCGAAGCGCGCCCAGGTCGGCAACGGCAACACGGTCACCTTCAGTGCGTGGGTGCGGAAGGACGGCAGCTATGCGGGCGCGGCGGCGCGGCTGGTGCTCCGCGCGAATCCGGCGCTCGGCATCACCAGCGATACGGTCCTGGCGACGGCGGCGGCTGCGGCGAACACGTGGGAGCAACTGAGCGGCACGTCGGCGAGCGTCACCGACAACGGTGTGCTCGAGGCGTATGTCGATTGTGATGGCTCGGCGGGCAACGTCTACGTGACCGACGAGGCGGTGAGCTGATGGCAGCGGTCACCGACAACGGCGGCACCGAAATCTACTGGTTCGACGGCGTGGCGTTCGACGGCGTGCGGAAAGCCTCGAGCCCGCCCGACGCCGGCACCGAGCTCTATTGGTACGAGGGCGTGCCGGCGAGCTCGCTGTTTCCGGTGAGCGGGGGCGGGGGGCCGACGCCAGGCGCGCCCGAAGCGTTCTACACGCTGATGATCGGTCTGTAACGGGTGGTACGATTTCGACGGAAGGACGGGCACGATGCCAGGAGGAGGAATCGGCGGGGCGGGCTACCTCAACGTCAGCAGCGGGCCGCGCGATCAGTACGGCAATGTGCCGCGTCAAATCCCGGCGGGCTACACCACGGACCCGAATACGGGCAAGTACATTCCGATTGCGGGCTCGGCGACGGATGTCCTCACGCAGCGCGCCCGGCAGCAGCAGATCGAGGATCAGGCGCGCGCCACCACGTTTTCACGGACGGAAGCGGATCGCGCCGCACGGGATCAGCTCCGGACCAGGTTAATGGGCATGCTCGACCGGCCGGTCGAAACCTCCTACTCGACCGCCGGCTACGCGGCCGGCGGCGGGGGCGGCGGCGACGTCGGTCCAGTGCCACCCGAAATCGGCAAGATCGAACTGCCGGATACCTCAGCCGCCCAAGCGAATATCTTCGCCAGGGCGAAGGACCAAGTGGGCTTGGAAACTGCCGGCAGCCTGGCGTCGCTCAGGAGCGCGCTTGCCGGCCGGGGCATGTTGGGAGGCGGCGCCGAAGTTCGTGGCGCCCAGAACATCCTGACGGCCGGGCAGGGGCAATTGGGCGACACCACGCGCGAGCAGGCGATTCAAGAGGCCAAGCGCCTGACCGACTTCGCGGAGATGGGCTACAAGGGGGCGATTGACCAGCGCGGCCAGGACATTACCGCGCGCGGCCAGAACATCACCGCCCGCGGCCAGGATATCGATGAACGCATTGCCGCGGCCAATCGCGCGGCCAACGCCAACCGGACGCGCTACGAAGGGATCAGCAATCTGCTCGGCCGGCTGTACTGACATGCCGAATTGGTCGATTAGCTCACTGTATCGTCGGGTCTTTCCAGGCGCGAGCCTGCTCGACGACCTGCCGGCGCCGGCGAGTCCGGATCGATCCGCGCAGATGCCGCAACCCTTGCGGCCTGGCGACCCCGTGGGGAACGTCGCCGATCCGACGTTTGCCATCACCGACCCGCGTGAAGGCGGGCGCCTGACCGGCGGCAGCTATCCCGGCCTTGTCGCACGGGACGTCGCCACCGTCGCGCGACGCACCGGCGTCGATCCGCATACCGCGCTCGCCATGGGGCTGCAGGAATCGACCCTTGGTCGCACCCAGGCCAGCAATCCCCTGACGCTGTCGGCGCCGCATCCCATGGTGGATCCGACCACCGATCCGATCGCGTCCACGCTGGCGTCGTCCCCGCACTATCGCACCGCGCTCGAGGCGCACACGCGCGACGTCAATCTCACGAACGCGCTCGGCTATTTGAAGTCGCTGCAGCAGCGGTTGAGCACCAGTCCTGAGGAACGGCAGATCCAGGCGTACAACGGCCTCGGCCGCCCGCGGTTCGCGAGCACGGCCTATGGCGGCGTCGCGCCGGCGGAGCTCCCCGAAAACTTCTACGGCCGGCGGGTGCAAGACATTCGCGAAAACGTCGTGAAGACCAACCCGATGTTGACCCGGTTCGCGAGAGGTGGGGACTGAGATGGCGATGCAATCCGTCCGCACGCTGCGTCAGAAGACCGTGCCCTTGCGCCCCTCAGCGGACGATGCCCGTCTGCAACAGATCGAAGACGAGTGGCAGCAGTATCCGGGGCGCGCACCCGGCGGGACCGGACTGACCGGCCTGCTGCCGAACGACAGCCGCGGCTACTCGGACATGCTCAACGAGCAGACGGAGTACGCCAATCTCCTGCGGCGCCAAAAAGGACAGGGACCGCTGCAGGTCGTTCCACGCTACCAGTTCGATGACGATCGATCGTTCACCGCCGGTGATGCGCTCGCCGGCGTGGAACGGTCGATGCCGTGGTATGTGCCGCCGCCGAAGCAGCCACAACAGCAACAGCCGGCCGCGCCGCAAGGGCCGCAGGCGCCGGCCGCGCCGCCCCCACCGAAGAACCGTGGTCAGCTCAAGGCGCAAGACGTTGCGGCGTACACCCCCGCGGTGCCGTCGCAGCAGCGGCTCGATCAAAGCGCCTCGATTGGCGCGTTGCGACGAGGCACCCTCCCGTACTACGGGATGTGAGGGCACGATGGCTGATGAATTCGGGACGGAGGAAACGTGGGATCCCGCGACCGGCCTCTTCATCAAGAAGCGGCGCACGACCGATATCGTGCTGCCCAAAGATCCCACTGGCCCTACCGATCGGTTTGGCGACGCGTATCGGTGGACCGCCGATACGCCCGACACGCTGGACGTCGTCAACTGGCCGTCGCCAGAGACGCGAGGTCCGGTCGGCCCGCCAAGCGCCGAACGAAAGGCGCAGATTGCCGCGGCCATCACGCCGCAACGCGTCGCCGGCTCGAGCGGGTTGAGTCCTGGCGACGCGATCGGCGTGCTGCGGCGCGCGTTCGGCGCGTTCGATCCGCGCTACAGCGAATCGCCCGCATCGGACCCGTCCGCGGCCTATGGTGATCCCGGCGGCGCGCTCGCGTTGAATGCCCTGCGTGAGGGGCGCGCCGGCGAGCTCGAGGATCGCGTGCGTCGAGCGGAAGCCGCGGCCTTCCTGCCCACCGAAGGCTACGTGCAAGGTGAGCCGGGCCGACGTACGCGCAGCAACGCGAGCGCGCTGATGGATCTGTTCTTTCAGCGTGGCAACCTCGAGCAGCTCGGCGGCGAGATGGCCGCCGATCCGTTTACGGGCACGGCCGAACAGCAGCGCGTCAGGGACGTGCAGGACGCGCTCGACAAAACGATGTTGAGTCAGCGTCCCGAAGTGGCGGCGGCGGCGGATGCCGCCGCGAAACGCAACGCGTTCGCCGAATTCCTCAAGCAGCAGGGCATCGACACCGGCAAGTACGCGGCGCGCGTCTCGCCGGAAGGACGGGCCGCCGCCGAGATCGAACAGCAGATCGCCGGCGTCAAGAAGGCCGGGCAACCACAGACCTATTTCGACGCGCAGGGCAAGGCGCACACGGTGCGCTTCATCAACGGTGTGCCGGAAGAAGTGGCGATGCCGTTCGAATCGGCGGGCAAAACGAATCCGACCACACCGCAAACGCGCGATCGGCAAGCGCGCGCCGGCGAGATCCTGCCGCACTTCGCCCGCGCCAACGATCTGCTGAATGAGGCCGAAGCGAAGGGCGTGCTCGGTCCACTGGCGGGCCGCACGATTGGGGAGTTCCTCGCCCACGAGGTGGGATCGACGGGTGATCCGGACACCGATCGGATCCTCGCTGCCCTGCAGATGAACATGACCGCGCTGAGCTCTGGCTTTGCCTCGCTGCATGGCCGCGGTGGCGCCAACGTCGGCATCGCCCACGAAATGAGCAATCAGCTCAACAAGCGGAAGATGACGGCCGACGCGATTCGCGGCGCGCTCTACGAAATGCAGGATTGGACGCGCGGCTACGCGGAAGGCCGGAACGGCGACCTGGCCGAAGTCGGCGCCGGTGGCGCGCCAGGTGGCGCGAGGCCTGCTGCGGGCAGTTTCCATATCAAGGGGCCGAACGGCGAAAGCGGATGGGTGCCAGCGGGTACCGAAGTGCCGGCCGGCTGGAAGAAGGAGTAAGTCATGCCCCTACCGAAAGGGTTTATTTCGGACGCCGACGTGCCCGCGGGCTTCATGCCTGACTCGAGGTCACCCGTCGCGGCGCCGGCCGCGGCACCTGACGACAGCTTCACGTTCCAGCCCGGCGAATCGACGGCGCACGCGATGCTGCGCTACGGCGGTCGAGAACTGCTGGGCGCCGCGCGCAGTCCGCTCGATGCGTTGAAGGGATTGCTGCAGCTCCCTGGCGCCGTCGTGAAGGGATGGACCGAAGATATTCCCACGCTGCTCCGCGATCCCTCGCTGCTCAAGGAACTACCAGGCGTGGCGGCGGACGCGGCGACATCGGTCGCGATGCACCCGGAGGAATTGGGATCGTTACTGGGACAAGCGGTCATCGGCAAAGCGGTGCCGACGGTTGTGCCCAAGGTTGGTCCCGCGCTGACGCGTGCCGGTGGCTTGGTGGAGTCGGCCGCCGGCGACATCGCGAATCAGGGCTTGCTGAAAGGCCTCTCGAAAGCGGTCGCGGCGCCGACGATCGAAAAGGGTGGTCAACTGCTACAACGCGCGGGCAAGGCCTTGGAGCCGATGGCGGCCGAGCGACCAGTCGCCAAGATTCCGACCGGGCCACGCACGCGCTATCTGGGCAGCAAGGAAGTGCCGTATCGCCTGCCCAGCGAGATGCCGACGGTCGATCCCTATAGCCCGAATATCAGCGGATTCGATCCGGCGGCGCCGGCGAGCGACATCGCCATGGGTGGCCCCTACGAGCCGCCAGGACCGCGCTGGTTCAGCGCCGCGGCGCAGCAGGGCACGGAGGCCTCGCCCGTTGACGTCCTGCAGCAGCGCACGTTGCCGGCAGGACCGCAGCCGCGGGGCTTGCTGACGGCGGGCCAGGAACCGCGGGGCTTGCTGGGACCAGGACGCGTCTTCACCGGACCAAACAGCCTCGCCGAAGCCGACCTGCTCGACAGATGGCGCGCTCTCAAGGTCGGCGAAGAACAAGCGGCGCGCGCCGCCGCAAGGCAAGGCCCGGCGTTCGGCCCGCAGACATTCGAGGCGTCGTTGCCAGACGTCCGCGATTTCAGCTTTGAAGGGCAGGCGAATCTGCGTCCTGGTGAGTTTGCGCCGGGTCCGGCGGCGCCAGGGTTTGAGGTCGGCGAGCCGTCGCCGTTCACCTACCATGGGACGGCCGACATGAACGCCGCGCCGACGGGTGCGCCGGGATTTGAGATTCAGCCGCCGATGGCGATGCGTGACGTCCCCGTTTCGCGCGCCACGCTGACGAACAACCTCCGCTCGCGCGCGATTCAAAACATGCAGCGGGCGCTCCGAGAAAGTCAGCCAGCAGCAGAACCGTCTGGAGCGTTGTCGCCGGAGCTGCGCCAGGCATTTGTCGATGAGGCGAATGCCGCCTTTGAGCCGCCAGCCCTCACCAAAGCGCAAGTCGCGGAGGTGCTCAAGCGGGCGAAAGGGCTGAGAAAAGGCGATATCTGGCCCACCCTGCAGCGGGAAGGCCTCGAGAGCGCGCTCGCCGATCCGTCGCTGATGCCGGCAGAAACGACGGCGACGGCGACGGCGCCGACCGGGACGTCGTTCGAACCGCCGGCGACGTCGCCGGCGGAAACCCTGGTGGACAAATTGCGCGAGAGTCTGACCGAGAGCCCGAAAAAGATGAAGGGAACGAAGGGGACGAAAACGAAGCGCAGTCCCGCGCGGGGGAAGCGCGGGACGTTCTCACAGACGCGCGAGTGGAAACCCTATCAGGGCGGCGAGTAAATCAGATCCGTCGCGGATCGCGACAGAGCGCCACGAGCTCAGGGTGCCATGGGCCGTAGTGCCCGGTGCGTGCGTTTTCCTCACACGCCTGTCGCGGCGTGTAGCGCACGACCGAGTCGCGCTCCACGCGCGAGACGCGGTAGTACTCGGCGATCTCCACGCTGAAGCAGATCCGCTGCCCGTTCCAGATGATGCCGTGGTCCCAGACGATCCACGCCCCGTCGGGGCGGCGCTCCTCGAGCCACGCGTGCGCGATCCGTCCGATGTTGCCCTGCTCGGCGGCGCCGTGGATGACGCCATGCACCAGGACGACCGTGTCGCTCTTGGCGATCATCGGTTCGTGCCGCACGCGGCGCTCGAGGAGCTCGAGCGCATCGTCGAAGCAGCGGTGGGTCGGAAGGATGACCTGGTGCGCGTCCATGGGTGGGTAGATTACGCTGTTGAACAGTCTCATGTTTGCAGTGCTCCTACACTGCGACTGTGGGATTAGGGGCGCGCGCCGCGGTTGCCGCCGCGCGCGCGTCCCGCCTTATCAGTTCACTCCCAGAATGCCGTGTACGTGACCTCGGTGTCGCCGACCGTCATCTGCCCGGCGAACAGGCGCCGCAGCGCCGTGCGCGTCTCGGTCGTCACGCGATAGACCGGAGGGCGCCGGCCTGGTGACGAGTCGAGCTGGCGCTGCTCCCGATGCTGCCAGATCGTCAGCAGACAGTCGTCGCAGAGCGTGCCGCCCGGCATCATCGCGCATTGCTGACAGATCGTCGTCGGGGTCGGTTCGGTCGTTGGTTCGGCCATTAGCGGTTCCACCTGGGTTCGGACAGGTCGGCTTCGATTTCCTCAATCCGATCGTCTAGATCCCTGATCTGCGCCTTCAGGGTGTCGATTTCGGCTGTCTGATCTTCCAGTTCGGCGGTCATGCGCCCGTTGTCGCCGATGAGCGCCAGCACTTTGCCTTCGAGACTCGCGATCCGGTCTTCGTTGGGACGGTCGCAGGCGGTGAACGCGAGCGCGCAGATGATGGCGAGAAGTAGTTTGTTCAAGCTCATTCCCCCCGCTCAGCCGCGCGTCGTGCGTCGGCCTCGTCGTCTTCGTGATCGGTAAACCAGTCCTCGATCGCCTTCTGGATCGTCTCGGCCAAGTCCGTCACATAAGCGCCGCGCTCCATGCCGAAGCGATTCATCTGGACGATATCGCCGAGCGGCGAGTTGTCCACGAACGCCTCGGCCAAGTCGATAACATCGTCATCGCAGGCGATCTTCTTCTTCGTCGTCTCAGGCATTAGTGTTCTCCGCGGGTCTGTTCAAGCGACAAGATGCGCCGTTCCAATTCCGCCTACCGCGCCGCCATCGCCTGCGTCTCCGTGTGAAATGTCGTTTCGAGTGCATTGTGCTGGTCGATGACGGTGTCGAGGGCAAACACCAATTGCCCGAAGACATCACGCAGCGTCGTGTTCAACTGCGTGACCGCCGTATTGAGATTGCCGATGGATCGGTCGAGTGCGTCTCGCAATTCATCGACCTTCAGAACGTCGCCGCGCTTCATCGTTGCTCCTCGATCACGCGCGTGATCACCGTGTCCTCGACGATGCTGTATGCGACGACACCGTCCAGCGTGGCGAGATGCTGCCGCGCGTCAGCGACGGTCTTGAATGGACCAGCCTCGCGCTGCCAGCGCGTGATCTTGTGCGGCGACAGCACCTCGTAATACAGCGTGACCTTCCGCTCGACCGACGAGACGTCGTCGAGCGATTTGGCGATCTCTTTCAGGATGTCGATCGTTGGTGTCGGCATCAGTCCTCCGCGAACTGGGCAGCCTCTTCGCGCGCCCACTGTTCGGCCTCCTGCGCGCGCCAGTCGGAATACGCGCGCTCGAGCCCGCTGTCGGTCAACTGCCGCACGTCGCGGCGACCGGACGGCAGCGAGTGGCGCTCGTAGGTCCACCAGGTGTCCGTCGCGTCGAGCCAGCGCAGGAACGCTTCGGCGCGCTCCTCGGCGTCGTGCAGATGGTCCTCGCTGTCGCCGAAGACCGGTCCGAAGGCCCAGTCCGTCGTGCTGCAGAACAGCACGGCGTGTTTCTGATAGTGGTCGGAGAGAATGTGGACACCCATGATCAGGCTCGCTTTCTGCGCGCGCGTCGGCGCGAGGGAGTTCGTTCCGTCTTCGGGATCATCGTCGGTTGCGTGAGCAGTTTGCGTCCGCGCGCGGTGCGATCGCCGGCGTCGTGCTTGTCCCACTTGCACGTGGAGACGTTGGCCGGGACGAGTGCTGACAGTGTCAGCAGTTTGCGGAGGCGCGCCGTGCGCTCATTCGCGGTGTGTTTGTCCCAGCGGCACTTCGTCAGTTTGAGGTGCTTGAACCACGAGGCGCGTTCCATCGATAGTCCCCATGCCATCTGGCCCAGCGGCGAGTGGATGCAGACCATCTGCGCGTGCGACAGCTTCTCTGTCTCGGACGGCGTGATATGCGCGGACCACCCCACCGGTCGGCACTCCTGAATGAACCGTGTGCAGAGCGCCAGGACCGCGTCCCGGTCGGGCTGATACCGACGCTCGCGCCGCAACTCGTCGGATTCTTCCTCTTCGACCAGCCGTTCCCAGCGGCGGTTCATTTCTTGTTCCTCGGTTTCCTTCGGCCGGGCAGGGCGACCAGGCGTCTTCATCGGCGTCGCGGGCGTCTGGAATCGGCGCCGGAATTCCTCGGCCGGCGTCTCATTCTTTGGCGTGTCCATTAGCCCTCCATCCCGTGATCGGAGGGGTGGCAGTAGTCGGGCGG
>Ga0126377_10000005_pt1 | contig 84546 bp, 63 predicted proteins | sample PanSoiMetPlot_22_FD_92647 | JGI IMG/M metagenome (GOLD analysis project Ga0126377, IMG submission 92647) | Tropical forest soil microbial communities from Panama - MetaG Plot_22 | ecosystem: Environmental > Terrestrial > Soil > Tropical forest > Bulk soil | place: Panama | collected 2016-02-17 | reverse complement strand
GGCCTCAGCCGCGCGAACGAGCCGACCGGAGAAGCTCCGGGGAGCCGTGGGACAGGGGCCGGCCGGCCGGCGCGGTCCCCGACGCGGCGGCCGGCCCGTCGTCGGCTTCCAGCAGCCGCACGGCGGCGAGCAGCTCGACCAGGTCCCCGAAGCGGCGCGGGTCGCGGCCGGTCGCCTCGGCGATCCGGCGCAGGCGGTAGTGCACGGTGTTCGGGTGGACCACGAGCCGCTCTGCGGCGCGGGCGATGCTCAGGTCGGCCTCCGCGTACACCAGGAGCGTGCTGAGGAGCACCCGCTGCTGCCGCGCGTCGCGTTCCACCAGTCGCCGGACGGCCTCGGGCACGAGCTGCCGCGTGACCTTGTCCGCGCCGCCCACGAGCGCGTCGAACAGCCCGACCTCGGCGAGCGCGATCACGGGCCGGCCGGCGCCCGCATGGCGGAGCGCCCGGTGCGCCTCGCGATAGCCGCGCGCCACTTCGACCAGGCCCTGGCAGGGCGTGCTCAGGCCCGCGTGCAGCGTCACGCCGTGGGCGCGTCCCACCTGCGCGCCCACGGCCTCCAGCTCGGCGCGCAGCTGCGCCGCACCACCGGGACCGGCGAGCGGCACGATCGCGACGAGCTCCTCGTGACGGGGGACCACGAAGGCACCGCCGCCGGCCACGTGGCAGGCCACCGCCTCGGCGGTGAAGCGCAGCGGCTCCGTGGCGCCGGCCGCCCGGCTGGAGCCCTGGACGACGGCGACCACCACGGCGTGCCGCAGGCCGGGTTCGAGGCCGAGGGTCTCCGCCTGCCGGGCGCGCTCGCGCGCGACGTCCTCGCGTCCGGACAGCAGCGCTTCGAGCAGGTCGCGGCGGACGCGGTCGGTCTCGGCCGTCTTGTGCTGACGGATGCGCAGGTAGGCCGCTGCCACGGCCAGGTTGATGGCGTGGGTGTAGCCGAACGTCGCGCCGGTGAGGACCTGGGCGGCGCGCATCCCCTCCGGGCTGGAGCCCGACGTCTCGACGATCGCCTCCCAGACCGTGCGCTGGCCGACCAGATAGCTGTGCAGCAGCGAGTCGAGCGGCAGCAGCTCGGCCGCCCGCCGCTCCCCGCGCTCGCGGACGAACTCCAGCTCGCTGCCGCGCGGCGGGTCACCCGAGCGGCACGCGCGGACGAACGCGTGGACGTGCTCCTCGGCATGCGCCAGCAGCTCGGCGGCGAAGGCCGGGTCGCGCACCGCGCCGTACTCGGGCACCTCGCGGCGGACGGCCTCGGCCATCCGGCGGGCGATGGCGGGTGCGTCCCGCTCGAGCCGGTCCAGGAGCGTCGTCAGCCGCTGGTTGTGGGGGGTGCTCAAAAGGGGAGGTGTCAATTTCGTGGAACGCTCCGTTGACCGGTCCACCGCTGGTATCTACCGTGTGAAGCCGCGTGGCGGAACATATACCAGACCCCCGACAGACGACGCGGCCCGGCTGCAAAGCCGGAGCTGGGTTCACTGCAACCGAAATCAGCGTCGATCCGACGCTGTTCGTGCTGATCGGGGGGCCACGAACGCCGTCGGGAGAGAAAGGAAACACGCAATGCGATTCATGCTATTGATTTACACCAACGAGGCCGACCGGCCGGCGTGGGGCACCCCCAAGGGTGACGCCGAGGCCAAGGCGTACGAGGAGCTGACCGGCGAGATGCGCCAGCACGGCCTGCAGAGCGGGGAGGCGCTGCAGCGCGTCGCCGAGGCCAAGAGCGTGCGCGTCCGGAGCGGCAGGGTGCAGGTCACCGACGGCCCGGCGGTCCAGACCCCCGAGCAGCTCGGCGGCTACTACCTGGTCGACGTGAAGGACCTCGACGAAGCGGTGCAGCTGGCCGCCAAGGTCCCCGGCGCCACCTACGGGGCGCTCGAGGTGCGCCCGGTCCTCGAGTTCAGCTAGCACGCCGGCGACCGGGTCGCCTCGACCGGCTGGTCCACAGGAAGCACGGGATCGGCGGGCGGCCCTCGGGGGTCGTGCGCGCATGGCGGCGGCCGGCCTGTCGGCCAGGGCCACCTGGGAGGGCGTCCAGCGCCTCGCGCTGGCGCTGCCGCAGACCGCCGGGCGGTCGCCGCGAGAGGCAACCTCGCGTGCACCACCCCCGCTTCGAGGGCTACCCCTGTGCAATTTCCGAGCCCATTGCCGATGGATCCGGTAAACGCTCCCCGTGTCGTCGTGTCACGGCAAGCGCAATTCGCTGGACCGCCAGGGGCGGCGACCTGACCGTCGCCGCCCCGCCGGGTGGCGCAGCCGTGCGGAATTCGCGAGGGTGTTCGGGGGGGTTTGACCGGCGTGCTCGTCGCGCTCGCCGCGGCGCCACGACGAAGCGGCGTCGACGTGGACCGACGCGGCGTCGCGTCGCGGTGGCGGCGACCCGGCCGGACTCCCGGCCGGGGAGGTCCGAGCGCCCGCCGGGCCGCGTCAGCGGGCCGGGAGCAGGGGGCTCGCGTGGCGCGGCTCGTACAGACCGAGCTGGGCGCCGCCCGGCAGCTCGATCCTGGTGAGCAGCCCCCAGCCCTGGTCGGTGACCTCGGCGGTGACCACCCCCCTGCGGTGCAGCTCGTCGACGGTCGCGTGGATGTCGTCGCACATGAGGTACAGCTCGTGCGCGCTGTCGCCGCGGGTCGGGTGCACGGCCAGCTCCGCAGGCGGCAGGGCGAAGACGGGCCAGCCGCCCCCGGCGTCGACCCAGCCGAGGCCGAGCACGTCGCGGACGAACTCGCGGACCGCGGCCGCGTCCCTGCTGTACACGATCGCGTGGATCCCGAAGATCATCGGCGCACCTCCGCACGCGTCCAGGACGTCTGCTCCTCGTGTGGATTGTGCGACGGTCCCGGGCTCCTCGTGCAGCCCTACCCGGACGTCCTGGCCCGAGGTACGCTGAGGTCCGTGGCAGCCCGGCCCCCCGGTCCGCCGGCGCCCCTCGCCGATCTCCCGTCCGTGAGGTGCCCGCATGCCTCCAGCGCGACCGTCCCGCGGCAGCGCCGGTCGGCCGAGGCCCACCGCCCGGCCGCGGCGCCCGCGCCCGCGGTGGTGGGGCCGGCTGCTGGTCGCCGGCCTGGTCCTGGTCACGGTCGCCGCCCCGGCGCCCCGGTCGTTCGCGGACGACGAGGACGGCGCCGCGGGCCTGCCGACGCCCGACGGGCGGGCGCCCGCCCCGGCGCACCCCGGCCCGGAGGTCGCGGCCGTCGACCTCGAGCTGGGCGACCTTGACAGCGGCGACCTCCACGGTGACGGCGACCTCCACGGTGGCGGCCCCCGGGGGCAGGACCGTGCCGGCGGAGATCAGGGAGACAGCGAGATCCTGCCGACCGGCGGGCTGCCGGGCGGCGGCGGGACCGTGCTCGCCGGCGAGGGGGCCGGCGCGACCCGGGCCGAGGAGCACGCCGCCGCACCGGCCGCACCGGCCGCCACCGCCCGCCGGGAGCCCGAGGACCCGCGCGGCCGGTCGGCGCGGGTGCCGCCGCCCGACGCGCCCGCCGGGTGCGCCGACGGCGGCTGCCAGGACGGGCCCGGGACCCCGACGCAGCTGGCCGCGGCGCCGCGCGGCGGCGGGCGCTGGGGCACCGACCAGCCGTTCGGCCGCGGGTGGCGACCCTGGGAGCCCGACTGGCCGGTGCGCGACAAGGTGGACCTGGTCGAGTTCTGGAGCCGGGGGGCGTGGAGCCGGCAGGAGCAGGAGGAGGTCCTCACCTGGCTCGACGAGGTGGAGCCCGAGGCGGACCCGGCCAGCGACCAGCCCGCGCGCCTGGCGCGCCTGCGAGCCTGGCTCCAGGAGAGCCTCCGCAGATGGGAGGCACGGGAGCGGCGGCGACCCGCCGGCGGCGAGGGCGAGGACACGACCGGCACGCCGGGCTCCGCCAGCAGCATGATCGAGCCCGGGACGGCGGCCGCTCCCCCGCCGCCGGGCGAGGCGGCCGCCGGGCTCCCGGCGGCGCTTCCCGGCATCCCCCTCGGCGCGGGGGACGAGCCGGCCGCCGGCGGGCCGGCGCCGGGCGAGGCGGCCGCGCAGGACCTCGCGGTGCCCCCGCAGGTGGCGACCACGGACCCCGGGCTCGTCCGGACCGCGCTGGCCGGGCTCGGGCTGGGCGGGGCGGGATTCCTCGGCTACCTCGCCTACCGGGCGGTCCGCGCGGTCCTCGCGGCGCCGTGCCTGGCCGGCTCGCCCGGCCTGTACGTCGCCTGCGCGTTCGCCGGCGGCTGAGCGCCGCCTCAGAGCGCGTCGGCGGCCGCCCGCTCGGCAGGGGTGAGCGGCGCCGGCCCGAGCCCCGCCACCCAGGCGGGCACGAGCAGCTTGAGGTAGTCCGGCGAGGGCCTGCCGAGGTCCAGGTCGACGGGGCGCAGCGCGCGGTCGCCGGAGGTCCCGGCCCAGCGGAGCGTGCCGTAGGGCAGGTCGCTGCGGGGCACCTGCCCGCGGCCGGGGCCGAGCCGGAAGGTCGGATCGGCCAGGTCCCTGGGGTAGCCGAGCGCCGCCAGCCGTTCGAGCGCGGCCTGCCAGGAGGCCGCCTGGCCGGACGCGCCCGCCCGCGCGAGCCCGATGACCTCCAGGCCGGCCGGCGCGACCTGCGGCGCGAGCCGCTGCGCGCCCGGCCCGAGCGCGAGCAGCGCGGCCACGTCCGGGTTCTGCGCCCGCACCCGCCGCAGCAGCTCGCGGTGGAACGCGCGCACCTGCGGCTGGTCGGCCAGGCCGGCACGCCGGGCCGGGCCGAGGTCGAGCGTGTCGACCGGCAGGGTGCGCACGATCAGGTAGCGGCGGGTGAGCCCGGCCGCGCGCAGGAAGCGCTCCAGGCGCTGGCCCGCGTCGCCCGACAGCGCGCGGCCGGTGAACAGGTCGTCCTGGGACGCCTGGTCGGCCAGGACGACCAGGCTGAGGTCGCGGAAGCGGCCGCGGTAGACCGGGCCGGCGCCGAAGGACGGGTCCGAGGTGACGCCGAGCGCGGCGAAGTCCGGCCAGCCGAGGCCCGGCTCCAGGCCGAGGAGCAGGCGCGCCAGGTCGCTCGGCGGCCCCGGGTCGAACGTGTCGGGCGCCGCCCGCGGCGGCTCGTAGGGCAGGTCGCCGGGGTCGCTCGCGTAGCCGGTGCGGCTGCCCGCCGCGGTGGCGGGATCCTGGAGCTGGGCGCCGGCGGCGTTGTAGTCGCCATGGGCGGAGAACAGGCGGATGCCCCGCTGCGCGTCGGTGCGGTTGCTCGTGGTCGCGCCGTGGCCGAGCCGCGGGCAGGTGCCGAACGGCAGGTCGCGGTGCGGGATCGCGGCCGACCGGTACTGGTAGGCGGCGCCGAGGTCGCGCTCCACGCCCGGGTCCGCGGGCAGCCAGCCCGGGTCCGCGTCGAGCCAGCCCCGGACGAGGTCGCAGGCGCGCTGGAAGTCGGCCCGGATCGCGGCGGTGGAGCCGCCGGTCGCGGAGCCCGGGTGGAGGACGCCGAGCAGGCGCAGCCCGGCCGGCAGCGAGCCGGGCGTCGCGGTGTGCAGGTGGTCGGGGCTGGCACTGCCGCCGCGCGCCCCGACCCAGGTCGCGACCGACTCCTTGGCGGCCTGCCCGACGGCGATCACCAGCCGCACGTCGCCGCCGGCGACCGCCGCGTCGAGGACGCGGTTGCGGTGCGCGGCGATCGGCGAGCGCGGGTCCTGGGCGAGCGGGCGCAGCTCGTCGCTGTACTGGCCGAAGATCGGGTACACGAACGAGTTGAGGAACAGGTAGGAGCGGTCCAGGCCGAGGTGGCGCAGCAGGTGCTGCATGCGCGCCCCCGTGCCGCCGGTGAACGAGCGGTGCGACAGCGACTCGTCCTGGGCGCCCTCCTGGCCGACCACGAGGACCTTGGCGGAGCCGTCGAGGCGGCCGCGGTAGAACATCGGGCCGTGGTGCCAGCGGAACGCCTCGCGCCCCAGCACCGCCAGCCCGAGGCCGCGGTAGTTGGGCGTCTCGGCGAACAGCGCGGCCCAGCCGCTCGCCGCCGCCGGGCCCGGGTCGTGCTCCCAGGCGTCGCCGCGCTCGTCGACCATGCTGCAGCCTCCCCCGTGATGTCGGACCGGTGCCGGCGCGGGGGCGCGCCGGCTGACGAGCGGCGACTGTACCATTCGCCCATCTCGGCCACGCCGACCTGGAGGCCCGATGCTGGTGCTCGAGGGAGAGGTCGCCACCATGCGCGCGGCGGCGCCGGCGAGCGCTCCGGGGGCGGTGTACGTCGGCGACGACGGCCTGGTCGCGGCCGTGACGCCCCTGGACGGCGAGCCGGCGGGCTTCGCGGGCGCGCAGCGCGTCGCGACCGGCGGGGTCATCTACCCCGGGCTGATCGACCTGCACAACCACCTGCTCTACAACACGCTGCCGCTGTGGACCGAGCCGGGACGCGCGACGCCGTGGACCTCGCACACGCAGTGGCCGCGCACGGCGGCGACCTACCAGGCGCGGGTGAGCGACCCGGCGGAGCTGCTCGGCAAGGCGGCCGGGCGGGCGCTGCTGCGCTACGCCGAGACGCGCGCGATCGTCGGCGGCACGACCGCCGTGCAGGGCAACCCCAAGGGCGCCGTCCCGGCGGACGGGGAGCTGGTGCGCAACGTCGACTCGGAGCGGTTCGGCACCCACCAGGACTTCGTCCGCGTGCGCACGCTGGTCGCGAGCAGCGCCGACGACCTCGACCCGTACGTGACCGCGGTCGGCCAGGGGCGCGCGTTCGTCTACCACCTGTGCGAGGGCACCGACCCGGCGCTGCTGGGCGAGTACGCGCTCGTCGAGCAGGCCGGCCTGGTCCACCGGCTGCTGATCGCGATCCACGGCACCGCGCTCGGCCCCGCCCAGCTCCGCGCGCTCGGCGCGGCGGGCGCGACGCTGGTCTGGTCGCCGTTCTCCAACCTGTGGCTGTACGGCCGGACCGCCGAGATCGGCCAGGCCAAGGCCGCCGGCCTGCGCATCTGCCTCGGCTCGGACTGGGCGCCGTCGGGCACCAAGAACGTGCTCTGGGAGCTGAAGGTCGCCGACGCGTGGAACCGCGCCCAGCCGCAGCCGGTGTTCAGCGACGAGGAGCTGTGCCGGCTGGTCACCTCCAACCCCGGCGACGCCCTCGCCCAGGCGTGGCCCCACCCCCTCGGCCGGCTCGAGCCGGGCGCGGCCGCCGACCTGGCGGTGGTCGCCCGGCGCGCCGGCGGCGCCCACGCCGGCCTCGTCGGCGCGACCGAGCGCGACATCCGGCTGGTCCTGGTGGGCGGCGCCGCGCGCTACGGCACGCCGGCGCTGATGCGGCGCGCGGGCGCGGTCCAGGCGACGCCGATCCGCGTCGCCGGCCGCGACCGGCTGATCGACTACGGCGACCCGGCCGTCAGCTGGCGGTCGGTCAGGGACGCGCTCGAAGCGGTGCGCCGCGACCCGCAGGCCGCGGCCGACGCCGTCCGCGACGCGCTGGCCGTCTGGGGCGGGACCGACCTCAGCCTGCCGGACGCGCCGTTCATGCTCGCGCCGGACATGCCCCGCGGCGGCGGCGACCTGACCGCGGCCGGCCCGGCGGCGCCGCCCCACGCGGTCCCGGTGCCGCCGCTCCAGCCGCTCACGCCCACCGGCGCCTGGTTCGACGCCGTGGACGCCAACCCCTTCCACCAGGGGCTGCTGTCGACCCTGCGGCGCTTCGCGCCATGACGCCCGAGCCGGCCCGGCGGCCGCCCGGCGTCGCGCTCGACCGGTTCCTCGCGCGGCTGCCGGACACCCCGCCACCCGAGCGGGCGGCGCTGGTCGAGCTGGCGCAGGCGCTGCTCGGCGGCGTCTACGTCCATCTGCGCCAGAAGCGCGCCCGCTACGGCATCGACCCGGTGCAGCAGCTGCGCGTGCTGCGCCAGCGCCTCGGCGACCTGACCGGCCCGCAGTTCCACCACGAGCTGCACCGGGTCCTCGCCGCGCTCGGCGACCGCCACACCGGCTACCTGGCCGGCCCGCCGCTGGCCGGCAGGGCGGCGGTGCTGCCGTTCCTCGCCGAGCGCTGGACCGACCGCGGCGGCCGGCCCCGCTACCTGGTCTCGCGCGTCGCCGGCTGGTGCCCGCCGGACAGCGGCCTGGTCGCCGGCGCCGAGCTGACCCACTGGAACGGTGTCCCGATCCAGCGGGCCGTCGAGCACAACGCGGCCGGCCAGCGCGGCGCCCACGACGACGCCCGCCTGGCCCGCGGCGTCCTGACCCTCACCGCCCGCTCGCTCCAGTACGCCCCGCCGCCCGACGAGCACTGGGTCGCGGTCACCATGCGGGCCGCGGGCCGCGGCGCGGTCGAGGCGCGCGTGCGCTGGCGCGTCATCGACAGCGGCGAGCCCGACGCGGGCGGCGGCCGAGGCCGGGACGAGGGATCCGGCGCCCGCCGCGGCGACGACCCCGCGGGCCAGGCGATCCAGGCCGCCCGGCGGCGGCTGTACGCGCCGCGGCGCGCCCGCGCCCCCTGGCTGGCGACCAGCCTGCCGGCGATCTTCGCCGCCAGGCCGCTGCGGCACCCTGTGGGCGCCCTGGGCTACCTGCGCATCTGGTCGTTCGCGCACGCCGACGGCGGCGCCGTCCGCGACGAGGCCCGCCGCCTGGTCGCGCAGCTGCCCGCCGGCGGCCTGGTCGTCGACGTCCGCGGGAACCCGGGCGGCAGCATCCCGGCGGCCGAGCGGCTGCTGCAGGTCCTCACGGCGCGGGCGGTCACGCCCGCGCCGTTCTCGCTGGCCAACACCGACCAGACGCTGGCGATGTGCCGCGAGGACCCCGACGAGCTGGGCCGCTGGGCCGCCTCGGTCCGCGAGGCCGTGGGCACCGGCGAGCCCTACACCCGGGGCTTCCCCCTGACCGACCCGGCGCTGGCCAACGACCTGCCCGCCGAGCAGCGCTACCCCGGGCCCGTGATGCTGATCGTGGACGCGCTCACCTACAGCGCGGCCGACGTCTTCGCCGCCGGCTTCCAGGACAACGGGCTCGGCCGGATCCTCGGCACCGACCGGGCGAGCGGCGCCGGCGGCGCCAACGTATGGACCGCCGACCAGGTCGGGCTGCGTCTGGGCGGCCTGCCGGAGTGGCCCGCCCCGCCGACCGGCGGCGCGTCGTTCACGGTCGCGCTGCGGCGCGCCACCCGCGTCGGCGACCGCCAGGGCGGCCCCCTCGAGGACATCGGCGTCACGCCCGACGCGGTCCACCGCCTGACGCGCGGCGACCTGCTCGGCGGCAACCGCGACCTGCTCGCGGCCGCGGCGGCGCTCCTGCGGACGCCCCCGCCCTGAGCGCCGCCGCGGCGGCGGGCGGCCCCGCAGCCGCGGACCGCGGACTACCATGGAGCGCGACATGGCACGCACACGCTTTCCCGCCGACGCCGGGCTGTCGACCAGGATGCTGGCGACGCTGTTCCTGCTCGGGCTGCTGTACGTCGTGTTCGTCGCGGTGCTGATCGCGCTGCGGATCCCCACGATCCTGATCGTCCTGATCGCGGGCGGCTTCCTGCTGGTGCAGTACTTCTTCTCCGACCGGATCGCGCTCGCGGCGATGCGCGGCCGCGAGGTCACGCCGCAGCAGGCGCCGCAGCTGCACGCGATCGTCGACCGGCTGTGCGCGCTGGCCGACATGCCCAAGCCCCGCGTCGCCGTGGCCGAGTCCGACGTCCCCAACGCCTTCGCCACCGGCCGCAGCCCGCGCAGGGCGGTGGTCTGCGCCACCACCGGGATCCTGCGCCGCCTGGACGAGCCGGAGCTGGAGGCCGTGCTCGCCCACGAGCTGTCGCACGTCGCCCACCGCGACGTGGCGGTCATGACGATCGCGAGCTTCCTCGGCATCCTGGCCGGGTTCGTGGTCCGCGGCTCGCTGTACGCCGGCCTCGGCGGCGGCTACCGGCGCCGCTCGGACCAGGACAACACCGGCCAGGTCGTCCTGCTGGTCGTGCTCGCCTCGGCCGTGGTGTACGCGCTCAGCTTCCTGCTCACCCGGGCGCTGTCGCGCTACCGGGAGCTGGCGGCCGACCGCGCCGGCGCGGTCCTGACCGGCCGGCCCTCCACGCTGGCCGCCGCCCTGGTGAAGGTGTCGGGCGAGATGGGCCGCATCCCCACCCGGGACCTGCGCGCCGCCGAGCCGCTCAACGCGTTCTTCTTCGCCCCGGCCCTGGCCCGCGGGTTCAGCCTGTCGTCGCTGTTCTCCACCCATCCGGACCTGCAGCGCCGGCTGGACCAGCTCGCCCGCATCGAGGCGGAGATGGGACGGTCGGCGTGAGCTTCCTGGACGCCCTGCTGGGGCGCTCCAAGCCCAAGCCGGCCAGGCTGGACGCCCTGTTCGCCGTCAGCGGCGCGGGCATCGCCCTGGAGGCCGCCCTCGGCCTGCGCCCGGCCGGGCGGGCCGGCGTCTGCTTCAAGCCCGCCAGTGGGATGGGCTTCGAGGCCGCCAGCGACGAGCTGCGCGGGCTGCTGGACCTGGCCGTGCGCGAGGCGGGCAGCACGCTGGAGATCAGCCAGGACCGCTACGGCTACCGCTGGATCGTGCTCGGCGACGCGGACCTCGAGGACCTGGTGACCAGCGTCCACCTGGTCAACGCGACCCTGGAGGAGCAGGGCTTCGGGCCGCAGCTGCTGTGCTCGGTGTTCGCCTTCGGCTCGGGCGAGCAGGCCTGCCACCTCGTCTACCTCTACAAGCGCGGCACGTTCTACCCGTTCGCCCCCCGCCCCGGCGAGCGCCGCGACAACGAGCTGGAGCTGCGCGTGCGCGGCGCCCTGGCAGGGGACCTGCCGGTCGAGGCGGACCTGACCCGCTGGCTGGCGCTGTGGGGCCTGCCGCTGGCCTGAGCGGATCAGGGCAGGGTGAGGGCGCGCTTGCCCCGGGTGTGCCGGCCGGACAGGGCCTCGAGGGCCTCGCCCGCGTCGGCCAGCTCGTGCGTCGCCTGGATCGGGACGGTCAGGTCGCCGGCGTCCAGGAGCCCGGCGAGCCGCGCCATGCCGTCGGGGCCGGGGACGGCCCCGACGTTGCTGCGGCCAGGGCCCTCGCCGGCCGCGCCCACGGGGGACGCCACCCGGCCGCCGTCGCGGACCGCGCCCGCGTAGGCGTCCAGCGCCTCGGCCGACCGGGAGACCACGTCCAGCAGCGCGTCGACGCCGTCCGGGAAGCGAGCGCGCGCGCTCGCGAGGAGGTCGCCGCCGCGGTCGAGGACCTCGGTGACCCCGAGGCCGCGCAGGTAGTCCTCGTCCTCGGGGAGTCCCGGGGCGATCACGACGGCGCCCGCGCGGGCGGCCAGCTGGACCGCGAAGCTGCCCACCCCGCCGGTCGCCCCGACCACCAGCAGGGTCGTGCCCTCGCGCACGCCGAGGGCGTCATGGGCGGCGACGGCGGTGAGGGCGGCAAGGGGGGCCGCCCCGGCCTGGCGGGCGCCGACGGCGGCCGGGCGGTGGGCCACCGACCCGTCGTGGGAGACGGCGATCAGCTCCGCCCAGGTACCCAGATGGACGGTGGGGCCGGCGTAGGGCACCCACCCGAACACCTCGTCGCCGGCGGCGTAGCCGGTGACCGCCGGGCCGGCCTGCTCGACGACGCCGGCGAAGTCGCGGCCCAGCACGACCGGGAACTCGTGCTCGACCATGCCCTCGAGGACGCCCGCCGCGATGAGGGTGTCGACCGGGTTGACCGAGGAGGCCCGCACGCGGATCAGCAGGTCGCCGTCGCCGACCGCAGGGGCGGCCAGGTCCTCGCGCAGCCCGGGCGCGGCGTCGAAGCTGTCCAGGGTGAAGGCACGCATCGGTGGGTCCTTTCGGCTCGGCGGCTTCGGCTCGGCCCGAACAGGGGGAGCCGTCCAGGCCGACACTCTAGAGGGTTCGGGCGCTCGGCCCCGACCGTGACGTCACCTGGCCGGCCGCCGGTGCCAGCGGGACGCCAGCGCGGTGCCAGCGCGCGGGCCGCGTGTCAGCCCGGCGTGACCGGCGGCTCAGCGGCGGCGGGCAGCATGCTCCCGGACGGCGACACCGACCAGGGGAGCTGACATGCGCCATGCGGTCCAGGCGGAAGGCCTGGTGAAGCGATTCGGGGGGACACCGGCGCTCGCAGGGGCCGACCTCGCGGCCCGCACCGGCACGGTGCTGGCCCTCCTCGGGCCCAACGGGGCGGGCAAGACGACCGCGGTGCGCATCCTCGCCACCCTCCTGCGGCCCGACGGGGGCCGCGCCACCGTCGGCGGCTACGACGTCGTCACCCAGGCCCATCAGGTCCGCCAGCTGATCGCCCTGACCGGCCAGTACGCGGCGGTGGACGAGAGCCTCACCGGGGTGGAGAACCTCGTGCTGATCGGCCGGCTCCTGGGGCTGTCGCGGCGGGCGTCCCACCAGCGGGCGGCGCGGCTGCTGGAGGAGTTCGCGCTCGCCGACGCCGGCGGCCGGGCCGCCCGGACCTACTCCGGCGGCATGCGGCGCCGGCTGGACCTGGCCGCGAGCCTGGTCGGCCGGCCGAGCGTGGTGTACCTCGACGAGCCGACCACGGGCCTGGACCCCCGCGGCCGCGGGGAGCTGTGGCAGGTCGTCCGCGGCCTGGTCGGCGACGGCGTCACGGTGCTGCTGACCACCCAGTACCTCGAGGAGGCCGACCAGCTCGCCGACGACGTGGTCGTGATCGACCGCGGGCGGGTCGCGGCCACCGGCACGCCGGACCAGCTCAAGGCGCAGGTCGGCGGGCAGGTCCTGCACGCCAGCCCGGTCCGCGAGGCGGACCTGCCCACGGTGGCCCGGGTGGTGACCGAGCTGTCCGGCGTCCCCGCGGCCACCGTCGACGGCGCGGTGGCCGCCCCGGTGGCCGACCCGGCGCTGCCGCCGGCGGTCCTGCAGCGGCTCGGCGACGCGGGCGTGGCGCTGGCCGAGCTGACGCTGCGCCGGCCGAGCCTGGACGAGGTCTTCCTCGCCCTCACCGGGCAGCGCGGCGCCGAGCCCGCGCCGCCCGCCGGCCCCGGCCGCGCGACCGCCACGGCCGGGGCCGGCGGAGGCCGCGACGACACCGGAAGGAGTGCCGCATGACCACCCTCGCCCACACCGGTGAGCCCGCCGCGCCCGCCCTGTCGCCGCGGGTCGGCCCGCTCGCCGCGGCGCGCCACGCGCTCACGCTCGCCTGGCGCAGCCTGGTCCAGATCCGGCACAGCCCGATGGAGCTGGGCGACCTGAGCCTGCAGCCGCTCATGTTCGTGCTGCTGTTCGCCTACGTGTTCGGCGGCGCGGTGGCCGGCTCGCCCAGGGCCTACCTGCAGTTCGGGCTCGCCGGGATCATCGCCCAGAACGCGCTGTTCCTGACCATGAACACGGCGGTCGCGCTCAACACCGACATCGGCAAGGGGGTGTTCGACCGTTTTCGCAGCCTGCCGATCGCCCGCTCGGCGCCGCTGGTCGGGCGCGTCGCGGCCGACGTGGTGCGCCAGGTCTGGTCGATGCTGATCCTGGTGTCGGTCGGCATGGCGCTCGGCTTCCGGATCGGGACCGGCCCGGTCGGCGCCCTCGGCGCGTTCGCCCTGCTGGTGGTGTTCACCCTCGCGTTCACCTGGCTGCCGACGCTGATCGGGATGCTGGTCGACGCGCCGGAGAAGGTGCAGGTCTTCGGCTTCGTGGCGATCTTCCCGCTGACGTTCGCCAGCAGCGCGTTCGTGCCCGCGTCGACCATGCCCGGGTGGCTGCAGGCATGGGTGAAGGTCAACCCGGTCACCCTGCTCACCGACGCGATGCGGGGGCTGCTGGTCGGCGGCGAGGTGGCCGGCCCGGCGCTCGGCGCGCTGGCGTGGGCCGGGGTCATCGCGGTGGTGTTCGCTCCGCTGGCGCTGCGGGCGTACCGGCGGCGGGCGTGAGCGGCGCGCCGGCGGCCAGCGAGGCGACCACCTCGTCGCGGGACCGCGCGGCGCCGCGCCGGTGGGCGGTGGCGTAGCCCTCGTCCCCGAGCGCGGCCCGCGCGCCCGCCCGGACCCGGCGCACGTCCGGGCTCGCCTCGTCGGGCATCCCGCGCAGCAGCTCGGCGGTGCCCAGCAGCACCGCGGCCCGCTCGGCGTCGCCGCCGGCCAGCTCCAGGGCCGCGAGCAGCTCGACCGCGCGCGCGACGACCGGGCGGTCCCGGGTCGCCAGCGCGACCTCGAGCGCGCGCCGGTACCACGCCCGCGCGCCCTCCGGGTCGCCCGCGGCGAGGTCCACCTGCCCGCGCGAGGTCAGCAGCAGCGAGAGCAGCTGGTCGACCGGGTGGCCGCTGCGCCGGAACTCGGCGACCGCCGTGTCCAGCAGCTCGCGCGCCTCGCCCAGCCGGCCCTGCCAGCGGGCGATCTCGCCCAGGGTCTGCCAGATCCACAGCCTGTGCTCCTCGGCGCCGACCTCGCGCGCGATGCGCTCGGCCACCTCCAGGTCCGCGCGCGCCCGGTCCAGCTCGCCGCCCCGGGCGTGCTGCTGCGCCAGGCGGATCATCAGCTGCCCGACGTCCTCGCGGTCGCCCAGCGCGACGAAGATCTCCCGCGCCTCGGCGAGGGTCGCAACGGCGGCGTCGTGCTCGCCGCGGGCGCCGCACAGCTCCGCGCGCGCCACCAGCAGCTGGCCGATGCCCCAGCGCTCGCCCAGCTCCCGGAAGCCCGCGAGCGCGAGGTCCAGCTCCTCCTCGACCGCGTCCGCCTCCCCCAGGTTGACCAGGAGCTGGCCGGTCATGAAGTGCGCGAACGCGCGCAGCCAGGGATCCTCGTGGGCGCCCAGCTCCCGCAGACCGGCGAGCGCTGCGGCGTCCTCGTTGCGGAACACCGCCCGCAGCACGGGCAGGAGCGCCAGCAGGGGGTGGGCCAGCCGGGCCTCGTCCCGCGGCAGCCGGCGCAGGATCCGCAGGACCTCGTCGATGTCCTGGAGCGAGCGGGTGAGGTCGGTGCCGGCGGTGATCACGGTGAGCGCCCGCACGGCGAGCGCCTGCGCGCGCGCCGTGGGCGGCGCCGCGCCGCGCAGGGCCAGGGCCTGCGTCGCCCACTCGGCGGCCTCGGACCGCAGGCTGCGCAGGAACCAGAACCAGCCGAGCGCGGCGACCAGGCGCAGCGCCGTGGCCGCGTGCTGGCTGTCGACGGCCCAGCGCAGCGACGCGAACAGGTTGTCCCGCTCGGCGGACAGGCGAGCCATCCAGGCGAGCTGGTCGGCGCGGCGCAGCTGCGGGTCGGCCCGCTCGGCCAGCTCCAGGAAGTAGCGGGCGTGGGCCCGCCGCAGCGCCTGGTCCTCGCCCGCCTCGCGGCGCCGCTGCTCGCCGTAGGCGCGGACGGTCTCCAGCAGCCCGTAGCGGGTCTCGCCGCCCGCAGCCGGCCCGGCGACCACCAGCGACTTGTCCACCAGCGCGGCCAGCAGGTAGAGCACCTCGTCGGCGGCCAGGCCGGCGAGCTGGGGGCCCGCGCACACCCGCTCGACCGCCCCCAGGGTGGCGCCCCCGGCGAAGACCGCCAGCCGGCGCAGCAGGACCCGCTCGGCGTCGCCGAGCAGCTCCCAGCTCCAGTCGATCGCGGCGCGCAGGGTCTGGTGCCGTGGCAGCGTCGCGCGGCTGCCCCCGCCGAGCAGCCGGAAGCGGTCGTCCAGCCGGGCGGCGACCTGCTCCGGGGTGAGGGCGCGCAGGCGCGCGGCGGCCAGCTCGATCGCCAGCGGGATGCCGTCCAGCGCCCGGCAGATGCGCACCACCGGGCCGACCGTGGCCTCCTCGACGGCGAAGCCGGGCCGCGCGGCGCCGCCGCGGTCGGCGAGCAGCTGGACCGCCGGGGAGCGCAGTGCCTCCTGCGGCGTCGCGCCCTCGCCCGGCAGCGGCAGCGGGCCGACGGGATGCAGCACCTCGCCGGCGATCCCCAGCGGCTCGCGGCTGGTGGCCAGCACCCGCAGCCCGGGGCAGTGCGCCAGCAGCCGGTCCACCAGCGCCGCGACGTGGGCGACGAGGTGCTCGCAGTTGTCCACCACCAGCAGCAGGCGCTTGTCGCCGACCGCCTCGACCAGCCGCTCGTCCGGCGGCACGGGGCTCGCGCCGCGCGGCGCGAGCAGCCCCAGCTCGCGCGCCCCGAACAGCGACAGGACCGCCTGCGGCAGGTCCACCGGGTCGACCACCGACCCCAGCTCCACCACCCAGACGCCGTCGGGGGTGCCGTCCAGCAGGCGCGCCGCCGCCTCGCTCGCCAGCCTGGTCTTGCCGGCGCCGCCGGGCCCGGTCAGCGTGACCAGGCGGGCCTCGCCGAGCACGCCGGTGATGCGGGCGATGTCCTCGCCGCGCCCGACGAAGCTGGTGATCTGCGCGCGCAGGTTGGTCCGCGGCGCCGCGGCGCGGCGGGTGGGCGGGCCGGCGGGCGCGGCGGTCCCGGCCGGCGGATCCGCGGCCGGCGCCGGCCGCGCGGGCGCCGGGCCGACGCCGTCGTTGCGCAGCACGCCGACGTGGACGGCCTGGAGCTGCGGCGACGGGTCGATGCCCAGCTCCTCGGCGAGCCGGGCGCGCAGCCGCTCGAACACCGCCAGCGCGTCCGCCTGGCGGCCCGCCCGTGCCAGCGCGCGCATGAGCAGGCCCGACAGCCGCTCCCGGAGGGGGTTGGCGGCGACCAGCTCGTCCAGCTCGGCGACGAGCGCGCCGTCCGCGCCGGTCGCCAGGTCCGCCTCGAGCCGGTCCTCGAGCGCGCCGAGCCGCAGCTCCTCCAGCCGCGCGGCCGCCCCGGCCGCGAAGCCGGCGTCGGCGGCGTCCGCCAGCGCCGGCCCGCGCCACAGCGCGAGCGCCTCGCGCAGCGTGGCCGCGGCCTGCGCGGGGTCGCGGGGCAGCTCGTGCCTGCCGGCCATCGCCAGGGCCTCGAAGCGCACCGCGTCGACCGCCTCGGGCTCAAGCGCCAGCCGGTAGCCGCCCGGGCGGGACTCGACCACGCCGGGCAGCAGACGGCGCAGGCGGGAGACGAGCGACTGCAGCGCGTTGGCGGCCTGCGCCGGCGGCCGCTCAGCCCAGACGGCGTCGGCGAGCTGACCGGCGAGCACCACCTGGTCGGGGTCGAGCGCGAGCCGGACGAGCAGCGCCCGCAGCCGCGTCCCGACCACCTCGACGGGTTCGCCGAAGCCCACCCGCACCTCGAGCGGGCCCAGGATGCCGATCCGCGCGACGCTGGCCATCACCGGTCATTCTGCCGCTCGCCCGGGGCGGCTGCCCGCGCGGCGCCGGGCGCCGCCGCGCGGCGCCGCCACGCAGCGCGAGATCCACCAAGCAAGGCATGTGTCCGCATGGTTGCGCATGGTATGGTTTCTAACCTCCGCGTTCGGCTCAAGTCCGTCACAAGTCGGTCAGGAGTGCGGGCGCGGAGTGCGCCCTCGACATCCAGCGGTCACGATGCGCGGCCGACGCCGGGTCCATGGCCGGACCATCCGCCTCGTGACACCGAGCCGGTCGATCGTTCCACGGCCGCCCGCCCCGCGGGCGGCGCAGCCTCGTCACGTGCGTGCGGGACGGCCATGCCCGCGCCCGCAGGCATGCCGGTTGCAAGCAGCTCCTCCGGGAGGACGACGTACTACCGCGACGATCCGTAGCTCCACGTAACAGACCGGTCCTGTACCACACGATCGAGGTGCCAGACCGAAGCTGCTGGTTCGGTCTGAGCGGTTGGTTCGCTTCGTGGAGGCGATGCCGTGGCTGGCTCCGCCAGTGACAGGTCGAACCCCGGTCCTGCCGTCCTCCCCGCCAAGGTGCGCATCCCGGCGGCGCAGTACCTGCGGCGGGCACGGCTGGACGCCGTGCTCGAACGCCTGAGCGGCCGCCGGCTGGCGCTGGTGGTCGCGCCGCCCGGCTCGGGCAAGACCACCCTGCTGGTGCAGCTGGCCGCCGCGGCCAGGGCGCCGGTCGCCTGGTACCGGGCGGAGGCGGCGGAGTCCGAGCCGGAGCCGTTCCTGCGCCATATCGGCGCCGCGCTGGACCGCGCGACCGGCGCCCCCCAGCCTCCCGCGCGCTCGCTCGAGGACGTCGTCAAGGCGATCGAGTCGTTCACCGGGGACCGGCTGCTGCTGCTGCTCGACGACCTCCACGCCCTGCAGGGCACGCCCAGCGAGCGGGAGCTGGAGCGCCTGGTCGAGAACGCGCCGCCGTCGCTGACGATCATCGCCGCCGCGCGCGCGATCCCGCGCTTCAACCTGTCGCGGCTGCGCGTGTCCGACCTGGTGGTCGAGGTGGACGGCGACGACCTGCGCTTCCGGACCTGGGAGACCGAGCGGCTCTTCCACGACTTCTACCACGAGCCCCTGCCGCCGGAGGATCTCGCGGCGCTGACGCGCCGCACCGAGGGCTGGGCCGCCGGCCTGCAGCTGTTCCACCTGGCGACCAAGGGCAAGCCGCCGGACGCGCGGCGGCGCCTGATCGCCTCCCTGAGCAGCCGGTCCAAGCTGGTCCGCGACTACCTGACGCGCAACGTGCTCGCCGGCCTGTCGCCGCAGCTGCGCGAGTTCCTCGTCGACACCTGCGTGCTGGGGCGCGTGACCGGCGAGCTGTGCGACCGGCTGCTCGGCCGCGAGGGCAGCGCGGCGCTGCTGGAGCAGCTCGAGGCGCTCCAGATCTTCACCGTGCCCCTGGACGACGAGGGCGCCTACCGCTACCACGAGGTGCTCCGCTCGCACCTGATGATGGTCCTGGTCGAGCAGGTCGGCCAGGCGCAGGCGCAGGCCCGCTACCGGCGCGCGGCCGAGCTGCTCGAGCAGGCCGGCCACCTGCCCGAGGCGCTCGCGGCCTACTGCCGCGGGCAGGACCTCACGTCCGCGTCGCGGCTGCTCGGGCTGCGCGGCGAGCAGCTCGCCGGGCGCGCCGGGGAGTGGCTGGAGCTGCTGCCCGCGGCGCTGGTCCGCCACGACCCCTGGCTGCTGCTCGCCAGCTCCAGGCAGGACTTCGCCAGCGGGCGGCTCACCAGCGCGATCGCCGGGTACGGGCGGGCGATCGCGGTGTTCGGCGGCGGCCGGGGCGCCGACGCCGCGCGGCGGGAGCGGGCCGCGGCGCAGCTGTGGCTGGACCCGACCCCGATGCCCGGCCCCCGCGGCGACTGGGTCGACCTGCTGCGCGCCGCGGTGCGCCGGCAGCCCGCGATCGCGTCCAAGGCCGCCACCACCCTCACGGGTCCGGAGGGCCTGCTGGCCGCGGGCGTGGCCGCGCTGCTCGCCGGGTACCGGCGGCGGGCGACGAACCTGCTCGCCGGCGTGACCGCCGACACCGACGCCGGCAGCGAGCTGGTCCTCGGCGCCCGGCTGGCGTCGGCGTTCGCGGCGCTGTTCGCGGGCGAGCCGGACTCCGGGCGGGCGCAGGCCGAGACGGCCGCGGCCGACGCCGAGCACCTCGGGATGCGCTGGCTGGCCCGCATGGGCCGCGCCATGCTGGCGGTCACCGGCGACCTGCAGGAGCGCGCGGGCGCCTCCGAGATCCGCCGCCGCTGCTCGCAGGAAGGGGACGCCTGGGGCGCGGCCCTGGCCGCCTGGTTCGAGGCGCTGGGGGCGCTGTCCGCCGGCGAGCACCCGATCCGGCTGTTGGAGCGCACCACCGCCGAGCTGCGCCGGCTGGAGGCCGGCACCCTGGAGGCGTGGTCGCGCAGCATGCTCGCCCTGGCGCTGACCAGGGCGGGCGAGCCCGACGCCGGGGACACCGCCGCGCAGGCCGAGGCGTTCGCCCGCTCCGCCGGCGTCCACGGCGCGCGAGCGCTCGCGCTGCTCGTGCTCGCCGCCAACGCGCGCGGGCAGCGGCGCGCCGAGCTGGCCGCGGCCGGCCGGGCCATGATCGAGGCGGGCGGGTTCTCCTGGACCGACGTGGCCGGCCGCGTCCTGCGCGAGGCGTCGAGCGAGCGCGACGCGCCCCCGCGGGTCGTGATCCGCTGCTTCGGCGGGTTCGCCATGACCCTCGACGGCGTGCCGGTCGACCTCGCCGGCGTCAAGCCGCGCGCCCGCACCGCGCTGCGGCTGCTCGCGGTGCGCGCGGGCCGGCGGGTCCACCGCGAGCAGCTCGTCGACGCGCTGTGGCCGGGCGTGGACGCGCAGGCCGGGACGCGCAACCTCCAGGTCGCGCTGTCGGCCGTGCGGCGCCAGCTCGAGCCGAACCTGCCGCGGGGCGCCTCGTCCCTGCTGGTCCGGGAGGGCGACGCCTACCGGCTCAACCTGCCGGAGGGGGCGGAGGTCGACACGCTGGCGTTCGAGCAGGCCCTGGCGCGCGCCCGCAGCGCCCGGGACGCGCGCGTGGGTGACGCCGCCCGCGCCGCGCTCACCCGCGCCCTGGAGGTCTACCAGGGCGACCTGCTGCCCGAGGACGGGCCGGCCGAGTGGATCATCGAGCTGCGCGAGCAGTACCGCACCGAGGCGACCAACGCCGCGGTCGCCCTGGCCGAGCTGGAGCTGGACGCCGGCGACCCGCGCGCGGCCGCCGCCGCCTGCGAGCGCGGGCTCGGCATCGACCACTACCGCGACGAGCTGTGGCGGCTGCTGCGCGAGGCGCACGAGCGCGCCGGGCACCACGCCGCCGCGGCGCGCGCCGCCCGCGCCTACGAGTCCGTCCTGCTCGAGCTGGGCCTGCCGGCCCCCGACACCGACGGCACCGGGCCGCACCCGACGCCGCGGCCGTTCGGGGAGACCGCTCAGGTGCGCAGGCGCCACAGCTCGATCTCGGCGATCGAGCACGAGCGCCCCGAGGGGGCCTGGTAGACCGAGGCGATCCGGACCTCGAGGGTCCGCACGCGGCGCAGCTCGACCGAGAACGTCTGCGGGTCGGGGCTGTCGCTCAGCTGGAGCGTGGCGCGCTGCCGGCCGGCGGCCAGCACCAGCCGGCGCGGGCGCGGCTGCTGCTTGAACTCCCCGGGCTTGCCGGACGCGCCGGAGCGGATGATCACCCGGGTCAGGTCGACCGGCTCGGAGAAGGTGAGCTGCAGCACCTGGCCGGCGCCGGTGCCGTCGGCGCCCTCGGCCCAGAACGTGTTCGACAGGCCGTCGCCCACCAGCTCCGGTCCGTGCCGGGGCAGCGACGAGCTGGCGGCGAACCCGACCGGGCTGACCGGGACCGGCTTGAGCACCGCCCGGCGGACCGCGGCGATGCCGGCGCTGACCGGCCGCACCACCGTTCCGCGCCACGGGCCGGCCAGGCCGACCGCGAGCGCCACCGCCAGCACCAGCGCCAGGGGGCGCAGCAGCCGGCCCGGCGCCCACCTGCGCGGGCGCGTCCCGGCCGGCCGCGGGCTGCCCTGCAGGCGGTGCAGGAGCCGGCGCCACCACGACGGCCGCGCGGCCGGCACCTGGTGCAGGTCGGCGCCGCAGCGCACGCAGAAGCGCCGCGTCGCCGGGTTCCCGGTCCCGCAGTTCCAGCAGCGCAGGGGCCCCTCCGGCACCGGCGGCGCGGCCACGGGGCCCCGCCGCACCCGCCGCCGCTGCGCCTGGCCGGGCTGCCGTGCCGCGGGCTGCTCCGCCTCGCCGGCGTCGGGTCCCGCCGCCGCCGTCCCGGCGGGGGCGGCCGCCTCCGGTCCGCCCGCCGGCGCCGCCGCGGCCGCCTGGCCACCCGGCGGCGCCGGGGAGCCCGGCGGCGCCGCGGCACCGGTCGCGGCCGCCGGCCCGCCGCCCGCCCCCGCGGCGCCGCCGGAGCCGGCCGGGGCCGGGGCGGACCCGCCGTCGGCCCCGGCCTCGGCCGCACCCTCGCGCTCGCCCGCGCCCGGGGGCGGCGCCGGGTCCGGCGGCCGCGGCGCGGCGGCGCCGCCCGGCTCGGGCGCCTGCGACCCGGGCGCCTGCGACCCGGGCGCCTGCGACCCGGGCGCCTTCTGCTCGGGCCGGGCGCCGGTCCAGGCGAGATAGGTCCCGCACGACGCGCAGAACGTCGCGGCATCCTCGTTGTGGTGACCGCAGTTGGTGCAGACGATCATGCTCGCACCTCGACCTCGAGCGGGACATGGGCGGGGCGGGCCGCGGCGACCAGCGAGCGGAGCCTGGCCTGCAGGCCGGGGTCCGCCCGGACCCGGACGACCAGGGACGGCCGGGCCTGGCCGGGTAGGGGCGCGCCCGGCGTGGCGGACCAGGCCACCCCGCCGCTCTCGCTGATCTCCGGGGGGTCGCCCGTGAACAGCTCGACCAGGAGCGCCAGCCCCCGCACCGTGCCGCGCCAGCGGTACAGCTCGACGGCCTCGGCCACCAGCGCCCGCCGGCGGGCGCGCGGCCAGCCGTCCTCGACCGCGAGGCCGAGCCAGCCGCCCAGCCAGGCGAGGAAGTCCTCGGGGGCCAGCGCCGGGTCGAGGTAGGCCTCCAGGTTGTCCAGGGTGGACAGCATCGGCGCGAGCGCGTCGTCGAAGGCGCTCAGGAACCGCCCGGTGAACGCGTCCTCCTGGTACAGGGCGGGCAGGACGTCCAGCAGCCGGTGGCGGGTGCCGAGCCCCGGCACGAGCCCTCGGCCGGCGGGCATCAGCCGGCCACCCGGACCTGGTGCTCGTAGGAGAAGGCCAGCGCGTGGGGCCCCAGCTCCAGCCGCTCCGCCGGCTCGCCGCGCGCCCCGGTGATCGGGTCGGCGGCGAACAGCCGGACCTCCTCCACCAGCTCCACGTCGCGCAGCCCCTGGAACACCGCGTACGCCTCGCCGACGTGGACCGGCCGCCCGAACGGCCAGCCGTCCCCGTCGGGCCCGCCGCTGACCGGGTGGAAGTACCGGTAGAGCGCGTCCAGCGCGGTGGTGCGCAGCGCCCTGCGGTCCGCGCGCGGGCGCGCCCGCAGGTCGGCGACGACCGTCACGCCCTGGTAGAACGGCGGCTCGACGACCACCCGGGCGCCGATCGTGCGGCGCTCGTCCAGGTGCCCGGCGATCCGCTCGAGCGTGCCCGCGTCGGGCTGGAGCTGCTCGAACGCCAGGCGGCCCGTCCCCGAGACCGCCGGGACGACCAGGACCCGCACGGCGCCGGCGTCGGCGCCCTCCCCCGCCGCGGCGCAGCGGACCCTGGCGACCTCGGGCGCGACCTGCGCGGCGAGGTGCTCGTAGTCCTCCGGGACGACCGCGCGGTCGCGGGTGCGCAGGACCAGCGGGCCGCGCAGCTTGGCGCTGTCGACGTCCTCGGCCTCCACCCCGCCCGCCGCAGGCCGCCGGTTGTCGACCCGGTTGACGTAGGGGATCGACGACTTCAGCACGCGGATCGCGTGGCGGGCGACGTTGCCGCGCTCGCCGCCGCCGGTGCGGTAGGCGGGCACGCGCAGCAGCGCGTCCTTGGGGGGGACCGCGCCGAACTGGCGCAGGCTCCCGTCCGGCTCGCGCACAGCCGGGCCGAGCACGACCTCCCCGGCCGCCTCGTCCAGGGTGAAGCAGGGGTCGCCGGGCCCGCGCTCGGCGAAGCTGTCCACCCTGGTCCACTCCTGGACGCCGTCCTCGGTGACGACCTCGAGCGTGACCGGGCGCTCGGCGGGCACGACCGGCCGGCGCCGCAGCACGAAGCGCTCGCCGGGGACGTGCTCGGAGGTGCCGAGCACCTCGTCGTGCACGATCTCGGCGTGGACCGCGGTGGCGGTGCCGCCGATCGTGTGCGCCTCCACCTTGACGATCCACGGCGGCGCGCTGTACGCGGGCTGGCCCGGCGCCGGCGGCACGGCGCGGCAGCGCAGCCAGCCCGCGCGCTGGCCGGCGACGACGCTGACGACGTGGCCGCGCGGGACGTGCAGGAGCACGTCGCCGGCACGGTTGAGGCCGCCGGTGGTGTCCTGGTCGACCTCGCACGCGGCCCAGCCGCCGCCGTCCCACGCCTCCCAGGCGATCGGCGGGTCGGTCGGGTCCACGCCCACGCCCTCCACCTCGCAGTCGAAGCGCAGCGCGACCACGCAGCCGGGCACCGGCTCCGACAGGCCGACCAGCAGGGCGTCGTCGGGCCTCGGCGGCCGGTCGAAGCAGTAGAAGCCCTCCTGGAGGGACTGCTCGCGCGCGGGCGCGCCGGCCGAGGACGTGGCCAGCCGCTGGACCGAGCACGGCACGATCGCCAGGTCCTCGACCACGCTGAAGCCGACCGCCTCCTCGCTCTCGGTCCGCACGGTCGCGACCTCGGTCCCCACCGGCACCCGCACCGGCTCGGGCTGCGGCGCCGACAGCCAGAAGGTCACGTCCGCGCGCGCCGCCGACGGCGGGAACAGACGCACCCCGAGCAGCTCCAGGAAGCGCACGTAGAGGCGGTCGGGGACCCGGTTCAGCCGGTAGAGGAGCTGGTCGACCATGGTCGCGAACGTCTCGATCAGGGTGACGCCGGGGTCGGAGACGTTGTGGTCGGTCCACTCCGGGCAGCGCCGCTGGACCAGGCGCTTGGCGTCGTCGACGAGGTCCTGGAAGCGCCGGTCGTCGAGGTTGGGCGCTGGCAGGCTCATGCGGCGCCTCCTTCCGGCGGCAGGACGTAGAACGGGAACACCAGGTTGCGCGGGTCGTTGCTGCCGCGGTGCTGGTAGCTGATGTCGATGTAGAGCGTCGCCCGGCCGTCGGGGTCGGGGGTGACCACCACGTCGAGCACGTCCACGCGCGGCTCCCAGCGGTCCAGGGCGCGGCGCACCTCCCAGGCGAGCTGGCCCGCGGTGGTGGCGTCGGCCGGCGCGAACACGTACTCGTGGATGCCGCAGCCGAACTCCGGCCGCATCGGCCGCTCCCCCGGCGCGGTCCCGAGGATCAGCCGGATGCTCTCGCTGACCTCGCGGTCCCGGTCGACCAGCGCGATGCTGCCCGTGGCGTCGGTGCGCAGCGGAAACGCCCACCCGGCCCCGATGAACTCCTCGGCCATCAACCCTCTCCCTCAGGTCGAACGTCTGCGTCTGCGCTAGGCGATGAGCACGGTCGTGGCCGAGCCGGCGAGCTGGCCGGGCGCGCCCGCGCACACGGTGCAGGCCGAGCCGGTGCGGGCCGCCGGCTTGCCCTCGAACAGCACGGTGGGCGAGCCGACGGCGACGGTCCCCCGCTGCTGTGCCGGCACCACGAACGGGTCGCTCAGGTGCAGCCCCAGGTGCGGGGGCAGGTTGAGGCCCGCCGAGCCCTGCACCGCGGCGGGCTTGCCGCCGATCAGCACCTTGGTCGCCAGGCTCTGCGTCAGCGGGGCGGAGAACGGCAGCGGTCCAGGGGTCGGCTGCGGCGCGCCGGTGGCCGGGTTGGGGATCTGGTGGATCGCGCAGCTCCCGCTGATCTTGTCCCCCAGCACCGCCGCCGGTGTGCCCATCCGTGACGCCTCCCGTCCCCTGTCGAGTCCTAGTTGAGCTTGATCGGCTTGCCGGAGACCTCGACCGCCCCGCTCGCCTCGAGCTTGACGCTGGCGCCCTTCAGCGTGAGCGAGCCGGTCGCCTCCACCGAGCAGCTGCCGCCGGCCTTGACCTTCACGTCCGTGCTCGCCTCGACCTCGACCTTGCCGCTGGAGACGATCCGGACCGTCTTCTTGGTCGTGTTGAGGGCGACGCGCATGCCCTTGTCGCCGGTGATGATCGCCACGCCCTGGTCGGCGTCGTCGTCGAAGAAGACCAGCAGGTGGCCCTTCTTGGAGACGAAGCCGCGGCGCCGGACGGCCCCGGTCGAGCCGTCGACCAGCTTGTCGCCGAGCAGGGCCTTGTCGACCCCGTTGTACAGCCCGCCCAGCACGTACGGCCGGCGCAGGTCGCCCTGCTCGAACGCGACCAGCACCTCGTCGTTGACCTCCGGCAGCACGACCGCGCCACGCTTGGACCCGGCGCCCGGCTGGACGGTGCGGGTCCAGTCGCTCACGTACTTGTCCGACAGCCACGGGAACTTGAGCTTCACCCGGCCCTCGGGGTCGCGCACGTCGGTGACCTGCGCGGGGAACACCCCGGGCAGGTGGCCCGAGCCGTTGGCGGCGCCGCGGGCCAGGCCGTGCAGCGAGCGCTCCTGGCGGCCGCTGACGGTGAAGTCGGTGGTGTAGCCGGCCTCGGGGTCGTACACGTGGCGGGTGGCCGAGAGGATGTACTTGCCGTCGAAGGGCTCGCCGACCAGCGACAGGCTGACCGCCGCGCCGGCCCGCAGCCTGGGGTTGCCTCGGGCGGCGCCGTCCAGCTCGGCGAACGCGCCGGCGATCTGGTCGGCGATCGACCTGGCGGCGGCGTCCACCTCCGGCTGGGTCCGGTAGGGGATGTCGGTGCCGGTGAACGTCGGCCCGCCGAAGGTCCCGGCCAGCCCGGCCGGCGTGACCGGCAGCTCGGCGCTGCGGGTGGCCGCCGGGGCGCTGCCGACCAGGGCGCGCTTGGCGGTCGGGTCCCAGCCGCGCACGTCGACCTGCTTGACCTGCTCGGCGGCGGTCACCGCGGCGCGCAGCCGCAGCAGGTTGGAGCCGAGCACGAGCTGCAGCGGGTCCTGGGTGTCCAGCGCGCCGTCGGCCGGTCCGGTGCCGGCCTCGACCGGGCGGCGGAAGTCGAGCTTGCCGTCGCGCACGGCCACCTCGAAGCCGACCTCCTCGGCCATGAGCTCCAGGAACCGCCAGTCGGTCAGGTTGCCCTGGGAGACATGCGGCTGGACGGTCTGGGTCTGGTCGATCTGGCCTGCCTCCAGGCCGGCGCGCTGGGCGACGCGCCTGGCCACGTCGGCGTAGGTGACGTTGGTGTAGCTCTCGGTGATGCGCCCGCGGAAGAGCCGGTGGGACTTGTCGTAGCCGCGCACGGTCGTGCGGGTCCCGCCGGGGTCGACCTCGGCCTCCAGGGCCGTCACCTCGCCCTTGAGCAGCGGCTCGCCGCCCGGCGCCGCCTCGGAGATCATCACGATCTCCACGGCCGCGCCGATCTTGAACCCGGCCGCCGCGAGCACCGAGCGGCCGGGGTCGCGGAAGGTGAGGCGGAACAGGTCCGGCAGGCGCAGGCTGTCGTCCACCACCGCGGTGATCAGCGCCCTGGCCACCTCGTCGGGCAGGGGCCGGCCGTCGACGGTGATCCGCGGCTGGTTGGACGGTTGCTGCTGCTGCTCCGCCATGCTCGCTCCTCGTCGTCAGGGTCCTCAGCCGGTCCGGGCGGCGTCGTCCGCGGAGGGGACCAGCAGGCGCTCCCCCGGCCGCAGCCGCATCGGGTCGTCGACCCCGTTGGCCTCGGCGAGCGCCCGCCACAGCGTGGGCGTGCCGTACTCCTGCCAGGCGATGGACGCCAGGCTGTCGCCGTGGACGACCACGTGGGTGCGCGTGGGCGCGAGCGCGCCCGAGGTCGGGTTCTGCTTCCGCTGCTCGCTGGGCAGCTCCTCGAGGGAGACCGCGCAGGTCGCCCGGATCGGGGTGCCGTCCTCGCGGAACAGCGTGTACTTGGCGTTCACGGACTTGACGAACGCGGTGAACAGGACCTTGGTGCCCCACCCGAACTGGACGAACGGCGGCAGCGGCTTCTGCGCCGACAGCGTCTTGGGATCGGGCGCCAGACAGCTGAACAGGGTCTCGACGTCCTTGGAGACGTCGGCGCTGCTGTCGGTGTCGCCGCGCTCGTCGGAGCCGTCGAGGAACAGCTCCAGCGACAGCTGGCGCGGCCCGGAGCCGGTGAACTCCGGCATCGAGGTGGTCTTGGCGCCCTTGGTCGCGCTGCGCTTCCACTCGGCGCTCTTCTGGACCCCGTACTCCTTGGGGTTGAAGCGGAACGTCACCTGCTGCCCGGTCGGCCCCTTGGGCCCGGAGGCGGACGGCTCCAGCAGCTTGATGTAGGCCTTCTGCAAGCTCACCGGTACGCTCCTCTCACTCCGGTAGGAAGCCGTGGTGCGCCAGCTCGAGCGACTCGGTGGCGACCTTGGGCGAGTCCACGTTGAGGGCGGGACCCTGCCAGCGCACCGGGAACACCCCGGTCAGGCTCCAGGTCATGATCGCCTTGCCGTCCAGCGCCCTCGCGGTGACCCGTGCGGTCGTGCGCTTGACGCCGGCCGCCATGCCGGCCAGCCACGAGGCCACCGTGCGGGTGTCGCCGTTGATCGGGCGGGTCAGCTTGAGGTTGCTGTACTTCATGCGCCCGGGGAGCTGGTGGACGAACCCGTTGTTGCCGCCCTCCTCGCGCTGCTCGACGACGACCTCCATGCCCAGCCCCTCACAGCCGGTGAACGCGCCGAGGTCCTTGCCGTCGATCTCGACGGTGAAGCAGACCGTGACGGCGGGGTCGTTGGTGAGGTCGGCCATGGGTCCTCCGGGCGGTCAGTGCGGCAGGTCGGTCAGCAGGCCGGCGCGCTCGCGGTCGAGCCGCAGCTCGGCCTTGAGGCGCGGGCGGATCCGGTCGTAGAGCTTGCGCGCCAGCTCGTCGAGGTCGCCGGCGCCGGCGCCCGCGCCCGCGGCAGAGGCGCCGGCCGCCGGAGCGGGGGCGGCCCCGTCCGTGGCCGGCGCCTCTGCCGCGGGCGGCGGGGTCCCGGCCGCCTGCGCCTGCACCACCGGCTCCGAGGGCGGCGCGCCCGCCTCGTCCGGCGGCTGGAGCCGCACGGCGCCGTCCGCGTCGAGGGTCGCCGCCCCCGAGGCCAGCGCCGCCGCGAGCGGGCCGGCACCCTCGCGGGCCGGCCCGGCGGGCGCCTGGCGGCCGGCCAGGCGCTGCAGGGGCATGGGTGGCCACCCAGCGGCGGCGCCGCGCGCGCCGGGCGGCGGTGCGCCCGGCGCCGGGACGGCGCCGGCGGGCGCCTGCCAGGGCGGCGCGGGCGCCGGATGGCCGCCGGGAGGTGCCGGGCCGGCGGTCACGGTCGCGCCCGCCGGCCCGGCGCCGAGGGCCGCGGGCGCCCACGCGGCCAGGCGCTGGATGGCCAGGCGCTGGATGCCGAGCGGCGGGACCAGGGCGGGTGGAGCGGCCGGCGGCGGAGCCGCCGGACCCCGGCCGGGCGCCGTGGCGGCCGGGGCCCGCCCGCCGGCAGGCGCCGCCCAGCCTCCCGGAAGGGCGGTCGCGCCACCGGCGGGCGTGCGCTGGACCTGGAGCCCGGCCGGTGGCCCGGCGCCGAGGTCCGGGCCGGCGGCCGGGCGCCGGGCGGCGGGCGGCGCCCAGCCGGGACCGTCCTCGCCGGCGGGAAGGCGCTGGACGGCCGGGCCGGGCCCGGGTCCCGCAGGGGCCGGCGGGAGCCCGGGGATCGCCGCCGCGCCCGGCGCCTCGGGTGCGGGGTCGGGGCCGCTCACCAGCTCGAGCGGCCGGAGCGGCAGCATCGCGGCCTCGGCGTCGCGCTCCCAGGTGGTGTCGCCGGCCCGGTCGGGCTCGGCGGCCTCGGGGACGGTCGCAGCCTCGGCGGCGGCGGTCGCGGCCTCTGGGACGGCGGGCGTGGCCTCGGCGGCGGCCGGCTCGGCCGGCGCCCGCTGCACCACCGCCGGCCCGGCCGGCCCCGGCGGGGGCCCGGCCGACGGGAGCGGCGGTGCCGCGGTCCGGGCCGCGGGGTCCCCTGCTGTCGGAGCCGCCACGCCGCCCGGCGGCGGCGCTCCCGGCTCCCCCGGGCTCCCCCATGACCGGGACACCAGCAGCGCGTCGGGTCCCCCGGACGGCAGGATCGAGCGGGTGGGCTCGGCCGTGCCCGGTGCCTGCGGACCGACCTGGACGGGGCCGCCGGGAGCGACCCCGCTGCGCTGGACGGGCAGCGGCGCGGGCGGCTGCCCGCCGCCGGCGGGCTCCCGCGGTCCCTCCGCCGACCGCTGCACGGCGGAGGGCCGGGCCGGGCTGGCGCCCGGAGGGTCCTCCCGGCCCTCCGCCGACCGCTGCACCGCAGGCTCCGGGGCCGGCCGGTCGCCGAGCAGCGGCGCCTCGCCGGTCGCGGCGGACGGCCTGCCGGGCGGCTCGCCGGGCGAGCCCTGCATCGAGTCCTGGATCGTGGGATCCCCGGGCTCGGGCGCCGGTTCGAGGGCTTCGGGAGCGGGCGCGGGACCAGGAGCGGGACCGGGAGCGGTGGGCGGCAGGTCCGCCGCCCGCTGCACGGGTGGGTCGGCCGCTGCCGGCGGCGGGACCGGCGGGTCCTGCTCCTGCGCCCGCTGCACGGGCGGCGCGCTCGGGCTGCCGGGCGCGCCCAGCCCGGAGGGACCACCTGGCGGGCCGCTGCGCTGGACGGTCCCGCCGCTGGCGGCCTCCGGCGGCGCCAGGGCGGGCGGCCGGGCGGCGAGCGGGCGGCCCAGCCCGAGGGGCCTGCCCCCGCCCGGGCGGGACGCCGGCGGCTCGGTCGCCCCTTCGCGCTGCACGGTGCCGAGGGGAGGCGCGACCGGTCCGGGCGCCGTGCCCGGCTCCGCGGCCGCCGCGGCCGCATCCGCCTCCGCCGCGCCCCACACGGCGGCGGCGAGCGTGGGCCGGTCGGCGTCGGCGGGCGGGGCCTCAGCGGGGACGGTCGCCGCGGGACCGGGGTCCTCGCCGGGGATCTCCACGGGCGCGGCCGCCTCGGCCGGCGGCGACGGCGGCGCATCGAGGTCCGCCAGCGCCTGCACGGGCGGCGCCTGCACGGCCAGTGCCTGCAGGACCGGCGGGTCGCCGGCCGGGGCGGTGCCCGCGATCGCGGAGAGGGCCCGGACGGGCAGGTCCGGCTGCCGCGCCAGCACCAGCGACGGCGCCGGGCCGGCGGCCTCGGCGACCGGGAGGGAGCGGCGCGGCGCGAACTGCTGCGCCCGCTGCAGCGGCAGCGCCGGCCCGGGGCCGGCCGGCGGCCCGTCGGTCGCTGGCGGCGCCGGCTCGGGCTCGACCGGCACCGCCAGGCCGAGGACGGTCCCGGCCGGTCCGGCGGGCGACAGCGCGTGCGCCAGCGGCGCCAGCCGCTGCGGGGAGCGGTGGGAGGCCAGGAAGCGGTCGAACGCCGGCTGGACGACCGGCGCCGGCTGGCCGACGACCCGCTGGATGGGCGGCAGCCCGGCCCACGCCCGGCCCGGCGGGCGCACCGGCGCAGACGCCCCCACGTGCGCACCGACGCCCGCCGGGCGCCCGGGCACCGCCGCGCTCCCCCGGGTCGCGGGGTGATCCGGCCGCCGCCGGCCGAAGGGCCACATCGCGCCTCACCCGCCCCGGTTGATGTGGCCGATCTCGGCGACGAAGCGGCGGCGCACCGGATGCTCGAGGTCGAGGATCTCCGCCAGCGACCAGTGGAAGTGGTACGCCACGTACGCGACCTCGGCGTACAGCTGGTCGGCCGCGTACGTCACGATTCCCCCAGGCGGCCGCCGGCGAGGTCGACCGCGAACCCGTGGCCGCAGGACGGGCAGGTCACCGCCGCGCGGGCGTTGCCCTCGGTGTTGACCCGCCGGTAGAGGTCCTGCAGGAACGCCAGATCGGAGGCGAACAGGTTCTCCACGACGCCGGGGTGCACGTCGGTGACCGCGCCGAGCCGGGTGATCACCCGCGACAGCAGGACCACGGTCAGGTACGCGGGGTTCTCGCGCACGCGGTCGTCGTGCAGCGGGATCAGCTCGTCGCGCGCGGTCGCGAGGCGCATCACCCCCTGGCGGTGGACCGTGCCGTCGCCGTCGACGTAGCCGCGGGGCAGCTCGAACGCGAACTCGGTGCGCAGCTCCTCCGCGGCCGGCTCCCGGTCGGCCACGCCCGCGGTCCCGCCGGCGGGCGGCTGCGGCACGGTCATCGCCCGGCGCATCTCACTCGACCTCGCAGCCCTCGTGCGTGAGGACGAGCTTCTCGGTCAGGACGGAGGTGTCGCCGGCCTTGAGGCTGCCGATCTCCAGGCTCTTGGGCCAGGCGTTGGTGAGCTTGTAGCGCTTGATCGCCGAGCCCTCGAAGTCGAACACGATGATCGCGCCGCCCTTGCGGGCGTCGGACATCTTCCCGAAGTTGGACGACTTGATCCACTTCTCGAAGCTGCTGTCGGCGGTGAGCCCGCGGCTCAGGGTCACCTCGCCCGCCTTGGGCCGGCCGGGCAGCTTCTTGATCATGTACTTGCCGTCGTTGGTGTTCTGCTTCAGCTCGACGACGTCCTGCTCCATCTTGAGGCCGCTGACCTCGGTGATCTGCTTGATCATGACGCCGTCGAACTCCAGGCCGAAGGAGTGGCCGACGCTGGAGTCGAGATCGGGAAGGGGCATGTGGATCCACCTCCTGCTTGTCCGGGGCCGCTACTCGGCGACCAGGCTCGTGCCGCCGGAGAACTGCGACAGCCGGAAGATGACGAACTCGGCGGGCTTGACCGGCGCGACGCCGATCTCGCACAGCACCTGCCCCGCGTCGATCGCCTCGGCCGGGTTGGTCTCGCGGTCGCACTTGACGTAGAACGCCTCGTCCGGGGTGAGCCCGAAGAGCGCGCCCTTGCGCCACTCCATCACCAGGAAGGCGCTGATCGTGCGGCGGATCTTGGCCCAGAGGGCGTCGTCGTTGGGCTCGAACACCACCCACTGGGTGCCGTTGAGGATCGACTCCTCCAGGTAGTTGAACAGCCGCCGGACGTTGAGGTACCGCCACGCCGGGTCGGACGAGAGCGTGCGGGCGCCCCACACCCGGATCCCGCGGGCGGGGAAGCCGCGCAGGCAGTTGATCCCGACCGGGTTGAGCTGGTCGTGCTCCGCCTTGGTGATCTGCACCTCGAGCGCGATCGCGCCGCGCACGACCTCGTTGGCCGGCGCCTTGTGGACCCCGCGGGTGTCGTCGTTGCGCCCCCAGATCCCGGCCACGTACCCCGACGGCGGCACGAACACGTTCTGGCCGCTGGCGGGGTCGAACACCTTGATCCACGGCCAGTACAGGCTGGCGTACTTGGAGTCGTAGCCGGCCTTGTCGACCCGCCACTCCTTGATCTGCTGCGCGTTCAGGCCCGGCGGCGGGTCCAGGACCGCCACCCGGTCGCCCATCAGCTCGCAGTGCGCGATCATCCCGAGGTGCACCGCCTGGACGCCCTCCAGGTCGATCCGCCCCTGCTGGTAGGCGGCCATCAGGTCCGGGACGCACACCATCGTGACGTCGTCGACGGCCTCCAGGCCGCCGAAGCCGGTGCGGTCGGCCGAGTCGCCCACGTAGTCGTCGGGCCCGAGCGTCGCGGGCACCGGCTCGGCCGGGGCCGGGGTCTCGACGGCCAGCTGGACGGTGCCCTTGTCCGGCACCGCCAGCGCCCCGCCGGTGGCGGCCTCCTCCAGGCGGACCACCTTGGACTTGGTGTTGACCACCGTGACGACGTTCTGCCTGCCCTTGGTGGCGGTCACCCGGTCGAACTCCTCGGCGACCCGGCCGTCACGGCGGACGATCAGCTTGAAGCTGCCCTCGGGCGCGTCGTCCCCGCCGGCGTCGGCGACCTCCACGCTCACGCTGGGGGCCTTGGCGCCGTCGCCGGCGTCCAGCGCGCGCACGCGCCAGCCGCCGAGCTGCGCGCTCGGGGTCGCGGGCAGCGCCTTGGCGTCCCCGTCGCCGTCCCCCTCGCCGATCCGGACCACGTAGCAGGCGCCGCCGCCGTTCATGAAGTAGCCGTACACGGCGTGCGCGAGGTAGGAGCCCTCGACGAACTCGCCGAAGGTCTGGGTGAACTGGTTCCAGTTGGTCACCAGCGTCGGGGCGTTGAAGGGCCCTTGCTCGGCCAGCCCGACGAACGCGGCGACCGCGGTCCCCACGCCCTCGATCGGCCGTGAGCCGGCCTCGGCCTCCTCGACGTAGACCCCTGGCGACAGGTAGGTGGGCATGCGGGGGCCTCCTTTGGACTCACTCGAAGCGGGGCCCCTCGGCCCCCTCGCGCTCTTCCCTCGTCGAAGCGTCGCGCCGGGCGGGGTCGGCGCCAACGGCCGGGCGGACGGGTATGCGGGCATGCGCGCGTGCCCCAACGGGCAGGCGGCTCAGCCGACCCGGACGCGCTCGATGACGTCGAGGACCGCGCGCGCCTGCTGCACGCGCGGTTCGACCTTGGCCGCCTGCTTGCGCAGCTCCTCCTCGTCGACGTCCTCCCCGAAGACCTGCTTGATGTCCGCGAGGACGTTGAAGGTCGTGATTTCGTGACCGCGCTCGCGCAGCACGCGCAGCGCGTTGAAGCCGGCGGCGACCCGACCCCCCTGGTAGAGGCTGAGGATCTGCAGCTGCAGGGTCGTGGGGTAACCCATCTGGCGCATCCTCCGGACGAAGTCGTCCAGCCGGCGCGCGCAGCGCGGGCAGGGGCTGCGGGTGAGTCTGAGGACGAGCTGGTTCGGCTCGGACCGGTTGGCATACCGCATCCAGGTCCCGGTGGTGAGGAAGGTCAGCAGCCACGTCTCGGCGTGGCCCTCCACGGTGTTGCTGGTGGCCTGGTGCCTCCCGAGGGAGGTGCCGTTGAGCGTGGCGAACAGGGTCGTGCCGTACTGCAGCTGGATGTCGTCGACCTTCAGGTGCGGCTCGACCACGTGGTCCGCGACCGGCTCGCCGGGCGACGCGACCGCGTGCACCTGGAACGCGCCGGGCTTGTTGGGGACCTTGGCCATGTGGAGGGTCTTCAGCCCCTCCGGCCGGTACTTGGCGTGGACGCTGGCGAGCACCGCGCGCAGCCGCTGCGGGTCCTTGGCGCCGCGCAGCTTGCCCGCGAGCGCCTTGCGGACCTTCTCCTTGACCTTCGTGGGGTCGGGCTTGGGCTTGGCCTTGCCCTTCTTGCCCTTCCCGCGGCCGAAGAGCTTGGACAGCAGCTTGCGGCCGGCCTTCACCGCGCCCTTGATGAGGCCGCCGACGATCTTGTCCACGGGCTTGCGGGCGGCGTCGAAGATCGCCTTGACCTTGCCGGCGATGCCGCCGAGGCCGAGCAGGCTGGCCAGGAAGCTGATCGCCAGCGGCAGGATCTTCGCGAGCGTGTTCTCGATCGCGTTGGCGGCCGCGGCCACCGCGCCCGAGGCGATCGCGCCGATCGAGTCGATCACGGTGTTGACGAACTCGATGATCTCGCTGCCACGTTCGACGAAGAACATGACGATGTCGACGATCATCTTGCACGCCTTGATGAAGGCGGCCGCCGGGTTGAGCAGCGAGACCAGCCAGGTGATCCCGGCGGTGATGACCTTGACGACCACGAACTCCTTGATCTTGTCCAGGACCATCGCCTTCAGCTCGCCGAGCTTGTTCATCAGCAGGCGCACCAGCCCGAGCGGGCCCTCGGTGGCGAGGACCTTGACGAACTCGAAGGTCTTCTCCAGCGCCGCCACGATCCGCTCGCCGCTGCGGCCGAGCGCCTTGACCAGGCGGGCGCGGATGCTGGCCCAGGTGAGGCCGAGCAGGCTGAGGACGAGCTGGATGATGCCCTTGAGGTCGAACTTGGCGGGCAGCTCGACACCGGCCGACGCCATGCTGCCCATCAGCCACCCCATCAGGCCCTGCTTGAGGTGCTTGCCGATGTTGCCGACGAACTGGCCGAGGCCGCCCTTGACCGCCTTGACCAGGTTGCCCAGGAAGGCGATCGGGCCCTTGATGATCCTGCCGACCGCGCCGGCGACCCTGGCGAGCAGCCCGAGCAGCATGTCCTTCAGCTTCTTGATCGCCTCGATGACGCCCTTGATGAGCGCCTTGGCCTTGTCCCACAGGCCCTGGTTCTCCTCCTGCATGGCCTTGATCCGCTCGTCGACGGCGTTGCGCGCCTCGACGTACTTCTTGGCCAGGTCCTGCACGAGGTCCTGCTGCTTGCTGTCGACGTCGCTCTCGAGCTGGGTGAACTTCTCGGCGACCTCCTTCTGCTTCTCGGCGCCGAACTTCCTGAGGCTCGCGGGCAGGCCGGCCACGTAGGTGGCGATCTCCTGGCGGCCGGCGGCGATGCGCTGCTTGGCACGGGTCAGCTCGCCGCCGATGAGGTGGGCGACCCGCGCGATGACCTGCTTCATCTGGGCCAGGTACAGGTCGCGGGCGCGCTCGTAGAAGCGGTTGACCTCCTCGGGCAGCCCTTTGAACTTGTCGCGCACCCAGCGCCACTTGCCGCGCAGCCCCGAGTAGCGCTCCTCCTTGTAGGCGCGCATCTCCCGGGTGTGGGACTCCTCGAAGGCCGCGCGGGCGGCGGCCTCGCCGGTCTCGAACTCCTTGGCGACCTTGGCGTCCAGGCCGTCCAGGATCGCCTCGGTGTCGGTCCTGGTGGCGTTGTAGATCGCCTCGATCCTGCCGGCGACCTTGGCGCGCTCGGCCTCCTCGGTGGCCTTGGCGCCCTGCTTGTCCGCGCCGACGCGCGCGGTCCCCGTCGCCTTGGCGGTCGCCATTGCGGCCAGCCTGGTCTTCGCGGACCCGGCCGCGCCCGAGGAGGACTGGGCGAGGACCGCCTGCTCCTCCTCGCGGACCTGGGCGGGTGCGGTGGCCGAGTGCTGCTCGCCCTCCTTCTTGGCCGCGACCGCCTGGTCGAACTCGGGCTCGCCCTGCCCGGCGACCTGCTCCTCGGAGACGTCCGCGGCGGCCATCTCCTGCTCGGTCTCGTGCTTGCCCGACTGCAGGTTGGTCTGCTCCTCGGGCGCGGGGGCGGGCATCGCGCCGGCGGCGCCCGGATCGGCCGGCTGGGGCGGGCCCGGCTCCGGCGCCAGCGGCGTGACCGGCTTGTCCACCGCCTTGGACTCGTCCGGCGGCGCACCGGTCGCCTGCTTGACGTCCTGGGCCGAGGCCTGCTTGCCGGCGGTGACCTTGCCCATGACCTGGTTCTTGACCGCGGCGGTCTTGCCCGAGGAGCCGAGCTTGTCGGCCTCCGAGAGCGTCTTCGGCGCGGCGGCGGCGATCGCCTTCTCGACCTCGGCGATGAACGCCGCCTCGTTGAACTCGCCCGGCTTGGCCTGGTGCATCTTCTCGGCCTGGCCGGCCTTGGCCTGGCTCGCCTTGTCGTTGGGGGGCGGCTTGGCGGCGGCGCGAGCCTTGGCGACCTCCGCGCGGGCGGGAGGGTGGCTGCGCAGCGCCCGGCCCTGCCTGGCGACCTTGCCGGTGACCGTGGTGAAGCGCGGGTCGGTCTCGGGCTCGGGCGGCGACGGCACCACCGGCGGCGCCGTGGGGTCGGCCGCCAGCCGCTGCACGGTGGCCTGGCGGCGGGCGAGCAGGGCGGCCACCGCGCTGTTGCCGGCGGCGGCCTGGAGCTGCAGCACGGTCGCGGCGGCGGCGCGGCCGGCGGCGGCCGGGTCGTGGCCGCCGTCCTCGGCTCGTGCCGCCTCGGCGGCCACTCGCGCGGGCGGGCGGGCGGGACGCCGGGACGCAAGCTCCTCGGTCGCCCTGGGCATGTCGGCCTCGGCGCCGCCCGGCCGCGGCGCCTACTCCTCCAGCTCCTCGTCCTCGGCACGCTGGACGAACAGCCCCTGGGCGGTCGCGCCCGGCTCCTCCTCCGGCACCTCCTCCTCGGCGGCCTCGCGCTGGGCGGTCGGTCCGGCCTCGCGCTGGGCGGTCGGTCCGGCGGGCGCGGGCGCGGCCATCGCCCGCTCGGCGTTGCGGGCCGCCTCCTGCTCGAAGCGGTCCGAGGGGTGGCTGACGCTGATGCCGCCCGGCGCGGGCGTCCCGTCGACCGGACCCTGGCGCTGCTGGAGCACGTGGGTCAGCTCGTGGGCGAGCGTCTGACGGCCCGCGTCGGTGTCCGGCGCGTACGCGTCGCGCTGGAAGACGACGTGCGAGCCGACCGTGTAGGCGTGCGCGTTCACCGAGCGCGCGGAGGCGCCGGCGCGGTCGTCGGTGTGCACCCGCACGTCGGAGAAGTCCGCGCCGAGCCGGGCGCCCATGTCCGCCTGCAGCTCGGGTTCCAGCGGCTGCCCCTGGCCCGCGATGACGTCCTTGACGGGCGACTCCTCCTCGCCGACCAGGCTGCCCACGCCGCTGTTGCCGGCCAGCCGCTGCAGCCGCAGCAGCCCGTCCGCGCCGAGCGCGTCGAGGCGCCCGGCGCCGAGCGCGAGCTGCATGCCCCGCGGGGCGTCGTCGAGCTGGCGGGCGCCGGGCGGCCTGGTCCGCAGCCCGTCACCGAGATCGTGTTCGTGCTCGCGCACGGCTGCTCCCTTCCGCTGCGTGGCTCGTGGGCAGGCGCCGGCGCGCGGCGTGCGGCGGCGCGTGCGCGCCGGGTGCCTGCCGCAGCGAGTGTCGGCCCCGGGCGGGCGGCGGGCAACGGCCGCCGGTGCCCCCGATGGGGTGGGCGGCGCTGCCTGATCGGGCAGGCCTCAGGCCAGCAGGTGGTGGTAGCGGCCGAACTCCGCCTCCAGGCTGAGCCTGCCGAGCTTGCGGTACTCGCGGTGGACGGCGTGGATGAGGTCGACCATGCCGACCGGCCGGCCCGCGTCGGCGGCGAGGTAGGCGGCGGTCACGGCGATGCTGCGGATGCTGCCGCCGGGCAGCTCGAAGGCCGCGGCGCAGAACTCGAGGTCGAGGTCCCCGGCGCGCGGCAGGCCGGCGCCCAGGCAGCGGTCCCACAGCCGCAGGCGCTCGGCCTGGTCGGGCATGGGGAACTCCACGATCGCGTCCAGCCGGCGCGTGAACGCCTCGTCCAGGTTGGCCCGCAGGTTGGTGGCCAGCACCGCCAGCCCGTCGAACGACTCCATGCGCTGCAGCAGGTAGGCGCTCTCGATGTTGGCGTAGCGGTCGTGGGCGTCGCGGACCTCCGAGCGCCGGCCGAAGATCGCGTCGGCCTCGTCGAACAGCAGCACGCCGTTGACGTGGGCGGCCTCGGCGAAGATCCGCTCGAGGTTCTTCTCGGTCTCGCCGACGTACTTGTCCACCACCGTCGCGAGGTTGACCGTGTACAGGTCCAGCCCGAGGTGCCCCGCGATGACCTCCGCCGACATCGTCTTGCCGGTCCCGGAGTCGCCGGCGAACAGGGCGATCACGCCGCGGCCGCGGCCGCCGCCCGGCCGCATCGCCCAGTCGCCCAGCACCAGGTCGCGGTGGCGGGCGCGCGCGGCCAGCTCGCGCAGCTCCACCAGCGTCCGCTGCGGCAGGACGAGGTCGTCCCAGCCGACCGCCGGGCGGATCCGGCGCGCCAGCCGCTCCAGCCCGGCCGCGTTCTGCGCGCGGGCGCCCGCGCGGACGTGCTCGGCGGTGACCTCGCCGCCGTCCAGCCCGGCGGCGAGGCGGGCCGCGGCCGCGGCCCGCGCCACCTGCTCGGGGGCGAGCACGAACTGGGCGGTCTCCGCCTCGAGGTCCAGCTCCGGCGCTGCGCCGTCCAGGGTGACCGCCCACAGCCGCACCCGCTCCTCGGTCGCCGGCGGCCGCACGTCCAGGGCCAGCGGGGCCGCCCGGGCCCACCCGGGGTCCCAGCCGCGGCGGCCGGTCAGCACCACCGGCGCGGGCAGCTCCGCCAGCGCCCGCACCGCGGTCGCGCCCTGCTCGGCGAGCACCTCCACCGGGCCGGCGACGATCCCCGCGCGGCCCAGGCCCGCCTCGCGGGCGAGCAGCCGCGCGAGCGCGGCGGGGTCGTGGTCGTCGCCGACGCGGCCGAGGTCCACGCCGAGCGCGCCGAGGCCGGCCGCCCCCAGCGCGGCCGCGGCCAGCGCCCGGCCGCTACCGCCCGGCTGCTCGCGCAGGTACGCGAGGCGCACGCCGCGGCGCAGCGCGGCGGCCAGCGGCGCCCACTCGCCCAGCGGCACGTCCGGCACCTCCACCAGCAGCGCGGCGACCGCCGGGTCCGGCCGGGCGTCGCCGAGGAGGTGCTGCGTCACGCGGTCGGGGACCCGCAGCGACCGGCTCAGGAACGGCCGCTGCGGGTCCTCGACCAGCACCAGGGCCCGGTCGACGAGCGGCCCGCCCGGCTGCAGCCGGCCGCGCGCCGCCGCGTCGGCGAGCTGCCGCCCGGCCAGCTCCAGCGCCAGCCCGATGCTCGCCCGCCTGCGGGTGACGTCGTCGTTGAGGTACCCGTACAGCCGCTCGAAGCGGCTGTCGAGGTCGGGCGCGAGCGCCACCAGCAGCAGCTCCAGGTCGAGCGCCTCAAGCCCGAACGCCACCCGCAGCGCCGCCAGCCGGCCGGAGGACGCTCCCGCGCCGGCCGCGTCGGCGCCGGCCGCTTCCTCGCCGGTGGTCCTGCCGTGCACGAGCAGCCGGTCGACGTGCTCGTCGGACAGGTACAGGCCGCGGAACGGGTCGTCGGGGGCGGGGTCGTCCGCGCGGCGGCTGGCGACCGTGGCCGCGACCCGCGTCCACACGGCCGCCAGCGGCCCGAGCAGGTCGGCCAGGTCCTCGCCGCGGGACGGCGGCGCGTCCATCAGCCGGCGGCCCGCCGGCGGGTGCGCCGCATCCCGCCGCGTGCCGGGCGCGCTTCGGCCTCCTGCTCGGCGCGCTCGGCGGCGTCGCCCTGCAGGCTGATCACGGGCTCCTCGCTGACCGGCGGCCCGACCGGCAGCTGCTGGCCGGTGTCGACCGGGACGGTGACCACGACGTCCAGCGACGGCCGCAGCTCGCCGCCCAGGGCGGACCAGACGTCGGCGAAGCCGCGGTCCTCCGGCGGCGGCAGGCCGATGGTCAGGACCACCGGCAGGCCGGTCGCAGCCGCCTGCCCGCCGAGCACGTCCTCGGGGAGGCTGTCGTGCCGCAGGAAGCAGTCGAGCACCTCCGACAGCAGCCGGTGCTCGTCCTCCGGGCGCTGGGTCCACGCGGTGACCAGGTACGACAGCTTGAAGTAGCGCGGCGGCAGGTGCCTGGAGGCCACCAGGCCGTCGTCGTCGTAGGCGTTGATCACCCCGCGCTCGCGCCGGCGCAGGTCCTCGCGCAGGTCGTACAGCCACAGGTCGATGGTGGGCGCGTTGCGCCGGGCGGCCCACTCGCGGGTGGGCGCGTCCAGCACCGCCTCGACCCCGCTGGCGCCGGGCACCTCCCGGCGGATCAGCGTGAGCAGCGCCTGGTCGATGTCGTGGATCACTCGGCATCCCGCCCTACGGATCGGGGAGCTGCTTGAAGTCGGGCGGCCCGATCGGGCGGGCCACCACCAGGAAGTCGGCGCTGGTGACCTGCACCCCGCCGATGGTGGCGAGCAGCTTGCGCGGGCCGAGCAGGTCGCGCGGGAAGACCAGCACCTGCTGGCTGAACCGCCCCTGGGCGTCGGCGCGGACGGTGAGCGGGTCGGGGCTGGCGTTGAGGCCCTGGTCCCAGGCGAGCTGGACCAGCGCGTTCTTCGGGAACTGCTCGCCGACCGCGATCGTCACGAACCCCGGCGGGCCGAGCGGCGGGTCCAGGCTCAGCAGCGGCACGATCACGCTGGTGCGCGCCGTCGCCGTGTTGTCGGCCGGGGTCGGCTCGGGCAGCCGCCGGTCGGCCACGGTGACCGAGTTGACGACGGTGCCCGCGGTGGTCGGGGCGGTCGTTCGGATCACCACCGTCACCGGCGGCGCGCCGGCCGCGAGCGCGCCCAGCTCGCAGGTGACCGTGACGCCGGGCAGGCTGCAGCTCCCCTGGCTGGTGGTGATCGAGGTGACCGGACCGGTCGGCAGCGTGTCGACCAGCCGCACGCTCGTGGCCCTCGCCGGTCCGCGGTTGGTGACCTTGATCGTCCAGGTGAGCGGCTGGCCCACCACCACGGGGTTGGGCGTGACCGTCTTGGTCACCCGCAGGTCGGCGGTGAGCACCGTGGTCGGCTCGTCGTCGCTGTTGTTCGCCGGGTTGGGGTCGGGCGTGTCCGAGGTCACGCGCACGAGGTTGTGGATCGTCCCCGGCTTCGGCGGCCGCACGGTCAGCGTCACGGTCGCCACGCCCGGCTCGACCGGTCCCCCCGGCGCGGTCGTCGTGGTCGGTCCAGTCGTCGTGGTCGGCCCGGTCGATGTGGTCGGCCTGGTGGACGTGGTCGGCCTGGTGGACGTGGTCGGCCTGGTGGACGTGGTCGGCCTGGTGGACGTGGTCGGCCCGGTGGACGTGGTCGGCCCGGTGGACGTGGTCGGCCCGGTGGACGTGGTCGGCCCGGCCGTCGTCGTGGTCGGACCGGTCGGGCCCCCCACCCGGCGGACCGCGATCGTGCCCAGCAGGCACGTCACCACCTGCGTGCCCGAGCACGTCCCCTGGCTGGGCGTGACCGAGACCAGCTCCACCCCTGCCGGCAGCGTGTCGGTCAGCACCACCCCGCGCGCGTCGTCCGGACCCGGGTTGGTCACCGTCACCGTGTAGGTCAGCAGGTCACCGGCGGCCACCGGGTCCGGGCTGTCGGTCTTCGTCACGCTCAGGTCCGAGGCCCGCACATGCGTGTCGCTGACCGCGGTGTTGTTGTCCAGGTCCGGGTCGGGCCGTGCGCCCCGCACCACCGCGGTGTTGCGCAGGTCGCCCGCGCGCCCCGGGGTCACCAGCAGCGTCACCGTCGCCGACGCTCCGTTGGCCAGCGTGCCCAGGGCGCACGTGACGGTCCGGTCGCCGGTGCAGCTGCCCTGGCTGGCCGTGGGCGGCTGCCGCAGCGTCACGCTCGGGTCCAGCTCGTCGGTGAGTGTCACCGCGTCCGAGGCCAGCGGCCCCCGGTTGGTCACCGTGAGCCTCCACGTGAGCGGCTGCCCCAGGTCGACCGGGTCGGGCGTGTCCACCTTGGTCAGCGCCAGGTCGGCACCGAGCACCGTGGTGGGCTCGTCGACGCTGTTGTTGGTGGGGTCGGGGTCGGGCGTGTCGGCGGTCACGCGCGCGAGGTTGTGGATCGTGCCCGGCTGCGAGGGCCGGACGACCAGCGTCACGGTGGCGCTCGCCGGGGGCCCCTCGAAGCTGGGCTCGATCGTCCCCAGCTGGCAGGTCACCACCGGCGCGCCCGCACACGTCCCCTGGCTCGGCGTGACCGAGACCAGCTCCACCCCCGCCGGCAGCGTGTCGGTCAGCACCACCCCCTCGGCGGTGTCGGGACCCGGGTTGACCACCCGCACCGTGTAGGTCAGCAGGTCACCGGCGCCGACCGGGTCCGGGCTGTCGGTCTTCGTCACGCTCAGGTCCGCGGCCTGGACGCGGGTGTCGCTGGTCGCCGTGTTGTTCTCCAGGTCCGGGTCGGCCCGCGCGGCCCGCACCACGGCGGTGTTGCGCAGGTTGCCGGCGCGCCCGGGGGTCACCACCAGCGTCACCGTCGCCGACGCCCCGCCGGCGAGCGTGCCCAGCGCGCAGCTCACCGTCCGGGCGCCCGTGCACGTCCCCTGGCTGGCCGTGGGCGGCTGCCGCAGCGTCACGCTCGGGTCCAGCTCGTCGGTGACCGTCACCCCCTCCGACGGCAGGGGACCCCGGTTGGTCACTGTGAGCCTCCACGTCAGCGGCGCCCCCAGGTCCACCGGGTCGGGCGTGTCCACCTTCGTCAGCGCCAGGTCGGCGGTCGGCTGCCAGTCCGGGTCGAGGTCCAGCAGGACATCGCTGTCGGTGAGGTTGACCTGTGCGCCGCCGTCGGCGGCCATCACCCACACGTCGCCGGGGACGCCGAGCTCCTGCTCGCCGGGGGCGGCGGTCAGGTCCACGTCGCCGAAGGAGCGGCCGCGGGTGAACGCGATCTGGTCGCCGGTCGGCGACCAGGCGGGCTGGCTCTCGTCGTCGGGGGCCTCGTCGCCCGGCGACTCCTCGGTGAGCGGCTTCGCGTCGCCGCCGTCGGCCTGCATCACCCAGACGTCGGCGTCGGAGTCTCCCGGCTGGTGGGTGAACGCGATCCGCTCCCCGTCCGGGCTCCACGCCGGGTCGCCGTTGAAGCCGGAGAGCTCGACCCCGCCGGTGACGTTCTCCTGGTTGCTGCCGTCGTCGTTCATGGTCCAGACGTGCAGGTCGATCGGCTCGCCGCCGGAGAGCTCGTAGCGCGCGAACGCGATCCGCTCCCCGTCGGGGCTCCAGGCCGGAGCGGTGTCGTCCTGCTCCTGGTCGGGGTCGCCGCTGCCGGTGAGCCTGGACTGGCCGGTCCCGTTCTCGTTCACCACCCAGATGTCGCGGGGGCTGCTCTGCCCGGTGCGCGTGCGGGTGAACGCGATCCTGCGGCCGTCGGGACTCCAGGCCGGCTCGGTGTCGAGGTCGCCACCGGGGTCCACGAGCTGGCGCTGGTTGCCGCCGTCGGCGTCCATCACCCAGAGCTCGCTCTCCTCCGGAGCCGGCTCGCGGGTGAACGCGATCCTGCGCCCGTCGGGACTCCACGACGGCTGGCCGTCGCGCGGGAAGGACCCGCTGGCGTCCGTCCCGCCGGACACGTTCTGCTGCGCGGAGCCGTCGGGGTCCATCGTCCACACCGACGGGCGGCGGACCCGGCCGCTGGCGAACACCAGGACGCCGCCCGGCGACCACGACGGGTGGACGTCGGGACCGCGCTCCGTGGTGAGGTTGACGGGGTCCCCACCGGACGGGGACACCAGCCAGATGTCCACGTCGTTCCCGTCCTCCCGGAGCCCGGAGAAGGCGATGCCGTCGCTGGACCACGCCGGCTGCTGGTCCAGCACCGACCCCTGGGTGACGCGGGTCACGTCGCCCCCGTCGACCCCGACGCGGGCGATGTGGCGGGCGAACCTGTTGTACCGCCCGGTGGAGAACGCGAGCTGGCGGCCGTCGGGCGACCACGCGGGCTCGGTGTCGGCGGCCGGGTCGTCGGTCAGCCGGCGCGGCGCCGCGCCGCCCCCGGCCGGGATCCGGTAGATGTCGCCGTCGGGGTCGTCCCGGTCGCTGGCGAACGCGATCGAGGCGCCGTCCGGCGACCAGGCGGGCCAGGTGTCGTCCGCCGGCCCGGTCAGCAGCGAGCCCGGGCCGGAGCCGTCGGCGTTCATCGTCCACAGGTCGTGGTCGCCGCCGGTGCTGCGGGCGAACACCAGGCGCCGTCCGTCCGGCGACCACGCGGGATGCGACTCGGTGGCCGTGTCGCGGGTCAGCCGGCGCAGGCCGGTCCCGTCCGCCGCCATCACGTACAGGTCGCCGTGCGGCTCGTCGCGGGTGGACACGAACGCGATCCGGGTCCCGTCGGGCGAGAACGCGGGCTCGTCGTCGGTGGACGGGTCCAGGGTGAGCCGGCGGGAGGGCGGCGGGGCGGCCGTGACCGGGGGCCCCACCCGGAGGGTGAACAGCTCCAGGTTCTGGTCGCTGGTGAACGCGATCCGGCCGGGCGGCGGCGCGGCCGGCGCGGGCGGCGGCGCGGGCGTCGTGGTGGACGGCGGCGCGGGCTGCGCGCGCACCGCCGCCGGCCGCGGCACGACCAGCACCGCGGTGGCGGCGACCGCGAGCGCCGCCAGCCAGGCGTATCGCCCTCGTCCAGGTCGTCCGCGCACTCGCTCCCCCACCCTCGCTCACATCCGGCGCTCACATCCGGTCACGCCGAGGTCGCCGGTGGCCCCGACCCAGCGTCAGGCTGCCGCACCCCGCCGCGCGCCATGAGTGGTGGCGGGCCAGACGTTGGGGCCGCCGCCCGTGCCCCAACGGGCAGCGGCGGGTCCGCGCCGGTGCTCCGCCGGCCTGCACGCGGGCTCAGATGAACCCCTGGCGCAGCGCGTAGGCGACCGCGTGGGAGCGGTTGCGCAGCTGCAGGCGGCTGGTCACGTCGTGCAGGACGTTCTTGACCGTGCGCTCGGAGTACGCGACCCGGCGGGCGATCTCCGCGGTGTCGTAGCCCTCGGAGACCAGCCGCAGGATCTCCACCTCCCGCTCGCTCAGCCCCGTGAAGCTCAGCCCGCGGGGCGCGAGCACCTGGCGCTGCAGGCGGCCGACGTGCTCCAGCAGGCGGCCGAGCAGGTCGGAGGGAATGCTCCCGTCGCCGGAGGCCGCGGCGGCGACCAGCGACACCAGCCGCTCCCCGGACGCCTCGGTGCGCCGGACCAGGCCGCTCGCGCCCGCCTCCACGGCGGCGACCAGGCCCGCGTCGTCCAGCAGGGTCGCGACCACGGTCACCCGCGGGCAGCCGTTGCGCTGGATCGCGCGGATGGACCGGACCGCCTGCTCGTCGACGGCGTCCACGACGACGACCGCGACCTCGGCCTGGTCGAGCTCCTCGTCGGTGGCGACCCGCACCTCGGGGCGGTGGCGCAGCTGCGCCGCGATGCCCGCCTGGGAGATCGGGTCCTGTGCGTACACGTACACCAGGGTCGGCCTGTTGCTCACTGGGGGTCTCCTCGTTGCGTCCGGTTCTGGGCCAGCGGGGGGGAGCCTGGACGACCGCCCTCTCCCGTCACTCCACCAGGACTCAACGGGCAGCTCAGGATGCCCGAATGTCCTCCCGAGCGGCCGATCCGGCGGCCAGGGGGCCGGCCGTAGGCTCGGGGCCATGAGCGCGACCATGACCCTTGCGGAGTCCCAGCTGGCCGTCGAGCCGGGTGGGTCGACCACCACCGAGCTGCGCCTGCGCAACACCGGCGTCGTCGTCGACCAGTTCACCGTCGAGGTGCTCGGCGAGGTCGCGGCGTGGGCGACGGTGCAGCCGCCCACCGTGTCGCTCCTGCCCGGGCAGGAGACGAGCCTGAACCTGATCCTCAGCCCGCCGCGCAGCGAGGGCCTGCGGGCGGGCGCCTGGCCGTTCGCGGTCAGGGTGACCTCCTCCGAGGACCCCGAGCGGCCGGTCGTCCACGAGGCCCTCGTCGAGGTGGCGCCGTTCACCGAGACGGTGGCGGAGCTGATGCCGCGGACCTCCCGCGGGCGCTTCGGCGCCACCCACTCGGTCGCGTTCGACAACCGCGGCAACACCGCCGTGCGGGCGCGGCTGGCCGCCAGCGACGAGGGCGACCAGCTGCGCTTCGGCCTGCGCCCCGACACGCTGGTCGCCGCGCCGGGCACCGCCGAGTTCGCCCAGGTCCGCGTGCGCCCCCGCAAGCTGCTGTGGCGGGGTCAGCCGCGCACCGCGCCGTTCCAGATCGCGGTCAGGCACGACGGCGCCGAGGACCCGATCCTGCTGCCGGGGACGATCCTGCAGGAGCCGGTGATCGCGCGCTGGCTGCCGCGCGCCCTGCTGGCGCTGCTGGCCGGGGTGGCGGCGCTGGCGCTGCTGTGGCAGCTGCTGCTCAAGCCGACCGTGGAGTCGACCGCGAAGGACGCGGCCCAGGAGGAGCTGGGCGCGACCCAGGCGCAGGCGGCCGAGGCGAGCAAGCAGGCCGCCGCCGCCGACGAGGCCGCCGCTGAGGCCGACAAGAAGTCCACCGCGGCCCTGAAGGCCGCCGAGGGCGGCGGCTCGGCCCCCTCGACCACGGTGCCGCCCTTCGGCGCGAGCTCCTCGACCCCGGACGGCACCCCGTTCGACCGGCGGCTCACGCTCGAGCTGGCGCCCGGCAAGACCGGCACCGCCTTCTTCCAGGTGCCCGCCAAGAAGGCGCTGGCGCTCACCGACATCGTCCTCCAGAACCCGCAGGGCGACGCCGGGACGCTGCGGCTGGACCGCGGCGACGGCGCGATCCTGTCCTTCTCGCTGCAGAACTTCCGCGACTGGGACTACCACTTCGTGTCCCCGATCCTGGTCAAGGCGGGCCAGCGGGTCACCGTCGACGCGCGCTGCACCGCGCCGGGCAAGCCCGCGGGCCTGTGCCGCCCCGCGGTGTACCTGGGCGGGTTCATCCGCGACGAGAAGGCGCCCACGACCACCACGATCCAGAGCTGAAGCCCCCCGGCCGCCGCGCCGCCCGACCGCGGGCGGCGCGGTCCCCGGCGACGTATCCTCCGCGGTGGGCGGACGCGCCGTCGGGACGGCGCAGGGGGGAAGGCGCGGGACGTGACGGCATCGTTCACCGACCTGCCCGACCTGCCCGACCTGGCGGCCGCGCGCCTCGGCGGCCTGGTGCTCGCCGCCAGCGACGAGTTCTTCGCCCCCGCCGAGCGCCTGCTCGCCCCGGAGGACCCGGTCCACGTGCCGGACCGGTCCACCGACCGCGGCGCACCGCTTCGTCGTGTCGGCCACCGGCAGGGGCGCCGAGGAGCTGCTCGCCGTGCTGCGGCGGCGGCTGCGCAACCCGCCCGACCGGGAGCTGGAGATCGCCGGCGAGGAGCAGCGCACCATCACCCGCCTGCGACTGGAGAGGCTGATGCGCCCATGAGCCCGGAGCCGGGCAGGATCACCACCCACGTGCTGGACACCGCCCGCGGCCGGCCGGCCGCGGGCGTCCCGGTCACGCTCGAGCGCGCCGCGGGGCGGGGCTGGGAGCCGGTCGGCGGCGGCACCACCGACGGCGACGGCCGCGCGCGCGAGCTGCTGCCGCCGGGGACGCCCCTGGCGGCGGGCGCCTGGCGGCTCACCTTCGACACCGCGGCCTACCTCGGGCCGGACGGCTTCTGGCCGCAGGTCGCGGTCATCTTCACCGTGCGCGACCCCGGCGGGCACCATCACGTGCCGCTGCTGCTCAGCCCGTACGGGTACTCGACCTACAGGGGGAGCTGACATGGGCACCGTGCTCGGCGCGGGCGGCTACGGCAAGCGCGCGATCCGGCTGGTCAAGGTCACCCGCCACCCCGACCGGCACGACCTGCGCGACGTCACCGTCGACGTCCAGCTCGGCGGGGACCTGCGGGCCCTGTACGAGACCGGCGACAACGCCCGGGTCCTGGCCACCGACAGCATGCGCAACGCGGTGTACGCGCACGCCCGCCGGCACCCCCTGACCGAGCTGGAGCCGTTCGGGCTGGCGCTGGTCGAGCACTTCCTGCGGGCGCCGCTGATCAGCCAGGCGCGCGTGGACCTCACCGAGCGGCGCTGGGAGCGCACCGGCCGGGACGGCGACACCTTCACGCGTGCCGCCGGCGGCACGCGCACCGCCGGGGTCGCCGGCTCCGGCGACCGGCGGCGGGTCCAGGCCGGCGTCACCGACCTGCCGGTGCTCAGGACGGCCGGGTCCGGTTGGGCCGGCTTCCTGCGCGACGGGTACACCACCCTGCCCGAGACCGACGACCGGATCCTGGCGACCACGGTCACGGCCTGCTGGACCTACCGCGAGGACCCCGACGGGCTCGACGACCAGGAGTACGGGGACCGCTGGCTGCAGGCGCGGGACCGGCTCCTGACCGCGTTCGGCGACCACCACTCGCCCTCGCTGCAGCACACCCTGTACCGCATGGGCAGCGCGGTGCTGGAGGCGCTGGAGGAGGTCGAGCGGGTCCAGCTCACGCTGCCCAACCGGCATCACCTGCTGGTGGACCTGACCCCGTTCGGGCTGGACAACCCCGGCGAGGTGTTCGTCGCGACCGAGGAGCCGCACGGCCTGATCACCGGCACGGTGGTGCGCGGCGCGCACCCCGGGCGCGGCTGAGCGTGCGGGCCGTGACCGGCACGGGAACGGCCGCGTGCGGGCGGGCGGACCTGCTGATCCGCGGGGCCGAGCTGGTCGCGACCTGCGACCGGGACCGGCGGGAGCTGCCCGGCGCCTGGGTGGCGGCGAGCGGGGGCGTGATCACCGCGGTCGGGACCGGCCCGGAGCCCGCCGCGGACCAGGTGCTGGACGCCGGCGGCTGCCTGGTCACCCCGGGCCTGGTCAACACCCACCACCACCTCTACCAGAACCTCACCCGGTCGTTCGGGCCGGTCGCCGGCGGGACGCTGTTCGAGTGGCTGCGCGGCCTGTACCCGCTGTGGGCGCGGCTGGACGAGGAGGCCTCCTGGCTGGCGGCCTGGGTGGGCCTGGCCGAGCTGGCGCTCGGCGGCTGCACGACCACCAGCGACCACCTGTACGTCGCGCCCGCCGGGGGTGGGGACCTGTGGTCGGCCGAGATCGCCGCGGCGGCGGATCTGGGCCTGCGCTTCCACGCCACGCGCGGCTCGATGAGCCTGTCGGTCAAGGACGGCGGGCTGCCGCCGGACCAGGTGGTCCAGGACGAGGACGCGATCCTCGCCGACTGCGAGCGGCTGATCGGGCGGCACCACGACCCCGCCCCGGGCGCCATGGTCCGGGTCGGGATCGCCCCCTGCTCGCCGTTCTCGGTCAGCCCCTCGCTCATGCGCGCCGCGGCCGAGCTGGCCGAGCGCCTCGACGTGCGCCTGCACACCCACCTGGCGGAGGACCGGGACGAGGAGGCCTGGTGCCTGGAGCGGTTCGGCCGCCGCCCGGTCGAGCAGCTCGAGGAGGTCGGCTGGCTGACGCCGCGCGCCTGGGTCGCCCACTGCATCTACCCCTCCGGCGCGGAGGTCGCCCGGCTCGGGGCGGCCGGGGTCGGCGTGGCCCACTGCCCCAGCTCGAACATGCTGCTCGGCGGGGGCGGCTTCGCGCCGGTCCGCGAGCTGCGCGCGGCCGGGTCGCCGGTCGGGCTGGGCTGCGACGGCTCCAGCTCCAACGACGCGGCGTCGCTGTGGCTGGAGGCGCGGACCGCGCTGCTGCTCGGCCGCCAGCGCCTCGGGCCGGCCGGCATGACCGCCCGTGAGGTGCTCGACATCGCCACCCGCGGCGGCGCCGCCTGCCTCGGCCGGGCCGGCGAGCTGGGCGAGCTGACGCCCGGCGCGGCGGCCGACGTCGCCTGCTGGCCGCTGGGGGGCGTGGCCCACGCGGGTGCCCTGACCGACCCGGTGGAGGCCTGGCTGCGCTGCGGCCCGTCCGCGGCCCGCCACACCGTCGTCGCCGGCCGCCCGCTGGTCCGCGACGGCGCGCTGACCGCGCCCGGGGTGCAGGACGCGCTCGACCGTCACCGCCGCGCGGCCGCCCGGCTGCAGGGTCGCTGACGCCGTGGCGGAGGGGGCGGTGCTGCGGTCGCGGTGGCCCCGCCTGACCGCCCGGGTCGGGCCGACCGGACGGCCGCCCGCGGCGCGGGTCAGGCGGCCCGCGCGGCCTCCAGGACCAGCTCGGTCGCCAGCGCCAGCAGGAACCCGGCCAGCAGGCCCCACAGCGTCATCTCGACCGACAGCCGCCGGCTGGCGGGCAGCATCTCGCCGATGACATAGAGGAGTGCCCCGGCGGCCAGGGCGAGGCAGCCGACGAACAGGTAGATGGAGCTGAACGAGATCCCGACGACCGTGCCGAGGAAGGTCGGCCCGCCGCCGATCAGCCCCGCCAGCGCGAGCCAGCCCCACGACGCGCGCACGCGCGCGGCCGCGAGCGGCCCGACGATGCCGAAGCCCTCGGTCGCGTTGTGCAGCGCGAAGCCGACCACGAGCAGCACGGCCAGCTCGATCGCCCCCGCCTGCGCGGCCTGCCCGATGGCCAGGCCCTCGGAGAAGTTGTGCAGGCCGATGCCGACGGCGATCGCCATGCCGGTGCGCAGCGCCGCCGCCTGCGCCGCCGCCTGGGCCGCCGGCTCCGGCCGCGCCGGCTCGGCGACCGACATCGCGCCCGGGCCGAGGCTCACCGGGCGGGCGGCCGGCGCCCGCCCGCGGATCAGGCGCGTGAGGTACAGCAGCGACAGCAGGCCGACGCCGAAGCCCAGCGCGTACACCAGGCCGAGCGCCGCGAAGGTGCTCCAGGCGGCATGGCCCCCGACGGCCTCCTCGACCGCCTCCTCGACCGGCCTGGTGGCCTGGGCCAGGATCTCCACCAGCAGGAACACCAGGATCCCCACGGAGACGGCGCTGAGGAACGCCCGCGCCCGCGGGCTGGCGGCCCGCAGCCGGCCGAGCGGCAGGCCGAGGTAGATCGTCGACCCCGCGATCGCGCCGAGGATGATCGTCTGGGTGGTGGACACCGGGCGCTCCTTCACGTGCGGTGCACGTCGCTCGTGCTTCGGGTCGGCGCCCGGGCGGCCGTGGCCTGCCGCCCCGGGCGCAGGGTCCGACGAGCTTGCCACCTGGCGCCGCACTTCACCAGGCCGGCGGTCGCGTCGTACGGTGAGCTGCGCCGACGCCGGCACGGGGGCCGGCCGGCAGGCGGCTCGGGCCGCCCGGGGACGAGGAGCGGCGGGGTGGAGTTCTTCAGGCCGACCAGCCTGGCCGAGGCGCTCGCGGTCGCGGCCGCGCGGCCGGGCGCGGTGCCGATCGCGGGCGGCACCGACGTCATGGTCGACCTGAACTTCGACCGCGCGCGGCCCGCGGCGCTGCTCGACCTCACCGCCGTGCCCGAGCTGGCCGGCTGGGAGCGCGACGGCGGCCGGCTCCGGGTGGGCGCCGGCGTCACCTACGCCCGCGTGATCGCGGAGCTGGCCGGCGCGCTGCCCGGGCTCGCGCTGGCGTCGCGGACGGTCGGCAGCCCGCAGATCCGCAACCGCGGGACCCTCGGCGGCAACCTCGGGTCGGCCTCGCCGGCCGGCGACGCGCACCCGCCGCTGCTCGCGGCCGGCGCCGAGGTCGAGGCGGTGTCGGCGGGCGGCTCCCGGCGGATCCCGCTGGCGGCGTTCTTCACCGGCCCCAAGCGCAACGCGCTGCGGCCGGGCGAGCTGATCGCCGCGGTGCGCGTGCCGCCCGCCGCCGGGCCGCAGCAGTTCGCCAAGGTCGGGCCGCGCAACGCGATGGTGATCGCGGTCTGCTCGTTCGCGCTGGCCCTCGACCCGGACCGACGCCGCGCCGGCACCGGGATCGGCTCGGCGGGTCCCACGCCGCTGCTCGCGGCCGGCGCCGAGGCGTTCCTCGCCGCCGCGCTGGAGGAGGAGGGCCTGTGGGACTCGCGCGGCCCGCTCGGCGACGCGCTCGCCGACCGCTTCGGGGAGCTGGTCGCCGCCGCGGCCCGGCCGGTCGACGACCTGCGCGGCAGCGCCGCCTACCGGACCCGCGCGCTGCGGGTGCTCGCGCGCCGGACGCTGGCCTGGGCATGGGGCCAGTACCGGGAGCGGTGAGGGATGGACCTGCGCTGCACGGTGAACGGCGAGCCCCGCCTGGCCGAGGGGCTGTGGCCCGGGGAGAGCCTGCTGTACGTGCTGCGCGAGCGGCTCGGGCTCCCCGGCTCCAAGAACGCCTGCGAGCAGGGCGAGTGCGGCTCCTGCTCGGTGTACCTGGACGGCACCCTGGTGTGCGCCTGCCTGGTCGCCGCCGGCCAGGCCGAGGGCGCCGGGATCGTCACCGTGGAGGGGCTGGCCCGCGGCGGCGGGCTGCACCCGGTGCAGGAGGCGTTCGCGGCCGCCGGCGCCGTCCAGTGCGGCTTCTGCACCCCCGGCCTGATCGTGGCGACCCACGACCTGCTGCGCCGCGACCCCGACCCGGACGACGCCGGGATCCGCGAGGCGCTCGCGGGCAACCTGTGCCGCTGCACCGGCTACGGGAAGATCCTCGACGCCGTGCGCGCCGCCGCCCGCGCCGCCGGGCCCGGCCCGTGACCGCGCCGTCCGGGCCCGCGCCGCCCCGCGCGCCCGCCGCGCCCGAGGCGCCGCCCGCGCCGGGCGGGGGCGTGGGCGACAGCGCCCGTCGGCCCGACGCCGCCCTCAAGGTCACCGGCGAGTTCGGCTTCTCCTCCGACCTGTGGATCGAGGGCATGCTGTGGGGCACCACGCTGCGCAGCCCCCACCCGCGCGCCCGGATCCGCTCGATCCGGACCGCCGGGGCGCTCGCCACCGCGGGCGTGTTCGCGGTGCTCACCCACCAGGACGTGCCCGGCCGCAGGACCTACGGCCTGGACGTCCCCGACCAGCCGGTGCTCGCCTTCGACGACGTCCGCTACCAGGGCGAGCCGGTCGCGCTGGTGGCCGCCGACCACCCCGAGACCGCCCGCCGCGCCGCCGGCCGGGTGCGCGTCGACTACGAGGTGCTGGAGCCGGTCACCGACCCGGAGGCGGCTATGGCCGCCGGCGCCCCCCCGCTGCACCCCGGCGGCAACCTGCTGCGCCACGTGCGGATCCGGCGGGGCGACCCGGACGCGGCCGCCGACGTCGTGGTCAGCGGCACCTACGAGCTGGGCATGCAGGACCAGGCGTTCCTCGGGCCGGAGTCGGGCCTGGCCGTGCCCGACGGCGCCGGCGGCGTCGACCTGTGGGTCGCCACCCAGTGGCTGCACGTCGACCGCGACCAGATCGCCGCGAGCCTGGCCCTGGAGCCGGGGGCGGTGCGGCTGCACCTGGCCGGGGTGGGCGGCGCGTTCGGCGCCCGCGAGGACCTGTCCATGCAGGTCCACGCCTGCATGCTGGCGCTGCGCACCGGGCGGCCGGTGAAGATGCTGTACTCGCGCGAGGAGTCGTTCCTCGGCCACGTGCACCGGCACCCGGCGCGCCTGGCCTACCGGCACGGGGCGCGGGCCGACGGCCGGCTGGTCTTCGTCAGGGCGCGGATCGTGCTGGACGGCGGGGCGTACGCGTCCAGCTCGGGCGCGGTCTGCTCCAACGCCTCCTGCTTCGCGGCCGGCCCCTACGAGGTGCCCAACGTGCACGTGGACGCCTACGCCGTCTACACCGACAACCCGCCCTGCGGGGCGATGCGCGGGTTCGGCGCCGTGCAGTCCTGCTTCGCCTACGAGTCGCAGATGGACCGGCTGGCCGCCGCGCTGCGCATGGACCCGGTGCGGCTGCGCGTGGCCAACGCGATGCGCGAGGGCGGCACGCTGCCGACCGGGCAGCGCGTGGTCGGCGCCGCGCCAGTGGCCGAGCTGCTGGAGCGGGTGGCCGCGATGCCGCTGCCGCCGCCCCGGCGCGAGGGCCGCCCGGACCCGGCCGCGCTGCCCGGCGGGGTCGCCAACGCCACCCGCGGCGAGGGCGTGCGCCGCGGGGTCGGCTTCGCCGCCGGCTTCAAGAACGTCGGCTACTCCGAGGGCTTCGACGACTACGCCACCGCGCGGGTCCGGCTGGCCCTGTCCGGCGGGGCGGCGCTGGTGGAGGTCCGGACGGCCGCGGCCGAGGTCGGGCAGGGCCTGGTCACCGTGCAGGCGCAGATCGCCCGGACCGAGCTTGGCGTCGAGCGGGTGGTGGTGGCGCCCGCCGACACCTGCGTGGGGTCGGCGGGCTCCTCGTCGGCGTCGCGGCAGACCTGGATGACCGGCGGGGCGGTCAAGGCGGCCTGCGAGGCGGTCCGCGACGAGCTGCTGCAGCGGGCCGCCGGGTGCCTCGGCGTGGCCGCCGGGGAGCTGGCGCTGGCCGGCGGCGAGGTCGCCGCCCGCGGCGGCGCCCGGGTCGCGCTGGCCGAGCTGCTCGACGGCGGCGCCGTGGAGGCCACCCGCGAGTACCACCACCGGCGCACGTCCCCGCTGGACCCCGCGACCGGCCAGGGCGACGCGCACGTCGCGTTCGCGTTCGCCGCCCACCGCGCGGTCGTGGACGTGGACACCGAGCTGGGCCTGGTCCGGGTGGTGGAGATCGCCACCGCCCAGGACGTCGGCAAGGCCCTCAACCCGCAGGCGGTCGAGGGCCAGATCGAGGGCGGCATCGCCCAGGGGCTCGGCCTGGCGCTCATGGAGGAGGTCCAGGTGCGCGACGGCGAGGTCCGCAACGCCTCCTTCACCGACTACCTGATCCCCACCGTGCTGGACATGCCGCCGGTCCGCGCGGAGGTGCTGGAGTCGGCCCACCCCGACGCGCCCTACGGGGTCCGCGGCGTCGGCGAGCCCCCCACCATCTCCTCGACCCCGGCGATCGTCGCCGCGGTCCGCGCCGCCAGCGGCCGCCCGCTCACCCGCGTCCCGGTCCGCCCCGAGCACGTCCTCGGCCTCGACCGAGCACGGGGCCGGCCGCGCAGCCGTTGAGGACCGGACAAGTCGCCACTCTGGTGTCGAATCGCGACCCCCTCGCCGCCGGATCGTTGCCGTCCCTTGACCATGCTCTCGTTTAATGCCAGGCAGTGCGCAAACGCGCACACCCTTGTCATATACGACCCCGCTGCCGAGACGGGCGTTGCCGCCATAGCGGGTGGTACACGCCAGGCGGCCCCACCCCACCGGCCACGACCCCCAGAACCAGCTGCGGACCCGTCACCCGCAGCGGCCAGAAGCCGACGGACATCAGGCGGTCCGGCGATCCCGTGGCCAGCCTGCGTCCAGACGGACGACCGCGGCCCCCACGTCGCGTCGTACACCGGTCCAGAGCAGTGCGCAGCCCCACCTGCCCAGGTGGCTCGGCCCCCACCAAGCCTGGAAAGGGAGTCACGATGCGAAAGTCAGGCCGCCGGCGCCCAGCCGAGCCAGCCGAGGCTGGCCGCACCCGCGCCGTCGACCCCCCCGACTCCCCCGGCGGGACGCTCCGCAGGCGCATCTACGCCCTGCTCCTCACCTCGACCTTCGTGCTGATCCTGACGATCGCCGGCGGTGCCGTCTTCACCGCGAGCGTCCACGTGCCCGCGGCGAACGCCGAGCCTGCGGTCCCGTCGCAGGCAGGGGCCCCCCTCCGCGGCGGGAGTCCCAACCCCCTCACCGTCGCCGTCCTGGACGCCGTCCCGGCGGCCGGCGCGGCCGCCGGGGCGACCAGGGACCGCGGCGCCACCGGCGTGCAGCGGAGCGCGCCCAGGCCGTCCGCGCCCCGCGAGCAGCCCAACGCCGCCGCCGTGACCCCGCAGATCTCGCACGCGGTGCGGCCCGGCCGGGAGCGCAGGACGCTCGACCAGGCCGCGGGTGAGGGCGACGACCTCGGCGAGGGCGCCCGCAGCGGCGCCGGGACCGGCGGGACCGGCGACGGGGACGCCCGGCCCGCGACGCCCGGAGCCTGGGCGCAGACGGTCACGCCACCTGGGACGCCGACACCCCGGCAGGGGCTGATCCCGGGTGACATGCACGTCTACGCGGCGCCGGCTCCGAAGAAGCCGGGCGAGGAGGATCCGAAGAAGGGCCCGACGACGCAGGCGGCGCAGGCGACGCCGGCACCGGGCATCGGCCAGCCGACCCAGCAGCTTCAGGAGGCCCCTCCGAAGCAGGACCAGTTCAGGCTGGGCTACGAGTCGCCAGGCCTGGACGCGATGCCCATCTTCATGGACAAAATTTACAACGAGGCGGGCATCAGACAAGGTCTCATAAAGAGCCTCGGGGTCGACGCTTACAACTACATCGGGCTGGGACAGGTCATGAAGGCTGGGACCGCGCTGGTCAAAGACGGCGCGATAAGACCCGGCGGATGGTGGGGGGCTGGGCATGAGAGCCCGAGCTTGGTCAAAGGGGCTATCAGAGGATTCGACAACCCCGACGTGCCCCCGAGCACTCTCGACAAGTGGATGCCGTTCGCCGGTTCGGCTTTCCAGAGCATCATGGACCTCGGCCAGAAAGGTTTCACCAGCGCAGGGGCCCGCGCCGTTGCCGAGGATCTTCCCACAGGGCTTGGCGCGACGGGCCTCGCGCTGGGGGGTGTCACAGACATCCCGGTGATAGGTGCGGTGACCGGCATCACGGCGCTGCCCTCCTTTCTGAACCACGCCGCCAACAGCAACACCGCGAATCTCTCGGGCCTACCCGGCCTGGCCTACTACGAGGGGGTCAAAGCCTTTACGTCGCTCGCCGTGCCGATCCTCGGGGTGGTGTCGCCGATCGGCCCGGTCGCTGCTGCTTTCATTGGCATCACGATCGATTCGACCTTCACCCGGTCCGGCACCTGGGGGACGCTCGCCACGACGCTGCCGGTCTACTTCCTGGCCGGGGGGCCCTGGGGCCTAGCCGCTGCCGCCATACCGGGCTTCTTCCAGGCGGTCGCGAACATGCTGCCCAAAGGCTGGGTCAAAGACGCGTTCCAGCTCGCCACCGACATCACGTCGTTTCCCGCGCGGATGATCGACAAGGGCATCAACTGGTTGATCGACACCATTCCCGGGGCGCGGTGGGCGGTCGACGGCATCACCAACGGCCTGAGGTCGGTCGTGACCACCGTCTTCAACGCGATCGGCTCGGTGGCGAACTCCGTCTGGAACAGCCTCGTGTCGGCCTGGAATTCGATCTTCAACCCGAGCGCCAACGCCACGGTCAAGGCCCCGGACGGGCAGGGCGCCACGGCGCAGGCGAATGGAAAGCCGGCGGCCACCGTCGGACCACCGAACGGCAGGGCGCAGACCCAGGAGAAGCAGAAGACCGCCGCGCTGGAGGAGCAACCCCAGGAGGAGCAGCAGAGCCCGCGTCCCGGGAACAACGTGTTCGCCAGCGCCGACGATTTCAGCCTGATCGACATCAAGGCCGACCCCGACGAGCGCACCGAACACCTGGCCGACGGCAGCGTCCGGACCACCAACACGCGCACCGGGACCGTCGTCACCGTCGGGTTGGACGGCGTCTCGGTCGAGGTCCGGCTCGACGGCACCACGATCACCACCAGTGCGGACGGCAAGGAGGTCACGACCAAGGACGCCTACGGCAACACCTACGTCGAGAGCAAGACCACGAGGATCTTCGTGTTCACGGACGCCGAGGGCAACTCCACCAGCTACTATCCCGACGGGACCAAGATGGTCTACAACGCCGGGGACCGGTCACGGACGATCACCAACCTCGACGGCTCGGTGACCACCGTCCGGTCCGCCGGCTACGGCACGACGGTCATGCCCAACGGGGACCTCGTCTACGAGAACGCCGACGGCAGCACCACGGTCGTCCCCAACCCGAACAGCCAGAGCCCGCTCGTCGCCGAAGCCGGTCCGCCAGCCAGCGGGACGCCCACCTCCGCCCGGGTCACGAACCCGGCCGAGGTCACCGTCGCAAGCAACGGCGACGTGACCGCCACCAACAACACCGGCGCGACGGCGACCGTGACCCCCGACGGTGCCCTGATCACGCAGGACCCCGACGGCAACCTGACGGGCATCACCCCGGTCAACTCCACCCCCGCCAACCCTGCCGATCTCGTCCCTCTCGCCCCCAACTCCACCCCCGTCAGCGACCAGACCCCAACCGGCGCCGGCACCTCGCCGCCGGTGGCCCAGACCGACACGTCGACGCCGCCAGCCGAGACGCATGTGGATACCTCGACGCCGCCAGCCGAGACGCATGTGGATACCTCGACGCCGCCAGCCGAGACGCATGTGGACACCTCGACGCCGCCAGCCGAGACGCATGTGGACACCTCGACGCCGCCAGCCGAGACGCATGTGGACACCTCGACGCCGGTCAACACGAACCTCGACGCGGGCACGGGACCCGGGAACAACAACAGCGGGTCGACGCAGATGGCGTCCACCAACACGTCCACCGACACATCCACCAACACGCCCACCAGCGACGGTCCTACCGACACCGGTGGCGATCGCTACGCCGGCAGCAGCTTCAGCAGCTTCGGCGGCGGCGGCACCGGGTTCGGATAGAAGCTGGCGGGGTCGCCCCTACCGTGCGGCGAGCGCCGCCGAAAGCCTGTCGGCCTCGGCGCGCACCCGGCCGGCGAGCGCCCGGCGGTCCCCGTCGTCCAGCCAGCTCGCCTCCACCCCGTCCAGGGCGATCGCGACCATGTCCTCGAAGCCGTAGCCGAACGCCTCGGCCGCCGACCGGTACTCCTTGCCGAGGTCCAGGTCGGTGAGGGCGGGATCGTCGGTGTTGAGCGTGGCCAGCAGGCCCGCGTCCCGCATCCGCGGGTAGGGGTGCTCCTCCAGGCGCGGGTAGGCGTTGGCGATCACGACGTTGGAGTTGGGGCACACGGTCAGCGGGATGCGCTCGCCCGCGAAGCGCTTGGTCAGCTCCTCGTCGTCGACGATGCGCAGGCCGTGGTCGATGCGCTCGCAGCCGAGCACGTCCACCCCGGCGGCGACGTTGGCGGCGCTGGTGACCTCGCCCTGGTGCGAGGTGCGGTGCAGGCCCGCCCGCCCCGCGAGCGCGAACGCCTCGGCGTACGAGCGCGGGTCGACGCCTGCCTCGGTGGAGTCCAGGCCGACGCCGATGACCCGGTCGATCCCCGGGCTCCCCCGCCGCCGCAGCTCGACCAGCCGCTCGAACAGCTCCAGCGCGGCGCGCGGCCCGTAGGCGCGGTCGGCGTCGCAGATCAGCATCGCCGGCACCCGGGTCTCGGCCTCGGCGGCGGTGAGGCCCTCGTCCAGGCCCGCGACGATCTCCGCCAGGTCCTGGCCGGCGTCCAGGTGCCGCGCGGGGGTGAAGAACGTCTCCCGGTAGGCCAGGCCGTGGGCGGCCCCGTCGATCACGCTCTCGTAGGCCAGCCGCGCCCAGTCGCCCCGGTCGGCGAGGGTGGACTGGACCAGCCAGAACACCTCCAGGAACGAGTCCAGGCCGGCGTAGCGGTAGAGCTCGCCGAGGTCGCGGGTGGGCAGCCGCACGCCGTTGCGGTCGGCCAGCTCGACCACGGTCGCCGGGCGCATCGTGCCCTCGACGTGGCAGTGCAGCTCGACCTTGGGCAGCCGGTCCAGCGCGGTGGCGAGATCCATGGCAGCTTCCTCCCGGGCCGGAGTCAATCCAGACCAGGATCAGCCCGTCAAGGACAGGATCAGCCCCGTCGAGGAAGCGTCTTCTATCGTTGAGGCCATGGACGATCCCGCGCGCGACCCGGCCGCGTTCGCCGCGATGAGCGACGCGGTCCTGTCGATCGCGGCCGAGCTGTCGCTCGAGCCGGTGCTGGCCGAGCTCGTCGAGGCCGCCCGCCGGCTCGCGGGCGCCGGCTACGCGGCGATCGGCATCCCCGACGAGCACGGCGACGGGTTCGCCCGGTTCATCACCGCGGGCATGTCCGACGAGCTGATCGAGGCGATCGGGCCGCTGCCGCGGCGGCACGGGCTGCTCGGGGCGATGCTCGCCGACCCGGCGCCCTACCGGACCGAGGACGTCACCGCCGACCCCCGCTTCGGGTGGTGGCCGCCGGCGCACCCGCGGATGCGCTCGTTCCTCGGCGTGCCGATCGTGTCCAAGGGCGACGTGGTCGGCGCGGTCTACCTGACCGAGAAGCAGGGCGCGCCCGGCTTCTCCGAGGCCGACCAGGGCCGGATCGAGCTGCTCGCCGCGCACGCGGCGATCGCGATCGAGCACGCCCGGCTGTACGAGCTGAGCCGCGAGCTGAGCGTGGCCGAGGAGCGCAACCGCCTCGCCCGCGAGCTGCACGACTCCATGAACCAGACCCTGTTCAGTCTGGTGCTGACCGCGGAGGTGGCGGCGGCCGCGGTCCGCACCGACCCGTCGCTGGCCGAGACGCAGCTCAAGATCGTCAAGGAGCTGGCGAGGTCGACGATGGCCGAGCTGCGGGCGGTGATCCAGGGGCTGCGCCCGCCCGCGCTGGAGGCCGACGGCCTGGCCGAGACCCTGCGCAAGCACGTCGACGTGCTGCGCCGCGTGCACCGCGCGGACATCCGGCTGCAGGTCCACGGCGAGCGGCGGCTGCAGGCCGACCGTGAGCGCGAGCTGTTCCGGATCGCCCAGGAGGCCCTGCACAACGCGCTGCGGCACGCCGACGCCGAGACCGTGGGGGTCGAGCTGACCATCGGCCAGGCGGTCGTGCGCGTGGTCGTCAGCGACGACGGCAAAGGGTTCGACCCGGCCGCGCGGGGGCTGCGCGCACGGCGGCTCGGACTGACCACCATGCGCGAGCGGGCGCGGGCGCTGGGCGGCAGCCTCCAGATCCGCTCCGCGCCGGGCGCGGGCACGACCGTGCGGGTGGAGGTGCCCGGTGGCTGAGGCGCCCATCCGGGTGCTCGTGGTCGACGACCACCCGGTCGTCCGCCAGGGCCTGCGGACGTTCCTGGACAGCCGCGCCGGGATCGTCGTCGCCGGGGAGGCGGCCGACGGCGAGGAGGCGGTCGCCCGCGCCGCCGAGCTGCGGCCCGACGTCGTGCTGCTCGACCTGGTCATGCCGGGACCGGACGGGATCGGGACGATCCGCCGCCTGCGCGCCGAGCACCCCGACGTCAGGGTCATCGTCCTCACCAGCTTCGCGGGCGAGGAGCAGGTGCTCCCCGCCGTGCGCGCCGGCGCGACCGGCTACCTGCTGAAGGACGTGGACCCGGTCGAGCTGGAGGCCGCGATCCGCGCGGTCCACCGGGACGAGGCGCCGCTGCACCCCGCGGTCGCGGCCCGGCTGGTCGCGGCGGTCGCACGACCGGAGCCGGGCGTCGGCGAGCTCACGCCGCGCGAGCGCGAGGTGCTCGCCCTGATCGGGCAGGGACGCTCCAACCGCCAGATCGCCCGTGCGCTGGTCGTGTCCGAGAAGACGGTGAAGACGCACGTCAGCAGCATCCTCGGCAAGCTGCGCGTCGCCGATCGCACCCAGGCCGCGCTGTACGCGGTGCGCGCGGGCCTGGCGGGGCCGCTCCGGCCGGGAAGCTGACACCAGCCGCCCGGCCGACGCTCACATCACGCCCACGCTCTCGCCCCCGAACCCGGGGAGGGCGGCGCTGTAGGAGACCTCTTTCAGGCTGTCGCTGTTGTCGCCGAGGAGCGGGTCGCCGTTCCAGCCGTCGCCCTCGTCGTCGACCACGCCGACGCCGGCGTCGGCCACCTGGTCGGAGGTCCGCTCGGTGGCTGGCGCCTGCGGCGCCAGCTGATTCTCTTCGGTCACCGCCGGCTGACGCTCTTCGGTCACCACCGGCTGCCCGGTCGCCGGTGGGGTCTCGACCGGCTGCTCCACGACGACCTGGGCCTGCGCAGCGACCACCTGGGCCTGCGCGGCCACCTTGGCGTCGGCGCGCTCGGTGGCCGCCACGCCGTCCTCCGGCTGCTCCTCGAGCAGCTCACCCTGGCGCACCTTGTCAGAGTCGTCGGGGAGGAGCATCGGAAACTCCGGGTACGGCTCGCTGGGGTGCTGCCGCTCGAGCCAGTCCATGATCTGGAGGTCGTAGACCTGCTGGTAGTACCGCCGCGCCTGCTGCACGATCCCCGGGAGCTTGTCTATGGCTGACTGCATGATCGTCGGGTCCGACGCCTGCCGCTCGGCAGCATTGGAGGTCTGGGTCCACTCTTGCTGGAGGCTGATCCCTTGGCTCCGGAGCTGGGCCGCCTTGCCGTGGAGCTTGGAGACGAACTCGGCCGGTTCTGGAATCGGGACGCGGCCCGGCTCCCACTGGGGCTCCTTGGGCAGGCTGTGAAGCCTGGTGCGCGCCGAGGCCCGTTCCGCCGCGTCGGGGCCGGTGGCCTCCTGCTTGAGCCTGTCGGTCGCGGCCTGCAGCGCGCTGCGAAGCTCCCCGGGGCTCATCGCCATGGGGTCTTTGCCCGTGCGCTGGGCGACCTGGAGCTGCGCCACCTCGACCGACTGGGCGGGCTCGGACGGGAGCGCCCCGTCGCCGTCGCCGCCTTCCCCCTCGAGTCCTGGCTGAGGCCACCGCGCGCGCTCTGGAACGACCACCTGCGCGCCCTTGGGGACGATGTTGCGGCTGTCGGCCGGAAGGCGGCCGCGACCGGCATCGGAGGCGGAGGGGTTGCCGCTCGGATCCGAGCTGGCAGGATCTGCGCTGTCGGGCAGCCGCGCCTGCAACGCGGCCAGGTCTGCCCGCACCGTGGCCAGGTCTGCCTGCCAGTCCCGCTGCGGCGTCCTGTCGAGCCGATCGGCGGCGGTTCCGCCGGGAACCGGGACCGGCTGGGCGCCGACGCCGGGGTCGCCGACCCGGGACGCGGGCTCATCTGCCTCCGCGACCCCCTGGCTCACCAGCGCGATCAGCAGGACGAGGAAGCCGAACAGAACGATCGCGGTCCCGAGCCGGAGCAGGCTTCTCCCAGCCTGCGCGGTGCGGGAGAGCCTGGCCTCGGAGTCTGGATGAGCGGCCCACATCGTTCGCTCCTTCTCCCTTGAGAGCAGTCGTACAGGAGGACCGAGGGACCGGCACACGTAGGCGCATCCTAAGTGCACATTCAGCCCCAGGAGCATTGCGATTTAGTCACAACTCAGGCGCAGACGGGCGAGCGAGGGTCGTAGGACCAGCGACCGACGCAGGTCCGGTCCCCCGCCCGAGGCCGGGACGCCGGGGTGCTCCTACGGTGCGAGCGACGACACCGACCCCACGCTTGAGGAGGCAGCCGTGGAGCACCCCACCGCGCTCGTCACCGGGGCGTCCCGCGGCCTCGGGCTCGCGCTCGCGACCGCGCTCGCGCGCGGCGGCTGGCGGCTGGTCGTCGACGCCCGCGACCAGGGGCCCCTGGCGGCGGCCGCGGCCGGGCTGGCCGCCGCCACCGAGGTCCGCGCGCTCGCCGGCGACGTCGCCGACGAGCGGCACCTGGCCGACCTCGCCGCCGCCGCCGCCGAGCTGGGCGGCCTGGACGCGCTGGTGCACAACGCCAGCACGCTCGGCCCGAGCCCGCAGCCGCCGCTGGCCGGCTACCCGCCGGAGGCGCTCCGGCGCGTGTACGAGGTGAACGTGCTCGCGCCGCTGCGGCTCACGCAGCTCGTGCTGCCGCAGCTCCGGCCCGGCGGGAGGATCGTCGCGGTCACCTCCGACGCGGCTGTGGAGGCCTACCCGGGCTGGGGCGGGTACGGCTCGTCCAAGGCCGCGCTGGAGCAGCTCGCCGCCGTGCTCGCCGCCGAGCACCCGGACCTGCGCGTGTACGCCGTGGATCCCGGCGACATGCGCACCCGGATGCACCAGGAGGCGTTCCCCGGGGAGGACATCTCCGACCGGCCCCCGCCGGAGGCGAGCGTCCCCGGGCTGCTGCGGCTGGTCGCCGGCGAGCTGCCGAGCGGCCGCTACCAGGCCCGCGAGCTGGCAGCGGCGGCGGTGACGCCGTGACGGCGCTGCTGCTGCCCGGCGGCGGGCAGCTCGCGTTCGAGCTGCCCGACGAGCTGGCGGCGACCGGGCCGCCCGAGGCGCGCGGGCTGGCACGCGACCAGGTGCGCCTGATGGTCGCCAGCCGCACGACCGGGGACCTGGTGGACACCTGGTTCCGCAGGCTGCCCGGGTTCCTGGCGCCCGGTGACCTGCTGGTGGTGAACACCTCGGGGACGCTGCCGGCCGCGCTGCCGGCTGGCGCGGACCGCCTGGTCCACCTGTCCACCCGCCTGCCCGACGGCCACTGGATCGTGGAGCCGCGGCGCCGTGCGGGGGCCGGGAGCCTGCGCGCGGCCGACGGGCACGCCGGCCAGGCGCTCGCGCTGCCCGGCGGCGGGCGGGTGCGGCTGCTGGAGCCCTACCCCGCCGGCGCGACGGCCCCCGTCCGCCTGTGGCGCGCCGAGCTGCGGGTCCCCGGCGGGCTGCACGCCTACCTGCTCCGGCATGGGCAACCGATCCGCTACGGGTACACCGCCGGGCCGTGGCCGCTGGCCGCCTACCAGACCGTGTACGCGACCGAGCCCGGCAGCGCCGAGATGCCGAGCGCCGGGCGGGCGTTCACGCGGCCGCTGCTGGCCGCCCTCCGGGCGAAGGGGATCGGTGTCGCCGGGCTGGTCCTGCACACCGGGGTGTCGTCGCAGGACGCGGGCGAGCCGCCCCACCCCGAGCCCTACCGGGTCCCCGCCGCGACCGCGGCCCGCGTGAACGCGGCGCGCGCGGCCGGCAGGCGGGTCGTCGCCGTCGGCACCACCGTCACGCGCGCGCTGGAGACCGTCGCCGACGCCGGCGGCCGCGTCCACGCCGGCGAGGGCTGGACCGGCGTGGTGGTCACCCCCGAGCGCGGCGTGCGCGCCGTCGACGGCATCCTCACCGGCTGGCACGCCCCGGGCGCCTCGCACCTGGCGCTGCTGCAGGCGGTCGGCGGCCGCGAGCTGCTCGCGCGCAGCTACGCCGCCGCGCTGGCCTGGCGCTACCGCTGGCACGAGTTCGGCGACCTGCACCTGATCCTGCGGGACCCGTCGCCGGGGTGACGACCGGGCGCCGCCCGGACCGGACCGTCAGCGCGCGGGGGTCACCTCCCGGCGCACCTGGCCGGCGCCGTAGCCGGCCGCGCCGACGCCCAGCGCCTCCGCGCCGATGCGCCAGAGCGACAATCCGTACTCTTCCTGCAACGGGTAGGGCAGGCCTCTGGGCAGGCTGCGGGTCGCGTACGTCTCGGCGGCCGCCTGCTCGGCGTACCTCCACAGGTGGGAGTGCTGGTACAGCCAGTCGGTCAGGTTGGCGAGCGGCGCCTCCCTGATCATCGCGTGCACGGCCATGTGCCGCAGGGACTGGTGCAGCTCCACCGGGTCCAGGCCTGTTGTCACGACGATGCGCCAGCGTTCACCGAATCCCACCGCGTCACGGAATCCCGCCACGGTGCTCTGGCTGGACGTGCTGGGCATGACGGCACTGGCGGTAGTGGCGCTGGACATCAGGATGAGCGTGGCGAATTCGAAGCCGTGGAAGCCGGCCGTCCCCGCGGCCAGCCCACCGGTGGACAGATCGACGAGCATGGCCACCCGGTCGAACGGGTTCCCTCCGTGCAGGCCGCGGTTGGCCATGCCGCCGCCGAGCGAGACGAGGCTGCCGAAGAAGACCATTCGGCCGAATATGGCGGCGTTCATGGCCGGCTCCACCCCGCCCGCCAGTCCGCTGCCGATACCGGCGCCGAGGCCGATGTAGCCGCCGGCCATGCCGGCGAACCAGCCGATCGCGCCGGAGACGGCGACCTGGCTCCAGTTCACCTGACCGGTGGTGGACTTCTGGGCGGCGAGGCTCCCGCCGGCGCCGAGCAGGCCGCCCCCGATCAACGCGACGCCGAGCGGGCCACCGGCACCGGTCACGGCGACGATCCCGCCCACGATCACCATGCCGGTCGCGGCGATGTACTCCCAGTTCCGGTCGAGCCAGCCGCCGACGGCCCCGAGCGTGGCGTCCGGCACCGGGGCGAGGCCCGCCGCCAGCAGCGGCGGTCCGCCGGTGAGCAGCGCGCGGAGGGCCTCGGCGGTCAGCAGGGTGCCGTCGGGGAGGAGGGGGACGCGGGTGCCGTCGGGGAGGACGACGACGTTGCCGCCGACGATGGTGCCGTCGTCGGCCTGGAGGAACAGCGAGCCCGTGCGCGGCGGCTCGCGCCCGTCGGCGGTTGCGCCGGCGACCCCGGCGCCGGCGGCCGCGGCGCGGACGCCCTCCCCGTCCGGGAGCGCCCCGTCCGGGAGCGCCCCGTCCGGGAGCGCCTCGTCGACGCCTCCGCGAGCGGCGTCGGGCTCGGCCTCGCGGGGCCGCTGCGCCCACACGGCGAGCTGGAACCGGGCCAGGTCCGGGTCGGGGAAGAACCCCCTGGCGGCCTCCTCCCCCGGGTTCAGCAGGAGCGGCAGGTCGCTCCCGCGGGCGGGAGGGTCGTCCTGCTCCCCGGCGGTGACGGCCTGCGCCACCCGGTTCCCGGGCCCGTCGTCGCCGCTGTCGTCGCCGCGTCCCGCCGGCTGGTCGCCTTCTCCCCAGGAGTCCTCCCGCCGCCACAGCTCCTGCAGGTGCGGGGTGATCGGGCTCGGCGAGCCGCCCCTCGGCGGTTCGGACCCGGGGTCGGGAGCGCCGCCGGCCGGCGGGGCGCCGGCAAGGGTGCCGCCGCCCGCCGTCTGGTATGGCGCCTGCCCGTCCCCCGGCTGTCCGGCGGCGTCCGCGGCGTCCAGCCAGGCCAGGGTGTGCTCCGCCGCGGCCACGCCCTCGACGGCGGCGGCGGCCGGCGGCACCGGGTCCTGGTCCACCGGAGCGTCGGTGCGCGCGAGGGCGGGGTCGCCGCCGGGGCCGCCCAGGGCCGGCTCGCCGCCTGAGCGGCCGGTGCTGCCAGCGTGGACGGCACCCCCGTCGGCGCGGTCGCCGCCGCCGTCCACGGTGGTGCCGTCCGCGTCGCCGGCGGTGCCGTCCGCGTCGCCGGTGAGGATCCCGGAGTACCCGCCGCCGAGGTCCCCCGGCTCCTCGGCGGCGACTCTGGGTGCGCTGGCGAGGATCAGCACAGGGACGCCCACGGTCAGCAGCACGCAGAGGACGAGGGTGAGCGACGGCCCGTGGCGGAACCGGCGAGCGGGGCGGCCGCGGCGGCATCGCCGGCCTGCCCGACCTGTGGCGGGATGACGTGCTGGTCGTGGCGGCAACCTGCACCTCGTGGCTGGGCGGAGGGGCGCAGGCGGGCACGGTGGAACGGACGAGGAACCCGTGCCGGCTGGCGTCCCTGGGCCGAAACCGGTACCGCGACGCTAGCCCATGAGACCTTCTCGTTATGTTCTCGTGCTGTATTCGTAACGTTGCACGGCGTCCTCCCGGCCCTTGTCGACGCGGCACACGGGGCGTGCACGCTGGGCCTTCGGCACCGACCCCGGAGTGCTGCAGGGACGACGCGGGGCCCGCCGGGCCGCCCGGGTCACCCGAGGCCGTCGCCGCCGAACCCGTCGTCGAAGACGTCGGCGAACCCGCCGGTGAAGACGTCGGCGGCGCCGTCGCCGGCCGCCGGTGGCGCCGGGGTCGCGGTGGACGCGGAGCGGCCGGCCGGCTCGCCGGCGGGGCCAACGTCGGCGGTGCCCACGACGGGTCCTGCTGCGGACTCCTCGGGCGTCTGGGTCACGACCTTGGTGCCCTCCACCGTCGGGTCCGGGTCCAGCGACGACCCCTGCCGCGGCCCCGACCCCAGGGGGGGTGTCAGGTGGTCGCTGATGTCGAACTGGAGCTCGAGCATCTCGTTGTCATCGTCGAGCCGCTTGATCGCCCGCCGGTCGACCGGTCGCCGGCTGCCCAGCTCGTCGCGCTGGTTGAGGTTGTCCACCATGTCCTCCAGCAGCTCCAGACGCCGGGACGAGTACTTCACGGGCTTGGGCGGGTCGTCGGGCATGGAGATCAGCCAGTTGCGGCGCGCCAGGGAGCCCGACGCGCTCATCACGAACGGGCTGTCGATCGTGGCCGCGTAGCGGTTCAGCAGGTGCTCCTGTTCGTCGCCGGGGACGTCCTCGTGGCGCAGCTGCAGCACCGGCGCGTCGATGTGGTGCTCCGCCAGCAGCCGTGCGTTGACCGTGTGTCCCACCAGCATCTGGCCGGTGCCCAGGCGCTCGGCGTCGACGTACGCGACGACCATGGCGTTCGGGTCCTCCAGCAGCTTCGGGTCCTCCACCAGCTCGGCGACCTGCGCGGCCACTGCCTTGTCGAGGTGCGGTGCCGCGCGCAGGCGCAGGCGGTCGAGGTCGAGCTGGCTTGTGGCGGGACCGGGCAGCGGCTCCCACTCCTGCAGCCCGAGGGCGAGGGCCTCCTGCTGCGTCGGCCCGAGCCCGACCACGCGCTGGTTGAGCGCCGCCCGGTCGAGCAGGCGGCTCTGCGCGTCGGCGACGGCCCGGCCGGCGGGGCCGGGGTTCGCGGCCTGCAGGTACCGCTCGACCGCGCCCGGCTTGGTCGGGTCGACCACGCTGGTGTCGTGGGGCAGCAGGTCGGTCGCCAGGAGGGGGATCAACCCCGCCGCCTTGAGCAGCTCCAGCAGCGCGCCCACCTGCTGCGGCTCCACGGTGGAGCCGGGTGTCCTGGCGATCAACGCCAACCGCCCGGGGAAGACCTCGGCAGGGTCCAGCAGCTTCGGCGGGCCGGTCTGGCGCTGCGCCCACGTGGGCGCAGGCTGGTCGCGGCGCGGTGCCACCTGCGCCCAAGTCGGGACCCGCTCGTCCGGGACCGTCCCGTCGGGCGAGGGGGGCGCGGGCGCCGACGACCCGCTCGCCAGCGTTCCGGTCGCCTGCGCGAGCAGCCACCGCTCCTCGCCCGTCGGCGGCGGCGTGGCACGGTCGGGTCGGTCCGCGGAGGCCTCGCTCGCGCCGGCGACGCCCTCCCCGACCAGCGTGACCAGCAGCAGCCCGCCGCCCGCCAGCAGCAGCGCGGCGACCAGCCGGACCGCGCCGGCCATCACGCTCCGGGCGGAGCCGGCGCCGGGTCCAGCTGACGCGACCTGCACGATTTCCCCCTTCGCCGCCGGAAGGCCGCGAGAAACGGGGACAAAAGGCTCGCAGCCGCAGACGAGCCGACCCTAGCCCCGGCCGGACACCGATCCGCCACGGGTGTGCAACGGAACGGCGACATCGCGGCGGTCGGCCGGCTCGGGCGCTGCGGGGCGCATGGGCACCCGGCGCGATGGGTAGTGCACCCTGGCAGGTTGTTGACGCGCCGGAGGGCGGCGGTCAGGCTGAGCCTTCCGACGCCGTCCCCCCGGTGACGCAGGGCCAAAGGGGGCCCTGACCAGGCGGGCCTGGCGCAGCCGCCCGAGGAGGAGGACCGCGGACCGTGAAGGTTGCCGTGTGCGTCAAGCAGGTGCCGGAGCCGTCGCAGCCGCCGGCGCTGGACCCGCGGACCCGGACCCTGGACCGCAGCGGCAAGCTCGTGCTCGACGAGGCCGACGGCTACGGCGTCGAGCTGGCCCTGCAGTTGGTGGAGGCGGCCGGCGACGGCGAGGTCGTGGTCGTGTCGATGGCCCCCCGCGACGAGGTCGCCGGGCTGCGGTCGGCGCTGGCGATGGGAGCGGGCTCGGGGGTGCTGGTGAGCGATCCGGCGCTCGCGGGCGCGGACGCGCTGGGGACCGCGAAGGTGCTCGCGGCGGTCATGCGCCGGCTGGAGCCGGACCTGGTCGTGGCCGCGACGGAGTCCACCGACGGCTCGACCGGCACGCTGCCGGCCCAGCTCGCCGAGCTGCTCGGCCTGCCGATGGTCACGTTCGCCCGGCGTGTGGAGCTGGCCGGCGGGGAGCTACGGGTGGAGCGGCAGACCGAGGCCGGGTTCGACGAGGTCACCTGCCCGCTGCCCGCCGTGGTGAGCGTGACCAACCGCGTCGCCCGGCCGCGCTACCCCTCCTTCAAGGGCATCGTCGCCGCCAAGAGCCGGCCGGTCGAGCGGCTGAAGCTCGCCGACCTCGGGCTGGACCCCGACCAGGCCGGCGGCGCCGGCGCCCGCCAGGAGATCACCGAGGTCCGGGCCGTCGAGCAGCGGGCGGCCGGCGAGATCGTCCACGACCAGGGGGACGCCCACGAACGCGTCCTCGCCCTGCTCGAGGAGCTCAAGGTCGTCCCCCGCTGACGCGGTGGCCGACAGATGACGTCAACCGGACGGCGGCCGGCCGGACGGATCCCGGGCGGCCAGCATCGCGGAAGGGAGCGGCATGACCGTCTCGACCACATGGGTGTTCGCGGAGTCGGCCGAGGGCGCGCCCGCGACCAGCACCCTGGAGCTGCTGTCCAAGGCCCGCCAGCTGTCGGCGACGGTCGAGGCCTTCCACGCCGGGCCCGTGAGCACCGAGCTCGCCGCCGAGCTGGGCCGCTACGGCGCGAGCAGGGTGCACTCGACCGGCGAGCTGGGCGCCACGCTCGTCGGCGCCCCGGCCGCCGCGGGGCTGGCCGCGGCGATCGAGCAGGGCGACGGCGATCCCGGCCTGATCCTGGCCGCCATGACCTACGGCGGCCGGGACCTCCTCGGGCGGCTGTCGGCCCGGCTGGACCGGCCGGTCGTGACCGACGGGACCGACGTGCGCAGCGACGGCGACACCGTCCTGGTGGACAAGCCGATCTTCGGCGGCCGGACGGTGGTGACGACCGCGCTCCGGGCGCCGCCGTACCTGGTCGGCATCCGGCCCGGGTCGTTTCCTGCCGAGCCCGCCACCGACCCGCACCCCCCCGGCGTGAGCACGGTCGACCTGCCCGAGCTCGGCCCCGCCGGGGCGGCGGTGGTGGCCGCCAGGCACGCCGAGGCGCGGGCCGGCCCGCGCCTGGACGACGCCGCGGTCGTCGTCGCCGGCGGCCGCGGGCTCGGCACACCCGACCGGTTCGAGCTGGTGGAGGAGCTGGCACGGCTGCTGCACGGCGCGCCGGGCGCGACCCGCGCAGTCGTCGACGCCGGCTGGGTCCCCTACGCCTACCAGATCGGCCAGACCGGCAAGACCGTCCGGCCCGAGGTGTACCTGGCGCTCGGGATCTCCGGCGCCACCCAGCACCTGGTCGGCATGAACGGCGCCAGGCACATCATCGCGATCGACAAGGACGCCGAGGCACCGATCCTGGCGATCGCGGACCTGGGGATCGTCGGCGACGTCCACCAGGTGGTGCCCAGGCTCATCGAGGCGCTCCGGTCGCGTGGCTGAGCCGGCCGGGAGGCGGGACGGGTCGTGAAGCTCCTCATCGGCGCCATCATCACGGTGACCGCCGCCGTGCTCGCCGGGCTGCGCGTGCGCCGGCTGGTCCGCCTGATCACCAAGGGAGATCCGCGGGCGTCCCGACCGCCGGAAGGCTGGCTGCGGGCCTGGGTCGCCGAGGTGCTGGGGCAGCGCAAGCTGCTCACGCGGCCGCTGCCGGGGCTCGCGCACTTCCTGACGTTCTGGGGCTTCGTGGTGCTGCTGACCACGATCGCGGAGGCCTACGGGGAGCTGGCCGACGAGCGCTTCGCGCTGCCGCTGGTGGGGCACGCCGCCTGGCTCGGGTTCCTGCAGGACCTGACCGCCGTCGGGGTGCTGGTCGCGCTGGTGGCGTTCGCGGCGATCCGGGTGCGCCAGTCGCCCGCGCGGGCCGGGCGGGCGTCGCGGTTCGACGGCTCCCACCGCGGCCAGGCCTGGCTGATCCTCGGCATGATCGCGCTGGTCGTCGTGACGCTGCTGGTCGACCGGGGCGCCAGGGTGGCGCGCGGGACCTTCCCCTACGGCCGCGCGGCGTTCGCGGCGCACGCCCTCGGCGGCGCGCTCGACGGCCTGCCCGCGGGGACGCTGACCGCGATCGACACGGCGGCGCTGCTCGCCCACGTCCTGGTGGTGATGTCGTTCCTGGTGCTGCTGCTGTACTCCAAGCACCTGCACATCGTGACCGCGCCGTTGAACGTCGCGCTCGCGCGCCGGCCCAAGGCGCTCGGGCCGCTGCGCACGGTCCCGATCGACCCGGAGACGATGACCGAGGACGACGTCATCGGCGCCGGCAGGATCGAGGACCTGAGCCGCAAGCAGCTGCTGGACCTGGTGACCTGCACCGAGTGCGGCCGCTGCCAGGACCAGTGCCCGGCCTGGGCGACCGGCAAGCCGCTCTCCCCCAAGCTGCTGGTCATGGACCTGCGCGACCACCTGTTCGACAAGGCGCCGTTCCTGCTCGGCGAGGCTGCACCGGCCGCCCGGGCCGGGGAGGGCGGCCCCGCCGGCGCGGCGCCCGCGGTCGGGCCGGACCCGGCGGTGCTCGGCAGGGACCTCGTGCGCGACGTCGTCGGCGAGGACGTGCTGTGGTCCTGCACCACCTGCGGGGCGTGCGTGGAGCAGTGCCCGGTCGACATCGAGCACGTCGACACGATCCTCGAGCTGCGCCGCTACCAGGTGCTGATGGAGTCCCGCTTCCCGCCGGAGGCGGAGGCGATGCTGCGCAACGTCGAGAACGCGGGTGACCCCTGGGGCATGGGCGCCGGCCAGCGGCTGGCGTGGACGCGCGGGCTGGACTTCGAGGTGCCGGTCGTGGACGGGCGCGTCCCCGACGACGCGGAGTACCTGTTCTGGGTCGGTTGCGCCGGCGCGCTGGACGACCGCGCCCGCGCGACCACGCGCGCGGTCGCGCGGCTGCTGCGGCGCGCGGGCGTGCGCTTCGCCGTGCTGGGGCCGCGCGAGTCCTGCACCGGGGATCCGGCCCGGCGGCTCGGCAACGAGTACGTCTACCAGCTCCAGGCCCGGCGGAACATCGACGCGCTGGACGGCGCGGGCGTCCGCAGGGTGGTCGCGTCCTGCCCGCACTGCTTCAACACCCTCGCGCGCGAGTACCCCGACCTCGGCGGGAGCTACGAGGTCGTGCACCACTCGCAGCTGCTGGCGCGGCTGGTCGCCGAGGGCCGCCTCGGGCCCGCCGCCGAGGTGCCCGCGACCGTGACCTACCACGACCCCTGCTACCTCGGCCGCCACAACGAGGTGTACGACGCACCCCGGCAGGTGCTCGCCGCGGTCCCGGGGGTGCGGCCGGTGGAGATGCCCCGCTGCCGCGAGCGCGGGTTCTGCTGCGGGGCGGGCGGCGCGCGCATGTGGATGGAGGAGCGCATCGGCCGGCGCGTGAACGCCGAGCGCACCGACGAGGCGCTGGCGACCGGCGCGGACGTCGTGGGCACCGCATGCCCCTACTGCCTGGTGATGCTCGACGACGCGGTGCGCCGGCGCCAGGCCGAGGGCGCCGCCGCCGGCGTGCGCGTGCTCGACGTCGCCCAGCTCCTCGAGCGGTCGCTGGAGGAGCCCGCCACAGACCAGGAGCGCCGATCATGACGACCATCCCGACGGTGGACCTGGAGCTGGACGAGGAGTACGAGGCCCTGCGCGAGACCGTCGAGCGGTTCGCCCGCGAGGAGGTCGCGCCGGTGATCGCCGGCTACTGCGAGCGGGAGGAGTTCCCCTACCCGCTGGTGCGGCAGATGGGACAGATGGGCCTGTTCGGCCTGCCGTTCCCCGAGGAGTACGGCGGCATGGGGGGCGACCTGCTCGCCGTCTGCCTCGCGGTCGAGGAGCTGGCCAGGGTCGACTCGTCGGTCGCGATCACGCTGGACGCCGCGGTCGGGCTCGGCGCGACGCCGATCCACCGGTTCGGCACCGAGGAGCAGCGGCGCGAGTGGCTCCCCAAGCTGTGCAGCGGCGAGGCGCTCGCCGCCTTCGGGCTGACCGAGCCGGGCGGCGGCTCGGACGCCGGCGCGACCCGCACGACCGCGCGGCTGGACGGCGGGCAGTGGGTGGTCGACGGCAGCAAGGCCTTCATCACCAACGCGGGCACCGACCTGACCGCGCTGGTCACGATCACCGCGGTGACCGGCAGCCGGCCCGACGGCGGCAAGGAGATCTCGACCGTCGTCGTGCCCGCCGGCACCCCGGGCTTCACCGTCGGCGGGAAGTACTCCAAGGTCGGCTGGTCCGCGTCGGACACCCGCGAGCTGGCGTTCAGCGACTGCCGGGTGCCCGAGGCCAACCTGCTCGGCGAGCGCGGCCGGGGGTTCGCGCAGTTCCTCGAGGTCCTCGACGAGGGCCGGATCGCGATCGCCGCGCTCGGCACCGGCCTGGCGCAGGGCTGCGTCGACGAGTGCCTGCGCTACGTGCACGAGCGCTCGGCGTTCGGGCGCACGCTCGCCGGGCACCAGGCGATCCGGTTCAAGCTCGCCGACATGGAGGCGCGCGCGGTCACCGCCCGGCTCGCCTGGCGCCACGCGGCCGCCCGCAGGCTGCGCGGCCGGCCGATCGCCAAGGCCGCCGCGATCGCCAAGCTGGTCAGCTCCGACGCCGCGATGGCCAACGCCCGCGAGGCGACCCAGATCTTCGGCGGCTACGGCTTCATGAACGAGTACCCGGTGGCGCGGTTCTACCGCGACGCCAAGATCCTGGAGATCGGCGAGGGCACCTCGGAGGTGCAGCGCATGGTGATCGCGCGTGAGCTGGGCCTGCCGAGCGTCACGCCCTGAGCCGGATTCGAGAACGGCCCGCCGCCCGCGAGCGGACCGAACGCGGGGCTGACGGCGGTGACCGCGGGCGACGCCGCCGGGGCACCCTGGTACTCGTACGCGCCGGCGAGCGATCCCGAGCCCCCGTCGGGGTTGACCACACGCACCTCGACCGGCCCCGGGGCGGAGGCCGGCGGCGTGACCACCTGGAGCTGCATGGTCGGCGGGGGCTGCAGGATCGGCCCTGGCACGGCCGCGGTCCGGGTCTGCGCCGGGGCGGCCCGGGTGGGGACGGCCGTGGCCGGGGCCTGCGCCGTGGAGGACGCCGGCGCCGCCTCGCGGCGCCGCGGCGCGGATCACCGGTGCCGCGCCGGCGGCAGGCGTACGGCGGAACCCTGGGGCTGCGGGAGGGTGCGCCGAGCGGGGTGGCGCCGGGCAGGCCCGCGCGTCAGGCCTCGCGGATCGGCTGCCAGGGGTCGTAGTCGACCTCGAGCGCCTCCTGGGAGGGGCGCCGGGCCTCGGGGACGTTGCGCAGGTTCAGCCGGATTCGGGTCCAGAGGGTGCTGCGGCCGCGCATCGAGTCCACCAGCACGTCGGCGGGGGCGAGGTGAGGCCAGACGTCGGGATGCCGCGCCTTCCAGCGCTCCAGGCCGGCCATCGCCTCGGCCTGGGTGGCGGCGCGGGCGATCTCGATCAGGGGCATGGTCGTGCGGCGGCGCCCGGTGGGGCCGCTGGTCTTGCCGGGCGCGGGCGGCGGCACGATCCCCTGGCGCGGCGCCGGGCCGGTGCCCGCCCGCTGCTTGGACGGCTGGACCCGGTGGGGCTCGTCGGCCTGCTTGACGAAATGGGGCGGCCAGGGGGCGTCGGCGAACCCGGCGGCCTCGTGCTGCTCGGCGAGGTCGAGCAGCGGCTCCAGCGAGCCGGCGGCCTCGTCGATCCCCTCCCAGGGGTCGCCCGCCCGCGCGTACCGCTCGGGGACGGTGTCGATCGTGAACGCCTCCGGCTCGCAGTCGGGCACCTCGTCCCAGCGCAGCGGCGTGGACACGCGCGCGTCGGGGGTGGGCCGCGGCGAGTACGCGGAGGCGACCGTGCGGTCCTTGGCGTTCTGGTTGTAGTCGAGGAACACGCCGTGGCGCTCCTCCTTCCACCAGCGGCTGGTGGCCAGGTCCGGCGCGCGCCGCTCGACCTCGCGCGCCAGCGCGACCGCGGCCCGGCGGACCTCGCCGAACGTCCAGCGCCGCCGGATGCGGCAGTAGACGTGGAAGCCGCGCGAGCCGGAGGTCTTCGGCCAGCCGGCCAGCCCGAGGTCCTCCAGCGCCTCCCTGGTCACCAGGGCGACGTCGCGGATCTGCGACCACGGCACCCCGGGCATGGGGTCCAGGTCGACCCGCAGCTCGTCGGGGTGGTCCAGGTCGTCGGCCCGCACCGGGTGAGGGTTGAGGTCGATGCAGCCGAGGTTGACCACCCAGGCGAGCTGGGCGGCGTCGCGCACGACCACCTCGTGCGCGATGCGCCCGGAGGGGAAGCTCAGCTCGACCGTCTCGATCCAGTCCGGCCTGGACTCCGGGGCCCGCTTCTGGAAGAAGGCCTCGCCCTCGGCCCCGTTGACGAAGCGCTTGAGGGCCATCGGCCGGCCCGACACGCCGCGCAGCGCGCCCGCGCTCACCGCCAGGTAGAAGCGGACGAGGTCCAGCTTGGTGTGCCCGGTGCGCGGGAAGAACACCTTGTCCGGGTTGGTGACGGTCACCTCCCGGCCGGCGATCTCCAGGGTCTCCTTCCGCGAAGCCATGGCGACACGATACGCGACCTTGCCACCACGTTGGACGGTCGAGTCACCACTTTTGGTGGCTCCGCCGCCTCCGAGCGTCCTCGGCGACCGCGTTGCGCCGCTGTGACCTGGCGAGCGCGCGGGTAGGATGCGCCTGCCCATGACGGAGTCCCTGCACCTGGAGCCCGCGCGCCAGCGCTCCACCGCCCCGCGGGGCCGGTCCCGCTGCTGCCGGCGGTGGCGGTCGGCTGCCTGGGCGGGCTGAGGGCTATCAGGATTGCCTGAGTCGGCAGGCCGAGAAGCGGTGCTGGCGGCGCGGATCAGTCCCGGTCGGGGTGCAAGCGGTACTGGTCGAGATAGAAGTCGGTCCATGACTGCACCAGGATGTCGGGGTCCATGGCCTGGAGCACTCCCTGGAGCCTGCTACGGTGGGCATCCCCAAGACCGGCGAGGCGGTAACCCTTCGCTTTCGCCTCGACGATCCTGTGCAACATGTAGGAGTCCCGCAGCTCCTCCGCCCGAGTTTCGGTAGGCCCGCTGTATTTGCCGGCTGAGTACGACGGGTCCGTCGCGACGTCGTAGACCTTCAGCTCGGCGAGCTCCTGCACCGCCGCGGTGCTCAGCAGCTTGATCAAGCCCTTGAGGTCGAACTTGCCGGTTGCCATCTTGAGGAACATCCGGGTGAGCTCGACGGGCAGGCCCTCCTCGAGCTGCGCAATCGTCTTGTCGATGATCGGACGGTACTGGTCATAGAAGAGGGTGATCGGGTCGTTCTTGCCGCGAGCCACGTCACGTATCGACTGCAGCACCTGCAAGGTGACCCTCACCTCGGTTCTGCTTCTGTCATACGGCGTGAACGGCGGCTGATCCGAGAGCCCGCCGATCAGCTTGCGCTGCCCGACATATCCCCCCCCGCCAGGCCCCAGCTTCCGCTCTCCACGCTCCTCCATGCTCTGGTATTTGGCCTCCCACTCGTAACTCCACTTCGCCAGCTCGGCCTGGTACTGCTGCTTTTCTGCTTCGGGATCGGTCCGCTCCGCGGTCGGCCGCTCGCCGCGTATCTCCGATTTCCAGCCGTGGTGCCGCTCGAGGTCGCTGAGCTTCTCCGCCAGCATGCGCTGGACGCCGATCAGCCCCACCACGTACTTCGGCAGCTTTTCCTCCAGCTGGTGCTCCATCTCAGGGATCACGCTGCCGGGGTCGAGGTGCGGCGAGGGCCTCGTGGCAGCGCCCTCGTAGATGTACCTGTCGAGACCTGTGGCCTCGACCAGGTCCATGACCGTGGTCTTATCGTGATGTTCCCCAAGGACCAGGAACATTTCCGGAAGGCGCACCCAGACCTTCTCACGATCGACGTAGCCAATGTGGTCGGTCTCCCGTCGCACATAGCGGTAGAGCTCACCGAGACTGCGGAAGTAGCGCGACTTGTAATCCATCAGTATCAGGGCGAGGTTGCGCTCACCGGTCCCCAGATCGCCGAGCTCGTAGGGGATCCTCACGAACCTCCCCGTCCTCCCCGTCACGCGTGGAAGGTCCTCGGCCCCCGGCCGCGCCCTTCCTCTCCGTTCTGCGACATCCCCGGACCGCCGCCGCGCCCTCCCCCGCTTTTCCGGAACGTCCTTCGCCCGCGCCCTCCCCTGCTCTTCCTCGACATCCTCGACCTGCCGCGGCGCCTTCTTCCTTGTCGGCTTGTCCTTCAGGGAACCGCCGAAAATCGCCCGCTTGGCCGAGAGGGGGTCCCATCCGATGAACGCCTTGCGCTGGATCAGCGGGGCCTGGGGGGTCATGGTCATCGGTTGTGCGCGCCCCCGGAGGACCATGTCGTCCGCTGCCCGGTCGGCCGCTCGCTCACCTGGGTCGTCCGCCGGGGCGAGGTCGAGGCGGTGGCGGTGCGCCGTCCGGAGACAGGCCTCCTGTTGCTGGGCGACATGCGCCAGCTCGTGCGCCAGCAAGCGCCTGCCCGGCGTCGTGCCCGGGTCGTAGTGGCCTGCCCGGAAGAAGATGTCCCTGCCGATCGTGAAGGCAGCCGCGTGCAATGACCGGCTGAGGCGGTCAGCCTGGTCATCGTCATGCACCCTGACCTGGCTGACCTCCCTGCCGAGCGCGCCGCCCAGCTCAGTGGCCGTCCTCTGGTCGAGGGCCCGCCCGCCGCGACGGGATCCTTCGATCGCGCGTTGCAGCGATGGGTCGACCGCACCAGCAGCAGCGCCCGCGACCGCCGACCGCTGGTGGCTGCTGCTCGACGGCGGCCCCGCGCCCCCTGACCGTGCCCGGCTGATGACGCCCTGCACATAGCGGTTGCCGCGGTCGCGCTGCAACTGCAGCAGCGCCGACCCGACCCCGGCAGGCCGGCCGCCACCGGGCGCGCGCAGCACGGCCGCCAGGCTCCGGGAATCCGGCAGGGCACGAGCTCCTGCCTGCGCGCGCCCGCCGCGGTCCCGGCGGCAACCGGCCTGCGTCGCAACGCTGCCAAGCGAGTCCTCCGCGCGGAAACCGCCGGATGGGCCAGCGCGGTCGGCGCCCTCCCGTCCGTACGGGCCGGGCAGCGGCCCAGCCTGGCGGGTCCGGGCCCGCGTGCTCACGGCCGCTGCTGCACGGCAAGCTCGGCCTGCAGCAGCGCCGCCAGCGTGGCATCGAGGTCTTGCAACATGATGCATCCGGGCTATCAGCCAGGCGCCGCCGCGGCGTCTGCCCGCGCGTCCCCAGCCGCGTCTCCGCCGCCGCAGAGCGGCCGCGCACCCTGCCGGGCATTTGCTGATCGGCCAGCATGTCGCGGATCACGACCCTCGGATCACCATCGATGAACCGGACATTACGAAGAACGCCAGTGCCCTGACCCCGCAACTGAGGACGGACGAGGTACGAGGTGCTAGGACGGCGCCAATCCCTCCAGGACCGCGTGCGCCCGCCGCAGGGACTCGGCGGGGTCGGCGTCCGGCGAGCCCACCTCCGGGTCGAAGTTGAGGTCCAGGAAGGTCTCGGTCACGCCCTGGTCGCGCAGGCGGTCCAGGTCGCCCCGGATCTCCTCCACCGAGCCCATGAGCGGCGGCCGCCCGGCGGCGCCGCCGGGCCGCAGCCGCACCGAGCCGCGCGCCACGTAGCGCAGCGCGTCCGGGTCGCGCCCCGCGTCGGCGGCCGCCTGCCTGATCGTGCCGATCATCCCGCCGAGCCTGGCCAGGTCGAAGCGGCTGCCGCTGACCCAGCCGTCCGCGAGCCGGCCGGCGCGCCGCAGCGCCGCCTCGGCGCCGCCGCCCAGCAGCAGCGGCGGGTGGGGCCGCTGCACGGGCTTGGGCTCCATGCGCGCCGGCGGGATGTCGTAGAAGCGCCCGTGGAACTCCACGACCTCGTCGTCGAGCAGGCGCCGCAGGGCCCGCAGGAACTCCTCGGCGCGCGCGCCGCGCTCCCGGGCCGGGACGCCCACCGCGCGCAGCTCCTCGGGCAGCCAGCCGAGCCCGAGCCCGGCGTCCAGCCGCCCGCCGGACAGGACGTCCAGCGTGGCGAGCTGCTTGGCGAGCACGGCCGGCGCGTAGAACGGCATGTTCACCACCGCCACGCCGAGCCGGATCGTGGAGGTCTGCCCCGCGAGGCAGGCCAGGGTCACGATCGGGTCCAGGACGCTGCGGTACATCTCCCCCGCCGCGACCCCCTCGGGCCGCACCGGCACCAGCAGCCGCTGGAACGTCCACGCCGTCCGGTAGCCCAGCTCCTCCGCCCGGCGCACCAGCCGGACCTGGTTGCCGGGCGTCGCCCAGCTGCCGGACACCGGCACCCCGAACCCCAGCTCCACCAGAGCGCCTCCTTCGCGCGAGGTCCCACGGCAGCGGGGCGAGGCGCACCGCACCGGAGCACACGGTGGCGCTCCGTCCCCGGGACGCGCGCCCCACGGCTCCGGAGGCTACCGCAGCGATCAGCCGGCCAAGGAGTCGTCGACCCCGAAGTCCGCGCCGGCGGCGGCGCAGCCGGCCCGGGGCGAGGAGGGGTCAGGCCGCGACGGTCGCCCGGACCACGGCGGCGAGGCGGTCGACGGAGGGGACCACGGCCTGCTCCAGGTTGGCGGCGAACGGCAGCGGGACGCACTCCCCCGCTACGCGCTTGACCGGCGCGTCGAGGTCGAAGAACGCCTCGTCGGCGGCGATCGACGCGAGCGTGCCGCCCCAGCCGCCCTGGTAGGGGTTCTCCTCCACGATCACCAGGCGGCTGGTCCCCGCCACGCTGTCCAGCACCGTGCGCGCGTCCAGCGGGACCAGGCAGCGCAGGTCGACGACCTCGGCGGAGATCCCCTCCCCCGCGAGCCGCTCGGCGGCGGCGAGCGCGGTGGGGACGGTCGAGGCCAGGCCGACGATGGTGACGTCGCTGCCCCGCCGGCGGACCTCGGCGGCGCCGAGCGGGACCACGTGACCCTCCGGCGGCGCCTCGCCCTTGCTGGCCAGCAGCGCCTTGTGCTCGAACACCAGCACCGGGTCGTCGCTGCGGACCGCGCTGGCCATGAGGCCGACGACGTCGGCGGGGGTGGCCGGGCAGGCGATCTTCAGGCCGGGCACGGCCAGCGCCCAGTTCTCGACCGCCTGGGAGTGCTGCGCGCCGAAGCCGAGCCCGCCGCCGTTGGCGGTCCGCACCACCAGCGGCACGGTCACCTGGCCGCCGGTCATGTAGCGCATCTTGGGGATCTCGTTGGCGATGTAGTCCCAGCAGCAGGCGAAGAAGTCCGAGAACATGATCTCCGCGACCGGCCGCAGCCCCGTCATGGCCGCGCCCATCGCCGCGCCGACGATCGCCTGCTCGCTGATCGGCGTGTCCCACACCCGCTCCGGGCCGAACTCGTCGAACAGCCCCACCGTCGTCTTGAACACGCCCTCGGCGGCGCCGATGTCCTCGCCCAGGCAGACCACGGTCGGGTCCCGGCGCATCTCGCGGGCGATGCCGGTGGCGACCGCCTCGCGGTAGGTGATCACGTCCGCCACTGCGCACCTCCGTCCGCCCACACGTCGGTGAGCGCGGTCGCCTCGTCGGGCGGTGGCGCCGCCTTGGCCGCCTCGACCGCTGCGGCGACCAGCGACTGCGCCCGGCCGCGGCGCTCGGCGACCGCGCCGTCGGCGACCCCGCGCTCGCGCAGCCGTTCGGCCAGCAGCGTCAGCGGGTCGCGCCGCAGCCAGGCGTCGACCTCCTCCTGCGGCCGGTACCTGGCGGGGTCGGCGCGGGAGTGCCCGAAGTGCCGGTAGGTGAGCGCCTCGATCACGGTCGGCCCCTCCCCGGCGCGGGCGCGCCCGGCGGCGCGCCCCACCGCGTCCAGCACCGCCAGGACGTCGTTGCCGTCCACGACCTCGGCGGGCAGGTCGTAGGCTGGCGCACGGTCGGCGGCCGGATGCTCCACGGCCGTGACGCTGGCGATCGGCGTGTACTCCATGTACAGGTTGTTCTCGCACACGAACACCACCGGCAGCCGCCACACGGCCGCGAGGTTGAGGGCCTCGTGGAAGGCGCCGATGTTGGTGGCGCCGTCGCCGAAGAACGCGGCCGCGACCTGGCCGCTGCCGCGCAGCCTGGCCGACCACGCGGCGCCGCAGGCGATCGGCAGGTGCGCGCCGACGATCGCGTAGGAGCCGAGCATGTTGCGCTGCGCGAGGGTGAGGTGCATGGAGCCGCCCTTGGCCCCGTTCAGGCCGGTGGCGCGGCTCATCAGCTCGGCCAGGCAGGCCTCCGGGGTCGCGCCGCGGGCGATCGCGTGGTGGTGGCCGCGGTAGGTGGCGACCACGTAGTCGTCCTCGCGCAGCGCGGCGCTGGCGCCGACGGCCACGGCCTCCTGCCCGGACGCGAGGTGGGTGGTGCCCTTGACCAGGCCGCTCATGAACAGGTCGTGGGCGGCCTGCTCGGTGGCCCGGATCATCGCCATGCGCTCGAACAGCTCCAGCAGGACGTCGACGCCCGGCTCGGGACCGGCCCCGGCGCGCGGCGCCGCCCCGGGCGCCCCGGCGGCCGCCGCGCCCGCGCCGGTCACGGCGCCACCGGCCCGCCGGGCGCGGGCCGGCCCGCCGGGCGGCGGTTGCGGTGGGACTCGGCCTCGCGCACCGCGGGCAGCGGGCCGTCCACCGTCCAGTAGCGCTGCCCGGCGACCAGCAGCTCCTCGGCGGGGAACTTGGTGATGATCTCGCAGCCGTCGCCCGTGACGACGACCTCCTCCTCGATGCGCGCGGCCGACCAGCCGTCCGCGGCCGGCCAGTAGGTCTCCAGCGCGAACAGCATGCCCTCCTCCAGGACCTCGGGGTGGTCCAGGGAGACCAGGCGGCTGAAGATCGGCTTCTCCCAGATCGACAGGCCGACCCCGTGCCCGTACTGGAGCGCGAAGGCGGCCTCCTCGTCGGCGAACCCGAACTCCTGCGCCCGGGGCCAGACCGAGACCACGTCGGCGGTGGTCGCGCCCGGCTTGACCAGCGCGATCGCCTCGTCCATGTAGTCGCGGCAGCGGGTGTAGGCGTCGCGCATCGCCGGGGAGGCGCTGCCGACCGAGAAGCAGCGGTAGTAGCAGGTCCGGTAGCCGTTGTAGCTGTGCAGGATGTCGAAGAAGGCGGGGTCGCCGGGGCGCAGGACGCGGTCGGAGTAGACGTGGGGGTGTGGCGCGCAGCGCTCGCCGGAGATCGCGTTGACCCCCTCGACGTGCTCGGAGCCGAGGTCGTAGAGGACCTTGGCGACCAGGCCGACGCACTCGTTCTCGCGAACGCCCGGGCGCAGGAAGCGGTACAGCTCGTCGTAGGCGGCGTCGACCAGCGAGGCCGCGGTGGTGAGCAGCGTGATCTCGTCCTGCGTCTTGATGCGGCGCGCGTCGAGGCAGACCTGCTGGCCGTCGACGACCTCCAGCCCGGCCGCCCGGAGCGCGGCCAGGACCGGCAGCTCCACCAGGTCGACGCCGACCGGCTCGCCGGCCAGGCCGTGCGCGTCCAGCTCCCGGCGGATCTTGCGGGCCAGCTCATCGGCGACGCCGGCGCGCGGGTCGAACGAGCCGCGCAGCGTGGAGATCCCGGCGCGCGCGCGGCCGGCCTCGGGCTGGTCGGGGCGGCCGTCGAGCCAGGGGTTGTAGAGCTGGTGGTGGCGCGCGGCCGAGCCGAAGTCCCACACCACCGGCTCGCCGCCGCGCGGCAGCAGGGCGAAGCGGATCAGCTTGTCCATCGCCCAGGTGCCGATGTGGGTGGCGGTCATGTAGCGGATGTTGTGGAAGTCGAAGCTCAGCAGCGCGCCCAGCTCGGAGCGGTCCAGCGCCGCCTCGAGCCGGGCCAGCCGCTCCCGCCGCAGGCGGTCGACGTCGACGCGCTGCTCCCAGTCCACCGCGTTCAGCCCGTACGTGCGGATCCCCATGGCCGGCCACCCTCGCGACGTCGCCCGCTGGACATCAGCACCGTACGAACGGTCACCGGAAGCGTCAAGTAATACTGAAGGCCACTGTTCAGTGGGAGTGGCGGCCGATCACGCACCAGATCGCGAAGGCCGGCTCCGAGCCGGGGTTGCCGAGCCGGTGCGGCGTGGTCGCCGGGAAGCTGATCGAGTCGTCCGCGGACAGCTCGTAGGACTCGAAGCCGACGTCCACGACCAGCCGGCCGGACAGGACGTAGCCGAACTCCTGGCCGGCGTGCCGCATGAACGTGCCCTCACGCGAGGAGCACGCGCCCGGCTCGTAGGTCACGTGCAGGAACTCCACGCCCGGGAGCGAGCCCGAGGTCAGCCGGCGCCAGTGGACGCCCGACTCCAGCTCCAGGCTCTCGTGCTCCCCCGAGCGCTGGAACGAGAAGAACCCCTCCGCCTCACGGCCCCTGACCAGCGCGGCGGAGCCGTCGGGGTCGCCGGGCGCGCCGCCGCGACCGGTTGTGCGCGGTCCCGGCTCGCCCGCGAGCAGGCCGTCCAGGGACGTGTCGAGCAGGTTCACGATGTCGAACAGCTTGCTGACCGAGGGCTGGGCCTTGCCGGTCTCGATCTGGGACAGGGCGCTCGCGCTCACCCCGAGCCGCCGCGCCACCTCCCGCAGCGACAGCCCCTGCCGCAGGCGCTCGGCGCGCAGCCGGGCGCCGAGATCCAGCGCGGGGACGCCGGCCGGGGCGACCGCGGGCTGCTGCTCGGGGGGGTCCATGGCCGGAGTGTACAGTGCCGCAACTCAAACGTTCACTTCTGGTGCACACCAGCGTATTCTCACGGTCGACATGGCGTTGGCACCGGAGCCGAAGGGGGGCCCGGGGGACCTGAGCAGACTGCGGGTCCCCGGCCGATCAAGGGGGATGGCCATGGGGGACCGACTGCTGCTCCGCGGCGGGTACGTGGTGACGATGGACCCGGAG
>Ga0126377_10000004_pt1 | contig 88127 bp, 82 predicted proteins | sample PanSoiMetPlot_22_FD_92647 | JGI IMG/M metagenome (GOLD analysis project Ga0126377, IMG submission 92647) | Tropical forest soil microbial communities from Panama - MetaG Plot_22 | ecosystem: Environmental > Terrestrial > Soil > Tropical forest > Bulk soil | place: Panama | collected 2016-02-17 | reverse complement strand
TCGAGCGCCTGGCGCACGGGGTCGGATTTGACGGCGACATTGCCCTTGGCGTCGACGAGATTGGCGCCGAAGGATTGGAAGATCGCCCCGGCGGTGTCGACGTTGTCTTCCGTGACTCCAAGCCCAATGCCGAAGGGATAGCCTGCCTTGTAGCAAGCCTCGGCGGCCTTGAGCATCGCATCGAGTGTCCAGGCCTCGGCCTTCGGCGGCGAGCCCGCCGGATACATGTCCTGCACGTCAATGCCGGCATGTTTTTTCATCAAATCGATGCGCGAGCACGGGCCCTTGATCTGGCTCCCCACGCAGGCGGGAACCGCGACCCAGCGACCGGTGGACTTGGCCAAATATTCGACCGTCGGGTTGACGGCGCCGTTCTGCTTGATCAGTTCCGTCATGATGTCGTCGACCGGCTCAAGTCGGTTGGCTTGGTCGGCCGGTTGCCAGCTCGGGAAGGCGAAAATGTCGTGGCCCGACCGCGCCTGCGCTTCGGCGGCGATGGTAAGCAGATTCTTGTTCCCCATCGAGGTGATGTAATCGATCAAGATATCGACCTTTTCCTTGGCCGCCCATTCCTCGCACAGTTTCTGGGACGCAGTGTTGGCGCCCGGCACCCAATGGTCCCAGAATCCGACGGAGAGTTTGCCGGCCGCGTGAGCGCCGCGCACGTATGGCATCGCAATGACCGATGCCGCCGCAGTCGCCAGAAGCCGCCGACGCGTCAGTTTGCTCTTGAGCATGATCGAAGTCCTCCCATGAGTTCTCGCGCGCGCGCTGCCGAATTCTGCCGCAGCCGTCGCTTACGGCTGGCGGGCGTTCGGCTTCGCGCCATCTCGTTGAGGAAGCTTAGATCAAATTCGCCGCGCCGTCAGCGCAGATTTGCGTCATAGCGCGTTACGCGACCGCGGCATTGTGCGCCAGTGCCGAGAGCGGGGCGGAGCGGCGGTCGAGCCGCAGCGTCAGGCAGAAGGCCGAGCCGCCGCTGCGCAGGAAAGAGGCGAGGGGCGTCGTGGCGACCGCGTAGCCGCGCTCGCGGAGCTCGGCGCGCAGGCGCCGCCCGCCGCCCGACATGATCAGCGTGTTGCCCAGCGCGACCGCATTGGCCGCGAGGCGGCAGCCGTCCTCGATCGCGATCTCGACCCGCTCGTGCGGCGCGACCCGCTCGCGGATCGCCGCCCGTCCGGCCGCGCTGAAGGCGCCCGGCAGATACATCACCTCCCCGCCGGGCAGCGGCGCAAGCGCGGTATCCATGTGATAGAAGCGCGCATCTGCGAGCTCGAGCGCGACAACGTCCTGGCCGAACATGTCCTCGACCGCACGCGCGGCGCCGGCGTCGGAGCGCAGCCCATAGCCCATCCAGAACAGCTTGCGCCGCGTGTCCCACACGCAGTCGCCGGCGCCTTCGAGCACTAAATGCTTGGGAAGCTTGCGCACGACGTCAATGAGGCCGCGCGCCTGCAACGTGCGAAACGCCGCTTCAAAATGCCCTTCCTCCCGCTGCCGCTCGGGATGGCGGAAGCGCGCCAGCAGCGCCTTGCCGTCGAGCACGACAGCGGCATTGGCGGTGAAGACGAGATCGGGCAGGCCAGGCACGGGTGGGACCAGCTCGACCGCAGCGCCCAGCATGAGCAGCTTGCGATGCAGCGCCGCCCATTCGCGCTCCGCCGCCGCGTGCGCGCCGGCGTCGCGCGCCCAGCGCTTCGGATCCATCCACGGATTGATGGTGTAGCTGACCGCGAAGTGCTCCGGGCGGCACATCAGGAACCGCGCGGTCGGATTGTTGAGCAGCGTCATTTGCATCTTCCCCTGATCCCGTCTTCCCTGTGCAAAAGTCACGCAGCCCGCGCGTGCCCGCGCGTTCCACCGAACTCGCGTAGGACCTCCTCGAAGCAATCGAGCGCCCAATCGAGATCCGCGCGCGTGATGACAAGCGGCGGGGCGAGCCGCACGACCGTGTGGTGCGTCTCTTTCGACAGCACACCCTTTTCCAGCAGCCGCTCGCAGGTCTCGCGCGCGGTCGCGATGGCAGGATCGATTTCGGCGCCGGCCCACAGCCCGCGGCCGCGCACCTTCTTGAGCGCCGGGCTCGCGATCGCGCGCAGGCGCTCGAGCATGTGCGCGCCAAGCACGCGGCTCTTCTCCACCAAGCCTTCGTCGCGGATCACATGGAGCGCCTCGAGCCCCACTGCCGCCGCCAGTGGGTTTCCGCCGAAGGTCGAGCCGTGCGAGCCGGGCGTGAATACGTCCATGACCTCGCGGCGCGCCACGAAGGCAGAAACCGGCAGCACGCCGCCGCCGAGCGCCTTACCCAGGATCACGCCGTCCGGACGGATGCCTTCGTGCTGAAAGGCAAACCAGGCGCCGGTGCGGCCGAGCCCCGACTGCACCTCGTCGAGGATGAGCAGCACGCGGTGCGAGTCGCAGATCTGGCGCAGTCCCGCCTGGAACCCCGCCGGTGGCACGATGACGCCGGCCTCGCCCTGGATCGGTTCGATCAGGACGGCAGCGGTGTGCGGCGTGATGGCGCGCCCGAGGAACGCGAGGTCGCCGAACGGAACTGGACGGAAGCCCGGCGTGAACGGTCCGAAGCCCTCGCGATAATCCGGCTCGGTCGAAAACGAGATGATGCTCGTGGTGCGACCGTGGAAATTACCATCGGCGACGATGATTTCCGCAGCGTCGCGGGCAATGCCTTTGACGCGGTAGGCCCAGCGGCGCGCCGCCTTGATTGCAGTCTCGACCGCTTCGGCGCCGGTGTTCATCGGCAGCGCGGCGTCGAGGCCCGTGAGCTTGCACAGCTCCTCGAGAAACGCGCCGAGGCGGTCGTTGTAGTAAGCGCGCGACGGCACGGCGAGGCGGTTGGCCTGCGCGGTGAGGGCGGTGAGGATACGCGGATGCGCGTGGCCGTGGCTCGCCGCCGAATAGGCGCTCATCATGTCGACGTAGCGCCGCCCGGCTGTGTCCCACAGATGCGCGCCTTGGCCGCGCGTCAGCACGACGGGAAGCGGCGCATAGTTGTTCGCGCTGTAGCGCGTCTCGAGCTCGATCGCATTCATGGCACGTCTCCGCATTGCTGCGGGCGAATCATTCACTCGCATTGCAGATTGCATTTATGTCGCCGCTGCGGCTAGTGCGGCGGAGGGCAAAGGGGGCCGCGGCCGATTCGGCGCTCAGCCCCGTTCACCACAGCCGAAACGGCGGTGCTCAACGTTTGCTTGATTGCTGTCCAAGCAGCGACTCGGGATAGCCGCTGAAGCGGCGGACAGCGCGCAGCGCGACGTGGCTGACGATGCGGGCGACGCCGAGATTCTCATCGTCGATGAGGGCGTTGGTGAGTTCTTCATAGGCCCCCAGATCCGCGCAAACGAAGCGGGCCAGGTAATCGACGGTTCCGCTGACCTCCCAGCACTCCACGACCTCCTCGAGTGCGGCAAGCCGTTTCTCGAACCGGCCGCGATTGGCCTGCCGCTCGAGAATGATTTCGGCGAACACGTTCACGGGCCGCGAGAGGCGAGCGATCTCGACCACCGCCTGGTATCCAGCGATGGTGCCCGAGTCTTCGAGCCGCCGCACCCGTTCGAGCGAGGCGCGTGGCGACAGGCCCACCGCCCGCCCCAGTTTCTGGATGGTCGAGCGTCCGTCCCGTTGCAGGGCCGCGAGTATCTTGATGTCGATGCGGTCCAACGCGGGTGCGCGCTTGGCGGCCATGAGCACCTTCGCCTCAGTCGAGGGCCTTCTCCTCGACCGGCACCGTATAGTTGAGCGCGAGCCGGCCGCCGTCGGCGTAGATCGTCTCCCCGGTCATATAGCTCGCCTCGGATGAAGCAAGGAAGACGGCAATCGACGCGATCTCGTCGGGCTCGCCGGTCCGGCCGAGCGGCGTGCGTGCCAACAGCCTGCGCTTGGCCTCCTTGTCGGTCGCCACCGCTTTGAGGATGTCCGTCATGATCGATCCCGGCCCGATGGCGTTGACGCGAATGCCGTAAGGCGCGAGCGAAAGCGCCATCACCTTGGTCAACTGATCGATGCCACCCTTCGAGACGCAATACGGCGTGTGATTGGCAATCGCGACGACGGCGTTGATCGAACTCATATTGATGATGGTGCCAGGGCGCTTACCGGCTTTGACCTGCGCGACCATGCGCCGCGCTGCGACTTGGCCGACGAGAAACGCGCCCTTGAGGTTCACACGCAACACGCGATCGAAGTCGGCTTCCGCGAGATCGAGGAAATCGGCCGCGTGGATAATGCCGGCATTGTTGACAAGGATGTCAAGATCGCCGAACGCGCGGCAGGTTTCGGCGACCGCGCTTTGGGCGTTTGCCGCCTCGCCGACGTCGATGGCAAGGAAGCGCGCGTTGCTGAGCGCGCGAGCGGCCGCCTCGCCGGCGGCAGCGTCGATGTCGGCGATGGTCACACGTGCTCCTTCGGCGACATAGCGCTTGGCGATCGCCAGCCCAATGCCGCGCGCGGCGCCCGTGATGATCGCAACCTTGTCTTTGAGCCGCATGCTGCCCTCCGGATTGGGCTTGGAGTTACCACAGGGCAACTGTCGTCCCCGTGCGAGCGTGGACCTTATTCCAGAGCGGTGATCATGGTCCCCCTTCGCGGAGGCGACAAGCGAGCGATCAACGACGTCCGAACAGGCGATCGAGAAACCAGCCATCGAGCGAGCGATTGATCACCTGCGGGCGCATGGACTCGAAGCCCCCCTGGCCGACTTGCGCGTTGTTCGGCCCTGGCGGCAGGACGGCGCTCGGCACCGCCGAGGCGAACGAGGAAGCGCCCGCGAGCCCAGGCAGGGCTGCGACCGCGACGCCCTGGTGGGCGACCCTCATGAAGCGTGACCAGACGTCGACCGGCAGGCCGCCGCCGGTCACCTTCTTGGTCGGCGAGGCATCATCGTTGCCAATCCAGACGCCCGTGACGAGATGGCCGGTATAGCCGACGAACCAGGCGTCGCGGAAATCTTGGCTCGTGCCGGTCTTGCCCGCGACCGGCCAGCCTGGAAGCTGCGCCCGTTGCGCGGTGCCGGACATAAGCGTCTCGCGCATCATCGCATTCATCATGGCGACGTGACGCGGCTCGATGATGCGCCCGAAATTCTGCGGCGCGCGGGCGAACAGGATCTTGCCGGCACGGGTGCGCACGCGCTCGACCACGTGCGGCGTGGTCGCGTCGCCGCCGTTGGCGAATGGTGCATAGGCGCAGGTGAGCTCGATGAGTGAGACTTCCGAGGTGCCGAGCGCCAACGACGGATTGGCATCGAGTTTCGAGGCGATGCCTAGCCGATACGCGGTCTTGGCCACCGCGCGCGGCCCGACTTCGAGCGTGAGGCGCACCGAGACCGTATTGAGCGAGAGCGCGAGCGCCTGCGTCAGCGTCACTGGCCCGTGGTACTCGTGGCTGTAGTTCTCGGGCTTCCAGCCCTTGAGCACCACCGGCTTGTCCTCGCGCACCGTGTCGGGCGTAAGTCCGCGCTCGAGCGCGGTCAGATAGACGAAAGGCTTGAACGCCGAGCCCGGCTGGCGCTTGGCGGCGACCGCGCGATTGAACTGGCTTTCGGCATAATTCCTGCCGCCGACCATCGCGCGCACCGCGCCCTCGGGCGTAATGGCGACCAGGGCGCCCTGCGCCACGTCAAGCCTTTGCCCTTTGAGGGCGAGTTCGTCGAGGAGTGCTTTCTCCGCAGCCGTCTGCAGGGCGGGATCGATCGTGGTCTCGACGACGAGATCCTGCTCCACGCGCCCGACGAGATCATCGAGCACGTCCATGATCCAGTCGGCGACGTAATTGACCGAGCCGGTGCCGGCGAGTTTGACCGCGCGCGCGGGTTGCGCGAGCGCCGCCTTGGCCATGGTCTCGGTCACGAAGCCGAGTTCGGTCATCGCCGCGAGAACCGCGCGGGCGCGGCGCTCGGCGCCGTCCGGGTTGCGGCTCGGTGCCAAGCGCGAGGGAGACTTCACCAGGCCCGCCAGCATCGCCGCTTCGGCGACCCTCACCTCGCGCGCCGGCTTGCCGAAATAGCGCTGCGTGGCCGCTTCGACCCCGTAGGCCCCGGAGCCGAAATAGACGCGGTTGAGATAAAGCTCGAGAATCTGCGTCTTGCTGAACCTGCGCTCGAGCCAGAGCGCCAGCACGAGCTCCTGCATCTTGCGCCAGAGCGTGCGCTCTTGGGTGAGAAACAGGTTCTTTGCGAGTTGCTGGGTAATCGTCGAGCCGCCCTGCGACACGCCGCGGCGAAGCACGTTGGCCGCGGCGGCGCGCACGAGTCCGATCGGATCGATGCCGGAATGGCTGAAAAAACGCCGATCCTCGATCGCGACGAATGCCTTGGGCAAATAGGGCGGAAGGTCCTTGATGGGCACATCCGTGCCGCTCATTTCCCCGCGCATGACGAGCGGCCGCCCATCGGTGCCGACGATCTGGATCGTCGGTGGACGCTTGGGAACTTCGAGCGACTGAATCGGCGGCAGCGTCGAGACGGCAAAGGCGATGAGGCCCATCGCGGAAATGAGCGCCCACAGCCCGAGGACGAGCGACCAATAGATGAACCGTCGCAGCGGTGAGCGCACGGCGCGCTTGCGCCCGCTGCTCTCTCGCTTGCTGGAGGCACGCTCCGGCGCCCGCGAAGGCGAGCCCGCATCGGGCGTATGCGCGCGGCGTGCCTTGCTCTTGCGCAGCCCCATTCTCGCCTCCCGCAGGGTCCGACCCTGCGGCAGGCTAACGAGAGCGATTTAAGAGGCAGTTACCGGAGGGCCGCGCAATCGAACGTTGTGTCCCCGGGATAAAGTCGGGCGAGAGAACTCAGCCCACCGCCGCGGTCTTGGCAGGTTTCGCCGCCGTGGCGGGTGCGTGCGATAGCAAAGAAATAAGCGCGCGCTTGATGGTCGCCTGACGCGTCGGCGAGGTGATCTTCGCGCCGAAGAGATCGGTGACGTAGAACACGTCGACGACGCGCTCGCCGAACGTCGCGACATGGGCAGAGCCGATGTTGAGGGAAAGCTTCGACAAAGCCCTGGTCAGCTCGAACAACAAGCCGGGACGATCGAGCCCGGTCACCTCGACCATGGTGTAGCGGCTCGACCAGCCATTGTTGATGTTTGCCTCGGGCAGCAGTGCAAAAGCATTGAGCCGCGCCCTCGCGGTTTCCCTTTTGGCCACGACCTCCGGCAGCTTGAGGTCGCCGCGCAAGGCCTTTTCGATCGAATCGGTCACGCGTGCGGCCCGGCGAGCTTCGTCGGTGTCGAGCTCGAACTCCCGCGAGATGGAGATGGTGTCGAGCGCGCGCCCATCGGTGGTGGTGAAGATCTGCGCGTCGACGATGTTGGCGCCGGCAACCGCGCACGCGCCGGCGATGATCGAGAGCAGCCAGGGGTGGTCCGGGGCGAGCACCGTAAGCTCCGTCACGCCGCGCGCAGCCGCGAACGAAACCGAAGTCGCGAGCGACTTTTCGGCTTGGGCGGCCGAACGCAAGAACTGCGCGTGGGCGAGCTGGTGCGGCAGATCGACTTTGAGCCAGTAGGCCGGATAATGCAGCGCGATATACCCGTCGAGTTCGGCCGCAGTCCAATCGGTAAGCTCGGCACGGAACTCGGTCTGCGCCAGCGCGACACGCTGGGCGCGATTGACCTCGGAGAATCCGCCGGTCAGCACCGGCTCGGTTTCGTAATAGAGCGTGCGGATGAGCTGCGCCTTCCAGCCGTTCCATACGCCTGGGCCCACCGCCTTGATGTCGGCGGCGGTGAGGATGGTGAGCAGTTTTAACCTTTCGACGGATTGGATCACTGCGCTGAAGTTCTCGATCGTCATGCGGTCGGAAAGATCGCGCGACTGGGCCACCGACGACATCACCAAATGCACCTCGATGAGCCAGGCGACCGTTTCGGTCTCTGCCGGCGAGAAACCGAGCAATGGGCACAGATTGCGCGCGATGCGCGCGCCGGCAATGGAATGGTCCTCGATACGGCCCTTGGCGATGTCGTGCAGGAACAGCGCGACGTAAAGAAGATCGCGATGCCGCGGCTGAATGGTCCGCATCAGCTCGGTCGCGAACTTGGCATCCTCAGCTCGGCCGACCTCGATGTCGGAAAGCGCACCGATGCAGCGCAGGAGGTGCTCGTCGACGGTGTAGTGGTGATACATGTTGAACTGCATCATCGCGACGATGCGGCCGAAGGCGGGCACGAATTGGCCCAGCACACCGGCCTCGTTCATCCGCCGCAGCACGGTTTCCGCGTCGTTCTTCGAGGTGAGGATCGCGAGGAACAGGCGGTTGGCCTCCTCGTTTTCGCGCAACGATTGATCGATGAGCTTGAGCGAGCGCGTGGCGAGGTGCATCGCGTCGGGATGAAACGCCAGATTGTATTTCTGCGCGAGATGGAAGACGCGGATCAGATTGACTGGGTCGCGCTTGAACACTTGCTCGTCGGCGACATTGATGCGGTTGTAGTCGACGACGAAATCCTCGGTCTCGCTCAACGTATGGCGGGCGCGCGGTCGGAAGCGGGCCATCATGCGGCTGAGCACCGGCATGGCCTTGGCGTGGCTGTCCTCGAGCTTGGCGCACAGGATGGCGGTGAGATCGCCAACGTCCTTGGCGATCAGGAAATAGTGCTTCATGAACCGCTCGACGTCGCGCAGCCCGGGATGCTCGGTGTAGCCCAGCCGCACCGCGATCTCGCGCTGGATATCGAAGGAGAGCCGCTCCTCCGTCCGGCCGGCGAGAAAATGCATGTGGCAGCGCACAGCCCAGAGAAAATCGCCGCAGCGACGGAAGCGGCGGTATTCACGCGGATCATAGACGCCGAGTGCGATCAGTTCCTCGCGCTCGCGCACGCGATAGACGTATTTGGCGATCCAGTAGAGCGTGTGCAGGTCGCGCAGCCCGCCCTTGCCGTCCTTGACGTTGGGCTCGACCAGATAGCGGGACTGGCCGGCGCGCCGGTGGCGCTCCTCGCGCTCGGCGAGCTTGGCGGCGACGAATTGCGCAGCCGTGCCTTGCACGACCTCTTTGTCGAAGCGCGCGATGAACTCGTCGTAAAGTTTGCGGTCGCCGAGCAGAAAGCGCGCTTCGAGGAGCGCGGTGCGGATGGTCATATCGGCCTTGGCCGCACGAATGCACTCGCCGACCGAGCGGGTGGCATGGCCGACCTTGAGCCCCATGTCCCAGAGGCAATAGAGGATCGTTTCGGCGACGGATTCGCCCCAGGCGGTCTGCTTGTAGGGAAGCAGGAACAAGAGATCGACGTCCGAGCCGGCGGCGAGCACGCCACGGCCGTAGCCGCCGGTGGCGACGATCGCCATGCGCTCGGCTTCGGACGGATTCTGCGCCGGGTAGAGGTGCTCGATCGCGAACTCGAACAGCACGCGCACGATCTCGTCCTGCATGGCGGAGAGCCGCTCGGCGCAGCGCCGCCCGTGCCGGTCGGCAATGAGCAAACGCTCGACCGCCTTGCGTCCGCGCGTAAGCGCGCCGCGCAGGTGCCGGGAGACCGCCAATCTCAGTTCGCGGTCGTTGCCGGCGTGGACTTCGCTCAGGCCTTCGAGTTCGGCCGCGATGGCAACCGCATCGAAAATCGCGACTTCCCGGGAGGTCTCAGTCAGGATCAGCATGGGTACATGGCCATAGCGAAGCGCAGGTGCCGTGTCATACCGAATCGGCCGCTTCAGCTCATATTGTGTCGCCCCGTTCGGACGATAGCGCGTCTCCGAGAAACGGGGCGCGGAAACAAAAATACTTACTATCCTGAGCTACAATTCCGGTAAATAATTCTTATTGACGCCCTTAATCCCGGCTCCTAAGAAATAAACCTAGCGCCGATTTGAGCAAGCAGCTTGCGGGCGCTCTACAAATGCAGCTAAAGCGCGGGGCCCGCCCCTCGCCAGGCTGACGGCGGGCAAAAACCTCCCGCCCTTCATCAACCGGTCTCTTCCGCGCGACGCGCGGCCTGAGGCTCAACGTATGGAGGTCGTTATGACCAAAGCTTCCTGGCGTTTGCTGTTCGCCGGCGCGTTCGCGCTCAGCCTCATTCCTGCCGCGCAGGTGAGCGCCGCCGACAATCCTAAGGAGATCTACGTCGACTGGGCGACCTACAACCCGGTCTCGATGCTGCTCAAGGACAAAGGCTACCTGGAGAAGGAACTCGCCAAGGACGGCATCAAGGTCATCTGGGTGCAGACCAACAGTTCGTCGAACGCGCTGCAGTTCCTCAACGCTGCATCCATCAATTTCGGCTCGACCGCCGGCTCCGCCGCCCTCGTCGCCAGAATCAACGGCAATCCGATCAAGTCGGTCTACGTCTACTCTCGGCCGGAATGGACCGCGCTCGTTACCACCAAGGATAGCAGCATCAGCAAGGTTGCCGATCTCAAGGGCAAGAAAGTCGCGATGGTGCGCGGCACCGACCCGCACATCTTCGCCGTGCGCGCGTTGCTCACGGCCGGCCTCTCCGACAAGGACATAACGCCGGTGCTCGTGCAGCAGCACGCCGATGGCGGCAATCTCTTGATCCGCGGCGACGTCGACGCCTGGGCCGGGCTCGACCCGATGATGGCGCAGCACGAAGTCAAGGATGGCGCGCGGCTGTTCTACCGCAATCGCGACGCTAATACCTGGGGCATCCTCAATGTGCGCGAGGAGTTCGCCAAGGATCACCCCGACATCGTGCGGCGGGTGATTTCCGCCTATGAGGAGGCGCGTAAATATTCGCTCGCCAACTACGGCGAGCTCAAGAAAACGTTCATTGCAATCACGAAACTCCCTGACGCGGTCGTCGACAAGCAGCTCAAGGAGCGCACCGAGCTCACCCATAACAAGGTCGGTCCGGCGCAACGGGAATCGATCTTGGAAGCGGGTCTTGCGCTGCAGAAGGCTGGCGTGATCGGAGCGAGCATCGATGTCAAGAAGTCAGTCGACGAGCTCATCGATGATCGCTACGTGACGGCTGCGAAGTAACGCGTGTGCCGCGCGCGCATGTTGCGCGCGTCGGTATTCGCGATGTTGCATTGGAGAGTGATGCCGTGTCTCTTGTCGCCATGACCGCGGGCGTCGAGCAAGCCGGGGTGGCAGGGGCAGCTTCGAAGACAAGCGCCGCGCGCGTGCTGCGGCCGGCGCTCGGCTTGCTCTTGCCGGTCGGGCTTGCGGTGTTCTGGGAAATCGCAGTGCGCATGGGCTTCTCCAACGGCCGCCTGGTACCGCCGCCGTCGGTGATCTGGAACACGTTTACGGATCTCGCCGCGACCGGCGAGCTTCAGCAGCACGCACTCGCAACGATCTGGCGCGTGGCATGGGGATTTGTGTTCGGCGTGCTCGCTGGCACCGTCCTCGGTGCGATCGCTGGCTACTCGGCGCTGAGCTATCGTCTGCTCGATCCAACCTTGCAAGGCTTGCGCGCCGTGCCCTCCATCGCTTGGGTGCCGCTGTTCATTCTGTGGTTTGGCATCTTCGAGGCGTCCAAGATTATTCTGATCGCGGTCGGCGTGTTCTTTCCGGTCTATCTCGGGGTGATGGGCGCGGTAATGTCGGTCGATCGTAAGATCGTCGAAGTCGGACGCGCCTTTCGCTTGTCCGGCCTCGCTATGGTGCGGCGCATCCTGTTGCCGGCGGTGATGCCGGCCTATGTCATCGCGCTGCGCGCTGGGCTGGGGCTCGGCTGGATGTTCGTGCTGGCGGCGGAATTTTTGGGCGCCTCGACCGGGCTCGGCTTTCTTCTCATCGACGGCCAGCAGCTCGGCAAGCCGGCACAGATCGTCGCCGCCATCGTTGCCTTCGCCATCCTTGGCAAGGCAAGCGACTGGCTCATCGTGCTGGTGTCGTCGCCGTTCCTGCGTTGGGAAGACCGCTTCGCGCGCACGTGAAGGGATGCCGGATGCTCGTTCTCGACCGGGTCGGCAAGACCTATCCCAACGGGGTGCGCGCGCTCGACGGCATTTCGCTCGTCGTCGCGCCGGGTGAAATCCTCGTCGTCATCGGCGGCTCCGGCTGCGGCAAGTCGACGATGTTGCGAACGATCTCCGGGCTCGACCCGCCGACGCAGGGGCGGGTGGTGCTCGACGGCGCCACCATCACCGCCCCGCACGAGAAGATCGGCATCGTCTTTCAGGAGCCGCGGCTGCTCCCTTGGCTGCGCGTCGCCGACAATGTTGGCTTCGGCTTGGAGGACTATCCGAAGCCGGAACGACGCATGCGCGTGGCGGGCGCGCTCGACCGGGTCGGCTTGACCGAGAAAGCGAGAGTGTGGCCGCGCGAGCTCTCCGGCGGCCAGGCACAGCGCGTCGCCATTGCGCGCGCCTTGGTGCCGCGGCCGCAGGTTCTGCTTCTGGACGAGCCGTTCTCTGCGCTTGACGCCTTCACCCGCGCCGACCTTCAGGATCATCTGCTCGGCCTGTGGGCCGATCTCAAACCGACGCTGGTCATGGTGACGCATGACGTCGAGGAGGCGATCGTGCTCGCCGATCGCATCATGGTGATGCGGGCGCATCCCGGGCGCGTGTACGAGGAAATCGCCTGCGATCTGCCGCGCCCGCGCGACCGCCAGTCCGCCGCCTTCGACTTCGTCAAGCGTCGCGTGCTGGCGGCGCTCGACCGTTCCCTCGATCGCGCGGTGGCGAGGGCGGAGGAGGGCGAGACCCGCGCCGCGGCCGGCGGCGGCTTGTGGTGGTGACGCCGCGGCTTGCATTTTTCCTTGTCTGTCATCTGTCCTCTGCCGTTCGAAATGGAGATTGCAAATGGATGCTACCGCGTTGCGCGCCATGCAGGCGCCGCTCAAGGAGCGCTACAAGGGCGAGCCGAAATCGGCCTTCATCACCTTGAAGGCCAAGGGCACGCTCGATGACGCGCATATCGCCTGCAAAGTAGAGACCGGGCGCGCGCTTGCGGTCGCAGGCCTGCATCCCGCGACCGGCGGCTCCGGGCTCGAGCTGTGCTCCGGCGACATGCTGCTCGAGGCGCTGGTCGCCTGCGCCGGCGTCACCCTCAAGGCGGTCGCGACCGCGCTCGACGTTCCGATCAAGTCCGCCACGGTCGCGGCCGAGGGTGATCTCGACTTCCGTGGTACGCTCGGCGTTGCCAAGGATGCGCCGGTTGGATTTGCTGCCATTCGCCTGCGCTTCGACGTCGACACCGACGCGCCACCCGACAAGCTCGAACAGCTCCTGAAGCTGACCGAGCGCTATTGCGTCGTCTATCAGACGCTCAGAAGCGGCCCCCCGATCGAGGTGAAGCTTAGCCGCGCGTAATTCGGCGCCGATTCCCGCGATGCTCGCCGATCCGTTCTTTTGGTATGGGCTTGCGCTCAAGGTGGCGATGACTGCGACGATCGTCATCGTCGCCTCGATGGCCGCCGAGCGCAGCGGGCCCTTCCTCGCCGCGCTCATCGCCGCCCTGCCGACCGCCGCCGGCGCCGCCTATATCATCCTGGCACTGGAACATCCGCCTGCTTTCATCGCCGCAGGCGCCGTCGGCAGCATGGCTGCGAATGCTGCCGTGGCGATTTTTGCGCTCACCTATGCCACGCTTGCGCAGAGCCAAGGCGTCGTGCTCAGCATCGGCGCGGCAACCCTGGTGTGGTTCGCCGCCGCTGCGCTCCTGCAGTCGATCGAGTGGACGCCATGGAGCGCGCTTGCCGTCAATGCCGTCGTGTTTGCTTGCACCATCCCGCTGTCGGCGCGCTACCGCGCCGCGGTGCCGAGCGAGAGGGCTACGATCTCCCGCTGCGCGCCGCGGCGGTGGCCGTGGTCGTCGCGGTCGTCACGACTGCAAGCCATTGGATCGGCTCGTTCGCCTCCGGCGTGTTCGCCGTGTTCCCAATCGTAATGGGGAGCTTAGTCGCGGTCATCCATCGCCGCAAGTCGGGTAAACCCGACTTGCGGTGTCAAGCCAGGCAATGACGGCGGCGTGGTTCGGCGCACGCGCTACTTGTCAATGGAAAGGTGCTGCGCGCGGATCAACTCGGCCCACTTGCGCTGCTGCGCCTTGATGTACTCGGCAAAGGCTTCCGGCGCGCTCGCCATCGGTTCGAACATTTGCGGTGCCAGGAATTTTTCGCGGAAGTCCGGCGCAGCCAAAATCTTGGCCACCTCGGCGTTGATCTTCGCCACGATCTCGCCCGGCGTGCCGGCGGGCGCGAACAAGCCGAACCAGGTCGAAGCCTCGTAACCCGGCAATCCCGATTCGGCGACCGTCGGAATCTCGGTGACGGCGGGCAGGCGCTGGCTGCTGCCAATGCCGAAGATCTTGATCTGCCCCGCGCGCCACGGCGGTAGCGCCAGGCTGACGCTCACCGACATGAGCTTGACGTGTCCAGCGATCACGTCGGTGAGCGCTGGCGCGGCGCCGCGGTAGTGAACGGCCTGAAGCTTCACGCCGGCCATGCTCTCGAACAAGACTACGTTCATGTGCGGCGCCGATCCGATCCCGGCGGTGCCGTAGGTGAGCTCGCCCGGTTGTTTCTTTGCGAGCGCGATCAGCTCGCGCACGCTGTCCGCCGCCAGCGAGGGATGGCCAAGGAGCGCCTGGTTGATGCGCACGATGCCGGTGATCGGGACAAAATCATGCTCTTCGTCGTAGGGCAGCTTCCCTTTGCCGTAGAGGGTCGGATTGATGGTAAAGGTACCGGCCTCCGCCACCAGCAGCGAATATCCGTCGGGCGCGGCTTTCGCGACCGATTGCGCACCGACGACGTGGGCGGCGCCGCCCCTGTTTTCGATCACGACCTGCTGGCCCCAACTCTCGGCGAGATGCTGGCCGAGCGCGCGCGCCACCACATCGGTCACACCGCCGGCCGCGGCCGTCACCGTCAGCGTGATGGTGCGCGTTGGATAGGATTGCGCCTGCGCCGATGCGGCGCCGGCGATGCAGGTGAGCAAGATCAGAGCAGCAAGCTTGTGCATGCCTAACCTCCCTCCGCCGCCTTGGCCTTGAGCGCGTAGAGCGCCTCGAGCGCCTCGCGCGGCGACATCTCGTCCGGATGCAGCGCGGAAAGCGCGGCGAGCACGCCCTCGGCGGTGCTGGCGCGAGGCGGCGCTGCCCGCGGCGTGGCGGCAAAAAGCGGCAGCTCGTCGAAGCCGCGCGGGGAGGCGCGCTCCTCGGCTTCGAGCTTGGCGAGGACGAGCTTCGCGCGCCCGATCACGGCCGGCGGCAGGCCTGCGAGCTTTGCCACCTGGATGCCGTAGCTGCGATCCGCCGCGCCCGGCACCACCTCGTGCAGGAACACGACCTCGCCCTCCCATTCCTTCACCCGCACGGTGGCATTGAACAGGCGCGGTAGGCGTGCCGCGAGCGCCGTGAGTTCGTGGAAGTGGGTGGCGAACAATGCGCGGCAACGGTTCGTCTCGTGCAGATGCTCGATCGCGGCCCACGCGATGGAGAGGCCGTCGAAGGTCGCGGTGCCGCGGCCGATCTCATCAAGGATGACGAGCGCGCGCTCGGTCGCCTGATTGAGGATGGCTGCAGTTTCCACCATCTCGACCATGAAGGTCGAGCGCCCCCGCGCGATGTCGTCGGCCGCGCCCACGCGCGAGAACAGCCGGTCGATCGCGCCGATTTTCGCGCGCCGCGCGGGCACGAAGCTGCCCATTTGCGCGAGGATCGCAATCAGCGCGTTCTGGCGCAGATAAGTGGACTTCCCCGCCATGTTCGGGCCGGTGACGAGATAGATGCGGCCGCTCGCCGCAGAGGGGGGCGGGGACAGATCGCAGTCGTTGGCCACGAACGGGGAGCTGTCGCCGGTGAGCGCCTGCTCCACCACCGGATGGCGTCCGCCCTCGATGATAAAATCGAGCGAGGCGTCGATCTGCGGCCGCACGTAGTGCCGCTCGGCCGCCAACTGCGCCAGGGCGGTGGCGACATCGAGCACGGCGAGCGCCTCGGCGGCGTCCTTGATCGCGGATGCTGCCGCCGTCACTGCGGCCGCGAGCTTCTCAAACGTCTCGAGCTCGATAGCGAGCGCGCGATCCGCCGCGTTCGCGATCTTGGCTTCGAGCTCGCCCAATTCGGTGGTGGTGAAGCGGACCTGTCCGGCGAGCGTCTGGCGATGGATGAAGGTCGCGTTGAGCGGCGGCGCCATCAAGCGTTCGCCATGCTGCGCCGTCACCTCCACGAAATAGCCGAGCACGTTGTTGTGGCGGATCTTCAGCGCGCGCACCGACGTCGCGTCCGCGTAGCGCGTCTGCAGCGCCGCGATCACGCGGCGGGATTCGTCGCGCAGCGCGCGTGCCTCGTCGAACCCGGCGTCGAATCCGGCGCGCACGAAGTTGCCGTCGCGCTTAAGGTGCGGAAGCTCCTCCGCCAGGGCCGCGCCAAGCTCGCTCGCGAGTGCCGGATCAAGCCGGCGCAGCGCGCGCGCCGTCTGCGCGAGCTCGTCGCCAAGCTCGCCGCGCCTCTCCAGCTCCGCGGCAATGTCGGCAGCGGCGAGAATGCCGTCGCGGATGGCGGCAAGGTCACGCGGGCCGCCGCGGCCCAGCGCGATCCGCGCCAGCGCGCGCGCGAGATCGGGCGAAGCCTTCAGTCGCTCGCGCAAATCGGCGCGCGCCGCCACGTCGGTAACGAAGAATTCGACCGCGTCCTGCCGGTGCTCGATTGCAGCGGGGTCAGTGAGCGGAGCGGCAAGGCGCTGCGCCAGAAGCCGCGAGCCAGCCGCCGTGACCGTGCGGTCGATCGCGGCGAGCAATGAGCCGCGTTGCTCGCCCGAGAGCGTGCGCACAAGCTCGAGATTGCTGCGCGTCGCCTGGTCGATCGCAAGCGTCGCCCCTTGTGCCTCGCGCACCGGGGGCGAGAGCGGCGGGCGTGCTGCAAGCTGGGTGCGCTCGATATAGCTGATGCAGGCGGCGGCCGCCGTGAGCTCGAGCCGCGACAGCGCGCCGAAGCTTTCCGTGGTGGCGAGGCCAAAATAGGCCGCGAGCCGGCGCTCGGCAGTTGCCGCGTCGAACACGTCGCGGGTCAGCGGCGTCACCGCCGCCAGCGAGCGCAGATAAGGAGCCAGCGCGGCATCACCGTAGAGCGCGTCCGACACGATGATCTCGCCCGGCTCGAGCCGGGCGATCTCCGCGGCGAGCCCTGCGCGGTCACATTCGGCGATGCGGAACTCGCCGGTGGAAATATCGATCCAGGCGAGCGCGAAGCGGCTCTCCTCCGCGATCGATGCGCGCGCGCGCGCAATCGCCAGCAGATAATTATTGCGCTTGGCATCGAGCAGCGTGTCCTCGGTGAGCGTGCCGGGCGTGACCACGCGAATGACGTCACGCCGCACCACGCTCTTGCTGCCGCGCTTCTTCGCCTCCGCGGGATCCTCGAGCTGCTCACAGACCGCCACACGATGGCCAAGCGCGATGAGGCGGTTGAGATACTCGTCGGCGCGGTGGATCGGCACGCCGCACATCGGGATATCGCGGCCGAGATGCTTGCCGCGTTTGGTGAGCACGATGCCGAGCGCGCTTGCGGCCACCTCGGCATCCTCGAAAAACAGCTCGTAGAAATCGCCCATCCGGTAGAACAGGAGACAATCCGGATTGGCGGCTTTGATCTCGATGTATTGTTCCATCACCGGCGTGGCACGCGGGGCGTCCTCACCGGGTGGGCTCGATTCGAAACCGGATGGAACGATCGGGCGCGCGGCATCCATGGGCGGCGACGCTAGCAGATGGCGCAGCGAGATTCATGGTGCGGCTTGTAAGATAGCCACAAGCGTGTGGCCGGGCCATCACCGGCTGGATCACACGCGACGACGTGCAGCAGCGGCAATACGGTGGGAAGTTCGGGTCAGCCGCCCGATGTTTCCGGCCTGATCCCCGACGTCCTGATCACCTTGCCCCATTTGTCGACCTCGGCCGCCATATAGGCGCCGAACTCGGCGGGCGTGTACAGGATCGGCGTGGTGGCGACGTCGGCGAGCCGCGCCTTGATGGTCGGGTTCGTGAGTCCCGCATTGATCTCGAGGTTGAGCCGTTCGATGATTTCGCCTGGCGTGCCGCGCGGCACGCCGAGCCCGCACCAGGAGTTGGCCTCGTAGCCCGCGACCGTCTCGCCGATGGTCGGCACGTCCGGCAGCACATCGGACCGGTTCTTGCCGCCCATGCCCAACGCGCGCAGCGAGCCCGAGCGGATGTGCGCGAGCGAGCCGGTCAAGACGTCGATCGCGACCTGCACCTGCCCGCCGATGAGGTCGGCGACCATGGGCGCGCCGCCGCGATAGGGCACGTGGATCATGTTGACGCCGGCCATCATCTTGAAGAGTTCGCCGGCGACGTGCGAGGTCGAGCCGGTGCCGAACGAGCCGATGCTGATCTTGCCGGGGTTCGCCTTGGCGTAGGCGATGAGTTCGCCGACGGTCTTTGCCGGAAGCGACGGGTTGGCGACCATCACGAGGGGAAAATCGATGAGCCCGGAGACCGGCGCGATGTCTCGCAGCAGGTTGAAGGGAAGGTTCTCGAACAGCGACACGTTCACTGCTGCCGAGGCCGGCACGAACAGCAGCGTGTAACCGTCGGGCGGCGAATTAACCACGGTTTGGACCGAGATGTTGCTGCTCGCTCCCGGCTTGTTTTCGACCACGACGGGTTGGCCCAGCCGCTCCGCGAGCCAGGGCGCCATGATGCGCGATACGATGTCGGCCCCGCCGCCGGGCGGAAACCCGACCACCCAGCGCAGCGGCCGCACCGGATAGGTTTGCGCGCTCGCGCGATGCGAGGTGGAAATCGCGCTGGCGGCGCTGGCGAGATACAAAAATCGACGGCGAGAGAGATTCATGGCACTCCTTCCTGCCGCCCAAGAGGTCGAGGCTAGTTCACCAGTTTTCGGCCGGTGACTGCTTCAAGATTCTTATAGTCGATTTTTTCGCGGTCCGCCTTTGGAATGTTGAGCGAATCCAGGATCTCCAGCGTGAGCCGCGGATACATCGTGCCGCCTTCCGGATCGAACGGGCAGTCCGAAGCGAACACGATCTTTTCCAACGGAAAGAACTCCAGGCCGCATTTTGTCGCTGGCTTGCCGCCGAACACCGCGGTGTCAGCAAAAAAGTCCTGCTTGAAATAGTCGAGCGGGCGTTTTTTGAGGCTCTTGCGCAGGGAGACGTAGTCTTCGTCGCTGGTGCGCGAGCCCAGCACGTCCCAACCCGGACCGATGCGGCCCTCGAGCATCGGCACGATGCCGCCGAAGTGATGGGTGATGATCTTGAGATTGGGATGGTTGTCCATGATCTTCGAAAACACCAGGCGGCCCATGGCGGCAGCCGTCTCGTAGGACCATCCAAACGTCCACCAGATTTCGTAGAGGGATTTCTTCTCGTCGATGTAGTCCGGCATATTGGCGCCGCGTGCTGGATGCAGCCAGATCGGTTTGCCGAGCGCGTTCATTTTTTTCCAGAACGGCAGGTATTGCGGACGGTCGAGCGGCTTGCCGGCGACGTTGGTATAGATTTGCACGCCGAGCGCGCCGAGTTGGTTGATCGTGCGTTCCGCCTCGCGCACGCCGGCATCGGGCGCGTCGAGCGATATCTGCGCGATCCAGCCCGGGAAATGCTCGCGTTCCTTTGCGCACAGTTCGGCAAAGCCGTCGTTGATGATGCGGATGAGCTCGTCGATCTGCGCCGGGGTTTTCGCGAAGGTTTCGACCGGCGGCTGCGGGTAAGACAGGATCTGCTGATAATCCTTGAAGCCATCGACCATCTTCTTGCGATGGTCGAGATTGAACAGCGCCGGCAGCGAGCGCACGCGCTTACCCATATCCTTGTAGTCGCCGGCGACCTCTTGCATCTTGTCGAAGAATTTTTTCGGGAAGAAGTGCGTATACGCATCGATCCGCATCTGCGTCCTCCGGCTTTCTTCTGAGCGTTGTTAGCCGCTCGACTGCCCGCTGTCCATCACACGGCCGCAGCCGCGCGGTAATGTCCGCTCATTCCCGCGAAAGCGGGACACGCGGCAGGGCCCTATTTCACCGTTATATTCGCCTCGCGAATGATGCGGCTGTAGTCGTCGACCATTCGTCGCAGGTAGGCGGCGAATTCTGCCCCGCACATGCCGACCGGAAACAGCCCTTGTTCGGCGAGTTTTCGCGCCATGTCGGGGGCTTTGATCGCGCTGCTGAAGAAGCCGGAGAGCCGATTGAGCATCTCGGGCGGCGTCTTCGCCGGCGCCACGATGCCATAGAAGATATCCGCCTCGTAGTTGCTGATCCCGGTCTCGCCGAGGGTTGGCACATCCGGGAGCGTCGCGACCCGCGTGCGCGAGGTCGTCACCAGCCCTCGCAGCGTGCCGGCTTTGAGCTGCGACACGACGGTCGGATAATCGGCCCACACCGCCGCCACATGATTGCCCATCAGCGCATTGATTGCGGGCGCGGTGCCGCCATAGGGCACGTAGGTCAAGTTGATGTTGGCCGCGCGCTTGAGCACCTCGATGGCGACGTGCAAGGAAGAGCCGGGCCCGCCGCTCGCGAACACCAGCTCGCCAGGTTTGGCACGCGCCGCGGCAATCAAATCGCCGAGCGTATGATAGGGCGACGAGCCGAGCACGACGAGGACCATCGGGGTTGCCGCGAGATAGCAAACCGGTTCGAAGCTTCCCGTTGGGTCGTAATTCGCTCGCTGCAAGGGCGGGTTGATGACGAACGAATTCGCCACGAGCAGCACGGTATGGCCGTCGGGCGCGGCGCGCTCGACCGCCTCGGTGCCGATCACCGTGCCGCCGCCCGGACGATTCTCGACCACGACGGTTGGACCCTGCGTGCGGCCGATCTGCTCTGCCATCAGGCGGGAGAGGATGTCGGGACCGCTGCCCGGCGTATAGGGCACCACGATCTTGATCGCGCCCGCCTGCGGGATGCGGCGGACGCAAGCACCGCCGCCGCGAGCACCGCTGCAACCATAATGAGCAATCGCCTAAGCAAGTGTGCTGTCATGATTTGCTTACTCGCTCGATTATGTCAGAGCGCTAGCATATTCGATTTCGTGCCCGCCTCCCAATCCGGCGAGAGGTATTCACATGCGCGAGGGAAGCCACAGCGCGATGATCGGGAACGAGATCAGGATCACCAGCCGGATCAGGTCCGTCGCGATGAAGGGCAAAACGCCAGCGAAGATCGTCGAGAAATTGATGTCCTGGATCACGCTTTTTATGACGAACACGACCATCCCGACCGGCGGATGAATGAGCCCAAGCTCCACGGTCATGACGATGATGACGCCGAACCAGATTGGGTCGAAGCCCAGTTCCTTGATCACGGGAAAGATGATTGGCACCGTGAGGATGACCATGGCGAGCGCATCCATGAGGCATCCGAGCACCAGATACATCAGCATGATGAGCGCCAGCACGCCGTAACGTCCCACGCCCAGCCCGGTGAGGAATGCGGTCACTTTCTGCGGCGTCTGCGTAATTGTTAGAAAATAGCCGAACAGCAGCGCACCGATGAGAACCGTGAACACGGCGGCGGCGGTGCGCGTCGCCTGCAGCAGCGAGCGACGAATATCGGTGCGCGTGAGCCGGCCGCGCAGGACGCCGATCAAAAATGCGCCGCCTGCGCCCATGCCGCCGGCCTCCGTCGGTGTGAACAGGCCACCGTACAGGCCGCCGATGACGAAAAAGAACAGCAGCAGAGTTGCCCAGATATCACGCAGTCCCGTGAGCCGCTCGCGCCAATCGCTGCGCGGGCCAGCCGGCAGATATTTAGGCCGCGCCCGGACAATGACTGCGACCGTGGTCATGTACATGGAGGCGGCGAGAATGCCGGGAACGATGCCGGCGATGAACAGCTTGCCGATGTCCTGCTCGGTGATGATGCCGTAGACGGCGAGGACCGTGGACGGCGGCAGCATGGCGCCCAGCGTCCCGCCGGCGGCGATCACGCCGGCGGCGAACGACTGCGGATAGCCGTAGCGACGCATCTCCGGATAGGCGACGGTGGAAAACGTCGCTGCGGTCGCGACCGAGGAGCCGGAGATTGCTGCAAAACCGCCGCAGGCCGCGATGGTCGCAACGCCGAGCCCGCCGCGGCGATGGCCGAGAAAGCCGTTCGCCGCCCGAAAAAGCTCGCGACTCATGCCGGAATTGGTAACGAACGCTCCCATGAGCAGGAACATCGGGATGACGCCGAAGGTGTAATCGGTCACGGTGCGCATCGACGTGTGCCCGACGATTTTGAAAGCGGCATCCCAATTGACCAGGTAGGAAAAGCCGCTGACTCCGACCAAGCCCATCGCCATGCCCACCGGCACGCGCAACAGCATCAGTGCGAACAACACGATGAAGCCGAGGATGGCGACTGCATCGGTGTCCATCGCCATTCACTCACTCGACCGGCTTGATCTGATACTGGCCGCCCATCAGTTCTGGATGGAAGATCAGCCGGTAGGTACGCACCGCAATCAGCAGCACCGCGGACACGTCCCCCAGCCATGCGACTAGGAAAAACGGCCAGGTCGGCAATCGCAGATCGAAGGTCAAGACGTTATCGGCGCGTGTGCTCAGCACCTTGTCAAACAAGGTCCAGGTCTGAACCGAGACGACGAAGAGGAGAACGAGCGTTGCGAATACGTCAATGAAACGCTGTAGCGTCGGTCCGACATTCGCATAGACGAGGTCGACCGTGATGTGAGTGCCCCGATACGAGGTTGCGGCGATGCCCCAAAAAATCAGGATGCCGAGAAGAAGCCGCCCGAAGTCGTAGCTGTCGCGAATCTGCACGCTGAAGAAATATCGCAGCAGCACCGAGGTGAAGATATCCGCCGCGACGATGCCGACGAAGAACGCCGCCAGTAGCTCGATGCCGTCGATGAAGCGATCCATCCGATTGCGCCGGCGGCGGCCGGTCGCGACATCTGGCGGTAATTGCGCATCGGCCATTATGGGCGGTCCCTCACGCGGCGTGGCAGCGGAGTAAGCGTAGGCCTAGTAGGGTGGGCAAAATCGCCGCGCAGGAGCGTAATGCGTGTTGCCTTCGTGAGCGATTTTGCCCACGCACAGAGCACGCGTGGGCATCGCGCGTGTGCCACAGGTGCCTACGAGTCTCGCTGCTTAATACCCCGCATTATATTGCGCGAGCGCTTGCTTGAGCTCCTTCAAGATGGTGTTGGGATCGCCACCGGTCTTGCGCACGTTCTCGGCCCATTGCTTCTCCAGCGGCTCGGCCGACTTCTTCCACTCCTCGAGCTGCGCCGCGGTGATCGGGTAGACCTCGTGACCGGGTTCGGCTTTGACCTTCGCGATGCCCGCGTGCTCGAAATCCGCCCACCGGTCGGCGAATTTGCTGGCCCATTCGGTGGTGCAGTGATCGTCGATCACCTTTTTCTGCGCCGGCGACATGGCGGCGTAGGTGCGCGGGCTCATCAGCCACTGGAAGGTGACGGTGTGGAGCGGCGCGTCCATGTGATACTTCGTCACCTTGTCGACGCCGAGCAGCGGCACCGAGCCCCAGGGGAAGGTGACCGCCTCCGCCACGCCTTTCTCCATCACGTCGCGCACTTCGGTCGCGCTCGCCTGCACGTTGGTGCCGCCGAGGAGCGTCACCCACGCGGCCACCGTCGCCTGCGAGGGGCGAACCTTCATTCCCTTGATGTCGCCCGGTACCACGATTTTCTTCTTGCTCGAGTGCCAGGTGAGCGGATCGAGGATGAAGGAAAAGCAGTATTTCACGTCCTTCATCTCGTTCGGCGCGTACTTGCGATACCAGACGTCGACGGCGCGAATGCCGCCCTTGGCGTCGCCGACGAGGAACGGCAATTCGCCGGCGGCGATGATGGGAAAACGGCCGGGCTGGTAGCCAGGATTGACATAGGTGAAGTCGGCGATGCCGTCGCGCGCCATGTCGTAATGGTCGAACGCTTTGCCGAGCTGCTGGGATGGAAAGACCTTCGATTTGATGGTTCCGTTCGAGGCCTTCTCGACCGAGGCGCCCCATTCCTCCATCGCCTTCTGCAGCGGATGGGTGGGCGGCACCCAGTGTGACAGCTTGAGCTCGAAGGTCTTGTCCTGCGCGAGCGCGCCCGAGGCTGCGAGCAGCAGCCCAGCGGCGATCGCTGCGGCAAAGGAATTCTTGCTTCGACGCGATGGCATCCTCTCCTCCTGACTCATCGTTCTTGTCGCCGCACGGCGTTTGCCGGCATTGAGCCCGAAGTGATCGGAACTGTAAAGTGACGTAGTGAGTTCCGTTCGTCCCCGCGAAAGCGGGGACCCAGTGTTTCCGCCCTGGATTCCCGCTCGCGCGGGAATGAACGGAGTTTGACTGCGCGCGTGCGCGAGATGATTGGTGGATCGTGAACGGCAAGAGCGACAAGGACGCGAACGCCGATCCGGCGTTGCTGCACAAGAAAATGCTGCAGTTGCTGAGCAGCCTATGGGTGACCCGCGCGGTCGGCACCTTCGCGCGGCTCCGCCTCGCCGACGTCATGGAGGATGGTGTCGCGAACCACGCCGCGATTGCCGCAGCGCGCGGTCTTATCCCTGATCGTCTCTATCGGCTGCTGCGTGCGCTCTCGACGCTGGGTATCGTGGCCGAGCCGACACGCGGGCACTTCACGCTCACGCCGCTCGGGCGGCTCTTGAGCTCGCATTCGCCCCACAACACCCGGACCACCGCCATCTTCCTCAACGATTATTTCGCCGACATGTGGACGCATCTCGACGACGCGCTCGCCGGCGAGCGCACCGCCTTTGAGGCGCTCAAGGGCGCGCCGTTCTTCGAATGGCTTGCGCGAAATCCCGGCGAAGCTCGCCGTTTCGATCGCATGATGCTCGAGGTGCACGGGCCGGAGACGCCGGCGATCGTCGCGGCCTATGATTTCTCGCGCTTCGAACACGTGGTCGACATCGGCGGCGGCAACGGCTCGCTCTTATCCGCCGTGCTCGCCGCCTGCCCGAACCTGCGCGCTACGCTGTTCGATATGCCTGAAGCGGTCGCCGCGGCGAAACGAGGGGAGGGTGGCCCGCTTCCCGGCGTGAGCTTCGTGAGCGCCGACATATTTACGACGCCGGCACCCGCGGGCGGCGACCTCTATCTCATCCGCCATCTCCTGCACGACTACGAGGATGACGATTGCATTCGCATTCTCGCCAATGTGCGTCGGGCCATGCAGCCGCAGGGGCGCGTGCTGGTGCTCGAATCGCCCTTGCCGTCTGACGAGCGTCCGGGCCCGGGCCGCTGGCTCGACTTGCAAGTGATGTTGCTGTGCGGCGGGCGCGAGCGCACGGTCGAGGAATATGCCGCGCTGTTCGAAAAGGCCGGCCTGCATCTCGCGCGCACGATCCCCACCAAGCACCCCGCCATGACCATCGTCGAAGCGGCGGCGGCTCTTCCCGCCTGATCGAGCGAGCATGCGCGCAGAGCCACCTTTGATCGCACGCCGGCACGTCTTTTATGTCAGCGGTTACGATCCGCAGGGCGCCGAGGGATACCACCGGCTGTTCGATCGCAGCCTGGCGCGTTTCCTAAAGATATGGCCGCTTACGGCGCGGCTCGGCCAGCTCGCGTTGGATTCAGAGACCTTCGCGCACTGGAACATCGAAACATCGGGTCCGAACTGGCAGGTCTTCACCCGCTATGACTTTCTGCGCCAGGAGCACTTCGTCCGTGGGAACATGGCCGAGCCTCTGCCGCGGCAGATCCCCCGTGCCGTTGCTTGGACAATTGATTATCTCCTCAGCGGAGCGCTGGTCCGCGTGCTGCGCGCCTCTGCATATTTCGGCCTGGTGCTCATCTATTTCCAGCTGATGCTGATCGCGTGGGTCGCGCTGTCGGCTGGCGGTGCATGGATCGTCACCGCGGCGATCACACGCGCTTTTGCCTTGCACGGCTGGGCGGCACTAGTCATCGGTGTGCCTGCTGCGATCGCGATTTTCTTGAGCTTGCGGCCGCTCGCCGACCGCTGGTTCCTCGTCCAGATCAACAACCACTGGCCCTATCTTTGCGAATTCGCCCGCGGGGAAGCGACTGGCTTCGATCCTCTAATCGAGGCCTGCGCGCAGCGCGTGATCGCCGCCGTGCGCACGAATGACGCCGACGAGATCATCGTCATTGGCCATAGCGGCGGCTGCGCGCTGGCGCCGGCGGTGATCCTACGCGCGCTCGAACTCGATCCCGATATTGGGCGCCGGGGACCGCCGCTCATCCTGCTGACGCTCGGCTCGATCGCCCCGGCAGCGGCCCTGCATCCCAAAGCGCAAAGCCTGCGCGCTACCTACGCGCGGCTCGCGGTCGAGACCTCGGTGCCGTGGATCGATGCGCAATCGCGCGCCGACGTGCTCAACTTCTGGGATTTCGATCCGGTTGAGGGGATCGGCGCCCGCGTCGCGGGCCAACGCTGCAATCCCTCGATCTGGAAGGTGCGCTTCGGCGACATGCTGTCGCGGCGCTTCTACTGGCGCATTCGCTTCAACTTCTTCCGTCTGCACTATCAGTTCATCATGGCAAGCGACCGCCGTGCCGCTTACGATTATTTCATGCTCGTCTGCGGCCCGCTGCCGGTCGCGACCTGGGCCAAGCATCCCGCCGGCGCGCTGGCGCGCTTTGCCGCTGACGGCAGTCTGGCGGTCGATGGCGTGAGCCCGCGCGCGAGCCCTAGCCCCGCGTGAGCGGCGAAGATAAAGATCCCGGCTTATTTCTGCGACAGCCGCGCGATGACCGCTTGCGGCAACGGCTTCGCCTTCATCGTGCCCTTGGCGGGATCGCCTTCCACCCATACCCGGGTCTCGAAGCCCTCGGCCGCGAGCGCGCCGTCCTTGTACAAGCGGTGTCGCACGTCGAAGCTCGAGCGGTGCAGCGCCGTGACCGCGGTCTCGACCGTCACCTCGTCGCCGTACCTTGTAGGAAGAAGAAAGCGCGAATGGGCGTTGACCAGCGGATGCCCGGCGAAATCATAGGCCTTGAGATAATCGATCTTGCGCATGCCGAGCGCGCGCTCGATCAGCGCCGAGGTGCTGGCGTCGAAGATCGCGAAATAGCGCGGGTAGTAGATGATCCCGGCCGGATCGCAATCGCCCCATTCGATGCGCACGACGCGGTAGTTGACGAGCATGCGCTCTCATACCAAGGGCGTTAAATATCGACACGGCATGCCCGGGCTTGACCCGGGCATCCATTGAAAAGAAACGCTTTGATTCAATGGATGGATTGCCGGGTCAAGCCCGGCAATGACGGCCGGAGGAAGCGCTGCCGAAGGCATGGGGCTTACATCGCTCAGCGCGGTGCGAGCCGCAGCGCGCCGTCGAGGCGGATCACCTCGCCGTTGATGTAAGCGTTTTCGATGATGTGGCGCGCGAGCGAGGCGAACTGATCGGGCCGCCCGAGCAGCTTTGGAAACGGCACCGCTGCGGCGAGACTCTTCTGCGCTTCCTCCGGCAACGCCATCAGCATCGGCGTGTGGAAAATGCCTGGCGCGATGGTCGCGACGCGAATCCCGAACTGCGCGAATTCGCGCGCGGCCGGCAAGGTCAGTGCGGCGACGCCGCCCTTGGAGGCGGAATAGGCGGCCTGGCCGATTTGCCCTTCGAAGGCCGCAACCGAGGCGGCCATGATGATAATGCCGCGCTCGCCGTCGGCGAGCGGGCTCAAGCTTTGCATGTCGGCGGCGACGAGCCGCATCATGTTGAACGTGCCGATGAGGTTGATGCTGATGACGCGCTCGAACTCGGCGAGCGGCATCGGTCCATCGCGGCCGACGATGCGCTTGGCCGGCCCGACGCCGGCGCAATTGATCAAGATGCGTGCTGGCCCGTGCCGCTCGCGTGCCTCCTTGAGCGCGGCGTTCGCTTGCTCGGCATTGGTCACGTCGCACGCGACCGCGTGGCCGCCGATCTTCTGCGCCAGCGCGCGCGCGCCATCCTGATTGACGTCGATCACGGTGAGCTTGGCGCCGGCGCGGGCAAGCTCGCTCGCGGTCGCCGCGCCCAGTCCCGAGGCGCCGCCAGTCACGACCGCCGCGTGTCCCTTGATGTCCATGGTCAGTGCTCCCGTGCGGCAGGGGCGTCCGGATTCTTGATCAAGAGCGCGATGCCCTGCCCGCCGCCGATGCAGGCCGAGGCGATGCCGTAGCGCAGCTCTGCGCGCTTGAGCTCGCGCGCCAGCGTGAGCGCGAGCCGCACGCCGGTTGCGCCCAAAGGGTGCCCGATGGCGATGGCGCCGCCGTTGACGTTGAGCTTTTCTTCGTCGATGCCCAGCTCGCGCGCGCAGGCCATCACCTGCGCGCCGAACGCTTCGTTGATCTCGAAGCGGTCGATCTGCGACAGCTTGAGCTCGGCGCGTTCGAGCACGGCTTTGATTGCGGGCACGGGGCCGATGCCCATCACGTCGGGCGGCACGCCCACGGTGGCGCCGGCGAGAATGCGCGCGAGCGCGGGCTTGCCCGATGTCTTCGCATAATCGGAGGAGGCGACGAACGCCGCTGCCGCGCCGTCGACGATCGCCGAGGAATTGCCGCCGGTCTGCACCCCGCCGAATGCGGGACGGATGGCGGCGAGCGCCTCGAGCGGGGAAGGGCGCACGTGGGTGTCGGCGGCAAGCTCGTTCGCGCCGCTAAGCTTCAGCGCGCGCGGCGCAAAACCCTCCTGCTCGAACGTCTCGTTCTTGACCGGCGCTATCTCGCCGGCGAGGAAGCCCGATTTCTGCGCCGCGAGCGCGCGCGAAAAACTGCGCGCGGCGTAGGCGTCGACTTGCGCGCGCGTGATCTGGTATTGCCGCGCCAGATTCTCCGCCGTGTCGCCCATGGTGACGTTGGCGGCCGGATCGCGCAGCGCCTCCCAAAGAAAATCCTTGAAATCGACGGCGCCCATGCGAAAGCCGCCGCGCATGGTATAGGAGGCGACTGGGTTGCGGCTCATGGACTCCGTGCCGACGCAGAGCGTAAGCCCGATCTCCTTGTGCGTGATGACGTCCGCCGCCTGCATCAGCACTTCGAGGCCGGTGCCGCAGACCCGCTGCACCATATGCGCGGGCACCTCGATCGGCACCCCGGTATAAAGCCCGATATGGCGCGGCAGGCAGTACGTGTCGAAGCTTGCTTGCGCCATCGAGCCGGTGATGACCGCGCCCACGTCCTGCGGCGAGACGCCCGATCGCGCGAACGCCGCGCGCGCGGCTTTGATGCCGAGATCGGTGGGCGAGACCTGCGCCAATGCGCCGTTGTAGTCGGCGAACGGCGTGCGCACGCCGTCAAGCAGCCACACCTCGCTCCAGCTCGCGCTAAGACCTGCAGTCTTACTCGCCATGATCATGGTCCCATATCTATCACGAGCACGCGCGGCGAAGGGTCAAGCGCGTAGAGCTCGTCCACGAGGTCGCCGCGCCGCTTGAGCACCGCGCCCTGGTTGATCGACCCCTTGTCGGTCATTTCGCCGGCGTCGAGCGAGGGCGGCTCGCGAACGAGGATGGCGCGGCAGACGCGGTTCGAGCTGCCGGTGCTCGCCCGTGCTACGCTCGCAAGCCGCGCGCGCACTTCTTCGCGCACCCGCGCGTCGACGGTTACGTCGGCCGCCGCGGCGAGCCTACGGCAGGCGGCCACGTTCGGAAAAATGAGCGCGCCGAGTTCGTTGCGATCGGCGCCGGTGATGACGACATCGCGTGCATAGGGCTCGAGCGTTTGCAAGAGGCGCGCGCGCAACGGACCAACATTCACCCAGGTGCCGGTCGCCAGCTTAAAATCCTCGGCGACGCGACCGTCGAACAAAAGGCCGGCGCGCGGATCGTCCGGGTCCTCGAATTTGAGCGCGTCGCCGAGCTTATAGAAGCCTTCCTCATCGAAGGCCTGCGCGGTGAGTTCGCGTTGCCGCCAGTAGCCGGGCGTGACGTTCGGCCCGCGCACGCGCGCCTCGAGCTTGCCGTGATACGGGACGAGCTTGAGCTCGACCCCGGGCACCGGCACGCCCATGTTGCTCGAATCCTTGCTCTGCCACATCCGCGCGAGCGCCATGGGCGCCGTCTCTGTCGCGCCGAGGCCGGTGAGGAAGTTAATGCGCTCGCCGCAGGTCGCAAGCGCAAGCTCCTGCATCTCGTCAAACACGGACTGTGACAGGGCCGCGCCCGCGAACCACAGCACTTTGAGCTTTTGGAAAAACGTCTTCCGCAGCTGCGCGTCGGCGCGAAAATAAGGGAGTAGCGCCTCGTAGCCCTTCGGCACCGTGAAATACCAGTTCGTCGCGACCTCGCGCAGGTTCTTCACTGTGGTTTCGATCGCTCCCGGCAGCGGCTTTCCTTCATCGATATAGAGCGTGCCGCCGTTGTAGAGCACGAAACCGAAATTGTGATTGCCGCCGGCGGTGTGATGCCACGGTGCCCAGTCGACGATCACCGGCGGCTCCTCGGCGAAGAAGGCGAGCTGGGAAAGAATCATCGCCTGGTTCGCGCACCACATGCGCGGGGTGTTGATCACGGCCTTGGGCGTGCCGGTCGAGCCTGAGGTGAACAGGAACTTGGCAATCGTGTCCGGGCCGACGATTGCGTGCGCCGCCTCGGCTGCGCCCGTCGCGGTCGCAGTGAGGAAGGTCTCGAACACCGTCGTCGGCCGGTTCGGGAGCGGATTACGGGTGACCACGACTTCGACCCCGGCCGGCACGACCGCCTCGAGCGCGCGGCCGTAGCTTTGCCCGTCGGCGGCGAAGACGAGGCCCGGCGTGAGCAGGTCGATTATCGATCTCAATTTGCCGAGGTCGTTCGAGATCAGCGCAAAGGCCGGCGACACCGGCGCGTAGGGGACGCCGATATAGTTGGCGGCAAGGCCAAGGAGCGCGTGCTCTATGTCGTTGCCTGAGAGGATCACGAGCGGCCGCTCGGGGGAGAGACCGCGTTGCAGGAGCGCTGCGCCGATGCGGCGGACCTGCTCAAGGGTTTGGCCATAGGTGAGCTTGCGCCACGACGAGCCGGCGCGTTGCGCGAGAAAGGTGCGCGCGGGAGCTGCCGCCGCCCAATGTTCGAGGCGCTCCGTCAGCTTGGCAGGATAGGGGGCAAGCGTATGCGGCGAGCGCAGCAGGATGGTCCCATCGCCTCTGCGCTCGGCCACCACGTCGCGCGGCCCAAGCTGCACCGCCCGCATTGGGGCGGCGGCAGCTTCGGCTCGACGCGTTTTGACCTTTGTTGCCATGCCGCTTCAGCTGCGCACCGTCTTCAGCGCGCGTTTTTCCAGAAAGGCTTTGAGCCGCGCTTTCGCCTCCTCGTCGCCCTGGGCGATCGCCGAAATCAGCGCCTCCGTGAGATAGCCGCTGGCCGGATCGGCGGCGGCGATGCGCGGGAGCACGTGCGTGACGGCGAAATTCGTCATGGGCGCATTGCCCGCAATTTGTTCAGCGAGCGCGATGCCCTTGGCAAGGCCCGCGCCGGCGGGGACGAGATAATGCGAAATGCCGATCGCCTGACCTTCTTCGGCATCGTAGGTGCGGCCGGTCAGCATCATGTCCATCATGCGCGCGGTGCCGATCAGCCGTGGCAGGCGCACTGCCCCGCCGCCGCCGACGAAAATGCCGCGGCTGCCTTCCGGCAGGGCGTAATAGGTGGATGTTTCGGCCACGCGGATGTGGCAGGCGGCGGCGATTTCGAGCCCTCCGCCGACCACCGCGCCATGCAGTACCGCCACTACGGGCGCTTTGCCGTATTCGATGCGCTCGAACGCGCGGTGCCAGCTGCGGGAATGGGCGATGCCTTGCGCGATATCGCGCGAGGTGAGCTCGGTGAGATCGAGCCCCGCGCAGAAATGCTCGCCTTCAGCAGCGAGCACGACTGCCTTGATCGCGTCCGGCAGGGCAGCAAAAAAGGCTTCGATGCCGAACACGGTCGGATCGTCGATGGCGTTGCGCTTCTCAGGCCGCGCCAGGCAGAGAACGGCGATGTCGCCGCGGCGCTCGGCCTTGAGCGAGCGCGGCAGTTCAACGTCGAAGCCGCCAGCGGATTTAGTCACGCGATCCTCGCAGCTTCCAAGTCCGGCACGTGTTCGGTGACATTTCTCGAAAAACGGGTCAAGACTCACACAATCTCGTAAACGGCCAGCCGCACCGCGAGCTTTTCACGCGCGCCGGTGGCGAGCGCCAGAATCCGGTTGAGCCAAGCCAAGCTCGGCTCGGCGGTCTCGAACCGCATGACTGTGCGGAAATAATAGCGCGACGGTTCGACGTCCTCGCCGCGGGCGAGCGCGGCGATCACCTCGGGTGCGCCATGGCGCAGCCCGTCGCTGCGCACGAGAATGCGCGCACCGTCATCGGTCTCGATCCCATAGCGGGCCGTGAGATCGGTGACGCCGTCCGGCCGCACGATTTGCCAATCGGCACCGGGCAAAACGCTTCCTTTCAGCCGCGCACCCTCGACCCGGCCACCGAGGATGTCGATCATGCGTCGTTCGCCATAGGGTGTTTGCCCGAAATGTCGGATCTCACCGAGATCCGCATGGATGTTAAAGATCGGCGTCTGTGAGATCATGATCCCCGCTCGGCTCTTGTGCTGTTGTGCGCGATATCCATCTGTTGACTTCGCCCCGTGCGCTTGCGAGGACGATATTAGCGAGTTTGGACGATGACCGACACGCGCGAGGTTTTTCTGTGCGACGGCGTGCGCACGCCGATCGGCCGATACGGTGGCGCGCTCGCGAACGTGCGCACCGACGACCTTGCCGCGCTGCCGATCAAGGCGATCGTCAAGCGGCATGCCAATCTCGACTGGTCGGCTCTCGATGAGGTCGTGCTCGGTTGCGCCAATCAGGCGGGCGAGGACAACCGCAACGTGGCGCGCGTGGCGGCGTTGCTGGCGGGCCTGCCCTCTGTTCCCGGCCTGACGGTCAATCGCCTGTGCGCGTCCGGGCTCAACGCCATCGGCGACGCGGCGCGCGCCATCCGCTGCGGCGAGACGGAATTCGCCATTGCCGGCGGCGTCGAATCGATGACGCGCGCGCCGCTGGTGATGGGAAAGGCGCAGGAAGCGTTCCAGCGCGGCGCCGCGATCCACGACACGACGCTGGGCTGGCGCTTCGTCAATCCGCTACTTGAGGCGCAATACGGCATCGACTCCATGGCGGAGACCGGCGAGAACGTGGCCGAGGAGCACCAAGTCTCGCGCGCGGACCAGGACGCCTTTGCGCTGCGCTCGCAGCAGCGCGCCGCCAAGGCGGCGGCGGCGGGCTATTTCGCCGAGGAGATCGTCCCGGTCGAGGTCGCTGGTAAAGGCGGCACCGTGACGGTGGACAAAGATGAACACCCGCGGCCGGGTACGACATTGGAAGGGCTTGCCAAGCTCAAGCCCATCGTGCGCGACGGCGGCACGATCACCCCCGGCAATGCGTCCGGCATAAACGACGGTGCCGCGGTGGTCATTCTTGCATCGACAGCGGCGGCGCTGCGTCACGGGCTCATGCCGCGCGCGCGCGTGCTCGGCATGGCCTCGGCCGCGGTGCCGCCGCGGGTGATGGGAATCGGGCCAGTGCCTTCGACGCGTAAGCTGATGGCGCGGCTTGGCTTGAAGATCGGCGATTTCGATCTGATCGAGATCAACGAGGCGTTCGCCTCGCAGGGCATCGCCTGCCTGCGCCAACTCGGCGTTGCCGATGACGCCGAGCACGTCAATCCGCACGGCGGCGCGATCGCGCTCGGGCACCCGCTCGGCATGTCGGGGGCGCGCCTTGCCTTGACCGCGATGCACGGTTTGGAGAAGCGCGGCGGCAAGCTTGCGCTCGCCACCATGTGCGTCGGCGTGGGCCAGGGCGTCTCGCTCGCGCTGGAGCGGGTTTGACAGGGCACGAACGTGCCACAAGCTCGGTGGGCTCCCTCCCCGTTTGGGGCGAGGGTTGGGGTGAGGGGTTACCGGCGATACCGATGGATCCGAACCTCCCCACCCATTCCTCGGAGCTGCCAGAACGAGTAGCCCTCTCCGCGGCGGGGAGGGGGCACAAGCAACGCGCGCGCCCGCAGATATGACGCAGTATAGCGAGAGACCAGGAAGGGCACGCCCGTGCCGATGAGTCCAGGCTACATCCCCTTTCATCCCAATCCGTCGAAGCCGAAATTTTCTCCGCCGCCGGGCGCCGTCGATGCGCACTGCCACGTTTTCGGGCCCGAAAGCAAATTTCCTTATGCGAGCGAGCGCAAATACACCCCGTGTGACGCGCCTAAGGAGAAGCTGTTCGCGCTGCGCGACTTTCTCGGCTTCGACAAGAACGTCATCGTGCAGGCATCCTGTCATTCGAAGGACAATCGCGCGATGATCGATGCGCTCGAAAGCTCGGCCGGCAAGGCTAAGGGCGTCACCTTCGTCGGCGAGGAGATCACCAATGCCGAACTCAAGGCGATGGATCGCGCCGGCGTGCGCGGCGTACGCTTCAATTTCGTGCGGCGCCTGGTCGACTTCACCCCGCGCGAGGTGCTCGAGCGCATCGCCGCGCGCGTGGCGCCGCTCGGTTGGCACATCGTCGTCTACTTCGAGATGGCGGACTTGCCGGTGCTCGAAGGCTTCTTCACGTCGCTGCCCACCACTGTGGTGGTCGATCACATGGGCACGCCGGACGTGAGCAAGGGCGTCGATCACCAGGAGAACCAGCGCTTTCACCTCCTGATGGAGCGGCACAAGAATTTTTGGGTGAAAGTCACCTGCCCGGAACGGATGACGCTTGCCGGCCCGCCCTATAACGACGTGGTCCCCTTTGCCAAGAGCCTCGTCGCGAGATTTCCCGACCGCGTCATCTGGGGCACCGACTGGCCGCACCCCAACATGAAGAAAGAGGCGCCCGACGACGGCGCGCTGGTGGACTTCATCCCACGCATCGCGCCGAGCGCGGGGGCGCAACAGGCGCTGCTGGTCGATAACCCGATGCGGCTTTATTGGGCCTAGCGCAGAGGCTTAGCGCGCACGACGGCGGGTCAAACTCTAGCCCTCCCTAGGGGGCACCACCCCTCGTTGCGGGTGCGCGGAGCCAAAGTTTCAAAACCCGGGCGCAAAAAAGCGCCGCGGGAACGAGATCGGCTGTTTGCGGTCATGGAACGGGACCACAGGCACGGGCATTTTGGCAAGCGAAGCAACGCTCGGAACACGTCGATCGGGCTCGCCATCCAGCCTTCGCTGCCAAAGAGCCGTGCGCTATTATGGGAAGATCGAATGGCCGCTCGGGTGGAGGAAAGCCGATGGCACGCGCCCAGCATGATTATGATGACATCCCCGGTACCTTCGTGTTCGACGCCGAGCGCTCGCGCCAGGGCTACGGCATCAACATGTTCTGCATGTCGCTGATGAAGGAGGAGAACCGCAAGGCGTTCAAAGCGAACGAGGCGGAATATCTCAAGAAGTTCAACCTCACGCCGGCGCAGGCCGAGGCCATTCTCAAGCGCGATTACAACCGGATGCTGGAGCTCGGCGGCAACATCTATTTCACTGCCAAGCTGGGCGCGACCGACGGCCACTCCTTCCAGCATCTCGCCGCAACAATGACCGGCGCCTCGCAACAGGACTATGCTGCGATGATGCTCGCCGGCGGCCGGTCGGTGGAAGGCAATCGCAGCAAGTCGGGCAAGGCCAAGACGGGCAAATCGAAGTCCAAGTCCAAACGTTCAGCAAAGCGGAAGTGAATCGTGGCAAAGATCATCGCAGGAGTAGGCTCGTCGCACGTGCCGGCCATCGGCGCGGCGCTCGACAACGGCAAGACCGAGGAACCCTACTGGAAGCGGGTGTTCTCGGGCTTCGAGAAATCCAAGGCGTGGATGGCGAAAACGAAGCCGGACGTCGCCATCGTGGTCTACAACGACCATGCCTCCGCCTTCTCCGTGGAGATGATCCCGACCTTTGCGCTTGGCTGCGCGGCCGAGTTTCCTCCCGCCGACGAGGGCTGGGGGCCGCGGCCGGTGCCGGTGCTCAAGGGTGATCCCCAGCTCGCCGCCCACATCGCGCAATCCGTCATTCTCGACGAATTCGATCTGACCATCGTGAACAAGATGGAGGTCGATCACGGCCTGACCGTGCCGATGAACCTGTTGTTCGGCACGCCGAAGGCGTGGCCGTGTCGGGTCATCCCGCTCGCGGTCAATGTCGTGATGTACCCGCCGCCGACCGGCCACCGCTGCTACATGCTGGGCAAGGCCATCCGCAAAGCGGTGGAGTCCTATCCGGAGGATCTCAAAGTCGTGATCTTCGGCACCGGCGGCCTCTCGCACCAGATCAGCGGCCCGCGCGCCGGGCTGATCAACAGCAAATGGGACAAGAGCTTCCTCGATAACCTCACCAAGGATCCCAAGAAGCTCACGCGCATCCCGCATATCGATTACATGCGCGAGGCCGGCGCCGAAGGGATCGAAATGGTGATGTGGCTGATCATGCGCGGCGCCCTCGACGACAAGGTGGACGAGGTCTATCGCTTCTACACCGTGCCAGCCTCGAACACCGCGGTCGGGCATATCATTCTGGAGAACCGCCGCAAGGCTAAGAGCAAGCAGGCGGCGGCCCGCAAGGCCACTCACCGCATCGCCAGCAAGGGCTAATGATGAAGATCTGTGTCGCCGGGCAGGGCGCGTTCGGCCAAAAGCATCTCGACGCGCTCAAGCAGTTTGCCGACGTCGAGGTCACATCGCTGGTCGGCGGCAATCAGGACGCCACCGCCGAAGTCGCGAAGAAATACGGTATTCCCCACTATACCGGCGAGCTCTCGGAAGGCATCAAGCGCGCCGACGCGGTGATCTTGACCACGCCGACGAAGCTACATTTCCGGCAGGGCGAGCAGGTGATGCGCGCCGGCAAGCACGTGCTGGTGGAAATCCCGATCACCGACAGCGTCGAGGACGCCGAGCAGCTGGTCAAGATCGCGAAGGAGACAGGTGTCGTGGCCATGGGCGGGCACGTGCGCCGCTTCAACCCGAGCCATCAGTGGATCCACAAGCGCATCAAAAAGGGTGAGCTCAAGATCCAGCAAATGGACGTGCAGACCTATTTCTTCCGCCGCCGGAACATCAACGCAGCGGGCAATCCGCGCAGCTGGACCGATCACCTGCTCTGGCATCACGCCGCCCACACCATCGACCTGTTCCAGTACCAGACAGGGGAGACGATTTCCGATTGCTACGCCGTGCAGGGACCGATCCAACCGCAGCTCGGCATCGCCATGGACATGGGCATCGTTGCCAAAGTGCCGTCGGGCGCAATGCTGACTTTGTCGCTCTCGTTCAACAACGACGGGCCGCTCGGCTCGTTCTTCCGCTATATCTGCGACAACGGCACCTTCAAAGCGTTCTACGACGACCTCAGCGACGGCAAGGACAACAAGATCGACGTGTCGAAGGTCGATGTCTCCATGGACGGCATCGAGCTCGAGGACCGCGAATTCATCGCCGCGATCAAGGAGAAGCGCGAGCCGAATGCCGCCCTTGCGCAACTGCTCCCGTGCATGCGCGTCTTGGGCAAGCTCGAGCAGATCATCGACCCGCAGCGCAAGGCGCACGCGTAGCGCGGGGCGTTCGTCGGTGGAGCGAAGCCGCGCCGCCTGCGTGGACTTGTCGCATGATTACGAAAAGTCCATTTTTTCTGCCATGACCCGCGGCCACTTCCGATATAGATTGCCGCAAACTCATCTTTACCCGAGAGGAAACCCCATGCTGCGTATCATCGCAATTGCCTTGGCGGTGGGCACGATGGCGTCCACCGGCGCCTTGGCCCAGGACGTCAAGATCGGCGTCGTGCTGCCGCTCACCGGCGGTCTCGCGCCGGTCGGCAAACAGGTTCAGGCCGGCATCAAGCTTTACATGGACAAGAACGGCTCGACCGTCGCCGGCAAGAAGATCGAACTCATCGTCAAAGATGACGCCGGCGTTCCCGACAACTCCAAGCGGTTGGCGCAAGAGCTGATCGTCAACGAGAAGGTCGCCATCATCGGTTCGGGAATCACCCCGAGCGCCATGGCGATCGGTCCGCTCTCGACTCAGGGCAAGACCGCCAACGTCGTCATGGTGTCGGGCACCTCGGGCGTGATTAATCCCAACAATCCCTACATGGTGCGAACGAGCTTCACGCTTGGCCAGCAATCCGGGATCATCGCGGAATGGGCGGCCAAGAACGGCAGCAAGAAGGTCGCCATTGTCCAGTCGGACTGGGCGCCGGGCGCGGAAGCGACCAAGGTATTCACGGACGCCTTCAACGCAGCCGGCGGGCAGATTGTCGAAAGGATCAAGGTGCCGCTTGCCAACCCCGATTTCGCCCCGTTCCTACAGCGTGCGCGCGACGCCAACCCCGACACGCTGTTCGTGTTCGTGCCGGCGAGCCAGGCCGGCACCTTCGCCAAACAGTTCGCCGAGCGCGGGCTCGACAAGGCCGGCATCAAGCTCATCGGCCCCGGCGACATCGTCGACGACAACGATCTTCCCGGCATGGGCGATGCCATGCTGGGCGTGGTCACCGCCGGCATCTATTCCGCGCTCCACAATTCGCCGGCCAACAAGGAATACGTCGCCGCCTTCAAGAAGGCGAACGGCTTTCGCCCGAACTTCATCTCGCTCGGCGGCTACGACGGCATGCATCTGATGTACGAGGCGCTCAAGAAGACCCAAGGCAAGACCGACGGCGACTCGTTGGTCAATGCGATGAAGGGCATAAAATGGGAAAGCCCGCGCGGGCCGATCTCCATTGATCCGGACACGCGCGAGATCGTCCAGAACATCTACATCGGCAAGGTCGAGAAGGTCCAAGGCGAGCTTTACAACGTCGAGTTTGCGACCTTCGAAGCCGTCAAGGACCCTTTGAAGAAGAAGTAGTCCGAGCAATGCCGGCGCGCGCCCCGGCACGGGCGCGCGCGCCGGTTGCTTCCGTCGGCGGAGGACGGCGATGCTGACCATTTTGTTCGACGGAATCGCCTACGGCATGCTGCTGTTCGTGTTGGCATGCGGGCTGTCGGTCACGCTCGGGCTGATGAACTTCGTCAATCTCGCCCATGGCGCCTTCGCCATGGCGGGCGGCTACATCACGCTCATCCTGGTCAACCGCGCGGGCCTGCCGTTCTTCGCCGGACTTGCCATCGCTTTCTTCGTCACCGCGCTGATCGGCGTCGTGTTCGAGCGCACGCTCTATGTGCATGTCTACGGCAAGAGCCATCTCGACCAGGTTCTGTTCACCATCGGCCTCGTGTTCATGGCGGTCGCCGCCGTCGACTACGTCATGGGATCGCAGCAGGTCTTCATCCAGATCCCGAGCGCGTTACAGGGCCGCTTCGAAATTTTTGGCGTAGGTGTGGGTCGATATCGACTGCTCATCATCGTCGTCTGCGGGCTGCTCACGCTCGCGCTGCAGCTCATCCTCTCCAGCACCCGCTTCGGCAGCCGGCTGCGCGCCTCGGTCGACGATGCGCGCGTCGCGCGCGGCTTGGGCGTCAACGTCAACGCGGTGTTCACGTTGACGTTTGCCGCCGGATCCGGTCTCGCCGGTCTCGGCGGGGCGCTGGGCGCTGAGATTCTCGGCCTCGATCCGACGTTTCCGCTCAAATACATGGTCTACTTTCTGATCGTGGTGACGGTCGGCGGCACCTCGAGCATCACCGGTCCCTTCGCCGCCTCGCTTTTGATCGGCATCGCGGACGTCGCCGGCAAGTACTACGTCCCAAAATTCGGGGCGTTCGTGATCTACACCATCATGATCGTCCTTCTGATCTTGCGTCCGCAGGGCCTGTTTGCCCGCGCCGCCGGCAGGTAGGAATGGCATCCGCGCTGGTCGCAGAGGTTGGCCGCCGTCTGGCGACTCGCGCCCGCTGGCGTCCGCTCGAATACGCCTTCTGGTTGGCGGCGTTAGCCAGCCTCTTCCTGGTGCCGGGGCGGCATCTGATTCTCACCGAGATCGCTTGGCTTGCCTTGTTCGCGCTCTCGCTCGATCTCATTCTCGGCTATGCCGGCATCATATCGCTGGGACACGCGGCCTTCTTCGGTCTGGGTTCCTATCTGGCCGCGCTGTTGGCCAAGCGCGGTATCATCAACGAGCCGGTGCTCGCGCTTGTTCTATCCGGCGTTTGCGCGGCCGTGCTCGGATTTGCGACGAGCTTTCTCGTTCTGCGCGGATCCGACCTCACGCGGTTGATGGTGACGCTCGGCGTCGCGCTCATCATGCGCGAGATCGCCAACCAGATACCTGACATCACCGGCGGCGCCGACGGCCTTCAGGGTGTCGTCATCGGTCCCATTCTCGGTGTGTTCCAGTTCGATATTTTCGGCCACGTTGCCTACGCCTATTGCTTGGCCGTTCTGTTCGTATTGTTCCTGCTGGCGCGGCGCGTGGTCTACTCGCCGTTCGGCCTTTCGTTGCGGGCGGTCAAAGGCAATCCGCTGCGCGCCGCCTCTATCAGCATCTCGGTCAACGCCCGGCTCGTGGCCATCTACACCTTCGCGGCGTTCTATGCGGGGATCGCCGGCGCGCTTCTGGCGCAGACCACCGCCTTCGCTTCGCTCGATGTCTTTTCCTTCGAGCGCTCCGCCGATCTTTTGCTCGTGCTGATCATCGGCGGCACCGGCTATCTCTATGGCGGGCTGATCGGAGCCGTGATCTTCAAGCTGATGCAGGACTGGATCGCCAATTTGACCCCGCAATATTGGCAATTCTGGATCGGTCTCGTGCTGGTTCTGATCGTGCTCATCGGTCGTGATCGCATCGGGCTATGGACCGGCGGCGTGCGCGTGCTCGCCGAACGCGTGACGCGCCGATTGGCGCCGGGCGCCGCGCCCGTGCCAGTCCCGCCCGGCGAAGGAAGCTAGAGCCCATGCCCGTCGCCCTCGAAACCGTAGCTTTGCAGAAGCATTTCGGCGGCATTGCCGCGGTCGCCGGCGTCTCGCTCACGATCGAAAAGGGTGCGCGACACGCGTTGATCGGACCGAACGGGGCCGGCAAGACAACGGTCATCAATCTGCTCACCGGCGTGCTGAGGCCCACGGCCGGACGCATCCTGCTCGAAGGACAAGACATCACCGCGCTCGAAGCCCACAAGCGGGTGCAGCGCGGGCTCGCGCGTACCTTTCAGATCAACCAGCTGTTTCTCGACCTCACCCCACTCGAGACCGTCGCGCTCGCGATCTCGGAACGGTTGGGTTCGGGCGCGCAGTGGTGTCGGCTCGTCGGCACCAATCCCGCCGTGGTCGAGGAAATCGTCGAAATCCTCGCCCGCTTCCATCTCACCGATGTCATGTACGAGCGCACCGGCAGGCTTCCCTACGGCAAGCAGCGGTTGCTCGAGATCGCGCTCGCGATCGCTTGCCGCCCCCGCGTGCTGCTCCTCGACGAACCCGCGGCCGGAGTGCCCGAGGACGAGCGGCACGAGATCCTCGCGACGGTGGCGGCGCTGCCCGCCGACGTGACGATGCTGCTGATCGAGCACGACATGGATATCGTGTTCTCCTTCGCCGATCGCATCTCGGTGCTGGTGAATGGCGCACTGTTCGTTGACGGGCCGCCCGAGGAGGTTGCGCGCGACCCGCGCGTCAAGGCAGTCTATTTAGGCGAGTCGCTCGATGCCTGAACTGCTGACCATCGAGCAGCTGAGCGCTGGCTACGGCGAAGCGGTCGTGCTCAACGCAATCTCGCTTGCTCTTCCCGAGGGGCAGTCGCTGGCTCTGCTCGGCCGCAACGGCATGGGCAAGACCACGTTGATCAATTCAATCGTGGGCGTGACCCGCTATATCGCCGGCCGTATCGGCCTCGATGGCCGCGACATCACGCCGTTGCGGCCGGATCAGCGGGCGCATGTCGGCATCGGCTGGGTGCCGCAGGAGCGCAACATCTTCAAATCACTCACCGTGGAGGAAAATCTCACCGCCGTCGCGCGGCCCGGTCCATGGACTGAGGAGCGCATTTACGAGCTGTTTCCGCGGCTGAGCGAACGTCGTCGCAATCTTGGCAATCAGCTCTCGGGCGGCGAGCAGCAGATGCTTGCGGTTGGCCGCGCTTTGATCCTCAATCCGCGTCTGATGCTGCTCGACGAGCCGCTGGAGGGGCTCGCCCCGATTCTGGTGGAGGAGCTGTTGCTGGCGCTGCGGCGCATCATTCGCGACGAAGGCATGTCTGCGATCTTGGTTGAGCAGAACGCGCAGAAGGTGCTCGGTGTGACCGATCGGGTGGCGATCATCGAGCGCGGCGCGGTGGTGTACGAGGGGGCGAGTGCCGAGCTTGCCGGCGACCGCGCCGTGCTCGAAAGCTATCTCGGCGTCACAGCCGCCGGGTCCCGCCGCAAGGGACGGCGGTGACCGCGTATCTCTCGCAGAAAGGTGGGACAGCTCCCACGAGCCCTATCGCGGACCAACTCGCGCATCGTTTTGTGGTTGACGATCCATCGGCCGGCGTGGCTTTGCTCCAGTAATTGAAGGAGTCAGTTCAATGAAGAGGACGAAACCGCCATTCCGCGCCGATCATGTGGGCAGCTTCTTGCGTCCCGCAGCGCTCAAGGAAGCGCGCGCCAAGCGCGAAAAGGGCGCCATTACTGCGGCCGAGCTCAAGGCGGTCGAGGATCGGGAGATCGAAAAGATCGTCAAAAAGCAGGAAGAGCTCGGGCTCCAACTTGCCACCGACGGCGAGTTCCGCCGCTCGTGGTGGCACTTCGATTTCCTGGGCACGCTCGATGGCGTCGAAATCTACGAGGCGGAGCAGGGCATCCAATTCCGTGGCGTGCAAACCAAGGCGCAGGGCCTGCGCATCGTGGGCAAGGTCGCCTTCTCCAATCATCCAATGCTGGCGCACTTCAAATTTCTCAAGGAGCACACCAAGGTCATGCCGAAGATGACCATTCCGTCTCCCTCGGTGCTCCATTTCCGACTGCCGAAGGACGGCATCAAGAAGACCGCCTATCCCGATATCGATCAGTTTTTTCACGATCTCGGCAATGCCTATAAACAAGCGGTCAAGGCTTTTTATGACGCCGGCTGCCGCTATTTGCAATTCGACGACACGGTATGGGCCTATCTTTGCTCCCAGGAGGAGCTGCGCAAAGCGCGCGAGCGGATGTCGAATGTGGATCAACTCCAGGGGATTTACGCGCGCGTGATCAATACCGCGCTCAAAGCCAAGCCCGCGGACATGACGATCACCACCCACGTCTGCCGTGGCAACTTCCGCTCGACGTGGATTTCCGAAGGCGGCTACGAGCCGGTGGCGGAAACCATGCTCGGAAAGGTTAACTATGACGGTTATTTTCTCGAATACGACACCGAGCGCGCGGGGGGATTCGAACCGCTGCGGTTTCTGCCTAAAGGCAACAAGATCGTGGTGCTGGGTCTCGTCACTTCCAAGAGCGGCGCGTTGGAGAAGAAGGACGATGTAAAGCGGCGCATCGATGAAGCGGGCAAATTTGCGCCCATCGAGCAATTCTGCCTCTCTCCGCAGTGCGGCTTCGCCTCGACCGAGGAAGGCAATATCCTGGCCGAGGAGGAACAATGGGCGAAATTGCGCATGATTGTCGATATCGCGGGCGAAGTCTGGGGACGCTGAAGGTGCGGTGATCTCGGGCGCTGGCGTGATGCTCTTACCAACGACCTTGGTCGGCTCCTATTCCCAACCGATCTGGCTGATCGACCAGGCCAAGCTTTCCAAGCAGGTGCCGCGCGTGCGTGCGCACGATCTTTGACTCGTCGATCCGGCACGGCTCGAGGCGGCGCAAGACGACGCCACTTTGCTCGCGATCCGCGATCAAGAGCGCGCCGGACTCGACATCATCACCGACGGCGAACAGCGCCGGGAGAGTTATTCCAACCGCTTTGCCACGGCGCTCGACGGTATCGATCTCGACAATCCCGGCAAGACCGGGAACCGTACCGGCGGGTTTTCCACGGTGCCGCGGGTCATTGGTCCGATTCGGCGCAAGCACCCGGTCGAGGTCCGCGACGTCGAATTCCTGCGCGCCAACACGAACCGGACGGTCAAGATGACGGTGCCAGGGCCGTTCACGATGTCGGCGCAATGCCAGGACGATTTCTATGGCGACGAGGAGCGGCTGGCGCTTGACTATGCGGCGGCGGTCAACGTCGAAATCAAAGATCTGTTCGCGGCCGGCGCCGATATCGTGCAGATCGACGAGCCCTGGATGCAGTCGCGACCGGAAAAGGCGCGCCAATACGGGCTAAAGGCGCTTGATCGCGCGCTGGCGGGCGTCGGGGGGACGACGGCGGTACACATCTGCTTCGGCTATGCCGCGGTGGTAAAGGACAAGCCCTCCGGTTATTCGTTCCTGGCGGAGTTCGAACGCTCGGCGGTCGATCAGGTCTCGATTGAGGCCGCTCAGCCCAAGCTCGATCTTTCGGTCTTGCAACAGCTGCCGTCCAAGAGGATCATTCTCGGCGTGATCGACCTTTCGGACCCCACCGTCGAGGCACCCGAAACGGTTGCCGGTCGTATCCGCAAGGCATTGCCCTTTGCGTCGGCCGAACGAATCGTGGTGTCGCCGGATTGCGGCCTTAAATATCTTCCGCGCGAGGTCGCATTCGGAAAAATGCGTGCAATGGTCGAAGGTGCCGCGATCGTGCGCCACGAGCTCGCCGGATGAGCAATGGTCCGCAAGAAGGATGAGGAGCCAGCCATGCCCTACGTGACCGAAGACAACCTGACCGATGTCGTGACGGAGCGGTGGAAGGACATTCCCGATCCGCGCCTGCGACGGATCATGCAATCGCTGATCAGACATCTTCATGGTTTCGTGCGCGATATCGAGCCGACGCAGGCGGAATGGGCAGCAGCGATCGATTGGCTCACCCACACGGGAAAGCTCTGCTCGGAGAAGCGACAGGAATTCGTCCTCGCCTCGGATGTGCTGGGTGTGAGCATGCTGGTGGACGCGATCAACCATCGCCGGCCCAGTGCAGCGACGCCGAGCACGGTCGAAGGTCCGTTCCACGTGCCCAACGCGCCGGCAATGGCACAGGGCGGCGACATGGCGCAGGGTGCTCCCGGCATTCCCTGTTTCTTGACCGGCAAGGTGCACGGCCTAGACGGCGAGCCGATCGCGGGGGCGGTGCTCGATCTGTGGCAAACCGACGGCGAAGGCCTTTACGAGGACCAACGCGATGTGAAAGGGCCGTGGATGCGTGGCCTCTACCGCACGCAAGCCGACGGCAGCTATGTGATCCGGACGGTGGCGCCGATCGCCTACACCATCCCGATGGATGGAACCGTCGGGGAGCTCATGGAACGAACCAACATCAGCCATATGCGGCCGGCCCATATTCATTTCGCGGTCTCTGCGCCGGGCTACCATGGCCTTATCACGCACCTTTTTCAGAAAGGCGATGAGTATATCAACACCGACGTGGTGTATGCCGTGAAGGAACCGCTGATCGTCGACTTCGTCAAAAAATCGCCGGGCAAAACGCCGACCGGCGAGACTGTGGCGACGCCATTCTACGAAGTTAAATACGATTTCGTGCTGGCGAAGGGGGTGGAGGCTCTCGCCGCAGCCGAGTGAAGAGCGCAACGACGCTCACGGCGCGGCCAAGGACGCGCTTGAGCGCTGCCTCGACAGTGGGGAACTTTATCGACCTCGATCAACCCTGCCTCTGTACGTAGTTCGGCTTTCTGTCTTCATGGGCGTGGACCTCGCGAGGGAGGTTGCGGAGACGACAACCGCTAGAGGGCTCGACTCATGAAGCGATCCAAGCCGCCGTTCCGTGCCGATCACGTCGGAAGTCTGTTGCGCCCGGCGGCGGTGAAGACGGCGCGTGGGAAACGTGCGAACGGCGAGATGAGCGCTGCGGATCTCAAGGCGGCCGAGGACCGGGAGATTGAACGAGTCATCAAGAAACAAGAGGAGGTGGGGCTTCAAGCCGTAACTGATGGCGAGTTTCGCCGCTCCTGGTGGCACCTCGATTTTCTTTGGGGTCTCGATGGCGCCGAGCGTCATGTCATGGATACCGGCATTGCATTTGCCGGCGTTACTACTCGTAACGAGGGGGTGCGCGTCACCGGCAAGCTTGGATTTTCCGGCCATCCGATGATCGAGCATTTCAAATTCGTGCAGGCGCACACCACGCGCATGCCGAAAATTACGATACCGGCACCCTCCGCGATCTACGGCCGGCCGCTGAAGACCCCGATCGACAAGAGCGTGTATCCCGGGCTCGACCAATTTTTCGCCGACCTGGGCCAGGCTTACCGCAGGGCGGTGCGCGCCTTCGCCGATGCCGGGTGCCGCTATCTCCAGCTTGATGAAGTCTTCATTGCCATGCTGTGCGATCCGAAATATCGCCAGCAAATGGTCGATCGCGGCGACAATCCCGGGCGACTCGGCGAGATTTACGGCGATCTCATCAATACGGCGATGTCGGATATCCCTTCCGACATGACTATCACCATGCATCTGTGCCGCGGCAATTACAAATCAACCTACATGGGGACCGGCGGCTATGAAGCCGTACAGGAAATCCTATTCAACAAGATCAAAGTGCACGGATATTTCATGGAGTACGACGATCCGCGTTCGGGCGGTTTCGAGCCGCTGCGCATGCTGCCCAAAGGCAAGCTCGTTGTGCTCGGCATCGTGACCACCAAGACTGGCAAGCTCGAGAGCAAGGACGAACTCAAGCGCCGTATCGATCAGGCGGCGAAATACGCTCCGCTCGATCAGCTCTGCATTTCCGGGCAATGCGGCTTTGCTTCGACCGAGGAAGGCAATTTGCTGACCGAGGAGGAGCAGTGGGCAAAACTGCGCCGCATCGTCGAAGTCGCTGACGAGGTGTGGGGCTAGCGCAAATGGCGAGCGGCAAATACTGACAGCGGGCAGCAAATAAAAACCGTGGAAACCTCATGACAGGCATGGTGGCCGGCAAAGTCGCCATCGTGACCGGCGCCGGTCGCGGCATCGGCCGCGGTGTCGCACTGCTCATGGCGAGCGAGGGCGCCCGCGTCGTCGTCTGCGACATCGGCGCCAGCCTTGAAGGGGCGGGTAGCGATCCCTCAGCCGCGCAACAGGTGATGGACGAGATCAAACGCGCCGGCGGCGAGGCGATCGCGTCTACGCTGTCGATCGCGGAGCCGAAGAACGCCGAGGAGATCGTGAAATCCGCGCTCGCCGCCTTCGGCCGCGTCGATATCCTGGTCAACAATGCCGGCATCTTGCGCGACCGCATCTTCCATCGCATGAGCTGGTCGGATTGGTCGGACGTGCTGGCGGTTCATCTCAATGGCTCGTTCAACATGAGCCGAGCCTGCGCGGTTCATTTTCGTGAGCAGAGTGGTGGCGCGTTCGTGCACATGACCTCGACCTCCGCGCTGGTCGGTAATTTCGGTCAAGCCAATTACATGGCGGCCAAGTTTGGTATCGTCGGGCTCTCGCGCGCAATCGCCCTCGACATGCAGCGCTTCAAGGTGCGTTCAAATTGCATAGCGCCATTTGCTTGGACGCGCATGATCGATTCGATCCCGATGGATACACCAGAGGAAAAGATGCGGGTTGAGCGCATGCAGCAGATGACGCCGGAAAAGATCGCGCCGCTTACGGTCTATCTCGCCTCCGATAACGCGGAGACCATCTCCGGCCAAATTTTCGGCGTTCGCAACAACGAGATTTTCCTGTTCTGCCAGCCTCGCGTAGTCCGTACGATCCATCGCTCCGACGGCTGGACGCCCGAAAGCATCAGCCAGCAGCTCAAGGGCGCGCTGGGGCCTTCGTTCACGCCGCTCGAGCGTTCCAGCGACGTCTTCTCCTGGGATCCGATATAACTCGACACATGCTTTTTGCCGATCGCCTCCGAAGCTGCCGCGCAGCGAGATCGTCCGGGAGCCGAAAGGAGGGCATTCGTTTCCCCGAACCGCCGAGGTCGCGGCGAGTGGAACCGATCCAGCGGACGCGTTTTGAGACACATGACCCAGGCCGAGCTTAATGCCGCCGCCGACGAGCTCGCCCAGATCCGCGAGTCCGTACGCACCCTCTGCGCCAAATTTCCCGGCGAATATTGGCGCGCACTCGATCGCGAGCGTGCCTATCCGACTGAGTTCGTCGCAGCACTCACTGAAGCGGGCTTCCTGGCTGCGCTGATCCCGGAGGAGTACGGCGGCAGCGGGCTGAGCATGACGGCCGCTGCCGTGATCATGGAAGAGATCCAGGCCTCCGGCTGCAATGGCGCCGCCTGTCACGCGCAGATGTACACGATGGGGACGCTATTGCGGCACGGCAGTCCAGCGCAGAAGGCGCGCTGGCTGCCGCCGATTGCAGCGGGCGAGCTGCGATTACAGGCCTTCGGGGTCACCGAGCCCACATCCGGCTCCGATACCCTCAATCTGCGCACCACCGCGGTGCGAGAGGGCGATCACTACATCATCAATGGACAGAAAATCTGGACGTCGCGCGCCGAGCATTCGGATCTGCTGCTACTCATTGCCCGCACCACCCCGCGCGAAGCGGCAAAGACGCGCACCGACGGTCTCTCCGTCTTCCTCGTCGACATGCGCCTCGCCCAGGGCACCGGCATCAGCGTCAATCCGATCCGGACCATGATGAACCACGCGACGACGGAGCTGTTTTTCGACGATCTGCGCGTTCCCGCGGAAAATCTCGTCGGCGAAGAGGGCCTGGGTTTTCGCTACATCCTGAGCGGGATGAATGCCGAGCGCATCCTGATTGCAGCGGAATGTATCGGCGACGCGAAGTGGTTCATCGCCAAGGCGACCGGCTATGCCAGAGAGCGGATCGTGTTCGGTCGGCCGATCGGGCAGAATCAGGGAGTGCAATTCCCGATCGCGCGGGCCTATGCGCAGATGCGCGCAGCCGAGCTCATGGTCCGCGCGGCCGCAGCCCTTTATGACGCCCGGCGCGATTGCGGCGCGGAGGCAAACCTCGCCAAACTTCTTGCTGCCGATGCCTCGTGGGCAGCGGCCGACATGTGCCTGCAGACCCACGGCGGCTTCGGCTTTGCCGAGGAGTTCGACATCGAGCGCAAGTTTCGCGAAACCCGGCTCTATCAGACGGCGCCGATCTCGACGAATTTGATCTTGTCGTACCTCGCCGAACACGTTCTCGGCCTGCCGCGCTCCTACTGAAGCGGCGATGGCGGGGAAAAATCCGAATTCCGGCTTGCCGATGCGGCAACCCGTTGGCTAGGAGATGGTTATAGGCGGGGTAGCCGCGATGAGTACCACGCTTGTGGCTGATATCGGCGGCAGTAAAAGCCGGTTTGCGCTGAGCAATTCTTCCGGAGCGTTCGAGCGCATGCTGGTCATCGACAATGATATGGTCGCCGGGCTGGATGCGGCTGTCGCGCGTTACCTTGAGGAGACCGGTGCGCGCCCGCGCGCGGCCACGCTGGCTGTCGCCGGGCCGATCGGCGGCGAGGAGGTAGTGCTTACCAATCGCCCGGGCTGGCGGCTGCGACGCGGCGAGTTTGCGAAGCGCTTCGGATTTCTGCAGTTGCGGGTGCTGAACGATTTCGAGGCGATTGCGTGGGCCGTGCCGCTTCTCGGCGCGGCACAGACGCGGCCGCTGGGCAAGCCCGTGGCCGTGCGGGAAGGTGTCAAGGTCGTGCTCGGTCCAGGTACCGGGCTGGGTGTGGCCGCCCTTTTGCCCGCGAACGGCCGCTGGCATGTGCTCGCGAGCGAGGGCGGGCATGCTTCCTTTGGTCCGCAGGAAGCGGACGAAGTCGAAGTGTTTGCGCGCCTTCGCGGGGAGTGCGGCGCGGTGAGCGCCGAGGCGGTACTGTCCGGACCCGGTCTTGTGCGGCTGGCACGCGCGCTCGACCCGCGCGTGGCCCGCCATGAGCCGGAGACCCTTGTCGCTGGCGCACTGGCGCGCGAGCCCGCGGCGCAGGCGGCGGCACGGCTTTTTGTGCGCCTGCTCGGCCGCTTTGCCGGCGGGCTAGCCCTCACCTTCAAGGCATTGGGTGGCGTTTACATTGCCGGCGGGGTCGCCTACGGCCTCGGGCCGCTGCTGGATGAGCCGCAGTCCGCGCCGCATTCGAGGCGCACCCGCTGCACACGAGCTTACTCAAGACGATCCCGACCCTCCTCATCACCTGCGAGCAGCCCGGGCTGATCGGCTGCGCGGCAGTGCCGGACGAGCATGCGCTAACCGCCTAGGTGGTGAACGGCAATTTCGGACGCTGCGCGCTTGGGGAGCCGCTCACGCCAAACCGAGGTCGGTGAATGCGTCCTTGTGATGTCCGGCGCCGTCTGGCGAGAAGCAGCAGAAGACGACTCGCGTGATGCCACGCGGCGCGTGCGCGATCTCCGCCACCACCGTTCCGACGGCGATGCGTGCTGCGCGTTCCGGCGGAAATCGATAGACGCCGGTCGAGATCGCCGGAAATGCGATCGAGCTCAAGCTCTGTTCGGCAGCGAGCGCAAGCGCGGTGCGATAACACGAGGCCAGCAATTCTTCCTCGCTCTTCTGGCCGCCGCCCCAAACCGGGCCTACGGCGTGAATGACGTGCTTGGCTTTTAACCGATAACCGCGGGTCATCTTGGCTGAGCCGGTCTCACAGCCGCCGAGCGCTCGGCACTCGGCGAGAAGTTCGGCCCCGGCGGCGCGATGGATAGCGCCGTCCACGCCGCCCCCGCCGAGCAAGGTACGGTTGGCAGCGTTGACGATGGCATCGACATCCAACGTGGTGATGTCGGCAATACAGATTTCGAGCCGGGCCGATCCGATCTCGGCCGTGAGAAGAGGAGCGCTCATGAGTAGATTCTAGCGCAAATCGCCTGCACTGCGCAGCGTCGGAACGGTTTGCAGTTGTTAGTTCTGCTCAGCCAATTGCGGCTCTGCCCGAGCGGCAAGATCTATCGTGCTGCGGCGTCCGATATCCTCAAAATGCGCGTCAAGGAAACGTCGCGTCGCACGCTGACCGAGTTTGCGCAGCATCTCGAAATAGTCGTAGTCGGTCTTCAACGTCCCGCGTGCGCTGAGAGGTTCGTCCAGATCCTCCATTCCGATACGATGGAGGCGCAGCCGCTGGAATTCGCCAGGCCGCGTCCCGCGCGGCAACCGCCCTTGCTCGATGAGCCCGTTGACGAAGGCGACGCCGCGCAACTCGGAAAGAAGCGAAGCATTGAAGCTGATTTCGTTAACCCGGCTCATGATCTCGCGGGTGCGTATCGGCACTTTGCGGCGCTGCGGCGGATTAATCTGAACGATCAGAGCGTCCTCGGTTGCGGTGGTGCGCAGAAACGGAATGAGCACCGGGTTGCCGCTATAACCGCCGTCCCAATAGGGCACGCCGTCGATCTCTATCGCACGGAAGAGCAGCGGAAGGGCGGCCGAGGCCATGACCACCTCGGCGGTCACTTCCGCGCGCGTGAACACGCGCAGGTCTCCGGTCTGGACATTGGTCGCCGAGATGAAGAGTTCCAGGCGCTGGTGGCGGCGAATGGCCGCAAAGTCGACGAAACGCTCGATCAGTTCCTTGAGCGGGTTGATGTTGAGAGGATTGAGATCGTAAGGGGACAACATTCCTCCCATCGCGCGCATCCACAATCCCTCGCGCGCAACGAAAGGGAAAAGCCGCTCGACCACAGTGCGCTGCAAGTCGGGCAGGTGGCCGTCCACGCTCACTGCGCGCCAAAAATCGGCGAGCCGCTGTCGCGCCTCGTCTGGCCCGCCGTGGATGAGCCCATCGGCCAGCATGATCGCGTTCACGGCTCCCGCCGATGCCCCGGAAATGCCTTCGATCTCGACGCGCCCGTCCTCGAGCAATTGGTCGAGCACCCCCCAGGTGAACGCGCCATGCGCGCCGCCGCCCTGCAGCGCAAGATTGATCGGTTTTGCCGGTCCCTTTCTCGCTCGCCCGGGTGCAAGCAGCCGGCGCGGCGGCGTGCGCGCCATCGAGAAAAGATTCGCAAGCAGAATCGGAATCATTTGCAACCGTGGGTTGGGGGTCTCGACAGCGGGGGGATTGATGGATATGGGAAGCGAATTGCTGCATTGCAATATCAGTTATGGCGTCGCAGCAAGAGCGAAACACCGGCAAAGGGGGTAAGGTGGCCGGCATGTTGAGAGCCAAAGCCACGCGCAGCCGTTCGATCCGGCGACGGCCGGTATTTCCGTCGCCTGACCACGATCACGATCGCTGCTCAAGCGACGCGATGGCCGCGGCCGAGGTCTTATGCGCGCAACATGGGCAGCGCCTCACGCCAATACGCCGCAAGGTGCTTGCGACGCTACTCGGTACGCACAAGCCGCTGGGAGCTTACGAGATTGTCGAGCGGCTGGCGCTCAAAGGACCGCGCCCGGCGCCGATCACGGCCTACCGAGCGCTCGAGTTCCTCCGTGAGAACGGCCTCGTGCATCGGATCGAAAGCCGCAATGCGTTCGTCGCTTGCGTACACAATCACTCCGCCGCTGCGCTCGTGGTATTTTTGATTTGCGAGCGCTGCGGCGCAGTGGGAGAGGCGTCCTCGGAGGACGTCACCGCGACGTTGACATCGGCCGCGCGCGCTGCCGGCTTCGTGCCGAAATCGCCGGTGATCGAGGTCACCGGCATCTGCGCGCATTGCCGCGAGGCGTGATGCGGAACCCGTCGCGTTGACGCCGGCGGTGCCGTCTGGCACTTCCTGCGCCAAAGGAGGCCATGCATGACCGAAGCTGGGCTACAGCCACGCCGCCGGTCGGTGTCTGTTGACGTTGGCGGCGTCACTGTCGGCGGCGACGCCCCCGTCGTCGTGCAGTCCATGACCAATACCGATACCGCCGATGTCGAGGAAACGGCACGGCAGGTGGCGGCTCTGGCGAGTGCGGGGTCCGAGATCGTGCGCATCACCGTGGACCGCAACGAGGCGGCAGCGGCGGTTCCACGCATCAAGGAGCGGTTGCTGAAGATGGGCGTGGGCGTGCCGATCGTGGGCGATTTTCATTACATCGGCCATAAACTTTTGGCCGATTATCCGGCCTGCGCGGAGGCGCTCGATAAGTATCGGATCAATCCCGGCAACGTCGGGTTCAAAGAAAAGAAGGACCGGCAGTTCGGCGCGATTGTTGAGACCGCGATCAAACACGGTAAGCCGGTGCGCATCGGGGCGAATTGGGGCTCGCTCGATCAGGAGCTTCTAACGCGGCTGATGGATGAGAACGCGCGCTCGCCAAAGCCGCGCGACGCGCGCGAGGTGACGCGCGAGGCGATGGTGCAATCGGCCCTTCTCTCCGCGACGCGCGCGGAAGAAATCGGGCTCTCGCGCGACCGTATCATCTTGTCCGCCAAAGTATCGGCAGTGCAGGACCTGATCGCAGTTTATAGTGAACTCGCGCGGCGTTCGGACTATGCGCTTCATCTCGGGCTGACCGAGGCTGGCATGGGGTCGAAGGGGATCGTGGCCTCGGCAGCGGCGCTGAGCGTTCTGTTGCAACAGGGTATTGGTGACACCATCCGCATTTCACTTACGCCGGAGCCCGGCGGCGACCGCACTCTCGAGGTCAAGGTGGCGCAGGAATTGTTGCAAACCATGGGCTTTCGGGTTTTCGTGCCCCTGGTCGCCGCCTGTCCGGGATGCGGACGTACGACCTCGACCACGTTTCAGGAACTCGCCCGCGACATTCAGGGCTTCATCCACGCATCGATGCCCGAGTGGAAGCGGCGCTATCCCGGCGTGGAGCGGCTCAACGTCGCCGTGATGGGCTGCATCGTCAATGGGCCGGGCGAAAGCAAGCACGCCGACATCGGTATTTCGCTCCCCGGCACTGGCGAGCAACCGGCCGCACCGGTATTCATCGATGGCAAAAAGGTGGCGACGCTGCGCGGCGCTGCGGTGGCCGCGGACTTCAAGCAGATGGTGATCGATTACATCGAAAACCGCTTCAGGCAGGGCGGCGCCGGACGTACGGCGGCGGAATAGGCGCGCCGCCCGCGTCGATCACCTAATTTCAATCGGAGACTGAGCGAGTCGGGCGCGCAAGCGCTAGTGCGGTGCGTGCGGCGTGCGCGAAAGTTCGGCGAGCAGTCCAATGACCGTGATCAAAACACAAAGAAGCACAATCTTTTCCACGCACGCCCTCCCACGTATCCCTCCCCTAGCGGCGCCTCTTTAGAACGTGATCGCGGCGGCACAGGTTCCCTGTCGTGGCAAAGTGATGGCGGGCTGGGATTAATCTGCCGTTAAATTTATTGGCGGATTTGCGACATGCCGACGCCGAGCGGCGTCACTTCATGGGCGCGGATATCGCGACCTCGCGCGGCACGGCAAGTCACGCTGCTTTCGGCGGCAGGTTCGCCAGCTCCGCCGCATAGACGTCTTCCATGCGCGATTGCATGCCGTGTCGGGCGAGCGCCTCGGCGAACATACGGCGTACCAGCGACCGCTCGTCGGCGTAGTCGATCTGGGTTCCGCCCAGTCGCGTCGAGATCCATGACATCGGCACGCCTTGGGCGTTGCGCGGCGTCCAGTGCTTGAACGCGAGATAGCGCGCCGGGGCCGGGCCGGAATTGAAGTGCTGATGAAACCACGCATTGGGCGGCACAATGAGGGTGCCGACCTGCCAGTCGAACCGCCGTGGCTCCTGCCCTTGCGGCCACATCAGCGAATAACCCTCGCCCGACAGCACAATCACGTGCGCGCCGGGCCCATGGGCGTGCGCCTTCTTGTAAGTGCCGACGGGGAATTGCGAGATGTGGCTGGCGATCGATCCGCGCGCCATGTTGAAGCGGATGTGCCCGCCGCCGGCGCCACGCTCCTTGGCCGCGATCAACGGCAGGTTGACGGCATCCGCCACGAAATTGGTCTGCAGCAGGAACCCCACTTGTTCGCCCTTGCCACTGTAGTAATCGGGCTCGCCGGAGAAGCGATTTTTGAAGTCGTACAGGTGATTGAACACGAAGTCGGTGTCGTCATAGAGATTGATGATCGATGGCGCGTTGGTTACCGCGACATAACGCACGCTCTCCTGACCCGAGCCATTGAAATGTTGGTACCAGCAATTGAGCGGGATGGCGAAAATCGCGCCTGCCTTCCACTCAAAGGTGACGCGGGCGCCAGCATTATTCCACACGGCGGTGGAGCCACGGCCCGACAGCACCAGAATCATCTCCTCGAATAGGTGATGTTGCGGTTCGAGCTTCTTGCTAGGCGCTATCTCGCACACGTAGCAGTCATTCGAGGTGCGCGAGGCTTCGTGATTTATGAACACACCCATGCCGGACTTGCGTGCCCAAGGCTTCAACTCGACAGTGCGCAGGTTCGCAACGTACTGCGCGCTGATGACGTCGAGCCCTTCCGCGCGAACGAAGCGCAGGTAAGGCGAGTCCTTCTCGGTCTTGAAGTTATCCGCCAAGTTCCGTGGGACGATCGCGTCTTGAGCCATGGAAACTCTCTACGCGCGCGGTCCTGGTTTATCAGGAGCGGACACCTTGCGGCAATGCCGTCGCGGCGCATATGAGTGACTTGAGCAGAACGATGCGCCGTCCAAGCGCGTCGTGCGGGGTGCTTCACGCGAAAGGCTTATCTGGTCGACCCACATGGTGACTGCCAGCAGATTACAGCTGCGGCCCCAAAAAAGACCCGCGTGGCTTTCCCGGTTGGCGCGGGGAGCTGCCCTGGCCATCGCAGTGGTGTTACTGCTTCCGTACGCCTTGGTGCCGCTTTATCGGGTGCTCAATCCGGTCTCGACACTAATGCTGTGGCGCTGGGCAACGGGCGTGCGTGTGGAGCGAGGTTTCGTGCCGATCGAGCGCATGGCCCCGACGCTGCCGGCCACCGTGATCGCATCCGAAGATGGCCGCTTCTGCACTCATCGCGGCGTCGATTGGCGGGAGATCCGCGAGCGGCTGGATGATGTCGACGAGATCAGCGCGGCGCGCGCGGTATCCAGCATTACCCAGCAGACTGCCAAGAACCTGTTCCTGTGGCGAGGGCGCAGTTTCCTGCGCAAGGCATTGGAGTTACCGCTCGCGCTATGGATCGATCTTGTCCTGCCCAAACGGCGTGTGCTCGAAATCTACCTCAACATCGCTGAATGGGGTCCGAACGGGCAATTCGGCGCAGAGAGCGGCAGCCGCTACGCGTTCAACAAGTCGGTGCGCTCGCTCACGCCCCGCGAAGCCGCGTTGTTGGCCGCGGTGCTGCCGAACCCGCGGCGGCGCAGCGCCAAGCAGCCGGGGCCGGCGGTGCGCCGGCTCGCCGCCATCTATGAGGCCCGCGGCGCGGCTCAGGCGTCGCTCGCGTTCTGTGCGAAGCCCGCCAAGCGAAGCGACGCACGCGGCCTGCTCGCGGCTCTGGCTTTGGCGCGCGCGATCCACTATAAGCGCGGCTTCGAAACGCGATAGGCGCGAAACAATTCGCCTCGAAGCCGCCAAAAAAACCAGGAGTACGACCATGGCCGTCCCCAAACGCAAGACATCGCCGTCGCGGCGCGGAATGCGTCGCTCCGCGGATGCGCTCGCGCGGCCGACTTACGTAGAGGATAAGGACTCGGGTGAACTGCGCCGGCCGCACCACATCGACCTGAAGACCGGCATGTACCGCGGCCGCCAAGTGCTCAAAGCCAAGAAAGAGGTCTGATTCTCGCTTAATAGACCGCGCACGGCGATGGTCGCCCGCCGGAAGTCGCCTGCGGGGCTAGTTTTGCAAACTTCGCGTGAAGAAAGCCAACTGGCATGTACCTGATCGCTTTCCCCCTGCTCCTCATCCCGTTTGCGTTCTTCAACATGGTTGTTTTTCTCCTCAATATGCCGCTCACCGGTGAGGGGAAAAGTGTGGTCTTCGAGATACCCCTTGTCTCCGAGATGACCATGCCTCCGGTCTTTGACCGCAGCATGCCAGTCACTATGAGCGATCTGATCGTCGCGATTGGCATGCTCCTGCTCTACGTCGAGGTCGTCAAAGCGGTGCGGCCCGGCGGCAAGTCGATATGGGATCATTCGCTTTCATTTATTCTGTTCGTGGCCATGGCAGCCGAACTCGCGTTCGCGCCGCGAGCGATGTCGTCGACCTTGCTGCTGCTCGCCGTGCTCGGATTTGTGGATTTCATCGCTGGCGTCTCCATTCGACTGGCGCAGCCTAAAATCGTATTCGAACGCGCGGTTCCGGCGCCGGTGCACCAAGCAAGCGATCACTTATAGATTTGTTGTGAACTGCTCATCCACGTACCTTCTCGCGGCGATGCTGACTTCTCCTGCGCGGCGGCAGATCGGACTGTGATCGGATACCGTGACCTAGCTCAAGAATTGTCATGAGCCGCGATTTTCAGTTGCCGGGGCGCTCGCCAGTGATTGCTTGCGAGGGCATGGCCGCAACGTCGCATCCGCTGGCGAGTCTCGCCGCGGTCGAGACACTACGCGCCGGGGGCACCGCCGCCGATGCAGCAGTGACTGCGGTTGCCGTGCTGTGCGTGGTCGAACCGCACATGACCGGCATCGGCGGGGACTGCTTCTGCATGCTGCATGTGCCGGGAAAGCCGGTCTGGGGTTATAACGGCTCCGGACGCGCCGGCGCGCGAGCATCGCTCGACGCGCTGCTGGAGCGAGGCATCCGTTCAATCGCCTCCCACTCGATCCACGCCGTGACTGTTCCTGGTGCCACCGATGCCTGGGCGACGATCCTTGGCGCGCATGGCCGCTTTTCTCTTTCTCGCGCGCTCGCCCCGGCAATCCGCTACGCTGACACCGGATTTCCAGTCGCGTCGCGGGTCGCCTGGGACTGGGCCAGGGAGCACGAGAAGCTTAGCGGGGATGCCGGCGCCGCTAGGCATTTTCTCTTCGAGGGCCGCGCACCGGCGGAAGGCGACATCGTCAAACTGCCAGCACTCGCTCGAACGCTCGAGACGATTGCGGAAAACGGGCCGCGGGCTTTCTACGAGGGTCCGATCGCGGACGACATCGTCGCCACCGTCGCGGCGCGCGGCTCCTTCCTTGCCGCGGACGACTTCGCTCGGCATCACGGCGAGGTCGTCGCGCCGATTGCCACGAACTACCGCGGCCTGGACGTCCTGGAATTGCCGCCCAACAGCCAAGGCCTGACCGCGTTGCTGATGCTTAATATCCTGGAGCGTTTCGATCTCGCCGCGCTCGATCCGCTCGGCTCTGAGCGCTTCCACCTGGCGCTTGAGGCCGCGCGGCTTGCCTATGCCGTACGTGACACTCACATCGCCGATCCTGATTTCATGCGCGTCGCAGTTCCAAGCTTGCTCGATAAAGGTTTCGCGGCCGCGCTAGCGGGTCGGATCGACCGTGCGAGGCGCGTGCCGTTGCAGGGCGTGCCATCGGTCGTCGATAGTGACACCGTGCACGTTGCGGTAGTCGATCGCGACCGGATGGCGGTCTCCGTGATCAATACACTCTATTCCCATTTCGGGGTGGGCATCTGCACGGCAAAGACTGGCATCATGCTGACCAACCGCGGCGCTTGTTTCGTGGTCGATCCGGATCATCCCAATGCGTTCGGCCCGAGCAAGCGTCCGATGCACACCATCATTCCGGCGCTCGCCTTTCGTGCGGGGCGCTGCGAGCTCTCGTTCGGCGTGATGGGTGCACACTATCAGCCGATGGGTCACGCGCAGATCATCACGAATATCATCGACTATGCGATGGACGTGCAGGCGGCGATCGACGCACCACGCGCGTTCTTCGAAGGACCGACGAGCGTAGTTGAGCGGGGGTTGCCGCGAGCGAGCGCTGAAGGACTGTTGGCGCGCGGGCACGAGGTGGCATTTGCGCCATCACCGTGGGGTGGCGCACAGGCAGTCCACGTCGACTGGGAGCGGGGCGTGCTGATCGGCGGCTCCGATCCGCGAAAAGACGGCTGCGCGCTGGGATATTAGCTGGCTCTGCCGGCGTCGGGCGCGTCCGATCTGCTGGGAATCAAGTCTTATCCTTATCGCTCAGCCGGTCGAGACGCTTCTGCATCTCTTCCATCTGTCGCTTGAGGTCGTGGATCTCGTCGCTGCTGGCGCTCGGCTGCGAATTGCCTTTGTCGGCATCGCCCGGGGACTGTCCCTCGCGCCGTCCGAACGGAGTGAACATGGCAAAGGCGCGTTCGAACATTTCCATATTCCGCCGCACCTGGTCCTCGAGCGCGCCGAAAGGGCTGCCGCCGAAAGCCTGCGCCATATGCTGGCGAAACTTTTCCTGCTCGCGGGTAAGCGACTCGATCGATACTTCGAGGTAGCGTGGAACCAGCATCTGCATGCTGTCGCCATAGAAACGGATCAGCTGACGCAGAAAGGCGATAGGCAGGAGGCTTTGTCCCTCCTTATTCTCCTGTTCAAAAATGATTTGCGCCAAGACTTGGCGGGTGATGTCTTCCCCGGTCTTGGCGTCGTGGACGATGAAATCCTCTCCAGCCTTCACCATGGCCGCGAGGTCTTCGAGTGTGACATAGGTGCTCGTACCGGTGTTGTAGAGCCGTCGGTTGGCGTATTTCTTGATCGTGACTGGTTCCGCAGCCATGGTGAGCTCGGTTGGCGCCTATGCGTTGGGCAGCATAGCCTGTTTCTTTCGAGCCCGGCCACCGTTTTCATCTGCAGTGGCGCGCCGGCAAGGGCGCGTCGGCCCGCTTATCCTCGCGGCGAATTGATGCAGAACAGCCCGGCAATCCTTCCAATTGACAGGCTAATGCCCAGATCCCATGGATGCCGCAACGGCCGGCGCACCGCTGGCGCCTGATGCGGGGCACGCCCGGAACCGATAGTCAGCCGATTAGGCGAGTCCGCAGCCATCCAGCCGGATACCGAAGGGAGTTACAAAATGAAGGACGATATTGTCATCGTCGCCGCCGCCCGCACGCCCGTCGGGGCCTTCAACGGGGCGTTCGCGACTCTTCCCGCCCACGAACTCGGGAAGGTTGCGATCCAGGAGACACTCAAGCGCGCCGGGATCGAGGGGGCCCAGGTCTCCGAGGTAATCATGGGTCAAATACTCACGGCCGGCCAGGGCCAGAACCCGGCTCGCCAGGCCTCTGTCGCTGCGGGGGTCCCAGTGGAGAGTCCAGCCTGGGGCGTCAACCAGCTTTGCGGGTCCGGCTTGCGCGCGGTCGCGCTTGGCTACCAAGCCATTCTCAACGGCGACTCCGAAATCGTGGTTGCCGGGGGTCAAGAATCCATGAGCCAGGCACCGCACTGCGCCCACCTGCGCGGCGGCGTGAAAATGGGCAACTTCGACATGGTCGATACCATGATCAAGGACGGCCTTTGGGATGCATTCAACGGCTATCATATGGGCAACACGGCCGAGAACGTCGCGCGCAAGTGGCAGATCACCCGCGCGCAGCAGGACGAATTCGCGGTGGCCTCCCAGAACAAGGCGGAAGCTGCGCAGAAGGCCGGAAAGTTCAAGGACGAGATCGTGCCGGTGACTGTGAAGACGCGCAAAGGCGATATCGTCGCCGATACTGACGAACATCCCAAACATGGAACGACGCTCGAGACGATAGCTAAGCTGCGGCCGGCATTCGCCAAGGACGGCACGGTCACTGCTGCCAATGCCTCGGGCATCAACGACGGCGCCGCCGCCGTCGTGCTCATGAAAGCAAGCGAGGCCGCCAAGCTCGGCAAGGCGCCGCTTGCGCGCATCGTATCCTGGGCGCATGCGGGAGTTGATCCGGCCATCATGGGTACCGGGCCCATCCCGGCATCGCGCGCCGCACTCAAGAAAGCTGGCTGGAACGTTGCTGACCTCGATCTCGTGGAAGCTAACGAGGCATTTGCCGCGCAGGCTTGCGCAGTCAATAAGGATCTCGGCTGGGATGCCGCGAAGGTCAACGTCAACGGCGGGGCGATTGCGCTCGGTCATCCGATCGGCGCGTCAGGGGGGCGCGTGCTTGTGACGCTGCTCTACGAAATGCAGAAGCGCAACGCAAAGAAGGGTCTCGCTACTCTTTGCATCGGCGGCGGCATGGGCATTGCGATGTGTGTCGAAAGATGAGACCACACAGGAGCCGGAACACGACGTGGGCGACGACATGAGCATTCGGTTCGGCGCCCGGCGTCCAACCAAAGGGTTCGGCGTAGGGAGGAGTGAAAATGTCACGCGTCGCGGTGGTGACGGGCGGAACGCGCGGAATCGGTGAAGCAATATCGAAGGCTCTCAAGGCGGCCGGATACAAGGTCGCCGCCAACTACGGAGGCAACGACGCAGCAGCGCAGAAATTCAAAGGTGATACCGGCATTCCAGTCTACAAATGGGATGTCTCCTCGTACGAATCCTGTGCCGCCGGGGTCAAACAAGTCGAGGCCGATCTCGGGCCAGTCGAGGTGCTGGTGAACAATGCCGGCATAACGCGCGACACCATGTTTCATCGCATGACACCTGAGCAATGGAGCGCGGTGATCAACACCAATCTAAATTCGCTGTTCAACATGTGCCGACCCGTGATCGAAGGGATGCGCAGCCGCAAATTCGGCCGCATCATCAACATCTCCTCGATCAACGGGCAGAAGGGACAAATCGGCCAGGCGAATTATTCGGCCGCCAAGGCCGGAGAGCTGGGATTCACGAGAGCGCTGGCGCAGGAAAGCGCTAAGAGCGGCGTTACCATCAATGCGGTCTGTCCTGGCTATATCGCAACCGAAATGGTCAAGGCCGTGCCGCAGGACGTTCTCGAGAAGAACATCTTGCCGCACATCCCAATCGGGCGATTGGGGGAGCCCGAGGAGATCGCGCGCTGCGTCGTCTTCCTGGCGTCCGACGATGCCGGCTTCATCACGGGCTCGACGCTAACCGCAAACGGCGGCCAATATCTGGTTTGATGGATGAACGTGACCGGGACCTCACGTCGCGGCCGAGGGCGCCCAGTCCTTTGGAGCTAGCTCGAATCTGCTGAACTCGAATCCGGGCGCGACCGTGCAGCCGACCAGCGTCCATTCCCGGAGGCTCTGCGCCGCCTGCCAGGTGTGAGCCGGCACGATCGCCTGCGGTCGCTCTCCGGCAGCAAGATCAGCTCCGAGCGTGATGCACTCGATCGGACCCTTGGCGTTCGCCGCAATTTCAAGCTTGAGCGGCGCGCCCGCGTGATAGTGAAAGATCTCGACCGCATCGACCTTGTGCCAGTGCGAGCGCTCGCCGCGCGCGAGCAAGAAATAGATCGCGGTCGATGCCGCACGCCCACCCTCTACCGTGTGCGGATCGCGAAACGTCTGGCGATAATGTCCGCCTTCAGGATGGGGCTTGAGGTCAAGCAGGCGCATCATCTCGGCGGCGGAAAGCATGCTGGCTCCCTCGTTGGGCGCTGGACTGTCTTTTGGAGGCGACAAGCTTACGCTGCCGTCGCGTCCCGGTCCGCTCGTTTGCTCGAGCGTGCGATATCCCCGGGCACCTCCGCAAGCTGCCGACCCGATGCCGTCGGTCGCGAATGAATGGAAACCGCTAAGTTACGACCTATTCTTACGCTCGCGGATTTCGGCGAACACTTTCCAAGCCGGGCTGCCGGCTAGCCCAACCGAACTCGCTACATCCGCCAGGTCCGCGCGCAAAAACGGGTTTGCCGCTTTTTCTGCGCGCATGGTCGACGGAATCGTCGGCTGACCTGTGGCGAAAAGTTTTTCCACCTCCGTCTCCCGCGCCTTGAGCGCCGCATTGCCAGGTTCGACCGTTTTCGCGAAGCGGATATTGGCCTTGGTATATTCGTGCCCGCAGTAGATGCGCGTATCGTCGGGCAAAGCGCGCAGCTTAAGCAGCGATTGCCACATCATTTCCGCCGTACCCTCGATGACGCGCCCGCAACCGATCGAGAACAAAGTGTCGCCGACAAAGGCCAAGTTGTCGGCCGGAAAGAAATAGCTAATGTGACCGGCGGTGTGTCCCGGCGTCTCGAGCACGCGACCTCGCAGCGCGCCGACCTGGACCTCATCACCTTCTCGCACGGTCACGTCCACCAGTGGAATGCGCGCGGCCTCTCCGTGCGGGGCAACAACCCGACAATCGTGACGCTGCTTGAGCTCGGCAATACCCCCCGTGTGATCCGCGTGATGATGGGTGACGAGAATATCGCTGAGCAGCCATCCGGTTGTTTTCAATGCGGTCTCGACTGGTGCGGCTTCCGGCGCATCAATTGCTGCCGTCGCACCGCTCGTCGGATCGTGCAGTAGCACGCCATAATTGTCCTTCAGGCACAGAAACAGATGGGTTTGTGCGGGCATATCGTTCTCCGGACTGCATCGACGCAATCGGCGTGATTAGGCACCCTGCACTTTATACCTGCAAGGGTCGGGAAAATATGTTCCGGCCGCCGGAAGCCAGGGGAACGTGCTACGCTGTTACCATGTCAATTGACGTCGTCGATCTTCGCAATTTTTATGCGCAACGCCTCGGCGTCGTCGCGCGCCGATTCGTCGCGCGCGGCATCCGCAGGCGTTTTGCCGATACGCGCGGAATGAGCGTGCTGGGCGTCGGCTACCCGACGCCCTACTTGGGCTTATTTCGCGAGGAGGCCGAACGCTGCCTCGCTTTCATGCCGGCGGTGCAGGGGGTGGTGAAATGGCCGACTGACCGGCCAAGTCTTGCTGCGCTCGTTGACGAGTTGGAAATGCCCTTGACCGACTCCGCGGTTGACCGGGTGCTCCTGGTACACGCTCTCGAAATGGCGCGCGATCCCATCGCCTTGCTGCGTGAAGTATGGCGCGTATTGGCTGCCGGCGGACGGCTGCTGATCGTGGTGCCGAACCGGCGCGGAGTGTGGGCGCGGCTTGACACGACGCCCTTCGGGCACGGGCGGCCCTATTCGCGCTCGCAGATTACCCAACTGTTGCGCGAGGCCTGGTTTACGCCCACGGGCTGGGTGGACGCGTTGCATGTGCCGCCAGTCGCGCGCGGCTGGTTCTTGCGCTCCGCAGTTGCGTGGGAGCGTGCGGGCTCGGCCGTTGCTGCGCCTTTTGCGGGTGTGCACATCGTCGAGGCGACGAAGCAGGTCTATCGCGCCATTCCCGCGCGCCGGGAGCGCGCGCGGCTCGTGCCTGCGCTCGAGCCGGCACTCGTTCCTTCGCCGCGCTAGCCTCCGTGCGGGTCAACCCGCTGTGCCGTCACTCGTCCCGCGTGGAAGGTCCGCCTCCGCCCTCACCGCCGCCCCGCATATCCGGACGCGGACCACGATGGCGGCGCCGGCGGCGATGCAGGGGGAAACGGTCCGGCTGGTTATCATGACCGTTTTGACCCGGTTGGCCACCTTGGTGAGGCTGATGCTGCTGCCCAGTGATGAATGAAGGCAATCGGTCCACGTCGCCGTCGGCCGGGGCTTGGCCCGGCGGTAAGTGTGGCTGGTGATACTGGCGCTGTTGATGCTGTGGGAAGGGCTGCGGGTCCCGAGGCATGTAGGGTTGCGGCTCGCGAGTGCCATAAGGCGAATCGGAGGAACCGCTCATCGCCCTTTGTCCATCATCGTCACCGTCGTCAAATCCACCCTCGCGCGCCGCTTGTGTTTCGTTCTCCGGGCGTGAGAAGTGGGGATTGTTCTGGCGGAACTGCTCCTGCGCCGCGGCGATCACGCGATAATAGTGCTCGGCGTGTTGATAGTAGTTCTCCGCCGCAATCGGATCACCGGAAGTCAGCGCGTCCCTCGCAAGCTGGACATATTTTTCCGCAATGTGGGATGGATTGCCGCGAATTTTCACATCCGGACCATTGGATTCGTATACCCGGACCATCGGATTGTGACTCTTGCGGTGGTTGTTGCGCCCGCGCATCCGTTTATTCTGACCGTTTCTCATGATTTGCCTATTGCCAAGCCCTTCATTGTGGCGGCTCGCTGCCGCCGTGCCTTCACCAAACGCCTCCACTCCTCGGCGAGCGGCGCAAATGATCGCGTCCTCGCCCGGTTAGCCAGGAGGCACAAGCGGCAGCATTCGCCGCAATGTCACGTTTCGTGTCGCGAAGCAGCAACCCCTTGTCCGTGGCGCGCCGCGGCGTTGCCCAGCTCTTCCTCATAAGCATGTCCGCGTCGCCCGCGGATCAGCGCCGAACCGATAAAACATCCAATCCCGATTGGGCGAACCGTTTGCCGGGTCATCCGGCGTCCTTCGTCCGCTTTGTCCGCACCGTCGGCTCTCCGCAGTCCTAGTCCGGGGCTCGTTATCGGCGCTCAACTATCTCGGGTCGATTCCGTGGACGAAACCTAGTCGGTCTTAGTCCACAATCCAAGTGCTTTTTTTCGTACCAGGAAGGTGAATCCCTCATGGCCGTGCCCGCATCACCAGAGCCCGGGCGATGCCTGATAGATCGTATCGTGTCGTGACGGGCTCAAGCCCCACAGGGGCGAAGATCGACGTCACAGTCCCAAGCTGACCCTCTCCCAGTTCGAGGGCCAAGACACCACCAGGTGCGAGCAGACGGCACACATCGGATGTAATCGCGCGATAGCCGTCAAGCCCATCGGGCCCGCCGTCCAGCGCGCGTCGCGGATCGAAATCGCGGACCTCGGGTTGTAAGCCCGCAATGTCGCCGCACGCGACGTAAGGCGGATTGGACACGAGGATGTCCGCCGGCCCGCTGAGGCCCGCTCCGTAGTTGCAGACCACAAACGACGCACGAGCAGAAAGGCCCAGCGCCGCGGCGTTGTCGCGAGCGCAAAGGAGTGCCGCAAAGCTAATATCCGTACCAATGCCGAAAGCGCCTTCTATCTCCGAGAGTAGCGCCAGCAGCAGCGCCCCCGAACCAGTCCCGAGATCGACGATGCTGAGCCCGCGCGCTTTGCGGCTATCACTTAGCGACGATAGCGTCGCTTCGACAACCGTCTCGGTTTCCGGCCGAGGCACGAGGGTATCGGCATTAACTTTGAATGGCAGTCCCCAAAATTCTTTGTGGCCGAGAATGCGCGCGATGGGTTCGCGCCCTAGCCGACGCGCCGAAAGCTCCGCGATGTCGGCCGCTTCTTCGGGGGTGAGCACGCGGCCCGAATGGGCCGCGAGCGCCGTACGATCGAGGCCCAACGCGTGACCGAGGATGATGCGGGCATCGAGCCCGGGCGCATCGAGACCACGCTGGCGAAACTTGCGCGCCAGCTGGCGCTGGGCGGCGTCGATCGAGCCACCGGCGTATACGTCAGCGTCCGCCACGGGGAGTCGCAAAATGGGGGTTCGTCACGTGGGCGCCGCCTCAGCCGCCAGCAATTCGGCTTGATGCTCTGTCACCAACGCGTCGATGATCTCGCCGAGGGCGTCGCCTTCGATCACCTGCGGCAGCTTGTAGAGCGTGAGATTGATGCGATGGTCGCTCACGCGCCCTTGGGGAAAATTATAGGTGCGGATGCGCTCAGAGCGGTCACCGGTGCCGACTTGCCCTCGACGTTCGGCGGCGCGGGCAGCATCCCGCTTCTGACGCTCGAAGTCGTAGAGTCTGGCGCGCAGGACGGCCATGGCCTTGGCGCGGTTTCTGTGTTGTGAACGATCCTCCTGCATCATGACAACGATGCCGGACGGGATGTGGGTTACGCGTACCGCAGATTCGGTCTTGTTGACGTGCTGCCCGCCGGCGCCGCCCGAGCGCAGGGTGTCAATCTTCAGGTCATCGTCGTCGATGTCTATGTCGACTTCAGCCGCCTCAGGGAGCACGGCGACAGTGGCGGTAGAGGTGTGGATTCGGCCGGCAGCCTCGGTGTCGGGCACGCGCTGGACGCGGTGGACGCCTGATTCGAATTTCAGCTTGGCGAACGCACCGCGGCCGCGGATTTCCCCCACGATTTCCTTAAAGCCTCCCATGATGCCTTCGCTCGAAGAGATCACCTCTACTTTCCAGCCCTGATTGGCCGCATAGCGCTCGTACATACGGAACAAATCGCCGGCGAAGAGCGCGGCCTCATCGCCGCCGGTGCCGGCACGGATTTCGAGGATCACGTTGCGCTCGTCCATCGCATCCTTGGGGACGAGGGCGAGCTTGATCTCCCGCTCGAGTGCCGCCCGTTTCTGCTCGAGCTGCGGTCGTTCCGCGGCGGCCATCGCGCGCATTTCGGAATCGGTCGCCGAGTCAGCGACGAGAGCGTCGAGGCCGTCGATCTCCGCAACGATGCTGCGATAGTTCTTCACCGTCTCGACGATGGGAGCGAGTTCCGCGAATTCGCGCGAGAGTTTAACGTAAGTATTCGGAGTCACTGGGCTTGCAAGCTCACGTTCGACCGCCCTGTGCCGAGCAAGGAGTGCGTCCAGTTTCTGTTCAGGAAGCATGATTTCGCGCAATTATAAAAAGGCAGGACGCACGGCGCCGCCGGCGCCGGTCGGCTTCACTGCTGTCATTGAGGTAGTGTGCGAGGATCAAATCTGTAGCCCCTGCTCGGTTGCAAAGGCTTTGAGCCGCTCGCGGATCGGCACACCGCCCGTCCGGCTCTCGATCAACGGTTCAAGCAACGCTGCGGCCTTGCGGACGTTGACGTCGAGAAGCATGGCTTTCACCGGACCCACCGCGGAAGGTGAAAGCGAGAGTGCGCGATATCCGATGGCAACGAGAGCGAGTGCCCCAATCGGTTTCGAGGCAAGCTCGCCGCATAGTGTGATCGGCTTCGCGTGAGCGCGCCCTTTGTCCGCAATGGTCTTGAGCGCACGCAACACAGGCACCGAAATCGCATCAAAACGATCGGCTACCCGCGAATTCCCGCGGTCGGCGGCATAGAAAAACTGCACGAGATCATTGGAGCCAACCGAAAGGAAGTCGACGCGATCGAGCAACTCGTCGAGCTGGTACAGCAGCGAGGGAACCTCGAGCATGGTGCCAACCTCGACTCGCTCGGGTAGCTTGTGACTGTGCCGGCGCAGGTGCGTGAGCTCACGTTCCACTAGCGACTTGGCCTCATCGAATTCCTCCACGGTAGCGACCATCGGAAACATGATCTTCAGATCGCGTCCACCGGCCGCACGCAGCAGCGCGCGGATCTGGCTGCGCAGCAGGCCCGGCCGATCAAGGCCGAGCCTTATGGCGCGCCAACCGAGCGCCGGATTCTCCTCCTCGAGATTGCGCATGTACGGAAGCACCTTGTCCCCTCCGATGTCGAGGGTACGGAACGTCACCGGCCTGTCGCCGGCGGCATCGAGTACCGCCCGATAAAGCGAGAATTGCTCGGCAGTGCGGGGGAAGGTGGCTGCCACCATGAATTGCAACTCTGTGCGGAACAGGCCGACGCCGGCAGCCCCAGTGTCCTCGATATGCGGCAGGTCGACGGCGAGACCCGCATTGATCATCAGATCAATCTTCTCGCCGTCTTTGGATATGCAAGGCTTGTCTCGCAGTGCCAGATACTGCATCTGCCGACGGGCGCGAAGCCGCACTCGTTCTGCGTATGCAGCTTCCATGTCCGGTGAAGGCCGCAAATGCACGTCGCCGCTCGAGCCCTCGACGATGATGGCGTCGCCTGGGTCGGCTATGCCGGTTGCATTGGCGATCTCGCCCACAGCCGCGATCCCAAGCGCACGGGCAACGATTGCCACGTGTGAATTGGGCCCCCCCTCTTCCAGGACGAGACCGCGCAGGCGCTTGCGATCGTACTCAAGCAAGACTGCCGGTCCCATCGAGCGCGCCACGAGCACGGCATTTTCGGGCAACCGGTCGCGGGCCGGCGCGTAGTCCTTTCCGAGCAACTGGTGCATCAGGCGGTTAGCTAGCTCGTCGAGGTCGTGTAGGCGCTCGCGTAAATATGGATCGGTTGCGCGCAGCATGCGCGCGCGCGTGTCGGACTGGACGCGCTCGACTGCGGCCTCGGCGGTAAGTCCGGTTGCCACCGCTTCTTCCAGGCGGTGTACCCAACCGCGATCATACGCGAACATGCGGTAGGCTTCGAGTACGTCGCGGTGCTCGCCCCCGTCGACGACTTCGCCGCGCTCAAGCAGCACGTCGAGATCCGAGCGCATGGTCTCGACCGCAGCTTCAAGCCGCTTTAACTCCTTCGGCACGTCGTCCGCGATGAAGTTCGTGATCACCACGCGCGGCTCGTGCAGGACCACATGGCCGAGCGCGATGCCCTCATTGAGGCCGGTGCCGACAAGGTGCAGCGGCCGGCGAGCGGCGGGCTCGGCGCCGGGTTTGGCGATGGCCGAGAGCTCGCCCGAGGCGATCATCTCTGCGAGCACCATCGCCGTGGTCTGCAGCGCTTCCTCTTCCTCCTCGGTATAAGTGCGCCGCGCCCGGTTCTGCACCACAAGCACGCCGAGTGTGTTTCCGGCGCGCAGGACGGGTACGCCGAGGAACGAGTGATAGATCTCTTCGCCCGTTTCCGCGCGATAGGAGAAGGCAGGATGGTTTTGCGCGTCCGATAGGTTAATCGGATTCGCCTCGCTAGCGACCAAGCCGACCAAACCTTCGTCGGAGCGGAGCACGGTCTGGTGGACCGCCGCCTTGTTGAGGCCTTCGGTGGCGTAGAGCTCGAGCGTGCCGTCCACGCGCAACACGTAGACGGAGCAGACCTCCGCCACCATATTGGCGGCGATCAGCACCACGATCTTGTCGAGGCGTTCCTGCGCGCTGACCGGCTCCGCCATCACCTCGCGAAGCCGGCGCAACAGCACGCGCGGACCGCCGAGCGCGCCACGCATGACGTGATTCCTCGGACGGCGCGTGCGGCCGGGGTATATGGTCCCGGTGCCACGCAATCAGGCTAAAGAGCGCCCGGGCCTGTGGCCCACGGCACCTCTCGCTACCGGCCTATAGCGAATGGGGCATGCAAACCGCAAGCCGGTGGACGGGGGCGGGCGACGCCGCGGCGGCCTCGCGCGGGCACAAACACTTTATCTTCTGCCCTCAGATGAGTGGGTGGGGCGGGTGACCGATGCTACCAGGCATAGCTGGCGGAAATCCGACCGCAGGCGGTGTGAAACCGGTCGGTGTCGACGAGCGCGGCGTAGACCTCGCGCAGGTAAGGAACAGCAGGAAGCCGGAGGTCATTGCTCGACAGACCCGTATCCGGGCCGAACAGCCGTTCGATTGCGCCTGCGATCGCATCCATACCCGCCAGTTGATCGAGCGCGGCGGGGGCGATGTCGCTAGTGATGCAATCGAATAGAACGTCGCGCCCTAGCAGCGGCAAACGCGCCATATCGTTGCCGGCCAATAGCTTAGCCAGCCGATGATCGGGATGGTTGGCGTCGACCAGGGCAGGTTTGACAGTTCGGAATTGAAAGGCCTCCTCGAAGCAGGCCGGTGCGAAACAGCGCGCAAATTCGCTTGCCTCCTCGGCGAGGTAATAACGGTTGAGACTATCGAACCAGACGTAGTGATACCCTTGCTTTGCGAGAAACGGCTCCCATGCCGGCCACGCTGGCGCAAGCGTGTAAGGTGCAAGCGCCTCCGCCACTACCACCTTCGGCCGAAAGCTCTGCCAGTCGCCGTTCAACAGCACCTCCTGCTCAGCGCCTTCGACGTCCACCTTTAGGAATTCGAACACGGGCGGCGCGTGCCGACGGCAAATTTCCTTGAGAGTCGTGACGGGCATCTCAATCGCTTGAGATGATTTTCCAAACTGCATTTGCGCCGCGCGGGCATGGGTCTCGATCATGGTCGAGAGGCCGTGGAAATCATTGACTAGATAAAAGGTGGCCTCGCCGACCGCAGCTCCGAGGAGAGCTTCCACGTGATGGTCGCGCGGCCGTACCGCTCGGCTAAGGCGGGCGAGGGAAGGGTTGGGTTCTACCGTGACGCCGCGCCAGCCCTCGAGATAGAACGCGAACGACGCGTTGTCGTAAACCGGATGTCCTGATCCGACGTCGATGTAGAATCCAGTATGTCGGCCGCCGAAGCAGCGCATGAGATGGAGGTCCTCGAAGCGCTGAGCATAAGAGATCGTCGGCTTCGGCATGAATCACATGTGCGATGGGCGCGACCTGTTGCGAGGCGCGGTAACTATGTCGGGCCCGGGTCTCTCATTTATCCAGCTCGTAGAGGCTATGCAGGGTGCGGACCGCAAGCTCGGTGTAGTTGGCATCGATCAGGAGCGAAAACTTGATCTCGGAGGTGGTGATCGCGCGGATGTTAATTCCCTTTTCTGCCAGCGCCTTGAACGCCTTGGCAGCGACGCCGGCGTGGCTGCGCATGCCAATGCCGATCACTGAGATCTTTGCAACGTCATTCGCGCCGTCCAGGCGCTCGTACCCGACGTGGCCCTTCGCCTTGATCAGAGTCTCTGTCGCCCGCTCATAATCGGAGGCGGGAACGGTGAAGGTCACATCGGTCGTCGCACCGTCGGCGGAGACGTTCTGCACGATCATGTCGACATTGATGCTGGCCTCGGCCAAGGGACCAAAGATGGCGGCCGCCACGCCGGGCTTGTCCTGCACGCGCCGGATCGAGATCTGCGCCTCATCCTTCGAGAATGCGATGCCGGTGACGACCTGCTGTTCCACTATCTCCTCCTCGCCGCAAATGAGCGTTCCAGGGGGCGTCCCGTGCGGGTCAATGTCCTCCGGCCTCTCGAAGGTCGAACGCACGAAAATGCGCACGTTATGCATCATTCCAAGCTCGACGGAGCGCACTTGCATCACTTTGGCACCGAGCGAAGCGAACTCCAACATCTCCTCGTACGCAATCCGCTCCAGGCGTTGAGCGCGCGGCACGACGCGCGGGTCACTGGTGTAAACACCATCGACATCCGTATAGATATCGCAGCGTTGGGCGGCGATCGCGGCCGCAATCGCAACGGCGGAGGTGTCTGATCCACCGCGCCCCAGAGTGGTGATGCGGCCGGTCTCCTTGTGCATGCCCTGGAAACCGGCGAGCACGGCGACCTCCTTGCGCTCCTTGAAACGCTTGATGAGTTCGGCGCCGTTGACGTCGAGGATGCGCGCTGCAGCGTGTGCGTTCGAGGTCAGGATCGGCAACTGCCATCCCTGCCATGAGCGGGCATTGACGCCTAAGCCCTCCAGAATAATCGCGAGTAAGCCGGCGGTCACCTGCTCACCCGAAGACACCACCGCGTCATATTCGCGGGCGTCATGCAAGACCGCGGCCTCGCGACACCAACCAACCAGCCGATCGGTGGTGCCCGCCATCGCCGAGACCACGACCGCGACTTCGTGGCCAGCGTCTACCTCGCGCTTGACGTGCCGAGCCACGTTGCGAATGTGCTCAATATCGGCGACCGAGGTGCCGCCAAATTTCATAACGAGGCGGGCCATAATGGGTTCGCGGACTTCTCCGGTCTGAGTCCAGGCGCGCTCTGCTTTTGGGCTGAGCCCGCGCGCGAAAAGGCGCGTATACATAACGGGGGAGGCTGCATGGCCGCAACCGCGCCTTTGGAGAGCTAGATGGCGACCAGGACGAAGCCGGGTTCAACCGTCGACGAGGCGGAGGTCGCGCATTTTTCTGCGCGAGCCGCCGAGTGGTGGGATCCACGCGGCAGGATGGCCATGCTGCACAAGTTCAACCCGGTGCGGCTCGCCTTCATCAAGCAGACCGCGTGTCGGCATTTCGGCCGCGACGAGCGGTGGCTCGATGCGCTCGCGGGCCTGCGGTTGCTCGACATCGGCTGTGGCGGCGGCATTCTAAGCGAACCGTTGGCGCGCCTGGGGGCTCGCGTGTTGGGGGCTGACCCCTCGCAAACAAACATCGAGGCAGCAAAGCTGCATGCAGCCGCGGCGGGCATTGCTGTCGACTACCGAGCAACCACGGCCGAAGCACTGGCAGACGAAGGCGAGCGCTTCGACCTCGTGCTCGCCATGGAGGTGGTCGAGCACGTGGCTGATCTTGCCCTTTTCATCGGCCGTTGTGCCGAGATGGTCAGCCCCGGCGGGCTCATGATCACGGCGACGCTCAACCGCACACTCAAGAGTTTCGTTTTGGCGATCCTCGGCGCCGAATACGTGCTGCGCTGGCTGCCCCGTGGTACCCACCGATGGGATAAGTTCGTGACTCCGAACGAACTCGAAGCGGCGCTCGAGTCCCATGGGCTGCGCGTCATCGACGAGACTGGAATTATCTATAATCTTCTCGCCGACCGCTGGGAGCTCTCGACCGATACAGCAGTGAACTACATAACGGTCGCGGAACGCGGGCTTTCCTAGGACAATCCAATTTGCTCGACCCCTCGTGGCTTTGGGCTCTCTTCACGATTATTGCTGCCGCCGCGCAAACCGTGCGTAATGCCACGCAGCGCGAGCTCACCGCAAAACTCGGCACCGTGGGTGCCACTCACGTGCGGTTCCTCTTCGGCTTCCCCTTCGCGCTTGTCTTTCTCGCCGGCGTGATGGTCGCACTCGGGCAAGGATTGCCGCGCCCGCCGCCGATGTTCTGGCCTTGGGTGGTCGTTGGGGCAGTCGCGCAAGTGGGCGCTACCCTGTTGATGCTTGCCGCCATGACCGAGCGGTCTTTTGTCGTCGTCTATGCCTACATCAAAACAGAGCCGGTACACGTTGCACTGTTCGGTTTGGTGTTTCTCGGCGACGCGGTGACGCCCGTCATGGCAGCAGCCATCGTGACCGCCACCGCCGGGGTCGTCACGATGGCAATCAAGCGGGATACGCCGTCAAGCCTAATGGCCACGCTGCTCGGGCTGGCCGCTGGGGCGATGTTTGCGCTTTCCGCGGTAGGCTTTCGCGGGGCGATCCTGCGCCTCGACGGGTCGAGCTATGTCATGGCGGCGACGCTCACAGTCGTCGTCGGTCTCATGCTGCAATCAGTATTGCTCTCGTTTTACCTGCGCCTGCGCAATCCCGGAGTCCTTACGGTCATCATGCGTGCCTGGCGGCCGTCACTATTTGCGGGGTTCATGGGCGCGCTCGCCTCACAGTTCTGGTTCCTCGCGTTCGCGCTTGCGACTGCCGCGAGCGTGCGCACGCTGGCACTGGTCGAGGTGCTATTCGCGCAAGCGATTTCGCGATTCGCATTCGGGCAGAGGACGAGCCTCCAGGAAGGCGCCGGTATCGTTCTGATTGTGATCGGCGTGATACTTGTGCTGTGGGCGCAGTAATAGGGCGAGCCGTGCCGGCTGGGGCATAAGAGCCTCACGCGGTCCTGCCAGGGGATCGACTGATGCTGGCCGTGCGAGCCGCGCCACATCCCGCCCCGCCGATGAATCGTCTAATTATGCTCGTCGGGCAGCACCGGCAGCGGGTGAAATTCGATTCCTTCCTCGTGCAGGTCTTTGGCCTGCTCGGGCGTAGCCTCTCCGTAGATCGAGCGATGCTCGGTCTCGCCGTAGTGCATCTTGCGCGCCTCTTCGGGAAATTTGCGGCCGACATAATCGGCATTTTTTGTCAGGTGATCGCGCAATTCTTTCAACTTATTGCGGAAGTCGCGCTCCTGCGGCGTCATCATCGCGACCGGGGAGGGCGTGTTGGCGGATTGCTGCGGGGAAGGTGGCGTCTGCGGCGACGGCGAGGAAGGTGGCATCTGCGGCGACGGCGCATCGCGGCGCTTCTTCTTCGTCCCCAGGACGCCCGGCGCCATCATCGTCTTTTCCACCTTCACAGAGTTGCAAACCGGGCATGTGATCAGGGACGCCTTGACCTGCTTGTCATAGGCTGCCGAGTTTTGGAACCAGCTCTCGAATACGTGCCCCTTATCGCAAGCGAGCGTGTAGCGGATCATGAGAGACCCCGGACTGCGCGCAGATGGGCTGGCTCCGCCATAGGTTCGATGATCTCGAACCGGCGCCCGTGTTGAAGGGAGGGGATTTTCGCGCGCGCGGCCGTGACTTCGGCGGGATCGATCACCGCCAGGAGGACGCCCGGCTCGGTGCCGGCTTCGGCCAGAATGCGGCCCCAAGGGTCTACAATAAGGGAATGTCCAAATGTTTCACGGCCATTCTCGTGCTTGCCGCCCTGTGCCGCCGCGAGCACGAAGGCGCCGTTCTCGATCGCACGCGCGCGGATGAGCACATGCCAATGCGCCTCGCCGGTCTGCTTGGTGAAGGCTGAGGGAATGGCGAGAAACGAGCACCCGGCTTCGGCGAGCGCGCGATAAAGCGCGGGGAAACGCAGATCGTAGCAGATGGTGAGGCCGAGCCGACCCCAGGGCAGATCCGCCGCAACGCCGATCTCGCCTGGGCGGTAGTTGCGCGATTCGCGATAACTCCCGCCATCCCCGAGCTCCACATCGAACATGTGGATCTTGTCATAGCGTGCGAGGATGTCACCCTTGGGGTCGATAAGGAACGAACGGTTAACCGCCTTCTCCGGCAGCACCTTGATGGCCAACGAGCCAATGTGCAGAAAGATGCCCAGTTTGCGTGCAAGCTCGCGCAATGCGGCCAGCGTAGCGTCGCTCTCCTCGGGCACGATCGTCGCGAACAGTCGTTCGCGTTTAATCTCCAAGACGTTGGTCATCTCGGGCGTGAGGACGTATTCGGCGCCGGCGTTCTGGGCCTGCTCGATGAGCCTGATCGCGTCATCCAGGTTGGCCTGCGGCGACAGGCCCGCGCGCATCTGCACGAGACCGGCGGTGAACGTCGCATTAGCCGTGGTCATGCAGAGAGCCTTTTACCAATACCCGCGAAGGATCGTCCCGGCCAAGCAGCAAATCTAGCTTGCCCGCCCGATCGAGGGCGAAGAGATCATCATAGCCGCCTACATGGGTCGAGCCGACGAAGATCTGCGGCACGGTCGTCCGCCCGTTCGCCCGAGCTACCATGTCGCTGCGCCGTTTCGGATCGCCGCTCACGTCGACCTCATTGAACGCGACGCCCTTGCGAGACAACAGTCGCTTCGCGGCGTGGCAGTAGGGACAGTAGCGGGTGGTATAAATCTCGATCATGATGCGGCGTGAAAGCTTACCGATTGCTTTATATGGGAGCGCGGCTCCCCGCCACAACCCGGGCGAACACCAGCACGTCGCCGCAGGTGGCGCCCGCCCGCAACAACGCGCGTGCGCAGGCGTTGACGGTCGCGCCCGAGGTGAGCACGTCGTCGATGAGCAGCAGTCTTCGCCCGACCACTTCGGGCCCCGCCGGCCGCTGGCACACGAAAGGCGCCCTGCACGTTTTGGGCTCGCTCGGACTTATCGAGCCCGACCTGCTGCGGCGTCGCCTTGACCCGTTTGAGAGCCCTATGTGCGACCATTCGGCCGCTCGCATTGGCTATGACATGGGCCAGCAGTGCGGATTGGTTGAACCGCCGCGCCCACTGGCGACGCCAATGCAGCGGCACCGGAACGAGCGCTTCGGCGTCGGCAAGGAGCTCGCAGCCGGCGCGAGCCATCCAAGCCCCATGGTCGGCGCAAGGTCGAGCCAATCGCCGTACTTCAAGCCATGGACGAGCTTACGAGCAATATCGTCATAACGCACCGCCGCGCGCGCGCGATCGTACGCTGGCGGATCGGCGATCGCTTCCATCGATAACAGTCCCGGTCCACTATCGAAGGGGAACGGGATGCCGAGCCGCTCGCAGTAAGGCGGCGCGATGAACGAGAGCTTGGCCCAGCAGGTCGGGCACAGGCCGACGCCGTCGACCGGCTCTCGGCAGCTCGGACAGAGCTGCGGAAGCGCGACATTGACGACGAGCCCGAAGCTTGCGCGCAGCGCGCCGGTCAGCCGCGCCAAGCGCTTGGTCGGGAGTTCGGTCATCTCCCCCCGCATGGTGGCATTACGCTAGCGTTTCGAATTGCCAACCTCAACGGCATCACAAATACCTCGAGGCCGGGGTTGCGCACGATCCAGCGTCGTCTCTGCGCTCTCGTCGTGCTAATGCAGACCTGATGATTTCGCCGCATGCCGACATTTTCGACCGCGCCTGCCAGCGTCAACGTCGGGTACGCGCGGCGGCTCTGGGTCCGTCGACGTTTCTCATCGACCGCGTGGCCGAAGATTTGTCGGATCGTCTAGCGGCGGTACTCCGGCGCTTCGAAGATGTGCTCGACCTCGGTACGCCGACGGATGCTGCGCGCCGGGCGCTCGCGGCAAGCGGCAAAGTTGGCACCATCATATCGGCCGATGTGTTGGCCGGCATCGCCGCGTCCTGGCATCTGCAAGCCAGCGGCGGGGCATCGGAAGCAAGGCTCGTCGTTGCGGCAGACGAGGAGACATTGCCGTTCCGCGAAGGCTCATTCGATCTCGTTGTGTCGGCGCTCGCACTCCAGTTCGTCAATGATCTGCCCGGTACCCTCGTCCAGATCCGCCGCGCACTCAAACCCGATGGCCTGTTGCTCGCGGCGCTCGCGGGCGGTGAGACGCTAACCGAGTTGCGCCAAGCCTTTGCGGCTGCGGAAGCCGAGATCGAGGAGGGGGTATCGCCACGCGTCATTCCATTTCCAGACCTACGCGAGACGGGCGCACTGCTTCAGCGCGCGGGTTTTGCTCTGCCAGTGGCCGACATAGATCGGGTCACGGCGCGCTACGCATCGCCAATTTCCTTGATGCATGACCTGCGTCGCATGGGTGCGACAAACGCCCTGCGTGAGCGTAGCCGGCGGCCGCTCAGACGCACGACGCTGATGCGTATGATGCAAATCTATGGCGAGCGTTTCGCCGATTCCGACGGCCGCATCCGGGCAACATTCGAAATCATCTGGCTGTCCGGCTGGGCGCCGCACGAGACCCAGCAGAAGCCGCTGGCGCCTGGTTCGGCGCGCCGACGCTTGGCCGATGCGCTCGGGGCGAAGGAAATTCGGCTGCCGCGCGACGACGATCGTTAGTCCAACTTGAGGCGCAGCCTAGCGGAAGCGTGTGGCGTCCTGCTTTGCTGTTCTTCGATTTCACAACAGCGTCATCAAATGAGCGATCAGCGGCTCGTCGGCGGGTGGCATCGAGTAGTCGCGCAATCGATTGGAACGTACCCATGCCAATTTTTGGCCTTCCAAGGGCGTCACCGTTCCCTGCCAGCGTCGGCATACATAGAGCGGCATCAGCAGATGGAAATCCGGATAGGTGTGGCTGGCGAAAGCGAGCGGTGCGAGACACTCCTCCTCGACAATGATTCCTAGTTCCTCTTTGAGCTCGCGCATCAAGGTGTCCTCGGGCCGCTCACCCGGATCGACCTTGCCGCCGGGAAATTCCCACAAACCGGCCATCGGCCTGCCAGCCGGTCGCTGCGCGATCAGCACGCGCGCGTCCGTGTCGACGAGGGCGCAGGCCGCGACGAGGACGAGCTTCACCTTCACGAGTTTCTAGACCGAGGCTAGGCCAGTATTGACGCTTGGACCGGATGACAGGCGTTCTCCCGTCGCAACATGTTGATGTACGGACTAGCACATCTCACGATGTCCATACGCCAACCGCGTCAGGAGCGATAATCGCCATTGATGGCGACATATTGCTTAGTGAGATCACAGGTCAGCACCCGGTCGCGACCGCGACCAAGCCCCAGCGCAACCTTCAGCGTAATCTCGGGCTTCTTCATCACTGCCGAGACCGCGGCCTCGTCGTAAGAGGGATCGCGCTCGCCTCGGTGAGCGACGCGGATGCCGCCGAACCAGATCGAGAGCCGGTCGCGATCGGCATGCTCGCCGGCTTTGCCGACTGCCATCACGACGCGGCCCCAATTCGCATCTTCGCCGGCGATGGCGGTCTTGACCAGCGGCGAATTGGCAATAGACAGTGCGATTTTGCGCGCCGACGATTTCGACACGGCACCCTCCACGATGATCTCGACCAACTTGCGCGCGCCTTCGCCGTCGCGGGCCACTTGTTCAGCAAGGTTGGCGAGCACTGCGTCGAACGACTTGCGGAATGCCGGCAGCCGCGGATCGGATGTCTGTACTATCTTCGGCGCCCCGCGCATGGCGGCGGCGCCGGTCGCGAACGCGAGCAGGGTGTCGGAAGTCGAGGTGTCTCCGTCGACTGTGACCGCGTTGAAGCTGTCGGCCACGCCTTGCTTGAGCAAGTATTGGAGCACGCGCGACGAGATCGGCGCATCGGTGAAGACGAAGGAGAGCATCGTGCCCATGTCAGGCGCGATCATACCCGCGCCCTTGGCGATGCCGCAGATGGTGACGGGCGCTGCGCCGATCCGCGCCATGGCGGCGGCGCCTTTGGGAAACGTGTCGGTAGTCATGATGGCCTTGGCAGCTTCGTGCCAGGCATTGGGCGCAGCGGTTGCAATCAGGCGGTCCATGACCGCGCCAAACCTATTCGCGTCGAGCGGTTCGCCGATCACGCCGGTGGACGCCAGAAACACCTGAGAAGGTTTGCATCCCGCGGCTGTGGCCGCAATGTTTGCCGTGAGTCTGGTCGCCTGGCGCCCGGACTTGCCGGTAAAAGCGTTGGCATTGCCCGAATTGACGACAAGCGCGCTAGCCGCGCCGGCTTTAAGATGCGCGCGGCACCAATCGACCGGAGCGGAGGGGCATTTCGAGCGTGTGAAAACGCCAGCGACGGCGGTGCCTTGATCGAACAGCGCCAGCAACACGTCGGTGCGCCCGGCATAGCGGATACCGGCAGCGGCGGTCGCCAGCTTGACACCCGCCACCGGTGGCATGTCGGGGAATTGCGCAGGAGCAAGCGGCGAGATGGCGAGTGCCATATGAGCGAACGCGGCGCTAGTCAGTTCTTCTCCCGCTCAGCCGCCTTGTCGAGGCGTTCGACTTTCGCGCTCTGGCGCAGCCTTGTGATGAATTCTGTTTGCGCCTTGCGCGCCAAATAGGCTTCGATCTGATCCTTTACCTTGTCAAATTGAGGCGGCTGTTTGGTGCGTCGGTCCTCGACCTTGATCACGTGCCAGCCAAACTGAGTTTTGACCGGGTTCGAGAGCTGTCCTGGATACATCTTGAAAGCCACATCGGCGAATTCCGGCACCATCTGCTCCTTGGTGAAGTAGCCGAGATCGCCGCCCTCGGCGGCGCCGGGGTCCTTAGACTTTTCCTTGGCCAGCGTTGCAAAATCGGCGCCGCTCTTGAGTTGCTCAAGCACGCTCTTCGCCTCGTTTTCGTCGTCGACCAGGATATGACGGGCATGTACCTCTTCTTGCCCCGTCATCGATCGCACCGCTTCATCATAGGTCTGGTGCAATGCTTCGTCAGTGAGGGCAGTCTTGGCTTCCCGCTGCAGCTCATAACCCATCAGCAGCTTGTTGCGCAGGAACGCCAGACGCCGCTTGAAGTCAGGATTGTCGGCGAGCTTCTTCTGGTCGGCGGCTTGCGTGACCATAATGATGTCGGCGAGATAGGAAATCAGATGTTCGCGTTTTGCCTCGGGCGATGTCGCCTGCATGTCGGCGCCCATGTCCTCTTCGGCAACCGCCAGATCGCCCTGCGTGATGTCGACACCATTGACGCGCGCGATGACCGGGTCGGATGCGGAGGTCGGTGCTTCTGAGGATGAGTTTCTCGAGCAACCTGAGGCAGCCGGTACGATGAAAAGTAAAGCCGCGACTGTGGCGAACGCGATTGGCCGCCGGCGCGGCGCGGGACGGGGCAGCATGTTAAGGGGGGGCATGGCGGGATCCTGGATCGAGCGGCCATTGAAGGACGCGCCGGAGAGTTAGGTAAAACGGCGCTGCTTGGCAATCGCTAAGCGAGATTGTGACGAGAACGTGAGCGTCTGGGCGCCGATTGACAAGGGTGTGACCCCCTCCTATGTCTCCACAAGCCTGGCCGATCCGACCGCAAGCCGCCGCCGTTTGCATGAAAGACGATCGAAAAGCGCGGCATTTCCGCATCCCACGCCCATGGATGCTCGCAGGCACTGTTGCGACAAAATCCTCTTCTGCCGTGGCGTTCCTCTCCGTCGGATTTGGTAAGGTACGGCATCAAGCCCTGAGAGGACGGGAAGGACTCATCGCATGATCGGCGCCATTGCCCGCAAGCTGTTCGGTTCTTCGAACGAGCGGCGCATCAAGTCCTATTTTCCGCGGGTGGCGACCATCAACGCGTTGGAGCCTCAGCTGGAGAGTCTCTCAGACGAGGCGTTGCGTGCCCGCACCGATGCGTTCAAGCAGCAGTTGGCGGATGGAGCGAGCCTCGACGACATTCTGGTCGAGGCATTTGCCACCTGCCGCGAGGCCGCCAAACGCACGCTTGGGCAACGGCACTTTGACGTGCAGCTCATCGGCGGGATGATCCTACACGAGGGCCGAATCTCGGAAATGAAAACCGGCGAAGGCAAGACGCTGGTGGCGACGCTGCCGGTCTATCTCAATGCGCTGGCGGGACGCGGCGTGCACGTCGTAACGGTGAATGATTATCTGGCCAAGCGCGATGCCGAATGGATGGGACAGATCTATAATTTCCTGGGGCTGACCGTCGGCGTCATCGTCCACGGGCTGGACGACGAACAGCGCAAGCGCGCTTACGATGCCGACGTGACCTACGGCACGAATAACGAGCTTGGCTTCGACTATCTCCGGGACAATATGAAGTATCGGCTCGAGGACATGGTCCAGCGGGGGCACATCTACGCCATCGTGGACGAGGTCGATTCGATCCTGGTCGACGAAGCGCGAACCCCGCTGATCATCTCGGGTCCGTTGGATGATCGTTCAGAGTTCTACAATACGATCGACGCTTATATGCCGAAGCTCGAGAAGGCCGACTACGAGGTAGACGAGAAGCAGCGCACGGTGACGCTGACGGAAGTCGGCATGGAGAAGATGGAGCAGATGCTGCGCGGAGACGGTCTGCTCAAGGGGCACTCGCTCTACGACGTGGAAAACGTCTCCACCGTTCACCACGTCAACCAGGCGATGAAGGCACATAAGCTGTTCCATCGCGACAAGGATTACATCGTACGCAACGGCGAGGTGATGATCATCGACGAGTTCACCGGCCGCATGATGCCGGGACGGCGCTATTCCGAGGGACTGCACCAAGCGTTGGAGGCGAAGGAGCGCCAGCCTGTTCAACCGGAAAATCAGACGCTGGCTTCGATTACGTTTCAGAACTACTTCCGCATGTACGAGAAGCTCGCGGGAATGACCGGGACGGCCATGACCGAGGCCGACGAGTTCATCGACATCTACAATCTGGAAGTGATCGAAGTGCCGACCAATATGCCGATGATTCGCGTTGACGAGGACGACGAAGTCTATCGCACGGCGGCGGAGAAGTACCGCGCCATCCTCGCGTTGATTGACGACTGCAAAGCGCGGGGGCAGCCGGTGCTGGTGGGCACGACCTCAATCGAGAAATCGGAGCAATTGGCGGAGATGCTGCGCCAGCGCGGATGGGAGCAGCACGACTTCTCTGATTCGAATGCCTTTGCTGCACTCTATTCGGTTGACGACGGAGCTTCCAAGGCGAAGGTGTTCGCTATCCTCAACGCGCGTTACCACGAACAGGAAGCCTACATCATTGCACAAGCTGGCGTCCCGGGCGCGATTACGATTGCCACCAATATGGCCGGGCGGGGCACCGATATCCAATTGGGCGGCAATGCCGATATGCGCATTCGCCAAGAGCTGAAGGATGTCGATCACGAAAATGGCGAGCACGCGCGGCAGGCGGCGGATATCCGTGCCCAGGTGGCGCGGCTCAAGGAAAAGGCACTCGCGGCCGGCGGCCTTTACGTGCTCGGCACCGAACGGCACGAGAGCCGGCGCATCGACAACCAGCTGCGTGGGCGCTCCGGCCGGCAGGGCGATCCTGGACATTCCAAGTTCTTCCTATCGCTGGAAGACGACCTCATGCGCATTTTCGGCACCGACAAGCTCGATAGCGTGCTGCAGCGGCTGGGGCTTAAGGAGGATGAGGCGATCGTCCATTCCTGGATCAACAAGGCGCTGGAGAAAGCGCAGCAAAAGGTGGAGGCGCGCAACTTCGATATCCGCAAGAATCTGCTCAAGTTCGACAATGTGATGAACGATCAGCGCAAGGTGATCTTCGAGCAGCGTGTGGAGTGGATGAGCGACGAGGCGGTCAACGAGGTCGTGGCCGACATGCGTCAGGCTGCAATCGAGGATCTGGTCGCCAAGCACGTTCCCGAAAACGCCTATCCCGAACAGTGGGATACCAAGCGGCTGCGTGACGAGCTCAAGCGCATCCTCGATCTCGATTTGCCGGTCGATGAATGGGCAAAAGAGGAGGGCATCGCCGACGAAGAGCTTCTTTCGCGTATCGAGCGGCGTGCGGACGAGCACATGGCGGCGAAGGTCGCGCAGTGGGGCGCTGACGTCATGCGCTATGTCGAGAAATCGATCCTGCTACAGACCCTCGACCACCTCTGGCGCGAGCACTTAGTCACCCTCGAGCATCTGCGCCAAGTCATCGGCCTGCGCGGTTACGGACAGCGCGATCCGCTTAATGAGTACAAGGCGGAGTCTTTCAACCTCTTCGAGAGCATGAGCACCAATCTGCGCGAGGCAGTGACGTCGCAGCTCATGCGAGTCGAGATTAGGGCGGCACCACCGCCGGAGGAGCCGGCGAGCCTGCCCTATATGGAGGCGCACAAGATCGATCCTTCAACCGGCGAGGACGAGCTCGCGCTCGCGCGGGCGGGCGCCGAGACGCTCGCCCGCCACGGGATCACTGCCGGCGCAGCGACAGCGGCTGAGCGCAATCCAAAGGATCCTTCAAGCTGGGGCAAGGTCGGCCGCAACGAGAGCTGTCCCTGCGGCTCTGGCAAGAAATATAAGCACTGCCACGGACGGTTCGCCTGAGCGGCACAAGGCGACAGGAGAGGACGGAAATTTAAACGTCGTCCTCGAATGGTATCGGCGTTGTGTTGATCCTAATTCCAGGCGCCGAAGCGGTTATCGAAACCGCCGGAAGGTACGCTCGGCGCGGCGCCATTGAGGACGCCCGTGGTACTAGCCGTGTTTCGCTCCGGCTCCCCATGCTTTTCGTCTTTCGGCGCGGACGCTTTGCCCGCCGTGGCAGACTTGGCCTCTCCCGGTTGCTCGGGCTTCGGCCGTGGTGCCCCAGCCGCGCTTTGCCCAGGCTTCGCGGCAGCGGTGCGCTTCGACTTTGAGGTAGACGTTTCGGAAGCTTGGCTGACATTTGCAGCCGCGCCCTGATCCTCACTCTTGGATCCGAAAAGCTTGCTGAAGAAGCTGCCAACTCCGCCTGAGCTCGCCGGCGCCGCGGAAGCAACCTGCACGGTTGAATTAGGCGCGGGAACCAACCTTGATTCCGCTGAAGCGAGGCTCAACACGGCCGCGCTCCCCATGCTCGCGCCCGCGGTCTCGCGCTCAGCGGGCGGGTTGACGTGAGGTGGGATCGTGCCCGCGGCAGTGCGAATGGTCGCGCCGGGCCCGCCGTGGCTCTTCACGGCCGCCAGGAAGGTTGCATTCATGCCGCCGTCGATCCCTGTTTTGACCGCCACGGCGGGTGTGCCGCGGTTGATGAGGTCGGCGGTCTGAGTATCGTCGCGGCGCTGTTTCTCTCTGACTGCGGCGGCGATCTCCTCAGGGACTTTGTAGGCCGGGCATCGGTCGGCAGGACTGAATTTACCGGACGCTTCGGCATCGAACACGTAATTCTTCTCGCACACGTCGACTTTGGGCTCGTGACGCGTGACCTCGAAGTGGTCATAGCCCTGCTTGAGCACTTTCCAGAACGCCATGTGCGGCGAATTTCGATGCCTCGCCATGTTGAGTGGCGTCATCCGGAACGGATAGGCTTGGATCTGAAAGGACTTCTGTCCGCCGAAAAACGATTCGCGTGCGAGGGTGTAAATCTCTGCAATCTGCTCATCCGTCATCGCGTAGCAGCCGGCCGAAGAGCAGTCGCCATGAATCATGAGGAAGGCACCGGTGCGCCCGTTCGCCCGGTCGTAAGCGTTAGGGAAACCGGTATTGATCGCGAGATAGTAGTTGGAGTTCGGATTCATGAGACCCGGAGTGATCGTGTAGAAGCCTTCCGGCGCCTGCCTGTCACCTTGCTTGAATTTCGGACCGAGTTCGCCCGACCAGCGGCAAATCGGATAGGTGTTAAGGAGGGCAAAGCGTCCGGTCTTGTCCTCTTTCCAGATCTCGAGCTCCGACTCCTCTTTGAAGATTCGCACCAGGATCGGCGAATCCTTCGCCATGTTCTTGCTTTCGATCTCGGCCAGCATCCGATCCGACAGCGGCTGCATGTGGCGGCCGCTTACCGCAGACGTGCCGTCCGTGTCGCAACTGGCAAGGGCAGACGCCGCCGCGATCGCAGCCGACGCCAAAAGTGCGCGCAGCAAAGGCCCACGTTTCAACTGAACGCTCCCCCGACCGCCAGGCTTCCCCAAGCCTGCCCCCTGCCCGATGGCGATCCGCCAGCTTTCATGGCGGAGCGCAGACCAAGGCTACCGCAAGCGGTGCAGGCACCACCTCGCACTACAGGCGCCCCGCGATTTGCTTACGGCAGCGGCAAGCTAGGCCAAGACTTGGGTAAGATCAGGGCAAAGGTCGAGAATCGAGCTTTCAAACATTCCTTTGCAAAACAGGGGCTTGCTTCGTTTTCGGCGGCCCGCGGCGGGTCGGCATCCTCACCCCAACATGCGCCCGATGGCGAGGAATTTCTCGCGCCGCTGGCGGCGAACCGTCTCCCGATCGAGGCCCGCAAGCTCCTCGAGCGCATGCGCGATGGCTTCCCCGGTCGAGGCGATGGCCGCCGCCGGATCACGGTGGGCACCCCCAGGCGGCTCCGCCACGATCTGATCGATGACTCCGAAGCGCATCATATCATCGGCGGTGATCTTCAAGCTGGTCGCCGCCTCCTGCGCTTTCGATGTGTCGCGCCACAGGATCGAAGCGGCGCCCTCCGGCGAGATCACGGTGTAAACCGCATGCTCGAGCATCAGGACCCGATTGGCGGACGCAATCGCAATGGCCCCGCCGGAGCCGCCTTCCCCGATGATAACCGCGATGTTTGGCACGCCGAGTTCGAGACTAGCATCGGTCGAGCGTGCAATGGCCTCGGCTTGGCCGCGTTCCTCGGCACCGATGCCCGGATAAGCCCCAGCCGTGTCGACCAGCGACAGGACCGGAATCCCGAAGCGATCAGCCATGTGCATCAAGCGCTCCGCCTTGCGGTATCCTTCGGGTCGCGCCATGCCGAAATTGTGCTTCAGGCGGCTTTCGGTGGATGATCCTTTCTCGTGCCCGATGACGCAGACGCTCTCGCCCTGGAAGAGTCCGAAGCCCCCGACGATCGCCACGTCCTCACCAAATTTGCGGTCCCCCGCCAAGGAAACGAAATCGGTGATCAGCGCCGCGACATAGTCGAGGCAATGGGGACGCTCGGGATGGCGAGCTACCTGAGTTTTTTGCCAAGGCGTGAGCTCCGCGTAGAGCTCTTTGAGCGTCTGTGCCGCTTTGCTCTGCAGGCGGGAGATCTCTTCGCCGATGGCGGCCGCACTGTCAGCACTCTCCAGCGCCCGCAGCTCCGCCACCTTGGCCTCGAGTTCCGCCACCGGCTTTTCGAAGTCGAGATAGCTGCGCATGTCCCGCCCGGAGAATGGCTAGCGCGTCTCGGCGAGACCATAGCGTGCAAATTCCTCGGCAATGTCGGCCTGAAGCGCCTTGGCCGCGGCCGAGTCGGCCTCGCCGGAGGCATCATCGTTCTTCAGTCGCGCCGAGCCGCGTCCGTAGAGCGCGAAGGCAAGCTTCGGGTTGTTTCGCAAGACCGCGTCGAAGTCTGAAACAGCTGCATCGAAATGGCTCATTTTGAGAAAAATGAAACCGCGGCTCTCGAGCGTCGCGGCGTTGTTGGGCCTCAGGCGGAGCGCTTCGTTGCAGTCGGCGAGTGCCGGCTTGAGGATGCCGACCACCGTCCGCGCCCAGCACCGGTTGTCGAAGGCGGCAGCGAAATCCGATTTAAGCTTGACGGCCTGGTTGTAATCGTCGATGGCGCGATCGTAGTGGCTCCTGCCCAGCTGCGCGTTGCCACGGTTGAAGTAAGCCTCAGCCGACGGCTTGAGCTTGATCGCTTGATCGTAATCCGCAATGGCGCGGTCGTACTCGTTCTTGTATTCGTGAGCCACGCCGCGATTGTTGTAAGCCACGGCGAATCTCGGGTTGAGCTTGATCGCTTGGTTGTAGTCCTGGATGGCGCGATCATAATCTCCCTTAAGTCGGTAACCGATGCCGCGATTGTTGAAGGCCTCCGCGAGCTTCTCGCTTCTATCGCGGGCTGCTTTGATAACTGCGGAACAACCCTCGATCCGCTGATCGATAGACACCGCGTCTTCGCCCTCGCACCAGGTCCGCTCGTTGGGCGTCTGGGCAAGCGCCGGCGCACCGGCCAACAAGCAGCCAGTGACTATCCAGCACAGATGCTTTGCTGCCAAGGCGGGCATCGGCAACTCCATAGTTGGCGCTCAAGCTAGCCATGTCAGGCTGCATTGTCATTGTCCGCTAGCGGGTGCAGTTCGCGCACCAACCCTTTCAGGCGCTCCGCGAGCACATGCGTATAGATTTGAGTCGTGGAGATGTCGGCATGACCCAGCAGCATCTGCACCACCCGAAGATCGGCTCCATTGTGCAGGAGATGGCTGGCGAAGGCGTGGCGGAGCACGTGCGGGCTCACCTGGGCAGCCCGGAGTCCCGCTGCGGCGGCAAGCGCCTTGAGCTCGCGGGCAAAATGCTGGCGCGTCAGGTGCCCCACTTGGCCAAAGGAGGGAAAAAGCCATCTCGTCTCCCGGCGAGCATTCGCCGACCGCAAGAGCGCAAGGTACTCATGCATGGCTTGCTTGGCCGCCTCGTTGAGTGGCACTAGGCGCTCCTTATTGCCCTTGCCGCGCACTGCCAGCATGCGCGCATTGCGCTCGGCTGCCGACATCGGAAGCGCGACCAGTTCGGAAACTCGCAATCCGGTGGCGTAGAGCACCTCGATCAGGCAAGTGAGCCGGGCGGCACGAAGCCGCTTCGAAGCCGGCTGATCTAACTGATCCATGCTGGCCCGCGCCTGCGCCAGCAGCCGGTCCACTTCCGTGATGCTGAGCACCTTGGGCAGTGCACGGTTGCGTTTTGGCCCTTCGATCACCGCGGAAGGATCATCGGCGCGGTACCCTTCCGCGTACAGGAAACGATAAAGCTGGCGGATGGCCGAGAGCCGTCTCGCGACCGACGAAGCGGCGAAGCGACGCTTGGCAAGTGAGCCGAGATAAGCGCGAAGATCGTCGGTCGAAGCGCGGCCGATGGCCCGTCCCGCCTTGCCGAGTTCCGCGGAGAAATCGGCGAGATCGCGGCTATAGGCGGCAAGCGTGTTCTTGGCCGCTCCACGCTCGGCCGCAACCATGTCGAGGAACAGCTCGATTAATGCCTGGTCGGAATCTTTGGCCGTCGGGGCCATTCGGAACTGGCGCGCTTAGGGCTGTTTGGCGAACTTATCCGGCGGAATCGAAACCGTAATCTCGCGCGGCTTAGGGGCAAACCAAGTCGCAAGCATGAACATGGCGCCATAAGCCAGCCCCCCTAGAATGCCAATCAGAGTGAGGAATCGAAGCAGGCTTGGCATGGTTCTATCTCGGCCAGAAACTTTGCATAAAAGAATGGAGAAACTAGGACATCGCGACACCGCCCCAAGGATGGTTAATAGCGCGGCCTCCGTGTGCTACGAAGGCGCTAGCCCGTGGCGTGTTAGAAGAGAGAGAGAGAGTCGAGTTTCGTCGGTGC